>Ga0209824_10000390_pt1 | contig 28140 bp, 29 predicted proteins | sample VDWuncwatermetaG_FD_184124 | JGI IMG/M metagenome (GOLD analysis project Ga0209824, IMG submission 184124) | Wastewater microbial communities from Netherlands to study Microbial Dark Matter (Phase II) - VDW unchlorinated drinking water (SPAdes)... ...
AATCTTAACATTGCTTAAAAAACCCCGGATTAAAATCAAACCGGGCCATTACCCTGTTTATTTAGCCCCCATGGCACTAGCTGAAATTATACAAATTTTTAATTGGCGCGCCGTCAGCCGCAGTGCTTTTGAGCAGGGCTTTGCACCATTAAAAAAACTTCATATGCGTGAAAGTCTTTTTTCACCAAAATTTTCATTAACCGAAAATAATGAACTGGGTTTAAATTCGCACTTTAACTCCTCTGGCGAACTGAGCCCCAAAAATTTGCCAATTATTGAAAATGGAGAACTTAAAAATTTTTTAATCAATGCGGCAACAGCTAAAGAATATAATTTAATTTCTAACAACGCGGACGCAAACTTTGAAGCCATGCGCTCGATTGACGTTAAACCCGGCACGCTTGATGAAAAAAATATATTGTCCCAACTTGGAACCGGTCTTTTTTTAACAAATTTACACTATATCAATTGGAGCGATCCGCAGGCCGCACGCCTCACTGGCATGACTCGTTTTGCTTGCTTTTGGGTTGAGAACGGGGAAATTATTGGCCCCATTCACGATCTTCGCTTTGATGACACTCTTTATAACCTATTTGGGGCTGAATTGGTTGATCTAACCGAGCACGTGAGTACTTTTGTCAACACCTCAACTTACCAAAAAAGATCACTCGGCGGAATGAGGCTGCCGGGGGCTTTACTAAAAAAAATGAATTTTACCTTATAATAAAAGTTGTGATTTTTAATTGATTCGTATATATGTTTGTACAGCAAGGCTAACTGAAAGCTTATCTTAAACTTACTAACATCACACATAGGAGTGAAAAATGGCTCTAACTAAAATTCAAACATTCATACAAAAACTTTCTGAATCAGAAAATGTAAAAAAAGTTTTAAGTGATATTCAAAAATTATCCAGCGAACTACAAAAAAAAGTGCAAACTTTAAATGCGGATGAAGCTGTTAGAAAGTATAAAGAAATCGTAAAAAAAGCTTCGCAGGCTGAGGGCGATCTTGAAAAAGAAGTAAACAAAGTAATCGTTAAAATTAAAAAATCGGCAACGGATGTAAAAAATGATTTGGTACTTTACAAGAAAAAAGCTGTTCAACAAAAAAATGATCTTGAAAAAATCTTAAAATCAAAAAAAACTGTTACAGTTTCGGTATCTGCTAATGAAGCAACACCTAAGGCAAAAAAAGCGGTAAAAACAATGAAAAAAGCGGTAAAAAGTAATTCAAAAAAGAAAATCACAACTACAAAGTAATTTTTTAGAAAATGAACACCACTTTGCTACAGCTATCTTCACAAAATGAATTTGTGCGCCGCCATATTGGGCCTTCCGAACAAGATAAAAAATCGATGTTGCAAGAGCTGGGCTTTGCAAATATCGACGAATTGATTTCTAAGGTTGTACCCAAAACAATCTTAACTAAAGAAGCTATGCCTATTGGTTCAGGAATTTCTGAACATGAAATTTTAGCGGATCTTAAAAAAATTATGAGTCAGAATAAAATTTTTCAGACTCTCATTGGCATGGGCTATCACGACACCATTACTCCCTCGGTTATATTAAGAAATGTTTTTGAAAATCCGGTTTGGTACACAGCTTACACTCCTTACCAACCTGAAATATCTCAGGGCCGCCTGCAAAGCCTATTAAATTTTCAAACCATGATAACCGATTTAACCGGAATGGAAATTTCAAATTCTTCTTTACTAGATGAAGGCACCGCTGCCGCAGAGGCCATGACTATGGCGCATGCCCTTTGCAAAAAACAAAATGTAAATGCCTTTGTCGTGCATCCAGATATTCACCCTCATGTTCTTGATGTTTTAAAAACCCGATCAGAGCCCTTAGGTCTTGAGATGATCATTACCGACCCAAGCCTATATACTTTCACAAAAGAAATTTTTGCCGCTATTTTTCAGTATCCAACCTCCAGCGGCGTTGTTGAAAACTATAAAAATATAACTCAAAAATTACACCATCACGGGGCCTTTGTTATTGCGGCGGTTGATTTACTTTCTTTGACTCTATTAACCCCGCCGGGGGAATGGGGTGCTGATATGGTGGTGGGTAGTTCTCAAAGATTTGGAGTTCCCCTGGGGTACGGTGGACCACATGCGGCTTTTCTGGCAACTAAAGATGCTTTTAAAAGATCCCTGCCCGGACGTTTAGTTGGGGTTTCTGTTGATGCTCAGGGTAAAAAAGCGCTTAGACTAACTTTGCAAACTCGTGAACAACATATCCGGCGCGATAAAGCCACTTCAAATATTTGCACGGCCCAGGTTTTGTTAGCCAATATGGCCGCTATGTACGCCGTCTATCATGGCCCGCAAGGCTTAAAAAATATAGCGCTTAAGGTTCATCGCTTAACCCAAATTACAGCCCTAGGATTAAAAAAATTAGGTTACATTCTTGAATCTGATTCATTTTTTGATACCTTAAAGATTAAAGTTGCCGACGTAAATTTAATTAAAAAACTAGCCGAAAAATACGAAATCAATCTACGTTATTACCCTGACGCGGTGGGATTTTCTCTGAATGAACCCAGCCAGCTATCCAGCGTTGAAACTCTTTTAAAAATTTTTAACAAAGAGCACACTCTGTCTTTTAATGTTTTGGATTTAGAAAAAGAATTAATTCAATGTATTGAAAAAGATTTGCTTCGATCTTCGGCTTATTTGACTCATCCTAACTTTAATAGTTACCATTCAGAAACTGAAATGATGCGCTACATTTACAGTTTGCAGAACAAAGACATCACACTAACACATTCAATGATTCCACTAGGTTCTTGCACGATGAAATTAAATGCGGCAACTGAACTGATTCCGATTTCATGGCCCGAAATTAATAAGATTCATCCCTTTGCCCCGCCAGACCAAGCCAAGGGTTATCAACTGCTGATCAAAGATCTTGAAAATAAGTTGTGTGCCATTACAGGTTTTGCAGAGGTTTCCTTGCAGCCCAATTCGGGCGCCCAGGGCGAATATGCAGGACTACTGGTTATTCGTGAGTACTTCAAACAACATCAACAATCACAGCGGAATATCTGTTTAATTCCTTCGTCTGCCCACGGAACCAATCCCGCGTCAGCTGTGATGGTGGGTTTTAAAGTTGTCGTGGTGAATTGCGATGAAAATGGAAATGTCGATATAAAAGATTTAACCGCCAAGGCGAAACTGCACAAAGAATCTTTGGCGGCCCTAATGGTGACTTACCCTTCAACCCACGGAGTTTTTGAAGAATCTATTATTGAGATTTGTGAGACCATCCACAAATTTGGGGGGCAAGTTTATATGGATGGTGCAAACTTAAATGCCATGGTGGGCCTTGCTCGTCCGGGTAAGTTTGGGCCAGATGTTTCTCACATGAATTTACATAAAACTTTTGCCATTCCACATGGGGGCGGCGGGCCCGGAGTGGGTCCCATCGGAGTGGCTAAACATTTAGCCGCCTACCTACCGACTCACTCCCTTATTAAATCAGCGGGCCCGGAAACTGGTATTGGCGCAACGACATCGGCTCCGTGGGGCAGCGCCAGCATTTTACCTATTAGCTGGTCTTATATTACCATGATGGGCGATCAAGGTTTACGCGAAGCCAGCAGCACCAGTATTTTGAATGCCAATTACATTGCAAAAAAACTAGCCCCACATTATCCAATTGTTTACAAAGGCAAAGAGGGCCTTGTTGCACACGAATGTATTATTGATATACGTCCACTTAAAAAATCTCATAATATTGATGTCACCGATATTGCAAAACGATTGATGGATTATGGTTTTCATGCACCCACCATGTCGTGGCCAGTGGCTGGAACTTTAATGATAGAACCTACAGAATCTGAAAGCAAAACCGAAATTGATAGATTTTGCGAAGCCATGATTGAAATTAGAAAAGAAGCGGATGCTTACCCTGACATTCTTCGGAACGCACCCCACACCACGGAAAGCTTAATGTTGCCTGAATGGACTCAGAACTACAGCCGTGAAAAAGCTGCTTATCCGCTTAAGTGGGTTAAAAATAATAAATACTGGCCCCCTGTTGGGCGTATTGATAACGCCTTTGGAGACAAAAACATTGTTTGCTCTTGCCCTCCGTTAGAAGACTACACCTAAGCGTGAAAAGAAAAGTTCTTTTTATTAGATTAGATAAAATTGGCGATCTGATCTGCACTCTTCCCGCAGATCAGGTTTTGGATGAAAACTTTTATGACATCACTTGGGTCGTTCAAAAAGGTTTGGGCCTTGTTGTAGATTTAGGAGCAAAAAAAAGAAAATACTTTGAACTTGATAAAGCCACCCCAAAAAAATCTGCACGGCGGCTTAAAGAACTTTTAAAATTACTAGCGCCTGATTTGGTCATTAGTTTTCAATGTCCGTGGTGGGTTAATTTTGAATTGTACCTGGCGGATGTGCCCATCCGGGCCGGCCGCAGAAGCCAGTGGCATAGTTTTTTGTTTTTAAATCATGCCATTCGGCAAAAACGTTCAAGGGCTGAAAAGCACGAATTGGAATACAACCTAGATTTAGTCTATCACACGCTAAACCCCAAGCAGACAAAATTATTTCATTATTTTGAAATTACAAAGCCCAGCAACACAGAAGTTTTAAAAAAATACAATTTAAGTGAAAATAAATATGTGGTGGTTCACCCGGGGATGCAAGGCTCGGCCCTCAACTGGCCGCAGGCCGAATACATCAAATACATCTATCACCTGATTGCGCAGGGCCATCATGTTGTGGTCACCGGCACCGATCAAGATGAATATTACTTAAGCGAAATTAAAAAAGAATTTTTTTCTAGTCAACATATAAGCTGGCTGCAATCCCAACTGAATTTAAAAGAATTGGTGCAGGTTTTAGCCTATGCAGAGTGGGTGGTGGCGCCCTCAACCGGCGTCGCGCATTTAGCCGCAAGTGTGGGTAGTCCGGTGAAGGCTATTTTTTCACCCCTGCGCGCACAACACCCCTTGCGCTGGAGCCCGCGCGGCCCCCACGTTGAAATTTTAATGCTGGATGAAAATAGTTTGAAACTGGAAGGGTTTTATTGATAACCATATAGCTCGGTGGCAGTAAACGCAAGTATTCAAGTAGTTCGCGCATTTATAAGTCTTAGAAAAATGTTGTCTTCACAAGCTGACTTGGTTCGTAAGCTAGACCTGCTCGAGCGAAAATATGATTACCAATTCAAATTGGCAGTATTAATATTGAATACGCTATTGAAGTAAGAGTAGAATTTAATCAAGAGGTTGAAATTGCCTAAAATAAAATGGTCATTAAAGATTAAGGAAAGTATTCATAAAGTCGAGTTGGTGCACAAATATATTAGCGGGAAAAGAAAACTGACCGTAGATACTCGAGTAGTAGTAGACGAGACCATATTTAAAGATACTGGCAGCGTCTATGTGTTTAAAATTGAAGAGCAAAGATTCAAAATTACAATACAGTCAAATTTTCTAAGTTGGGATTACTCATTAATTCAGGAATAGAAATAATGGTGCCCAGTGAGGGAGTCGAACCCCCATGCCTCGCGGCGCTAGGTTCTAAGCCTAGTGTGTCTGCCAATTCCACCAACTGGGCACAGACGAAAAAAAACCGAAAAAATGATACAACAACAAATAACAAGAACGATAACTGTAGTCAAAAAAAACTAAAAAAGCAAAAACTACTTTTCAAATTATTTCTCACTGATTAGTTTTTTATACTCAGGGGCGCGCATTAAACTGGCAAGTTCTTTTTCAGAATCCATTTCAATACGTACGAGCCAGCCTTCATTATTGGGATCATCATTTAGCTTAGAGGGATCGTCCATCAGGGCTGAATTAACCTCAATAACCGTTCCAGATACTGGCGCAAAAAGATCTGAAACAGCTTTTACTGACTCGACTACCCCAAAAGTTTGATTTTGGGTTACTTTTTGTCCTTCTTCCGGAAGATCAACGTAAACCACTTCACCTAATTGATCTTGGGCGAATTCAGTAACACCTACGGTTACGATGTTCTCATCAACCTGAGCCCACTCGTGGTCTTTAGTGTAGTAAAAATCTTCGGGTATGTGAAAAGCCATAGTTGCTCCTGGTTTTAATTTTCTGCAAACATTCAGATTAGCCTTAGGCTAATCTTTTTTTACAAAGGGCGTTTTAACTACATGAGCTTTAACAAGTTTCCCGCGAATGTCGACAAAAAACTGCGAAGCCTCGGTTGAAAACGCAGAATCAACATAGGCTATTCCGATGGGTTCATCAAGTGTTGGAGAGTGAGTTCCACTGGTTACAACGCCTATTTTTTCGCCAGTTTCGGTTTTTAGCTCGTAAGCCTGCCTGGGAATGCCCCGATCAAGCATTTTAAAACCAATTAGCTTACGTTTTAAGCCCAGTTCTTTAGCCTTAAGTATTTGTTCTTTGTTTAAAAAATTTTTAGCGGCAGGTTTTATGGCCCAACCTAGGCCGGCCTCATAGGGGTTGGTGGCGTCATCAATTTCATGCCCATAAAGCGAGTATTTCATTTCCGTGCGGAGTGTGTCGCGCGCCCCAAGCCCAACAGGTTTAGCTTTGATATCAGGGCTATTCAGTAACGCATTCCAAAGTTCAGAGGCTCCCGCGGCCTGTATAAAAATCTCACAGCCATTTTCGCCGGTGTAACCGGTGGTGGCAATCATAATTTGGTAACTTATTTGATTTTTTTTAAAAGTAGATATTTTTATTTGGTTGCGTGGCATTTCAGAAACTTTCACTGGCGCAAAAATTTGATCACACAGCTTTAGGGCCTCGGGCCCCTGTATTGCAATCTGCCCCCACAAGCTTGATTCATCAGTGATGTCTGCACCCTTATTGTTTTTAATCATCCACAAAAAATCTTTATCTTTATTTGAGGCATTTACGCAAACCAAATAATCGGAGTTTTTCTCAAGACAATAAATAAATATATCATCTACTAGGCCTCCCTGATTATTTGGCAAAAGTGAATACTGGGCCTGTCCGTTTTCAAGCACAGCCACATCATTTGTGGTTAGCCATTGCAAAGTTTCAGCTGCCTTTGGCCCTTTAACGCGGATTTCCCCCATATGCGAAACATCAAAAAGTCCCACATGTTTGCGGGTCCAGATATGTTCTTCTTTTAGGCCTTCGTATTGAATGGGCATCACCCAACCGGCAAAATCCACCAGGCGGGCCTTAAGGGCTAAATGATCATTATACAGCGGAGTTTTTTGAGACTTGCTTTGTTCGTTTGTCATGAATGAAAGTTAGCATTTAATCTTTGAGTTGATCAATAGATATTTGGGTTCGTTTGATACTATTCTATAACTGATTTTTAAGTCTTAACTCATTGGATTTAATTTCAAAATCGGCAGGTAAATCAATTAACTCGCCGCGCGCTAGGGTTTGCGGCTTAATTGTTTTATGCATCCAGGTTAAAAATTCTCGGTGATCATTACGGCAAACCAGTTGGCGCGTTTTACCTTTTTCATTTAAAGAATCACCTGTTAAGCGGGCCTTATTTTTTAAAAAAGCTGGGGGTTTTGCTTTTCTTACCAGTAGGTAACTGGTGGTCACGGTTTTATTTTTCATTGGCAGTAACTGCTCTAAATCATGGAACCACTGGGGCGCTAGAACATGCGCGCGGTCGTGGCACCAATCATTTTTAGAATGAGCCATCAACGGACAAACGAACTGATGTGTGCAGGGCGCCCAAATGTGGTAGCCGTAATCAATCAGTTCTTGGCGTAGATTTAATAATTTGCGGCCATCTTGCCTGGTGGAAGGTTCTAGAATCATCAGCGCTTCGTGTTCACCCCAGCCCTTTGGTAGCGCACTGAGTTCAGTTAATGAATATGAAAACACCAGGCAGGTATTTTGTTTATTAGGGTAGGCGGTTTGTAAATCTAGATAATCAAAATAATCTTTATTTATTAAGCCCATGTGCAAATCTGAAAAATGATTCAAAGTTGATTTTGCTAAATCAAATAAAACCTGCTTTTTAATTTGTGTTTTTAGGTATTCGTTGTTAGCTAGGGCTAAGCTGGCCGTGCCAGGTCCAGCACCCCAATCAATAAAATGTGTTAAATTTTTAAAAAATTCAAGCTTTAGACCGCGCTGAATAATTTTTTCACAGCGGATATAATTTAATGGTAGGTAGTAATGCCTGTAAGCCAATTGACAGTATTTCTGATGCCACGGGGTTTCGGCTATCGGATTTTGAATGTAAAAATCCGATAGTTTAAGTATGGCGTCAGCTAGAGTCTGAAGTTTTTCAGTGGGAGATTTTGGAAACACAGGATATTTTAAAGCGAATTTAAAAATTGCGCAACTCAGAAGTGGAAAAAATATTTATACACAGTGTGACGCAATGAAAACTTTAGCTTTTGTCTAAAATTAAGCTATTCTTTTCGAAGAGTATACATATAATATTAATTCACTGGAGAAAAACATATGAAAATGATCCTAAAAATTGGCGTCAGCAGTTTGTTATTAATTTTGAGCGCCTGCGCAACGGAAAGTAATAAAGCTATTGAGGTGGCCCAAACTAAATCCACAGTAACCTCTGCACGTTATAAAGGGCCCAAAATTCCAATGATGGTGGGAAAGTTTGAAAATAAATCAAGCTATATGAAGGGTATTTTTAATGATAGCGGCGATCAGTTGGGATCGCAGGCAAAAATTATTATTATTGCACACCTACAGCGAACCAATCGCTTTTCAATGCTTGAAAGAGACAATTTGGTAGAAATTGCCGCAGAAGCAAAACTAAAAAATAAAGCGCAAAAAATCAAAGGGGCGGATTTTACTATTACGGGTGATATAACTGAATTCGGCAGAAAAGAAACCGGTGATCGGCAGTTTTTTGGAATTTTAGGCAGTGGTAAAAAACAATTGGCCTATTCAAAGGTAACGATTAATATTGTTAATGTGCTGACGTCAGAAGTGGTTTTTTCAGTTTCGGGCGCGGGAGAATATGAACTGAGCAATCGCGAAGTTTTAGGCTTTGGGGGAACCGCAGGTTATGACTCTACTCTGAATGGCAAAGTGCTAGACCTTGCGGTTAGAGAGGCCACAGATAGGTTGGTTGAAGGATTGGAGAGCGGCCAGTGGAGCACAAAAGAACATTAATTGTTTTATTAATAGCTAGCTTTATTGCAAGTTTTGTTGCGAGCTGCGCAGGAAAGCCCTTGTACTACTGGGGCCATTATGAAGATGTCATTTATTCTAAATTCAACGAAAACGCTTCGCCTCTGAATGGCATTGAGCTTTTGCTAGATGATAAAAAACGGGCCAGCACTAAAGGTTTGCCGCTGCCGCCCGGGTTTCACTCCCACCTTGGAATGCTATTTTATGAAGTAGGAAATTACTCTATGGCCAATGAAGAATTTTTAGTTGAAAAAAAGAATTTTTTGGAGTCTTCAGTTTTAATGAATAGATTTCTTAAAATTAATGGAAGCAAAAAACAATGAAACCAATAATTTTAGCTTTACTCAGCCTATTTTTATTAATTGGCTGTGCTACTAAGCCCTACGATTATACCAATTTTAAAAAATACAAACCGCGCTCAATCTTGGTGTTGCCTCCTTTAAATAACAGTTCTGACATTAAGGGCACCTACAGTTGTTTATCTTCAGTAACAAGCCCCATTGCAGAGATGGGCTACTATGTATTTCCGGTCGCGGTGGCGGATGAGTTTCTTAAGCTAAATGGCCTACCTTCGCCTGGGGAAATGCATCAAGCCTCTCTTGCAAAAATTTACGAACACATTAGACCCGATGCTGTGATGTATATAACAATAGAATCTTACGGAACCAAATATCATGTTATTGCAAGTAATTCACAGGTGTCGTTGTCTGCCAAACTAGTTCATGCCAAAACGGGCACGGTGCTTTGGCAAGGCCAACAGGTAGCCAACCAATCTAGCGACGCGGGCGGGGGCTTAGCGGGGATGCTCGCAAGCGCTTTGGTTTCGCAGATTGTAGATTCATCTTTTGACAGATCAAAAGATCTTTGTCGGTTAGCCAATTTAAATTTATTTATTAACAAACAAACAGGCTTGCTTTCTGGGCCCTATTATAAGGTCAGTCAATAGCGCGACGTTAGTTATTTTTTTGCCGAACATGATCAAGGGCTTCTCTTCAGTATTGCAAGCTCTTGTCGATGGTGACATCGATTAGGTTTTAATATAGATAAATCCTAGTAGTACTAGGAAATTTCCTTGAAAATTCCTAGTATAAGTAGGATAATTCCTAATATATGTGGATTTGATTATCGAAACGAAAAAAAAATCTCTTAAAAGTTCTTCAGAGTTTATAACAATTGAAATTAAACATTCAAAAACTTGGAATACAAACTTTAATAAGATGTCCATTCTTTTAAAAGAAAAACTTCCTAAGTGAGTTAAAAAATCAATTGCTATTTACCAAGGGAAAACTCGTCTCACCAAAAAAGAAATTTATATCTATCCTCTAGATGATTTTATTGAAGCGCTTTGGAGTAAGAAGATTTTTTAATACGCATTTAACAAAATAAGGCTTATCAATAATTTTTGTCGTTTCAACGACCTTGTCTCAGGGTAAGATCATTTAACTAATTCGGCGGTGGCCCAGCTATGCACGAGTTTCGTGGCATTAAAGGCGGATAAAATTTCGTCTCGCGAAATCGGAAGGGCGCCGTCTTCATATCTTCTGACTGATGCATATGGATTTAATTCAGTCCAGTCAAACCCGCCAGGAGGATAGTTATCATTTGGCAATAAGGCGATCAAAATTCCTAAATCATGAACTAAGGGGAAAGAAATTTGTTTATGAATTAAAACTGCCTTTAAAGTTTTTTCTACGGATTGTTGGATCATGTATAGAATGTTTTCAACCCGGCCCGGCGATGCTGCGGACAATAGTGCTGCCGCAGTTGCAAAGTCACCCTTGGCAATAATAAACAAATGTTGTGCATATTCTTTTTTAAAGAGTATTGATTTATTTTGAACCATTGATTTTTAACTTAATCCCATTTTCAGTTGCGACCGTAGACACTCCGCCAATTTCAAGACTTTTTTCAAAATCCGTTTTTAATTGAATAATCCAATCTACGGCAACTGGTGAAAAAAAGGGAGCATTGACAAAAGTGTAATATTTTTTAATATCTATAGAATCGGGCACTACTAATAATATATCTAGATCTGAATTTATAGTGTTTTTTCCCTCTGCTGCGGAACCAAATAAGTATGCAGCATGGAGTGGTAAACTGCTATTTAGCTTATCGATCAGCCCTTGCGCCAAGGCGGGCCCGTCAAAGGCAGGTTTAAAGTTTGGATCTAATTTCAATAAAGACATACTTTGATCTTATTACAAGAATAGGTATTAAATCCACTGAAAAATATGTAATAGAAGCACTTTAGTTTAAATGTGCGTGTCCATTTTAATAATTTCAGGATGATTTCTTAATGAAGGATCAGATATCAGCTCGATTACCTTTTTTTGAACTAAAAGTGATGCTGAAACAAGATCTCAGTTCGTACTTCAGGCCGGCATCTTCATTGTTTTTGTGACATCATCAACATAAATCAGTGTATATCCAAGTTTCATATTTTTTATCCTTTAGGAATATTGTTCATATCCATGTATAAAATATTCCATCGATGGCCGTCTAAATCACTGAATCCGCAACCATACATCCAGCCGTCTTTGTATCCGGGCTTTCCGTATAAAATTCCTCCGGCTTCAACCGCCTTATTAGCCATTTCATCAACTTCTTCAGGCGAACCGGCTCCGATCGAAAATAAAATTTCGTTAGAGATTTTTGTATCAGTAATCGGATGTCCGCCTAAAAATCCTTGAAATAAATTTTCAACAAACAGATTGATCACAAGTTTTTTATTACCGACGAACATGCTGACCATGTGGGGCGCCGAATGCCGCTCGTTCATTTCAAATCCGAGCTTTAAAAAAAACTCTTTGGCTTTTACTAAATCTTTAGAGGCCAAATTAAGCCAAATTTCATTTTTCATTTTTTTCCTTCTAATTCCACAAGCTGATCAAAAGCTTTTCCCCAGCCTTCTTGAAAACCCATTTGCTCATGCTTCTTGCGGCCTTCTTCATCAGCATGCCTAACGATTGCTCTATATAAAGTTCCTTTATCGGTTTTGGTCAGCATAATTGTAGCAACAAAATGGAACCCCATTTGGTCTGACGGAGCTGGACGAAATCCTTTGGTCATCATGTCCGTCCAAATCAGCTTTTTGTTTACAATAACTTCAAGATAACATCCGTGATTATTCATTTTCACACCTGCGGGGCCTTCCATCGCGTTAAAAAACTCACCGCCAGCACGCAGATCAATTCGACATTCCGTGACCTTCCAAGGCTTTGGGCAAAACCACTTCATCAAAGTTTCTGGATCAGTCCAGCCTTTCCATATTTTTTCAACTGGTAAAGATGTTGTTCTTTCAAAAACAAGATCTAACTTAGGATCAATTTTTATCTCGTTTGTCATATATTACTCACTCCTCAAAATTAAAATATAACAATAACTAAACGAAAATCATTATTTAACAATCTGCACTGTAGATCTAACTTTAGTAAAAAAAGGAAAAGGGGGGGAGTTGTGCTACAGGTACAGATAAAAAAGACAAATAAATTTAATATAATTTATTTTTAATATAAAAACTGCTTTTTATTATTTTAAATCCGGTGATTAAACAAAAAAATATTAAAGATATCGCTCCCAAGGCCGCATATAAATTTTGATATGAAACCTGAGGAACTTTCAAAATTTGATTTAAAAATAAGAGCGACAGCAACATACCAGCTCTGGCAACCAAACTATTAACGCTGATAATGCTCGCCCTAATATGAGAAGGCGCGGCATGAGTTAATTCGGCCCCATATCGAACTTTCAGTAGGGAGTAGTTCATCTGTTGAAAACAAAACAAGACTAAAATAGCATAAAAATTACCGGTTTGACCAATTAGTATATACAGAATTATCCAGAAAAGCAGCAGGATGCCACTTGAGATATTATTATTTTTTTTGAAAATAAAGCTGGCCAGCACAATGGCCGCTGAATATATCGAAAAAATCAGCCCCAAGCCTTGGGCACTTAGATCTGTTTTGACACTTAAAAAAAGAGGCTGCCAATAATGCAGCAGCGGCTGGGCTAAAAATTGTAACGCAATTGAAATCAGCAAAATTTTTCTGAGTTTACTGTTTTCAAACGAATGCTGAATTGCCGATTTAAAAATATTTAAATTATTAAGTTTTTCTCCATTAGGCAATACTTGGGGCTTATTTTTTGTTTTGGGCGTCATGAGTATCAATACCAACAACAAACACATTGTACTAACTGCACCCCAGTAGGCATTTTGGTAATTATTAACTCCTGCGAAATAGCCGCCAGTAAAACCAAGAACCACAACTGCTGTTTGGTTAACCGACATATTTAAATGAAAATAATTTTTTGTCTGATTTGCACACTGATCAATACCGGTGCCGATACTAGCCCAGGACTCATACGAGCCTGACCAAAAACATAAAGATAACGCCAAAAAAAACTCACCGATTAAAAAACCGAGGATATGATTTGAGGATAAATATAATATAAAACCGATCAAAGCACTAATAACCGATAAGATCAGGCTGAATTTGTGACCGTACCTGTCGCCAAGGACTCCTGTTGGAATTTCCGCAGCAAATACAACAACGGCTTGCAAAGCCTTAATCATGGCCACGTCCGCTGCTAAAATTCCGCGCGAAATTAAAAAAGCTACGGAAACGCCACCGACGAACATGCGCCCACCTTCAAATAACATGTCCATTAATAAAAATCGGTGTTTAATCTTCATACCCAGGACTCCTGTTTAATTTCGTAATTAGCGCTATCAATTAACAGTCTTTTATTTATAGTTGCGAGTGATAAATTTAAAAAATATCTAATAACTTCATTAACCGCCATAGAGGAAACCAGCGTATTCAGCGGCCCATAGGACGCAGCGGCCAAGTCTGTATTTAGTTCGCGAGTTGCAGGGTTAAAAATTAGGTCAGACTCTCTTTTTTTATGTTCGCCAATAGTCACAGGGCCAACAACGCCAAATGTTTCGATGTATCCGGCATTAAGCAATGGCTTGTTATATTTTTTAGATAACTCATAACTTAATTGGTGTGTTTCAAGACCTGAATCACCAGAAAGAATTATAAAATCTGCGTCTTGAAAAGGTTTACGAAACTCTTCAAAGTTTTCAAGTTCAAACATCACTTGAATTGTTTCGACTGCCACCTGTGGATTTTTTTCTAGTAAACGTTTTTTTGCCGCCACCACTTTAGGCAAGCCAACATCTGAATTATTGAAAAGTGTTGTTCTTGTGAGATTAGATTCTTCTAAACGGTCGCCATCGGTTAGTATAAGTTTTCCGATTCCGGCAGCAGCTAGAATCATAGCACAAGTGGAGCCAATACCTCCGGTGCCAATGAGTAATACAGTTTTTTCTGAAAGTGTTTTTTGGGCATCGAATGATATTCCATTATAGCTGTAATACAAATGATGTCGAGAGTAACGATTGGTTTTTTCTAAATAAGGTATAATAATCTTAAGTTTTTTAAAATCGCTAAATAAATCTGGCCCTAAAAATTGATTCTCAATAGCAAGTTTTTTAAAATCTTCATATAAAAAATGAGCTTTAGATTTTAATTGCAAACAGATGAGCTTAAGCTCTTTATAACTGTCATTAACTGAAAATGCATATGGGCTTAATTGGCCAAACGTCAGTTGTTGCATTTCTGGAAAATCTTGTATCGAAAGTGCGGGGTTTATCTGCCAAGTTAGATTTTGCATGTTATGTTATTTTCTTTCTATGTAAAAATTATTTCCCTTTAGTCTTAATCTACTAAAGGGAAACTGTATTAATTACGAACGACTGCTGAATTAGTTTGAGTATTAACTATTTTTGTAATCTTTAATATTTTCATTTGAAGCTCCTTTCTTTATTATTCATAATAATTATATAAAGCAAACTGCATGCCACTTTGTTAGTGACTCAAATCAAATATATTAGTTTTTAGGACTTTAATTCCGGATTCCGAGAATTGAAATTCAGAATTTAATAAAAAATTTCAAATTAAGCCTTTAGCCCGCTCATAAAACTTCTTCACCTCGGGGTCGGTAATAAACGACTTAGGACTCCAGCGCACAATATGCAGGCCGGCCGGATCGCGCAACCTAGAAAGAGCCACATAGGCGTGGCCAGGTTCCCATAGGGCGCTCAAATCGCACCAAAGCTCATCTAGTGTGGCCCCTTGCGACTTATGAATAGTGGTGGCATAAGCTAAATTTACCGGAAACTGAATGACGCTGGCTTTTACATTGGCCTCGGCGTCTAAAAGTGAAAATGAAATTTTTTCAACTTTAACTTCCCGTCCACTGCTGTTTTTTTTTACCATCAAATGGTCGGCTTCATAACCCACTAAGGTGCCACGTGTGCCATTGACCCAACGCTTTTGTAAATCATTTTTTAAAAATAAAATTTGGCAGCCAATCTTTAATTTTAATTGTGCGGGCACGGGTGCTGATTTACCCAGAATATCGATGTACTTTTGTTCACCCAAATAAATGGAGTCCACGATTAATTCGGTCTCATTAATTTCCGCTAATTTTTTTTGATTGTAATTTTCAGATTGTTCGCGACGCGGAAAAAGCCGGGTTCCGGGCTGCTCTTCATCATGCGCCTTAGTTCTATCTTGCAAAAACGCACGGGCTCTTTCAGTTAAATGACCCTCACGAATGTCATCTAAAACATTTAAAAAATCATTGTTGTGAATACGCTGATTTAGTTTAAGTTCACAATACTGAAACCCCGTTTTTTTCCAGACCTCATTTAAAAAACACCAGTCCCGTTTTTGCCCAAAGCGCGTTACCGGCGGAAGCTGCCCGAAATCACCAACCGCGATTACCCGCATACCACCCCAAGGCAATGTCGAGACCCGAGCGAACTGAGCTATAAGTTCCGCCACCATTAGGGCTTCACCAGGAATCATCGAAATTTCATCAATGATCACGCCCTCCACATTTTTTATCCTTTTTAGTGCGGCTTTATTTTTCTGCAATCTTTGCAAAGTGGCTTGCGTGCCGCCCTCCATAATTCCCAGCCCAAAAAAACTATGAAAGGTGCACCCACCCAATAAAACGGCGGCGGCCCCGGTGCTGGCCAGAATTGGCACCTGCTTGCGGTCTTTAGTTTTCATAAATTCACGGATCACATAACTTTTGCCAGAACCTGCACCACCGGTTAAAAAGATGTTTTCGCCCGATTCGCACAGCTCTAATGCATAAACCTGCTCTGTTGATAACTGGTCTGATAACTGGTCTGATAACTGGACTTGAGTATCTGGGTTTTTTTCAATCATAGATTTTTTATTTTAATGCCAAACCCATAGAATGGCTAGCCGAATCACAAAAATGACTTAGATTTACTTGCTGTGACACTGAGCATTCGTATAGAATTACCGTACTATGTCAGAAAATAAAGTTTATGTTAACCGCACACTCAATTTAAAAAAAATTAAATACATTGGTTTAGATATGGATCACACGTTGATACGCTACAACACCGAAAATTTTGAGCGCCTGTCACATACCACAATTATTGAAAAATTATTGAAAAGCAAAGGCTATCCGGACGCCATTAAAAAATTAAAATTTGATTTTAAATTTGCCCTGCGTGGCTTAGTCGTGGACCGTAAAAAAGGAAATTTACTCAAGCTTAACCGCTACACCGCCATTCGTAATAGTTTTCATGGGCTCAAGCCCTTAGATTTTAAAACTCATCAAAAAGTTTATAAATCCACGTACATCGATTTAAGTAAAACCGATTATTTAGCGATCGACACCAGTTTTTCATATGCATTGGCGCATGCCTATTCTCAATTGGTGGAGCTTAAAGATACAGAACCTAATTTAAAATTACCTGATTACATTCAAATTGCTGATGATGTCCTAGAGGTATTAGATGAAGCCCATCGCGATGGTTCATTAAAAAATGAAGTCAAAAAAAATCTACCTCATTATATAGTTATAGACGAGGCCGTAGTTCGGGGTTTGGAAAAATTTAAAAAACATGGAAAAAAAATATTTGTGCTAACCAACTCTGACTTTAGCTATTCAAAACTTTTATTAGATTACGCAATTAACCCATTTTTAAAAGAGCATAAATCTTGGGTGAATTTATTTGAAATGGTGATCACTCTGGCACAAAAACCCAAATTCTTTTATGATGAGGGTAAGTATCTACGAGTAAATCCCAACGATGGCATGATGAGCAATCTGGATGATAAGCTGGTGCCGGGGGTTTACCAAGGCGGCGGGGCTAGGCAGTTTACCGAAGATTTGGGCTTAAACGGCGATGACATACTTTATATTGGTGACCACATTTATGGCGACATTCTAAGGCTTAAAAAAGACTGCAATTGGCGTACGGCTATGATTACTGAAGAGCTTGAAGTCGAAATTCGCAATAATCGTAAAGCCGAGCCCATCGTGAGTGAAATTGAGACCTTTATGAAAAAAAAAGAACCGCTGGAAGATGAACTGACTGAGTTGATGACCAAAAAAATTGAAAAAGCCAGCGTAGTTGATGAAAAACAAATTTCCGCGCTGCAAGATCATATTGCCGCAATTGATACAAACATCAGCCAACTGATTAAAAAGCAACAAGCCCTTTACAACCCCAACTGGGGTCAACTGATGAGAGCCGGTAACGAAGAAAGTTATTTTGCCTACCAAATGGAACGCTACGCCTGTGTGTACATGAGTAAAATCTCAGACTTACTCGAACTTTCGCCGCGCACCTATTTTAGAGCCCCGCGTCGCCCATTAAGTCATGAGGTTTAATAAGTCCTTTAAACTTTTTGAAATTTTGTTTTTGGAAAGTTAATCTTATTATCAATAATTTCTTGGTAAAACGAGGGTATATTTCCGGTGGCCTGAATACCGCCTTCAAGGGTACCATCGGGTTTGCGGGTGAGTTTTTCAATATCAAAAATGGGCACCACAATATACTTATTTTTTTCGTCAACGCCACGAACTTCAGAAATAGTTCCGATTTTTCGGGAACCATCAGAGTATCTGGAAATCTGCACAATAATTTCGATGGCCGAACCCACCTGCGAGGTCAGGGCTTTTTCACTGATTTTGGCGTCCCCTCCGGCGGCCAAGGCCTCTAGCCTGACAATTGCATCCTCAGGCGTATTTGCGTGCACGGTACCCATACTGCCTTTGTGGCCGGTATTCATCGCGCTAATTAGCTCTAGAGCCTCACTTGAGCGCACTTCACCCACAATAATTCGATCCGGCCTTAAACGCAGCGCGCTTTTTAATAAATCTTTTATAGTCACCTCACCCTTACCCATAATATCGGCTTGGCGGGTTTCAAAGCGCACCACATGCTCGTAATCTATTTGTAATTCTGAAGAATCTTCTATCACCAAAATTCTTTGCCCCTTAGGAATACGCGAACACAGCATGCTTAGCAAAGTGGTTTTACCTGAGCCTGTACCCCCGCTTACAATTAGGTTTTTTCCTAAAAACATGCATAAATCTATGAACATCCAGGCATCTTGCGTGATGGTTCCCCATTTAATATAATCTACCGGTGAAATTTTACTGGCGGTGAATTTACGAATACTAATCACCGTTCCCTGGCGCGAGATCGGCGGAAGAACTGCGGCTATACGTGAGCCACTGGCGGGTGAGCCCGCAATTATCGGTAAACGGGCATCAAGTCTGGGTTCATCTTTGTTAATGCGCCGACCAACCGACTGCGCTATTGAATTGATCGCCGCCTGTAAATTATCTTCATCCGGAAATTTTGCAATGGTTAATTCTAACTTACCCTTGCGTTCTACAAATATTTGATTGGGCCCGTTGATAAGAATCTCTGAAACACCTGGGTCTTGCAAAAATTCTTGAACAGGCCCCAGGGCCCGTTCAATAACTTCTTTAAAATTGGAATTTTCTTCAGACACAAATTATCCCGTCTTATTACTGACATTTTATTGCCGTAGCTATTACCAATTAAGCCTTTAGTTATTTTGCATCTTTAATTACGACCAACTGGCCTTGAATACCAGTTTCGGGGCACTGATACGAGTAAATCCCCTCGACCTGGGGCTCAATATTAAAGGAGCGCTTAAAGCCAAAAACTGTATTATGATATTGTGAAAATGAATCCATTAAAAAACTAGTGTTCTTTTCTTTCATATTTAAATTTACTACGTGTACCTTGTAGGCTTCGCCTTTTTTGACTCTAATTTTATCTGGAATAAAACCAGTTTCAGTATTTAAAATCACAATTTCATTAGTAGGCTCTACGGGCTGCACCGCTTTTTTAATAGCCTGTACCAATTCTTCATCTTGCTGTGCCGCACTTGTGTCCGCAGGCTTTGCAATAACTGCAGACGTTGGTGCCACTATTTTAGCGGCAGTTACAGGAGCCGTAATTGATTGTGCCTTTTCGCCGCGCACGGTGACCTGTGCAAAAAAGAAAATTGAAAATAAAAATCCATTTATAAAATGTATTACGTACTTGATGCCGCTCCCCTTAGTGAAGTTCTTTGCGGTCTTGATATTCACAGAATTCACGCGCCACCTCCATTGCCACAAAATTTAAAAGTTTTGGTTCAAAAGTTTTTAATATTTCAACAAGCAAGCTGTGATCTCCGGCGCAAGCATTAATTCTGGCACAAACCTTATTGACTAAATGTGGAGAATTATTCATTTCAGAGTTTATTTTTTCCCAGTCCATCCCAAGCACCGGGTCTATTGCGCCCACGCTATATAAAGCATCAAACACCACTTGTAAATTTCCTTGTATAAACATACCAAACCTCCTGTTTAGTTAATCGCCCTTCATGGCTTAATTTCTTAGTTAACTGTTCCTTATGTACTGTTCGGAAAAAAAAATAAAAACTTGAGTCAAAATGAGACAAAATCTGTTATTTTTTATAAACTCACTTAAAGTCCAGAGCACTGGGCTGTAGGCTGAGCAGTATGTTATCTGTGCACTATTCTGTGCACTATTCTGTGCACTATTCTGTGCGCTATCTGGGCTGGACTTCTGACTAGTGCTTTATTTTTTAACAGACACTCGTAAAATAAGAATTTCGTTTTAAATGAGTTTATGACAAACTATTCAGGCAATTTACTATGACCGCTAAAATTACAGAAAATAAAAACACCCGGAGGCCCTTTTGAAAACGACACGCATTTTATCAAGCTTTACTTATATTGTTACCCCAATAACGCTTGCGCTTGCGCTAGCATTGACGCTTACCTCTTGCGCACCAACAGCCTCGCAGCTTAAGCAAGCCATCGAAAAAGATCCTTCGATTGTTTTTGCGGCCATCGAAAAAGATCCGGCCAAATTTATTGAGGTCGTTAATAAAGCCGCGCAAGATGCCCAGCGCGTGGCGGGTGATAAAGCTCAGGATACTGAAAAAAAATCCAGAGATGAAGAATTTAAAAATCCGCTAAAACCAGAGCTTCAAGAGGGCCGCGTGATCTTTGGCAAAAAAGAGGCCCCCGTTACCATTTTTGAATACTCTGATTTTCAGTGTCCTTACTGCACTCGCGGTTACCAAACCATGAATGAAGTTAAAAAGGCTTACGGTGATAAAGTCAGAATTGTATTTAAACACTTGCCTTTAGACTTTCACCCACTGGCTATGCCCGCCGCCAAGTATTTTGAAGCCATTGCAAAACAAAATCATGAAAAAGCTGAAAAATTTCATGATGCAATTTTTGAGAATCAAGGCTCTATGAAAGACAAAGGTGAAAAGCTATTCACCGAAACCGCTAAAAAGCTTGGCGTGGATATGAAAAAATTAGCTGCTGATTTAAAAGATGAAAATATTATGAAAAGAATTACCGCCGATATGGATGAAGCAAAAAAATTCAACATGAGCGGAACCCCGGGTTTTATCATTAATGGTGTTTCACTACGTGGTGCTTATCCATTTCCGGAATTTAAAGCAATTATTGATCAACACCTAAGTACAATGAAGTAGTTTTTGCGTTAAATAAACTGAGCTTAGATCTTTTTTACATTCTTTCTGGCACAGGAATTCCTAAAAGCGCTAGGCCATTAGCTAATACCAAGCCCGTAGCCGCACAAAGCGCTAAGCGCGCCTTTTGTAATTCTTCACTTTCTGCAAAACCAACCGAACAGTCGTGATAAAAGACATTGAACTTTTTTGCGGTTTCGTACAAATAGGTACACAATGAAGACGGCTTGTAGTTTTCAGCAGCAAATAAAATCACCACATTAAAATTCATTAAATGTTGCATAAGTTTTACTTCAGAAGAATGGGTCAGCAGCTCGCCTTTATAGTCCGCTTCTTGTCTGCTAAATTTTTTACTAAATTTTTTAAGTAATGAATTAATTCGGGCATAAGAGTACTGCACAAATGGCCCCGATTCGCCATCGAGCTGTAGCCACTCATTCATATCAAACACAATTTTTTTATTGGTGTCCTGCCGAAGCATTCCGTATTTAATAGCCCCTTGGGCCACCGTATCCGCCACATTTTCAATTTCTTCAACCGACCACTCTTCTGTATATCTAGACAAATATTGCCTGCCTATCCGGTTGCGGTACAATGTTAGTTTTTTGACGGATTTCTTCCATAAACCTCTTTATATGTTCGCCCGGCGTGAAGAGTTCCAAACCCTAAAAGAGTCCGAAATGAAGTCGAGCGATAGAATCGTCGATTGAATCGAAACATGAATTCATTCAAGTACGCCTGAAGGTGTTTTTGCCCAACGCTATGAAATGTACCATCGATCCAAGTCTTGAGGTTGGAAGTGACTCGACTGATCATCGGCAAATGTTTATCCATTTTTTCTCGGTCTCCCCGCATCGTGATAGATCGATGGTTGAATCCTAACTTTTTTAAATTTGTGAACTCGGTTCCATCATCACTGACAATAGTGGCGCCTTGTTCGATGCAATTCATTGCAAACTTATCAATGGAATCAGCAGTTTTATTTGATATTTTTTGCAGTCTTACTCGACCAGCAAGACCGTGCTTTGTAATTTTATTAGTTTTTTGATTGCGAATCTCCTTACGATAAATCTCGACAGCAAGAATCACTGGAATCTGGTCTGTAACGCCCTGAACGCCCTTCCTAGTCTTGCCTCCAACGTAAATGACATCTAATTCCAGTGGCCAATTCTCTCCGATCTTATCACGGTTTGGTCGAACCATTGCCTCCCTGAGTTTATGTAAAATTTGAAAAGCAGTCTCATAACGCTTAATCCCAAACTTTTTTTGAAGTTCCAGCGCTGAAATCCATGGAGTCTGCGTTGCCATATAATAGGCTGCCCAAAACCAGACAAGCAGACTGGTCTTGCTTCGGTGCATGACGGTGCCAGATGTCACTGATTCAACATGATGACATGAACGGCATTTTAATTTTCTTGGATGAGTTGAAACTCTAAAGGGCTCGCCAACAGCTGAGCATTCTGCGCAAATAAACCCGTTGGGCCAGCACATTTTTTCTAAATACCGAAGACATGCCGCTTCGTCTTGAAACATTCGCTGAAAATCCAACTGATTTTCTGGACATTCGGGGAGCTTATCTCTGGATGGTTGATCTAGTTTTTTTGTGGATATTTTCTGTTTGACCATGGGCGTACCATGCCATAGTCATCATTGTACCGCAACCGGATAGGCAGGAAATATTGCGTCTTCACATGCGTTTTCATTTTCTCTACCAGCAATGTCAGTGGCACAATATTGCCTTTACGCGAGCTCATGGCCCCATCAGGAAGTTCCACAAAATTATACTGTAAGTGATAACAATTTTTAGCCTGTTCAAAGCCTAAGTGTTCAAGTGTTTTAAACACCTGTTTAAAATGCAAGGCTTGCCGCATATCCACAACATATATTGATTTTTCAATTTTAAATTCTTCAAACTTTCTACGTGCAAGCTCCACATCTTTGGTGGCATAAAGCCCGGTACCGTCGGACTTAAGCAGCAAACAAAAACCCAAATCTTCTGCAGATAAATCAAGGCCGATCGCACCCTGTGATTGTACTAGTTTTCCGTCGGTAAAATATTTTTTTATGGTTTTAACAGAATCTGCATCTACCTCTGATTCCCAATACCTGCGGTCAAACTCTACGCCAGCCCATTTATAGATCTTATTCATTAATTCAATCGACCACTCGCGCGTTTCTTTCCAGAGGTCAAAATATTCACCCGCCCCTGCTTCGAGCTGCTTTAAGACTTCCGTAAGCTGAGATTTATTTTTTTCATACAGTTCAGGTTGCTGTAGAAGTAGCGATTCCGCTTTATCATCTTCTAATTTTAAATTGGCGGCGGAGTACATTTGCCCCAGCCACTCTCCTCGCAAGGCATCACTACTTTTTTGTGCTAAAACATCTAAGCCAATGTGATTTTTTATATACCACAAACACTTAGCCACATGTGTGCCCACATCCCCCGGAAAAGTAGAACTGACGATTTTATCCGTACCAAAACTGCGGCGAAGTAACCGAACTAATGCATCGCCTAGGCATAGATTGCGCATGTGTCCGACATGCAGCTCTTTATGTGTATTCGGTTGAGAGTACTCAATCATGGTTTTTGGCGCATCAACTACTAACTGAACTTTAAACATTTCAGAAGTTAAGGCCTTTTTAACTGTAGCTTGAGCTAAAGTGTCAGAGTTAAATTTAAAATTAACGTACGGCCCAGCCGCCTCTATTAAAGCCACGCCATCAATAACGGCCAAGGCTGATATTAATTCAGTGGCCATAACGGCCGGGGATTTTTTTAACCTTTTAGCAAATATAAAACAGCCAAAAGCTAAGTGCCCCATATCGGCATTAGGAGGCTCAACCAGCGCCCTATAAATTTCTTCAACACCAACTGATACGCCCAATTTTTCTAAAGCCTTCTGAAGGGGCTCAGTCAAACCAAATCTTAAAGGTTCATGCATAAGTGGTTTGTAGTTTTTTTGTGACATCATCTTCCCAAATTAAGCAGCTTAATAATAGTTTAGCAATAAATACTCGGAAGAGTAACCCGTTTAGTCAGTATAACATTTTTAATCTAGCACATTATTTGGGCGATAACTGTAATCTTGTTTTTTTCAGGCCCATAACACCAGAACACACGGTAAGCGCCAGGTGTGTTATTCTGAGCGTAGGCTTCAAAAACCTTTTGATTTGGATCATAGGGGTGCATCAGAGAACTGAACTCATGCGTTTTAAGGCCAGGGTGACGAGGATTTTTTTGCAGAAATTCTATACACTTATCAACTTGTTTAAAAAGCCCCTCTGTTGGTTGCAAAAAGCTCAGGCTTTTCGCTGCACGCGGGTGTTCAGACCCGCGCCCATGAGTGTGATAAACTTGAAAAAATATGCCGTTATATCGCTAGGCCCGCAGTCGCCGAAGAGCGGCTTTCCATCAACGCTCAGGGCGACGTTATCTACAAATTCAAAAAGCCGTGAGACGATGGCACCACAGCCATCAAACTTACGCCGATGGAGCTGATGGAACGGCTTGTTGCGCTGGTTTCCCGCCCGAGAGTGCACCTGACCAGGTACCACGGCGTACTTGCGCCCCACTATAAATACAGAAAAAATATTATTCCGAAGAAAAAAGAAGAGTTGGTTTTAGCTTCAGCGGAGCCAGTAGCAGGCGCGGATGCTGCTGCCGAACAAGAAAGCCCAACTTTAACAAAACGCATATCTTGGGCTAGGCTTCTTAAGCGGGTTTTTAACATCGACATCAGCATCTGTTCACGCTGCGCCGGAAAAATCAAAATCATCGCCGCCAAGGCTTGCGCAAGCCCGCGGGCCACCGCAGACAGATCAGAGCGATTTTTTTGCTTAAGGATTTTACGAAGATTAGGCCTTTGCCGGATTTATTAAATCAGGGTGATGATCGTGCTTTATCAAAAATTGCAACTTTATCTGCAAAACCTGGAGTTTCAGAACCTAACCCGTCCTCAATCTGCAAATTTACTTGATTACAGCAAAAAATAATGAGGAAATTAACTCAAAAGACGACTCTGATACTTCGGATTTAGGGTGAAAAGAGGCTTTATTTTACTTATACTCACGATGCTTTGAATTTAGAGAAACTGCGCTACCAGAAAAAATTTCGACTGAGAATAAAAAGATCAACACCCATCGTCTCAAACAAGGATGGGCCAACGAGCGTTTTGACAGGGCGACCGAGTTCAAGCAGCGACTCCTTTACCAGAGCCCTACTAAACCCTACCAAAATTTGAAATATTCCGACTTTTTATGAAATAAAGCCTTTTGTTTATCTAAAAAAACTAGTTGCTATTTAATGGGGGTGGGTAGCATGCTAATAGATGAATACACAAGTGAAAAATCAAAAAGGCCTGGGCATTATTGAAGTCCTCATAGCCGGAGGTATGATGGCCATTATAAGCTTGGGTGTTATCACTCTGATTTCTGATGCTTACAAATCTCAGCGCGGCTTGCAGGCCAAAGATATGCAACGCGAAGTCATAGCGGAGATTACATTGCACCTCAGCGACAAAGACGCCTGTTTATTTACATTTACTGGAAAAACTCTACCAACTCCTAAAATTGTACTTGAGGCTTTTTATAAGTTTGGCTGATACGAAGCTAGTTAGATTTTAGAATTGGGCCAGATCATCATTCAAAAGCAAGATATTACGCACTCGACTAAATACCTAATACTTTAAGATCCTAAATAAATTCTCAAATAAACTAAGACAAAGACCGATGAGCAGTGGCTAGTATAAGGAGAGTATGAAAACTTCACATTATATAAAAATCGGTATGGCTTGCACAGGAGTATCTAGAAGCAGTCTTTGTGATATCGAAAAGGGGCGGCAGTTCGTCAGCATTGAAATGGCTGTAAAGATTGCAAAAAAATGTGAGGTTTCTCAGGAATTAGCTGTTGAATATGTAATACGCGATGCCATACGAAGATCGGGCTTAAGTTACAAGTGACAATTAGAAAAGTAGCCTAGTCTGTGACTAAAAATTTTCCGTACTTAACTCATCCGTTTATTTTATCGGCGCTGATTGTTACTGCGATTAACGATCACTATTTAAAATATCAATTTCATAATTTTTTAACTGGTAAAATTAGCGATTTTTCGGGTTTATTTTTCTTTCCGTTATTTTTATATGCACTGATTGAATTTATAAGATCACCACTGAGTTTGCATTCAAGAATCAGAAAAGAGCACTTTGTTGTAGTGCTCTTCTTAACGGATATTTTATTTGTACTTTTTAAGTATACATTTTTTAGAGATTATTTGGCTCAGATGTTAAATCTTCAAATTATACCTGACATTACTGATCTAGCAGCTTTAAGTATGAATTTAGCGACATACTTTTTTGCTAAAAAATATTTTACTGCACCGGCGTGAGCGTAACGACGCAGCTTGGAATTGAGTTGTCGGCACAGGTGTAGACTGAGTTTGTGGCTGAGCCTACCGCAACGAGGCTATGCAGACAGGTACGAGTCAGTGCCGGTGCAATTTCTGCAGAGATAGTGGCAGCACCACCCACAATTAAGTTAGCTAAAGGTAGACCAATACTTAAATAGGTCGTATTTGCTGGAGAAGTAATTGTACTATCAGTGGCTGTAATTGTACCACTGGTAAGAGTAGCATTACTGCAGTTTGAGCTGACTGAATAGGTTCTGATTATTGGTACGTATTTATACGAAGATGTTGCGATCGTTACGATTAAGAACGGTAAAAGTATTAATACAGAACTGATAAAATTCTTATGCATTTTGTTTTTTCCACTCCCAGAGAGCCAAACTTGTTGAAACAGTGGCATTTAAAGATTCTACATCAGTTGTGGGAATATTAACAAATTTCATTAATTTTTTTTGTGAATGTTCTAGGCTAAGGCCGGGACCTTCTTCTGTGCATCAGTCATTAATTGCAATTACGGCTAAGAAGCATTAAAGCTGTTTTCTCATATTTTGTCTAGTATCCCCGTCCGGTCCTGAACTAATTCTTAGTCTGAATCCTTGGGTTACGGGCCGGCGGAGCCACCGGCGGCTCTATTAAAAAATAACTCTGACCTGATCGCTTAGGATGCTTTTTTAAAATTTTCAAGCCCTTCTAAAATAAAACTACGCATCAGAACCTGATAGGGTATTCCCTTTATTTCAGCAATTTTTTTTAATTCTTCAACGACTTCCGGATGAAGGGTTAAGCTGGTAGGCATTTTTCGTCGAATTTTACTTTGAGCCTCTTTAGATTTTTTTACATCAAATTCAATTTTATCATATTCTGGTTTTGATTTAATAACTTTACGCTTCATACATCTCCCGTTCCTTTTTGTTTGCGAGTCTTCCACTGACTGGACGAATTTTCCCGTCTCTTATTGTAAAACACACGAAAAGTATTGTTCCTTCACAGTCCTTTGCAATTATCCCATATCGGTCTTCCTTAACTTCAGGCTCAAATTGAATCCCTAAAGGCATAATTTTTTCATCAATAAAGCAAGATTCAATTTGTTCTAGATTCACGCCATGCTTATCTTCACTTTTATTAGAATTTCCGGCATCCCACTCGAACACAAAAAAATCATAAGCCTCAAGAAAAGTCATCAACCATTGAATATACTTAAATTTTGCCACCCAACCCTCTTTGGTAGTGTAAAACACTACTGTTTTAAAATCCAGTTTATTCTATAGGTGAAGGCAAATCTATGGCATTAAAATTAGCCGCCAACCAATCCCAACAGAGCTTTTGATCTCGCTACCCACAACGGCGCGTACGTGGTCCTTCATTTTTTGAGCGATGGCTTTAGCAGTTTCATATTCGCGTTCACGTCCGATAAATTCGCAGGCGACCTCATCAATGGATAATACTTTTTTGATCGGCAGAACGTCTTCGACAGCCTTAATAATTTTATGATGAAATTCGGTATAGAGTTTGTGATTTCCGGTCTTTAATATAAGTCCCGGACACATTTTTTTAGCATCGCCCACACGGGTTCCGGTTTTAATCCCGAATTTTTTAGCCTCATAGCTCGCCGCAATTACGCATGTGCTGTCAGTTATCATAGGAACAACAGCAATAGGTTTGCCGCGGAGTGATGGGTCTGCCTGCTGTTCGCAAGAAGCAAAATA
>Ga0209824_10000393_pt1 | contig 28052 bp, 21 predicted proteins | sample VDWuncwatermetaG_FD_184124 | JGI IMG/M metagenome (GOLD analysis project Ga0209824, IMG submission 184124) | Wastewater microbial communities from Netherlands to study Microbial Dark Matter (Phase II) - VDW unchlorinated drinking water (SPAdes)... ...
TATGACAGCTCTGTGAGCCTAGCCAAGCAATCTGCGCCAGAGGCCACGATGTCGATGGTGAATTCCGGCGCGACCCGCGCAAAATGAGTACGCAGCAAATCCACATCCTGCGGATTGTCCTCTGCATACAGTAGATGGATAGCACTGTTCATGTGAGCGAGTAAGGCGGTTCGTTGGTTAATATCCAATACAGCTTGATGGTTTTCATCACTTCACTAAAGGATATGAAATCAACGGGTTTGACTATGTAGGAATTGCCCCCTAATTCGTAGGCGGTTGCGATGTCGGCGTTTTCGCGTGATGTGGTCAGAATCACAAAAGGCAGCAGCTTCCACGCTGGGTGTTGGCGGGCATAGCGCAAAACATCAATGCCATCGACTTTGGGTAGGCGTAAGTCGAGCAAAACCAGCAAGGGTAGCTGGCGGTCGGCAGTTAATGGGTGGGCATCGATGAACTGCAAGGCTTCTTCGCCATCACGACAGACGATGACAGGGTTGATCACCGCATGTTCGGCAAAAGCCTGCAAACAGAAGTCTAAATCCATGTCGTTATCTTCAATCACGAGGATGGGGCGTAATAAGGATTGTGTCTTAGAGACCGTTATCATGGTAGATGTGCCGTAGGGGTGGATATGGGTAGCTCAATTATAAAAGTAGCGCCTTGTCCGAGTGTAGATTGGGCATATATCGAGCCGCCCAGTTTTTCGACTAGCTTTTTGGTGATGGCTAGGCCGGCACCGGTGCCTTCAAATTCGGTCGCCCGCACCAGACGATTAAACAGCCCATAGATGCGCTCGTGATATTTCATATCAAAGCCGATGCCATTATCAGTCACGCTGATGCGACAGTGAGTGGGCAAAGTTTCAGCGCGAATTTCCACGCTGGGTGGCTGTGATTGCCGACTGTATTTAATCGCATTATCAATCAAATTAGTCAAAATTTGCAGTAAGCCGCGTTCCCAGCTATGCAAAATAATTGGGGGGATTTTTAAGCTCACCTGAACATTCAAATCGGTAATTGTATGGCTGCGATCACGCAAAATATTTTGCACGAGATCGAGTAATTTAATGGCGGTGTATTGCGGCATTTCTGCATCTAGGCGTGAGTACTTGAGCAAGTCTTCAATCAGCGCGTCAAGATTTTTGGACGCAGTGATAATTTGCGATATGCAAAATTTCGCACGATCCGATAGTTGTGCTTGGTGATTGCGTTCTAGTTCTTGTGCGTAACCCATGATGCCGCGCAAAGGAGCTTTGAGGTCATGCGAAACGGTATAGGCAAAAGTCTTCAACTCTTCATTCTTAGCCAGCAATAATTGTTTGGTGCGGCGGTGCTCAGTGATGTCGCGCACGATAGAAACAAGTCTAGGCTCTTGCCCTGGTAGCTGCACGATCTGCGTGGTGACCTCCACTGGAATATCATGCCCGTCTTTGTGGCGATGCAGCGTTTCAAAAGTAAATGATGGAATTACACCATCCAATAACGGTTGCACAAGCAACCGATACTTTTCTACCGAATATTCGCGCTTGATGTCGGTGACACGTTTTGAATACAGTTCTTCTTCCGTGTAACCCACTTGCTCTTTTGCGCCTTCATTAACATACACAAAACGAAAATCGTCGGCGCGGCAGATGAACACGCAATCTACGGTTTGATCCAAGGTGTATTTAAATTGCTCCAACGCAAGCTGCACCTGTTTTTGTTCGCTGATGTCCACAATATGTGCCATGTAGCCGGATATTGTATTGGATTGATCGCGTAGTGCCGTGATGGAAACCAGCCCCGGGAAGCGTGTGCCGCTTGAGTGCGTAAACGTCCATTCATATTGATTGGGTAGATTGTGCCGCGCTTTAGCTACAAAAGTTTCAAACGTGCCGCTCACTGTTTCACCCAGTTCGGCGGAAAACATTTGGGCGCGCAGTGCCACTTCATTTTTATCTAGAAATTCATCTGGTGCCTGTACGCCGATCAGCGCGCTTGCGGGTATGCCCAGCATTTTTTCAGCCGCCGGGTTGATGCTGTCTACCACGCCATCTGCCGTGGTGGTGACAATGCCATACCCAGCATAGTGCAACATGACATGTTGCCGCTCCATGATTTCATATAATTCTGCTTCAACCTGTTTACGCGTAGTCACATCGCGTGCGATGGTGAATATCAATCCCTCTTCCCGCAGTGGATGTCCTATCCATGAAATCCATTTATAACTGCCATCTTTGCAAATATAACGGTTCTGATACTCCAGCACTTCCATGCCATTTCGCATGGTGCTGGTTAATTGTCTGACTGATTCGCGGTCATCTGGGTGAACAAATTCTAGAAAGGGTTTGGCCTGTAGTTCGGTCATGCTCCAGCCTAATGTTTTTTCACACGCTGGGTTGAGTTGTTTCAAATAGCCATCAAAACCTGCGATGCAGACCATGTCTATAGAGTATTGAAAGAGGCGGTCGCGTTCATTCTCAGCTTTTTTGCGCAGACTGATGTCACGGAAAATGGAACGGGTTGAAACGGGCTTGCCATCAACCAAGCGGCAATTGCTGTTGCCTTCTAGGTAAACTTTCTGGCCGTTTTTAGCTAGAAAAACGGTGGTGATTTGCGGCATGTTTTGCCCTGTGATGATTTGCTGGAATTGTTCTTTGCAATGCGGCAATTCATCAGGAGGGATGATGTCCCACAGCTTGAGATGCGCCATCTCTGCTTCGCTATAGCCCAGGATGTTGTGCCAAGCACGGTTGACGTATTGAAACGCGCCTTCCATATCCACGCTTTGAATGATGTCGTTGGCGTTATCCAGCAAATCGCGGGCGCGCTCTTCACTCAGCCGCAATTGTTCTTCGATGTGCTTTTGTTTGAAGTAGGCGTGGCGTAATTCCAGCAACACCATTGCCTGGCGGTTAAGGGCTTGTAGGCTTGATTTCTGTGATGGGGTTAGTTGGCGCGGCTGATAATCAATGACATTCAACGTGCCCAACACACAGCCGTTTTTAGATACCAGCGGCACGCCCGCATAGAAGCGAATTTTGGGGTCAGTCGTGACCAGTGGATTATCGGCAAAGCGTGGATCAAGCTGTGCATCCTGCACTTCGAACATCTCATCTGGTCGTAGAATGGTATGCGCGCAGAAGGCCAAGTCACGCGGGGTTTCCGTGACATCTAAGCCCAGCCTAGATTTGAACCACTGTCGCTCCTTGTCCACAAAGGCAACCAAGGCGATGGGGGTTTGGCAAATTTGTGCGGCAAGCTGGGTTAGATCATCGAAGCCAGATTCTGGAGTCGTATCCAGTATGTGATAGCTGTGTAGTGCAGCTAGGCGTTCAGTTTCATTTGGTGGCAGCGAGGCTTTCACGCAGGTACTCCAAGTGAAGTCTGACGGATGCCGGGGCAGACGATGTATTTAGATAGATAGATAGATAGATAGATAGATAGATAGATAGATAGATAGATAGATAGATAGATAGATAGATAGATAGATAGATAGATAGTGCCACGCGGATATCTTGGATCACTTCGCTCTCCCAAATAAAATCTTGCTATGTTTTTACAGTAGCCCTTTCAGAGCATGGCCATTAATAACGGAAATGGATGCTAGCACAATTCTATGTGTGGAATTGGGGGGTAAACGTTCGCTAAATTACCTTAAAAAGATAAAATTTACTCGTTTAGTTAAGAGTTGATTAGAGGGGTTTTTAGTGGTGTATTTAAAACCCGTAACGCATTTCGGCAAATACGGTGGAGCGATTTTTCAGCAAGCCAAAAAAAGTATTTCTATCGCCGCGAAATAAATTGGCACCCAGGCTGCCGCGCCAGTGGTCGTTAAAGGCGTAACCCATTTTGGGGCGCAGCAGATAGTCACTCCGCGTGGCGTTATAGACGGTGGTCAGTTCGGCATCCAACGTTTCGTTAAACCATTTATTGCTGATGCGTAAACTCGCGCCTTGCTGGAAGCGATCTTGCTGGCTGGCAATAATGCTTTGTTGCACGGCAACGGTTTGCTCGAATGAATTCGCAAGAGTTGTTGGGTTTTGGTAATGGCTAATGCGCCGCGCAAAATATTGGGCATTGATATTTAGATATTCCAAAAAAGTTTTATCCGCGCCCAGCACCCCGTACAAAAATGGATTTTTGATAAAGGGGTTGTTGCCCGCCGCATCTTCAGTCCAGGTATAAGCAATTTCGCCACGCACGCCGTAGCGTCCCAAAACAGTGGCGGCATCTGCGCCCAGCACGCGAATGCGATGATGGCTCAACGCTAAATTTAACGCAGGTGGAGGAGGGGAGGCGATGCTAATGTCAGGGTTGAGATCAAAGCCGTGAAAATAAGACAGCGACCAATCTATGTCCTGCCCAGCTTGTTCCAGCTTGAGCGCGAATTGATCGCCCTTGGGAATATTTTCAGTAAAGGTCACACCCGGCGCGGGGGGGATGGGTTGCACATTGGGGCGAAATAGCGGTAGCCAAATAGCCGTGGCAGCGAGCCGAGTAAAATAATAAGTCTGGGTAAAATGATAAGTGGCTTTGGCCGCTGTCGTGCCTTGTCGTTGGTCGTCGGTTTCGGTAAATAGCAAGGTGTTGTCGCGTGGGCTTAAATTATCGGTTGGGTTAATTTGATCGGCGCGCCCCCACACGATAATTTGTTTGCCGATACGAAAATCTGCCTCACCCTGGCTGAAGCTGAGATAGCCTTCGCGCAATCGGCCTGTGCTTTGCGTTGAACCAGAAATATTAGATGCCCGCAGCCAGCCTTCAGCCACAATCTTAGCTTCGTCACCCACTTGTGGCGTGGCTTTAAGCCACATCTCGCTGACCCCAATGTTGTTAGTGCCAGCGGGATTGTTTTTCATATTCCAATAACTCCCGCGTAACGAGCCAGCAAGATTCAACTTTTCTGTGAGGTTGCGCGTATTGGCCTCGTCTTCGGCAGCATGGGTGGTGAGAGCTGCCGTCAATGCGATGACGATAACAAAACCTGATCTACTCTTTTTCCATGTAGCGGGTGGTGAAGAAATCATCGCGGACTTTTTGGTTAACTTTATAATTTTCAAAACGAATAACAGTTTGATGACCCGTTTGCAGGTTATTTGCCTGCAATTGCATGGCTTGCCACTTGCGTCTGGGCGCATCTACTTCTTGCACGTCGGTCATGTGAAAGGTTTTATATGGCTGCCCAGTTTCATCTTCCATCTCGCCTTTGATGGCGAAAAAATTATCTTTGCGTATCCAAGTAACGCGTTTTCCATAGCCGCTGTTGCTGCGTACTGCGTCATTTTTGGGTAGGGCTTCGATCACATAACACAGTGCGCCATCCATCGTTTCTTCGCGTAGCAAGGTGTGATTCCACTCGTCGGTTTTATGTCCGATCACATCGCCGTAAGAAAAATCGGTGCCGACAAAGCTATCGCGTTTATTGCTAGAAACCAGCCGGCGAACTTTTTTCAACGCGGGCAAATAAATCCAAATGTCATCATCTCCTGCCGAATGTTCAACCAACAGCGACACGGTGCCTTTCACATCGGCGGGCGATAAAAATCGCGTCATACGCATATTGTCCACGCCGTTCGCTTGCAGCTTGGATACGCCATAAGTTTTACGCACGCGCGCTTGGCCGCTTTTGTTAGTCAGGGTAAAGGTGGCATCAGCGGTGGAGTCCAGCACCTTGTTGACCATTAAGCTTTTTTTAACAATCTCGTGCAAGTCTGGTTCGGCAGCTTGAGTCACGCTTTGCCAGCCGAGTGTTGCGATGACAAGAATAATAAGTTTATTTATATTTAATTTCATTTTTTCACTCCTCCATAAACAAAGCCGGGACGGAAAGTTAATACCACCGACGGGATTAAGAACAGTGCCGCGATCACGCTGGTTAACATCGAAGTTGCAATCAGCGTTGCCAGCCAAATATGAATGTTAAAACCGACCGAGAAAAACAGCACGCCGTAGCCCACGCTAATGGCGATGGCGACAAACAAACAGGCTTTGCCTGCGGTGGCCATCACCCGCCGCACAGCTTCTTCCTCGGCGATGCCGTTTCTGATTTCTTCGCGCAGGCGGAAAATTAAATAAATCGCGTAATCCGCGCCTATGCCAATGGCCATGGCCGAGCTGAGCGAGTTGGAAATATTGAGGTACATGCCGTTATAACCCATCACGCCAAAATTGGCGATGACCGCCATGAGTAAGGGGAATAAGACCAATAAACCTGCCAGCAGCGAACGAAACACCAGCGCGGAAACAATGAATACCACGGCGGCAATTTGCACGATATTGAGGATTTTGCCGTTGACCATCACTTCGTTCAAGGCCGCGCCCTGCGGCACACTGCCGCCGATGTGGAGTGTGGCGCGGTCGCCTAATCTTTCGGCAGCGAAGGCGCGCACTTTGGGCACCAGCGTTTCAATGTACGCGCTGCTGTCCACTTTTAAATATGCGGTCATATTCGCCATGCGATAGTTGTAATCGACGTAGGTATCAAAATCGCCCGGCTCGCCCGACATGGAATACAGCAGTAGATATTGCGAAACTAAATTGCTATCGGTGGGAATTTTATAAAACGCGGGATCGTCACCGTGCATGGCTTGGTTCATGCGCTTGATGAAATCAGCCAGCGACAGCGTTTTGCCGACGTGCGGCTGTTGGTTGAGAAAATTTTGAATATCGTCCATCGCCTGCAACACATTGGGGTCTTTAATGGCATCATCTTCGTGGCCTTCAATCAGCAGCGAAAGCGTATTTGTGCCACCGACATGGCCATTCAAAAATTTATCTTCCTGCATGAAATCCGCATCGGGCGTGAAATAAGATTTGGTGGAATTATTGGTCACCACTTGGCTCATGCCGATCAGCCCGATCACAATCAACACGCCCGTTACAATGAATACACGTTTACGCTGATGGATGGTTTGTTCGGCAATTTTGCTGACGATCATGTCCCAAATACGCACACGCTTTTCGAGCTGACGATCTTTTTCACTGGGCGGTTTAAGCAGCGAGCGCAGTGCCGGAATAAAGGTCATTTCCAAAGTTAACGCGGCCAGTATGCCCATGCCAGTGAAGATGCCGAAGGTACGCACCGTGGTAATTTCAAACACCATCAGCGAGAAAAATCCCAGTGCCGCCACCATGCCCGCGACCATCATCACGGGGCCTGATTTTGCTAAAGATTCAATCACCGCCAAGCGGTTGGCTTCACTTGGTGTGATTTTGTTGCTATCTAAAATGTGGTAATACTCTTCGTAATAGCGTTTTAATAATTGCACGGCATGACCCGCCGCCACGGCTAAAATTAATATCGGCGTGGTGGCATTAAATACGTCCATCGGTACACCCGCCGCGCCCATTACACCTAAGCCCCACGCCACCGCCAATATCGCGGTAACCAGCGGTAAAATCATGCCTTGGAAAGAACGAAATGCTTCAAACAAAATCAAGCCGACCAGCAGAATGGCCATCGGCAACAAAAACTTCATGCGCTCAGAATAAATCTCAATGCGCGATAAAAAACTGGGCAAGCCACCGATAGCAATATCCACCGTGTCATCGCGCACTTGATCGACCGCTTTATTGGCGGTGTCCATCATGCTGCGAAAGCCGCCCTTGCCATTTTTAAACGACACCACAATCACCGCCGTGCGCTCGTCCAACGAAATAATAGAATTTAGATAAGCCGGATTATTGTGCAAAGCCTGTTTGAGCGCGGCCATTTGCTGGGGTGTTTCGGGGATGGTGGTCACCAGCGGACGAACTTCCATGCCCTCCGCTGTGCCGATAATATTTTTAGCGCGCCGTGCGGTCAGGCTCAGCAGATTTTCTTTCACCACGCCGGGCGATTGCGCCAATGCTTGCGTCACTTGCTGCACTTTGTGTAACACGTTCGGCTGATACACATCGCCCGTTTTAGGCGTGATGCCAATAATTGCAATGTCTTTGGTGCCGAATAATTTCTCCACGCGATTGGCCGTCTCCACGTAAGGGTGAGACTGCGGCAGCATGGTATTGGGGTCGATGATGATGCGAAGATTGCGCGCTTGATGAATAGCGAGTGCCGTAATAAGTAGAGTTAAAACAATGACTATCCAGCGCAAGCTTATGATTAATGATAGGTATTTTTTCATGAGGGGTGAGGTGGTTCAGATCAATGTGGGCAACTATATCATTTTGGCTTGCTTGTGCGAATAATGGCACGGGATAAAAACACCGTTATTTCCTCGCGATCATGGTACAGATGCTTGGCTTGTAATTGATAGCGCGTACCTTTTGCGTCTAATACAGCGCGTATTTCATTGAGCGCTTTGCTAAGCGCGGCACCCCGTTTTTTCATCGGCAATTTTAAGTTGAAAAGCGCGTGTTTGGTTGATCCGCTCGCCACCCAATCGGCCATGAGAGCGGCTACCCGTGCAGGTTGTTCAACCATGTCGCACACTAGCCAATCAACCGGGCGGGTGGGACGATAGCGAAAGCCATCTTGGCGCAAATGTTTAATGGCGGGATGATTTTCTGCCGCGCCTTTCATCGGGCCGTTGTCGATGGCAGTCACTTTCAGCCCGCGCTGTACCAGTTGCCATGTCCAGCCGCCAGGGGCTGCGCCTAAATCCACCGCCGTCATGCCGGGGGCTAGCCATTTTTTTTGTTCATCTGCGTCTAGAAATAAGGCGAAGGCTTCGGCTAATTTTAAGTAAGAGCGGCTGGGTGCATCGTGTGGCATTTTTTGGCGCAAAATACCCATAGGCCAAGGCGCGCTGTTGTGCGGATAGCTGCTGCCAATAATGACGTAATTTTGGTCAACGAAAAATAGATGCAGGCGCGGTAACTTGGGGTCATCGACCAACCTGCCCGCATCGGATAATGCTGCTTCCAGCAGTGGCTGAAAACGGCGCGTAAAGCTGGACAGCGTTTTACCATCATTGGTGTCCGGCGTTTCTAGCCACAGCGCGCCAAATCTTTCCGGCGCGTCGGTCATGTCAGCAATTGCTTGCAGCAAGGGGGTGAGCCGGTCACGTTGTGGCAGATCGGCGATGGCGGTATGCATGGCGATTAATTGCCGCGCAAATACTAATTGTGTGAAATCTAGGCGCGGCTTGCCTTGCACCCGCACAAAGCCGCTATCGGATGTGGCCTCTAGTTGTTGAGCCTGTGTTTCTTGCGCGCATTCCCCTTCAAATCCGGGGCGGCAATAAAGTAACCATTGGGGGGGCTGTGTATTCATGGAGTCGTGCATAATTTTCCTAGCGGTGTTGTGCCGCCTAGCATGGTGCTTGTGGAAATGTTGATTAAATGACTGCGCGGGTGAATTCACCCGCAAGGGGTAGGCTGATGGGTTCCCGGCTGCTATGCAGCCACCCATTCGCATGCTGCGTTGTCCGGTGCTCGGAATCCGGGGGCGCGAAGTGACAAATATTTAATACATTCCGGTTCCTGCGCGCCTTGCACCAAAGGTAGGCAATTCTCTAAGCTCTGCGAGCTTGAGAAATTGACACCGCCTTGCACTCCATCCCGCTCGCCGATTTAATCAGCGTTTCCCTAGATCATCTTTTAATAAGAAGCGCGCCAGTATATTGGTGTCCAGTGCAATCATGATTCACTTTTGTCATCTCGCGACTTTAATCCCTGCGCGATGCGCGAGCGAACTTGCTTCTCGCTTATTTTTTTGCGCCCCCGTTTGGCCAGTGACGCGGCACTATCGGCAATCGTCGTGGCAGGGAAAAGCGGCAACGGCTTCAAATGAATTTCATTATTCACGAAAGACACCATGAATTCTGTGCCTGCCGCTAAGTGATGGGCTTCACGCACACCCTTGGGGATGACAATTTGTCCCTTGGTAGAGAGTTTTACTGTTTCCATGACCCTATGCCTTAGTTAGTAAGTCGGCATATCTTACTGCAATCTACACGGACAAGATACAGGCGAAGCTGGCGGTTGCGAGGCTGGCGATTGAATCAGCATGGCCTCAAAAATGTTAATATCCGCGCCTTGTTTAAGGATAATTTTAGAATGAAAAGACGTTACGATTTAATTGTATTTGATTGGGATGGCACGGTAATGGATTCGACCGCTGTAATTTCAGGCTCAATTCAGGCGGCGTGCCGTGATTTGGATTTACCCGTGCCGACGGATGAGACAGCGCGGCATGTAATCGGCCTAGGGCTGCAACAGGCTTTAAACCACGCTGTGCCGAGTTTAACCGAGGCGGGGTACGACGCGTTCGTAAACCGCTATCGGCATCATTTCCTTTCGCAGGAAAACGCCATGCCGCTGTTTGTCGGGGCGGCTGAAACCATAGCTGAATTGCATAGCCAAGGCTATTGGCTGGCGGTGGCTACGGGTAAAACCCGGCATGGTTTGAATCGGGCGATGCAAGCGTGTGGTTTGCAATCTTATTTTCACGCTTCGCGCACGGCGGATGAAACCCACTCCAAGCCGCACCCAGCGATGTTGTTAGAGATCATGAACGAGTTGGGCATTACAGCTCACCGCGCCTTGATGGTGGGCGATACCACGCATGATTTGAATATGGCGAAAAGTGCCGGAGTGAGTGCCTTAGGGGTAACTTACGGAGCGCACCCCCCACATCACTTAAGCGCGTTGCAACCGCTGGCTTTGTTGGATAGTTTTACCGAGTTGCGGGCATGGTTTAAGATACACGCCTAATCGCTATATGGGCATCTTTAAAAATCCAACTTCCGTCGCTATACTGCGTTGCTCATAAAAAATTACTTCTAACATATCAAACATATGCGTCGGCGCAATTTTTTATTCGCGCCTTGTCTAGCTTAGCAATTTGGATTTTTAGAGACCCCCATATATTTGATAGATCCATAACAAAGCACTCACCAACAAAATAATCAATATGAAAACTGTTAATCCTCGTTCGCTGCTATTGGCCTTTTGGGTCGCGCTGATGTTACTCGCCGGCGTGGCTTGGTTCGAGTGGCGGCATACCGAAGAAATGCGCGAGACAGCCGCTTGGGTCACGCGCACGCATGAGGTGCAGGCGAAAATCAATAAGCTGGGTTTTTTTGTAAACGATATTGAAAGTAGCGAGCGTGGCTTTATTCTTTCCAATAAGCCATCATTCATCTCTACTGTGGATGAAGACAAGAAGTATATTGTTGAAACATTTGATCTGTTGCAACAAAGGATTGGTGATGCCGAGCAGCGCGCTAATTTGGTTGTTCTCCATAAACTCATCGCGCATCGCGTGGCTATTTCTGAGCGGAATATCAGCTTGCGCCAAAACGTGGGTTTTGCTGCCGCGCAAAAAGCAGTCGCTGGTGGTGAAGGCTCGGCTGCCATGGATAAAGTGCATGCTTTGCTCGAAAAAATGGATGCACGGCAAGCGACGTTGTTGGAGCAACGCTCTGCAGCAACACGTCAAGACGAAAAAGAAGTGGCGGTGTGGGAAGGTATAGGCGGCAGCATCAGTCTAGCGCTATTTATGACCGTATTTTTTGTCTTGCGGCGTGAAAACCAGCTACGCCAGCAAAATCTGCGGGCACTGGAGGCCGCTAAAAAACTGGTCGAGCAGGCTAATGCTGCAAAGGATATGTTCCTTGCCACCATGAGCCATGAAATCCGCACCCCGCTTAACGGTCTGCTGGGTATGTTGGAGCTGCTGGGTCTTTCTAAGCTAGATTTGGAGCAAAGACAAACCCTCGAAATTGCTCGCGATTCGGGGCGCAGTATGGGGCGCATTATTGACGATATTCTTGATCACGCCAAAATCGAAGCAGGAAAAATGGAGCTGTTGCTAGAACCGGTGTCGTTAGCGCAATTATTGCCGAGCATAGTGAACACCTATCATGGGCTTGCTAGTGCCAAAGACATCGTGCTGAGGCCGCTGGTAGATCGCCGTATCAGCCCGGCGTTATTAATAGATTCATTGCGTTTATCACAAATATTAAATAACTTCGTCAGTAATTCGCTGAAATTTACCAGTAAAGGCCATGTAGAAATTCGCGCGGATCTGCTGGAGAAAAAAGAAGGTGCAGAAGTGGTGCGCCTTTCTGTAATAGATACCGGCATAGGCATTTCGGCAGAGGTACAAAAGCACCTATTTGAACCGTTTTCTCAGGCCGGAATAAATACCACGCGCTTGTATGGCGGCACGGGTTTGGGTTTGGCGATTTGCCGTCGCCTGACAGAGATGATGGGAGGCGAAATTAAAGTCGAGAGTACCCTAGGGATGGGTACGACGATGAGCGTGACGTTTACGTTTAAAGTCGCTTCAGTTCCGTTGGCCGAGGTGGCGCAAAAGCGTGGGCTGTTTAAGCAACCGGTCGAGGGGAAAAGTATTGGTGGAAATATTAATGTAACCGATGCTTCTCCACTGGTGTTAGCTGTGGACGATCATCCCACCAACCGTTTGTTGCTAGAGCGGCAACTGGCGATATTGGGGATGCGAACGCAGATGGCCGCAGACGGGAAAGAGGCATTGACTTTGTGGCAAAACGGAGAGCTCGGAAAATACGCGCTGGTGATTACCGATTGTAATATGGGCGTTATGGATGGCTACACCCTGACCCGCGCTATTCGCGAGATAGAGGCTCAAGAGGGATATACGCGCACGCCTGTCATCGCATGGACTGCAAATACGCTTTCGGATGCGGTGGACATGTGCCATGCGGCGGGCATGGATGATGTGCTGATTAAACCGTGTGATTTGGATAGGCTGGGAGCCATGCTCACAAAATGGCTGCCGCAGGCCCAGGTTGCATTGGCGGCGGATGATTTAACTCCCCCCACAACTACGACAGCAATAACCCCCGAATTATCTTTACTCGCTGATTTAGAACGTGGAATCGCTGATTCAGAGCGTGAGGCAGAAGCACCCGCCATAGACCGTAGCGCGCTGGTTAAAGCGATGGGCGATGACAAAGAAATGGCACTAGAATTACTGCATAACTTTCGCGATACCCTGCCCGAACGCATCAGCCGATTGCAAGCTGTGTTGGCAGCAGGTGATTTCGCAGCGATCAAAACCGCCAGCCACCAGATTAAAGGTGCAGCGGCAATGGTGGGTGCGATAGTGCTGGCAGGCATTTGTGCGCGTATTGAATCTGGCGCGCAAGCGCAGGATAGGTCGCAGATGGCCGCACTCGGCAATGCCTTTGCCGATGAAGTGGCGCGTGTAACAAAGCAGCTTGATCAGCTATAGCACGATCTCTACCCGTCGTAGCATCCATCATAGGTAACCCGATTGAGCATCATCGCCTATATAATGTGATTGATCTACAAAGGGATAGCAAAATTAAGTAAAGGAGTGACTAGGTATGTCCATTGCGAATGAGTTAATCGCGTTGATCGTTGAGGATGATGATTTTCAGCGTCATGCATTGGCGAAAATGCTGCGAAGTTTGGGCGTAGTGCGTGTTCTACAGGCCGTGAATGGCCGGCAGGCACTGGCTATTCTACGGAGTGCTGCGCGTGTCGATTTGGTGGTGTGCGACTTGGATATGCCGGAGATGGATGGCATCGAATTTATGCGGTACATGGGGCAAGTCGCCAGCTCGGCAGCGATAATTATTAACAGCTCTAAGGGGCAGTCGTTGCTGGACTCGGTGGCGAAAATGGTGCAAACCAACGGCTTGCATTTGCTGGGTGTGATCGCTAAACCCACCACCAAGGGCAAGCTCGAAGACCTGCTATCACGCTATAAGCCACGCCAGCTATCGGCAGCTGCTTTAGTGGCCAAGCCTAAATTCAAGCTCGCCGAAATATTAGCTGGCATTACACAAAAACAATTCCTGCCATTTTTCCAACCAAAAATTGATTTTCAGAGCGGACGTTTATTGGGCGCAGAGGTGCTGGCTCGTTGGGATCATCCTGAGCATGGACTAATTTATCCTACCGCTTTTATTAAACTGTTGGAGCACAATAACGAAATAGACAGCTTGACCATGCAGATGTTGCGAGAGGCCGCGATTGCTTGCCGCCAGTGGCGCGAGCACGGCATGGATTTAACGGTGGCGGTGAATATTTCGCTGGTGTCGCTTGGCGACACTCATCTGGCTGACCGTATTACGCAGGTGGTCCGCGCTGCGGGGCTTGATCCCGAATATTTGATTTTGGAGATCACCGAAACTGCCATTATGGCCGACATGAGTTCCGCGCTCGAAAATCTTACCCGCTTGCGAATGCGCGGTTTTGGTTTAGCGATTGATGATTACGGCACGGGTTTTTCCAGCTTGCAACGCTTGGGACAAATTCCCTTTACCGAGCTTAAAATTGATCAAAGTTTTGTTACAGCCTGTGGCGATCACCCAGCCTCACGAGCAATTGTGGAGTCCAGCATTGAATTAGCGCACCGTCTCGATATTAAATGCGTGGCCGAGGGGGTTGAGTCTCAAGCCGATTGGGATGATCTCAAGGCTATGCAATGCGATGTGGCACAAGGTTATTTGATCGCCAAGCCAATGGATGCCCCGTTTTTTTTGGAATATTGGGCAAGCCGCCATGAAGGCCATGCACATTGAATGAAGCGCAATCGTTGATGCGTAATCGCACTATCCCCCCGTATTGAGCCGGATGCCATTCAGTAAAAATTATCCAGCCAGTACCTCTATTAGAACCACCCAATCATCGAGCCATTAAATTGTTCCATTTCTAATTTAACAATATCAGCTAGTTCCCTCACCCTTTATCCCTCTCCCGGAGGGAGAGGGAAGTAAAGTCCTTCTCCCTTCGGGAGAAGGGTGGGGAGAGCGTAGCGAGGGGGCCGAAGGCGGGAGCAAGATTGAAGTCTCAATAAATTGAAATTAAGCGCGCGCAATAAATTTTGGAAGGAGTCGTTCATGTCGGATCAACAAAATTGGGAACGCGGCGTGCTAGAAAAATTAGCTATGTCTGCCATACAAGAGCAACGCCGCACGCGGCATTGGAGCATCTTTTTTAAGGTGTTGACCTTTGCTTATTTATTTATTTTACTGGCGTTATTCATGGGCTGGATGGGCAAAGCAGACACCACTTTATCCACCGAAAAACACACCGCGCTGGTGGAATTAAATGGCGTAATTTCTGCCGACTCTGCCGCAAATTCTGAAAGGCTGATCGGCAGCCTGCAAGAAGCCTTTAAGCACAAACAAACACAGGGCATTATTTTGCGCTCGAACAGCCCCGGTGGCAGCCCAGTGCAGTCGGGCTATATCAATGATGAAATTCGTCGCTTGCGCGCCAAGCATCCCAATATTCCCATCTATGCGGTGGTGGAAGATATATGTGCTTCTGGTTGTTATTACATCGTGGCGGCAGCGGATAAAATTTTTGTCAACAAAGCTAGTCTGGTCGGTTCGATAGGCGTGTTGATGGATGGCTTTGGCTTTACTGGCACGATGGAAAAATTGGGCGTGGAGCGACGTTTAATTACTGCTGGTGAAAATAAAGGTTTCATGGATCCCTTCGCGCCTGTAAACGCAGCGCAGCAAGAACACGCCAAAAAAATGTTGGCTGAGATTCATCAGCAATTTATTGATGTGGTGAAAGTAGGGCGTGGCAAGCGTTTGAAAGATTCTGCGGGCGTATTTAGCGGCCTGATTTGGACGGGGCAAAAGAGCATAGAGATGGGCTTGGCTGACGATATGGGTAGCGTAGAAAGCGTGGCGCGTGATGTGATCAAGGCCGAAGAAATTGTCGACTTTACCGTGCGCGAAAATTTTTCCGAGCGGTTGGCTAAGCGTTTTGGCGCGGGTGTGGCGAGCGCGATGGGGTTGGGTAATTTCGGTGTTAATTTGCGCTAATTGTTAAGTGGCTACGCGGGCGAATTGCTGTGTTGCTCAAGGGCGCAAAATGCTCACTTACCAAGCGTCACTCTATTTCTAATTTAACAATGCCAGATTGCTCCCTCACCCTCTATCCCTCTCCCGGAGGGAGAGGGAAGTTAAGTCCTTCTCCCTCCGGGAGAAGGGTGGGGAGAGCGTAGCGAGGGGGCCGAAGGCGGGAGCAAGACGAGGGGAGCAATAAATAAAAAGGGGTTAGCTCAAAGCAGCGGCTGCAAATGCGGCATCACATTTTGCAAAATGCGCGTTTGAGCACTGGCGACAGGATGTAAATTATCTGCTTGAAATTGTTCTGGCGTGAGTCCATCCAACAAAAAAGGCACCAGCGTTAAATTATATTTTTTGGCTAACTTGGGGTACATGGCTTTGAATGCTTGGGTGTATTTTCCGCCATAATTTGGCGGTAATTGCATTCCCACCAAAACTATCTGCGCGCCTGATTTTTTGAAACTTCTTATTAATTGGCTGAGGTCAGATTGAATATCCGCCACCGGTTTTCCACGCAGCGCATCGTTCGCTCCCAGTTCAAGTATCACAATGTTGGGTTGGTGTTGGCGCACCACTTGATTGGCGCGCCGCACGCCGCCACTGGCTGTTTCGCCGCTAATGCTGGCATTGATAATTTGATAGTGCGGATGACTTTGTCGTAGCTCCTGCTGCATTAAATTTACCCACCCCGCATCGCGTGCAATGCCATAACTGGCAGATAAGCTATCGCCAAATACTACAATGGTTGGCTGCTGTGCCATGCTGGCGTTGCATAACAGGGCGGTGCTAACAAGTAAAACTAATTTCAAGAAAGAATAAATTTTCATGGTTGATATTGTGCAAGCAGTTAATTTGGGTAAGCAAGTGGAGAGTGGCGGTCAGCCTTTGTCCATATTGCATGAGATTAATTTTTCAGTCAAAGCGGGAGAAAGCCTAGCGATTTTGGGCGCGTCTGGCTCGGGTAAATCTACCCTGCTAGGGCTGTTAGCGGGCTTGGATACGCCCAGCAGCGGCACGGTTTACCTCGATGGCAACGATCTTTCTGCGTTGGATGAAGATGGCCGCGCCCGCTTACGGGGTCGCTTGGCTGGGTTTGTGTTTCAATCATTTCAATTATTGCCTGCGTTATCTGCGTTAGAAAACGTCATGCTGCCGCTAGAGTTGCATGGGGCAAGCAACAATACAGACGCTAAAAATATTAAGCAACGTGCGACCGCAGCGTTGGAGAAAGTGGGCTTGGCCGCGCGCTTAAGCCATCAACCGAAACATTTATCCGGCGGTGAACAGCAACGTGTCGCCATCGCTCGCGCCTTTGTCGGGCAACCGAAAATATTATTCGCCGATGAACCCACGGGCAACCTTGATGCTGCCACTGGCGCACAAATCATAGCGTTAATGTTGGATTTAAATCGCGAACATGGTACGACTTTAATTCTAGTCACACACGATCAAGCACTGGCACAGCAGTGCAGCAGGCAGTTGCATCTAGCAGCAGGGCGCGTGCTGGCATGATTAAAAATCCAACTTACGTCGCCATACTGTGTTACTCGCAAAAAATGATTCCTCACATATAAAACATATGCGTCGTCATCATTTTTTGTTCGTGCCTTGTCTGGCCTAGTAATTTGAATTTTTGGAGGCACTCTTAAACTATGCATATATTACGTTTATCACTCAACATGCTGCTCCGCGATTGGCGTGCAGGAGAGTGGCGCGTGTTGCTCATCGCATTGGTATTGGCAGTGGGCAGTATGTCTACTGTGGGTCTGTTTGCCGACCGTATACGGCAGGCTTTGCAACAGGAGGCCACTAGTTTATTGGGCGCGGATTTGCGTGTGACTTCTACGCGTCCTATCCCGCCTGAGTACCGCGCGGCGGCGTTAGAACGCACATTGCGCGTGGCTGAAAACGCAGTTTTTCCGAGCATGGTTTCGAGTATTGCTTTGGATAAAAAAACTTCCGTACCTGAAAAAATATCAATACCGGAAAAAATACAAAAACCGCGCGCGCAAAATGTGCTGGCCGAGGTGATGGCGGTGGAGCAGGGTTATCCCTTGCGCGGCAAAATAGAAATTGATGATGGTACGTTACATGTCGCGCAAAGCGTTCCACAGCGCGGCACGATATGGGCGGAAGCGCGATTATTTCAACGCATGAATGTACAAGTGGGTGATGAGGTGGAGTTGGGCGCACTGCGTTTGCGCTTGGCGGCGCGCATCGTGCGCGATGTCGATCAATCTATCGGCTTTGTTAGTTTTGCGCCGCGAGTGATTTTGAACGCGGCGGAATTGTCCGCCAGCGGTTTGGTGCAAGAAGGCAGCCGCATTAATTATCGTTTGCTCATCGCGGGCGATGCCGTGCAGGTTAATGCGCTGCGACTATGGCTGAGCGAGCGTTTGCAGGTGGGTGAAAAATTAGAAGACGTGCGCGATGCACGCCCAGAAATTCGCACGGCGTTGGAACGTGCCGAACATTTTCTGGGGCTGGCCGCGCTCACCGCCGTGGTGCTGGCAGGTGTGGCCATGGCTTTGGCGGCGCGGCATTTCATCACGCGGCATTTGGATACCTGCGCCATGCTGCGCTGCATGGGTGCCAGCCAAGCGCAAGTGCTGCGAATATTTCTATATCAGTTTTTAGTGCTTGGTTTTTTGGCAGTTTTGCTGGGCTGTATTTTGGGCTATGCCGCACAAACAGGATTGGTGCAATCAGTCGCTTCGGTGCGCGAGGCGAATTTACCTAACCCAAGCTGGCGGCCAATTTTGCAGGCATCCGCCAGCGGCATGGCACTGCTTTTGGGCTTTGCATTTTTACCCTTATGGCAACTTAAAAGTGTCCCACCGCTGCGCGTTATTCGTCGCGAATTAGGCTTGCCAGAATCGCGCACAGGCCTTTTATATGTCTTAGGGGGCGCAGTATTATGCAGCTTGTTTTTATGGCAAGCGGGCTCATTCAAACTCGGCTTTATTGTGTTGGGTGGCTTGGCCGGAGGCTTGCTGGTATTTGGTTTGCTGGCTTGGTTGGCGCTGCGCGGCCTGGCTAAAATATCGTTCGGAGGCAACCCAGCGTTTGCTAATTTAGCGCGACATGGGCGCACCAATGCCTTGCAAATTGTCGCGCTGAGTTTAGGTGGCATGGCCTTGCTACTGCTGACTTTTGTGCGTGGAGATTTGCTGGATAACTGGCGTACACGCTTGCCGCCGGATGCGCCGAATCGTTTTTTAATCAACATCCAAGCGGATCAACGCACACCGCTGCTAAATTTTTTCGCGCAAAATAAAATCGCTGCGCCACTCCTTTTTCCTATGGTGCGGGGTCGATTAATTGCCATCAACGAACGTACGGTGAGCGGTAATGATTATCCAGAGCCGCGCGCACGCTCGTTGGTGGAGCGCGAATTCAATTTATCTTGGGCTGAAAATTTGCCTGAAGCGAATGAAATGGTGCAAGGCAAATGGTGGTCCACTCCTACCGCAGCAGAATTATCCGTGGAAGAAGGCATTGCTAAAACGCTGGGTATTCGTCTGGGTGACACACTTACGTACGATGTGGCAGGCAGTAAATTTAGCGCGCAGGTGGTTAATTTACGCAAGCTACAATGGGATTCGATGCGCGTGAATTTCTTTGTAATTGGCACGCCCGCGCTGATGGAAAATTTTACCGCCAGCTACCTCACCAGCTTCCATTTGCCCGCCGATAAAGGCCGCGCGGGGGACGCACTGGTTGCCAGCTTTCCCAATTTGTTGATGATAGACACCGACTCGATCATTGAGCAGGTTAGAAACATCATGGATCAAATTGCACAAACCGTTAGCGCGATTTTTATGTTTACTTTATTAAGTGGGCTCGCAGTGCTGTACGCCGCGCTGTTGGCGATGCAGGACGAGCGCGTACATCAAACCGCAATCTTGCGAACGCTGGGCGCGGACAGCCGTTACTTACGCAAATTACATTTGACAGAATTTGCCGCGCTGGGCGCGTTAAGCGGATTTTTTTCAGCCGCAGGAGCGGCTTTGCTCGGCTGGATTGTGGCGCATGAAGTGTTGCTTATTCCTTATCAGCCGAGCGTGATGTTGCTAATTGTTGGAATTGTTGGCGGTGCGATTATTGTGACCTTGGCGGGATGGCTGGCGACACGGCGCGTGGCGAATATGTCGCCGCTGCGGGTGTTGCAGTCGGTTTAAGTTTGTATTGCGAGAACGGTCACATTTTTTGATATTTACAAAACACATAATCCTGCTCCCTCACCCTCTGTCCCTCTCCCGAAAGGAGAGGGATGAAAAGCCCTTCGCCCTCTGGGAGAAGGGTTGGGATGAGGGAGCAAAATAAATTAGAACTTAAATTTAGAAATGATCCTCATGTTTTTTCCCAGATCAATTAAACCGCACAATCAATTAAATCTTCCAATCAATTAAACCTTAAGGACAAATCAATCGCCTGAATATCCTTAGTCAACCCACCAATCGAAATACGATTCACACCCGTCTCAGCAATCGCCCGCACGCTGCTTAAAGTTACGCCACCAGAGGCTTCTAGCTCAGCGCGTCCGGCGGTGATCTGTACTGCTTCGCGTAGCTGCGCCACATTAAAATTGTCCAGCAAAATTAATTTTGCGCCCGCTGATAGCGCTTCTTGCAGTTCCGTTTTATTTTCCACCTCAATCTGAATACTCGCGCTCGCAGGGGTGAATTGAAATGCCTGGCTCAGAGCCTGATGTATGCCGCCCGCCGCTATGATGTGATTTTCTTTAATCAACACACCATCATACAAACCCATGCGCTGACTAAATCCGCCGCCCATCGTCACCGCATATTTTTGCGCGATGCGTAGTCCCGGCAAAGTTTTGCGCGTGTCCATAATTTTGGCGGATGTGCCGCGCACCGCGTCCACATAGCGTCGTGTGAGCGTGGCGGTAGCCGAAAGCGTCTGCAAAAAATTCAGTGCAGCGCGTTCAGCAGTGAGCATCGACCGCGCATCACCGCGAATTTCACACAGCGTTTGGTTAGCAGAAATCGCCTCACCATCATGCGCGAGCCACTTAATTTCGCAATGCTCATCCAGCGTTTTGAAGCAGGTATCAAACCATGCCACACCGCATAGCACCGCCTCTTGCCGCGTAATAACCGTGGCGAGACCGCGCGTATTTTCGGGGATAAGTTGCGCGGTGAGATCGCCCTGTTGTATATCCTCACTCAGCGCAGCGGCAACGTTGGCGCGGATATGTGGGGCGAGGAGTGGTGACTGCGACATCGTTATAGCCAATAATCTGTAATATATTTCTCGCCCTTGTCGCAGAAGAAAGTAACGACATTATCTAGTTTGTATTTATCACGCAATCTGCGTGCGGCGATCAGGTGTGCGCCAGAGGATGGCCCGATAAATATGCCGTGTTCACGCGCCAAACGCCGCATTTCCACTATCGCTTCGTCGGATTCAACGTGTACCACTTCGTCCATTAAATCGCGATGGCGCTGAATAATGCCGGGGATAAATCCATCGGCGATGCCTTCAATTAAGTGCTTAGCAATTTCGCCGCAGAGGATAGTGCAAGACTCGCTCGGCTCTAGCCCGACTACTTTGCATGACGGGTTGGCGGCCTTGAAAGCCTGACCCACGCCAATGATGGTGCCGCCTGTGCCGATGCCGCACACCACGGCTTCGGGCAAAACGCCTTTGGGCAGTTGCGATAAAATTTCTGGTCCCAGCCACTCGCGGTTTTCATCGACGTTCCATTCGTTATCGAATTGTTGTGGCGCAAAATACCCAGGCAAGCTGCCCATGCGGCGCGCTTCGGCCAATGCATCGGTGACATGAAAGTCGCCCATGATATGCACATCTGCACCATAAGCGCGCGAGATGGCGGTGCGTTCACGGCTCAATCCATCCGGCATCAACACCAGCATTTTGTAGCCTTTAACGGCGGCCACCATGCTCATGGCGTTGCCGGTATTACCACTACTGGCCTCGACGATGGTGTCGCCCGGTTTGAGCAGGCCATCGCGTTCGGCACGCTCGATCATGTATTTCGCGATGCGCGCTTTGATCGAGCCAGAGGGATTGAGAAATTCTAGTTTGACCCAAATGCCGTCGATTTGAATGAGTGGGGTGTCGCCAATTGCATCAAGTATGGTGGTCATTGAAACTGCTTCCTAAGTTAAAGTAAAAAGTTAAAAAAATATTTTTTGGCTAACTATGCTTGGCCGCCAAGTCGCGCAGGTAGCCCACAAAGTCTGGGTCTTCGCCATGCAGCAGTGTGGGTAGCGCGGCGCGGAAATCTTCGCGCTGACACCATTCGTGCATGTAATCTTCCCATGATCGCCAACGCCGCTGCTGTTGTGCGGTCATGCTTTTTTCGTAGAGTAACAGATAGGCGCGCTCGAATAGCGAGATTAACATGCTAAAAATAATGAGCATACGCTCGCGTTGTTCCTCGGAAAGTTGCGGCGTTTTTTCAGTTGAAAATAATCGCAGATCGGGATTTTCCAGCGTCACTTTCAAAAAATCTTGATAGTTATCGGAGATGAGCTGGTACACCGCATCCTCTTCGTTGTTGCGCTCCTTGCGTTGCTCGTACAAAAATACGATGATCGCTAGCGGTAAGCCGATCACGGTCACAATGTAGCTCCACATTTCCCAAGTTGTTATCGACATCAACGGTATCTTTTATGAACGGTATCTTTATGAACCGTATATTTTATTCAACAGCCGCAAAATAACCTGCGCCGCAAGAGTGGTCAATAGGTACTTGAATTATTCAGCATTTGCACAATATGCGAGGCAGAGAATTAAATTTTTTAAGGAGACACCATGCGTATCGACAAATTTACCACCAAGCTGCAACAGGCTTTGGGTGATGCTCAGAGCCTAGCTGTGGGCAGTGATAATCAATTTATAGAGTCGCAGCATTTGCTGTTGGCTTTGCTGAATGATGTGGACAGCGGCGCGGCGGCTTTATTGGCGCGCGCGGGGGGCAAGGTGTCGCCTTTGAAAGAGGCATTGGTGCAGAGTATAGCCCGTTTGCCTAAGGTGGAAGGCCATGAGGGCGAGGTGCAGGTCGGACGTGATCTGGCAAATTTATTTAACGTGACTGACAAGTACGCACAAAAACATGGCGATCAATTTATCGCATCGGAAATGTTTTTGCTGGCCTTGACTGATGACAAAGGCGAGTGCGGCAGATTATTAAAACAGCATGGCATCAGCCGCGCGCCACTGGAACAGGCGATCAATATGGTGCGCGGCGGCGAATCGGTGGGGAGCGCGGAATCCGAGGGCCAGCGCGAATCGCTAAAAAAATACACGGTGGATTTAACCGAGCGCGCGCGTATGGGCAAGCTTGACCCGGTGATTGGGCGCGATGATGAAATTCGCCGTGCGATTCAAGTGTTGCAACGGCGTACTAAAAATAATCCGGTGTTAATCGGCGAGCCAGGCGTGGGCAAGACTGCGATTGTAGAAGGCTTAGCGCAGCGCATTGTGAATGACGAAGTGCCGGAATCGCTCAAGGGTAAAAAAGTATTGTCGCTGGATATGGCGGCGTTGCTGGCGGGCGCGAAGTATCGCGGCGAGTTTGAAGAGCGTTTGAAATCGGTATTGAAAGAAATCGCGCAGGAAGAAGGGCGCGTGATTATATTTATCGACGAGCTGCACACCATGGTGGGCGCGGGTAAGGCCGAGGGGGCGATGGATGCCGGCAATATGTTGAAACCGGCGTTAGCGCGTGGCGAGCTGCATTGCATTGGTGCGACCACGCTGGATGAATATCGAAAATATGTAGAAAAAGATGCCGCGCTGGAGCGTCGGTTTCAAAAAGTATTGGTGGACGAGCCGAGCGTGGAATCGACCATCGCGATTTTGCGTGGATTGCAGGAAAGGTATGAGCTGCATCACGGCGTGGACATCACCGACCCCGCGATTATCGCCGCTGCGGAGTTGTCGCACCGCTACATCACCGACCGTTTTTTGCCGGATAAGGCGATTGATTTAATCGATGAAGCCGCTGCGCGTGTGCGTATGGAAATTGATTCCAAACCGGAGGTGATGGATAAATTAGATCGGCGTTTAATTCAATTAAAAATTGAGCGCGAAGCGGTGAAAAAAGAAAAAGATGAAGCCTCGCAAAAACGGCTTGCGTTGATCGAAGACGAAATCAAAAAATTGCAGCGCGAGTATGCTGATTTAGAAGAGGTGTGGAAGGCAGAGAAGGGTGCGGCGCAAGGCACAGCACTACTCAAAGAAGAAATGGAAAAAGTGCGTGCCGAGATGGTGCGCCTGCAACGCGAAGGAAAATTAGAAAAAGTGGCAGAGCTGCAATACGGCAAGCTGCCGCAGCTCGAAGCTAAATTAAAAGAAGCGGTGTACGCCGAGGAAAATAAGCCAAAGAATCGTTTGCTACGCACGCAAGTCGGCGCGGAAGAAATCGCCGAAGTGGTGAGCCGTGCCACGGGTATTCCAGTCAGCAAAATGATGCAGGGCGAGCGCGAAAAATTATTGCATATGGAAGCTAAATTGCATGAGCGCATCGTCGGCCAAGACGAGGCGGTGCGGCTGGTAAGCGATGCGATACGCCGTTCACGTTCTGGTTTGTCTGACCCGAATCGCCCTTATGGTTCGTTTTTATTTCTCGGCCCCACTGGCGTGGGCAAAACTGAATTGTGCAAAGCCTTGGCCGGATTTATGTTCGATTCAGAAGATCACCTTATCCGCATCGACATGAGCGAGTACATGGAAAAGCATTCCGTGTCGCGCTTGATTGGCGCGCCTCCCGGCTATGTTGGTTATGAAGAAGGCGGCGGATTAACCGAGGCGGTACGCAGAAAACCTTACAGCGTGATCTTGTTAGATGAGGTGGAAAAGGCGCATCCCGATGTATTTAATGTGTTGTTACAAGTATTGGATGATGGCCGCATGACCGATGGACAGGGGCGCACCGTAGATTTCAAAAACACGGTCGTGGTGATGACCTCCAACCTTGGCTCGCAGATGATTCAGCAGATGTCGGGAGACGATTATCAGGTTATTAAATTAGCGGTATTGGGAGAAGTGAAAAGTTATTTCCGCCCAGAGTTTATCAATCGCATTGATGAAGTGGTGGTGTTTCACGCGCTTGACGAGAAAAATATCAAAGCCATTGCGCGCATTCAATTGCAGTATTTAGAAAAACGTTTGGCCGCAATGGAAATGAAATTAGAAATCAGCGATGCCGCGCTGGCCGAGATTTCCAATGCAGGTTTTGATCCGGTATACGGCGCAAGACCATTAAAACGCGCGATTCAATCGCAACTGGAAAACCCACTGGCAAAATTAATATTGGAAGGACGCTTCGCCGCTAAGGATACGATTAAGGTAGGGTGCGTGGGAGGCGTGATGAAGTTTGGGTAGGGTTGACTGGTGCTTAGTGCAAATAGGCGTAACGCAAAAGAACAAAGCCCAACGTGTATTGCTGCATGGTTGGGCTTTTATCTGATACTGCAGGTGTTACTTAAGTGTGCTGCTAGAAATTAAAAAGTTGGTTTTTAGGTGTGATATTTAGTCTTGCTGTGTCAGAAATCGATCAAGGGATGCAGCGCAAGGCGAAGCTTGGCGAGGAAGCGGAGTTGACTCGGTGTCTGCCGCTTCGCGCCCCCGCATTCCGAGCTAAGATTCAACACCGCGATGCGCCCTTGAGCGGTTTAATGACACAGTAAAAATTAGTGGTGATGCCCACCCTCGCCATGCGTATGTCCATGTTCAATTTCTTCGGCTGTAGCGGCGCGTACGGCAGAAACCGTACCAACGAAGCTAAGCGTTTTGCCAGCCAGCGGGTGGTTGCCATCTACGGTGACTTCGTCTTCTGTGACATCTACCACGGTGTAGAGCGAATATTCGCCGTCCTCGTCATTTTCTGCGCCGCCCTCAAACTGCATGCCGATGGCCACATTTTCTGGAAACATATTGCGGGGCTCTACGCGCACGAGGTCATGTTCGTATTCGCCAAAGCCGTCATCGGGGGTGATGACTATTTCCAGTTTGGTGCCGACAGTTTTGCCGTGTAATGCTTCTTCTACCGTGGGGAAAATGCCATCGTAGCCACCGTGCAGGTAGCTGACGGGGTCTTCAATTTTTTCGAGCAGCGCGCCGTTTGAGTCAGATAATTCATAACGTAGGGATACAACGGTGTCTTTTACAATCTTCATTTCATTTCCTTTATTAAATTAAATACTTCTTGTGCATGGCCGTGTGCGTGAACGCCGTAGAGGGCATGGCGCACTTTGCCTGTTTTGTCGATTACGAAAGTGGAACGTTTAACCGAGAATTTCGTTTGTACTTGCCCATCAACTTCTTTGTGGTAGAGCACCTTATATTTTTTGCAGACGGTGGAGTCGGCATCGGATAAGAGCAAAACCGAGAGGCCGTATTTGTCACGAAATGTCGCATGGCTCAAGCATTCGTCGCGGCTGACTCCGACCACGAGGGTGTCGAGTTGTGCAAACTCATCATCCAATTTGGTGAATTCATTGGCTTCCATCGTGCAGCCAGGCGTGTCATCTTTGGGGTAAAAATACAGCACAATATTTTTTTTACCTAAGCATGCGGCAGAATTAAATTCTTTCATGTCTGCATCAGGCAAGCTGAACTGTGGTGCATCCATTCCTGCTTTTAATATCATTGGGACACCTATTGAAAAAATGCAGGGAAAATTCAAACTTTAATTTTAACCGCGTTTATTCTAACCGAATTTTTATGGAGGGTGCCTCTAAAAATTCAAATTGCTAAGCCAGACAAGGCGCGAACAAAAAATTTCGACGACGCATATGTTTGATATGTTAGAAGTAATTTTTTGCGAGCAACACAGTATGGCGACGGTGCGTGGTTGTTGCCGATTCATCGGCTTTACAACCACGGCCTACCCCTTGCGGGTGGAAGTTGGATTTTTAGAGATGCCCTTGGGATAATAATTTTGTCACGGTGGAGCGCGGTTATAATTCTATCCATGAAAAATAATTTTCCTATTACCTCATCCATTTTGGGCGGTTTATCCACCACCGATTTTTTGCGCGATTACTGGCAAAAAAAACCTTTGCTTATCCGGCAGGCGATCCCCAATTTTAAAGGCTTGTTGGAGCCGCAACAGTTGCTGAAATTGGCTTGTGCCGAGCTTGTGCAAGCACGTTTAATCACGCAACGGTCAGGCCAATGGCAATTACAACAGGGCTCTTTTACGCCTGCCCAGTTGGGTAGATTGGGTAAAAGTAAATGGACGATTTTAGTGCAAGGGGTCAACCAGCACCTTGCCGCTGGGGCGGCGTTGCTCAAGCAATTTAATTTTATTCCCCATGCGCGGCTGGATGATTTGATGGTGAGCTACGCGACCAAGGGCGGTGGAGTCGGGCCGCATTTTGATTCGTATGATGTATTTTTATTGCAGGGGCAGGGGCATCGGCATTGGCAGATTTCCGCCCAGCAAGATCGCACATGGGTGTCGGACGCGCCATTAAAGATTTTGCAAAATTTTGTGGCGGAGCAAGAGTGGGTTTTAGCACCGGGCGACATGCTGTACCTGCCGCCCAACTACGCGCATAACGGCGTGGCAGAAGATGAGTGCATGACTTACTCTATCGGTTTTCGTGCGCCAACGCAGCAAGAGTTAGCGGAGCAATTTTTAGTGTACATGCAAGATCGCATTTGTTTGGATGGCTTGTATGCCGACCCTGATTTGAAATTGCAAAAGTATTCGAGCGAAATTAGCGCGGACATGTTGCATCAAGTCGAAAAAATTATTAGGCAAGTAACTTGGGGAAAAGCCGATATTGCCGATTTTTTGGGCAGCTATCTGAGCGAGCCGAAGTCGGATGTTTTTTTTGATCCACCTATCAAGCCGCTAAGCCGTAGCCGTTTTGAGGCTAAAGTGCAGAAAAATGGTCTGATGTTAGCGTTGAAATCGCAGATGCTGTGTCACGGCAATAGCGTATTTATAAATGGAGTTACCCACATGGTTAAAAATGAAAGTTACCTAGTGTTGCGGCAGCTTGCAGACCAGCGCGAGCTGAGCGCAGGGCTACAACTTTCAGAGGAGGTGACAGTATTTTTATACCAGAGCTACTTGGATGGCTACGTTTTGCCCAGCTAAGCTGAAGCTTTGAGTACGCCTCGATATCCTACTTGGTGGCTGTTTGCTTAATAATAAAGATGTTTTTTTACTGTCAGCGCAAAGTAGTAATGTCCGCTTTCTCCCAAATAGAAATGTCCGCTTTTGATTAAATCCTCGCCTTGATAAAAAAAGGAGGGGCAAATGGAAGTGGACAAGTTTATGAGTCAGAAAGAAGCG
>Ga0209824_10000394_pt1 | contig 28051 bp, 26 predicted proteins | sample VDWuncwatermetaG_FD_184124 | JGI IMG/M metagenome (GOLD analysis project Ga0209824, IMG submission 184124) | Wastewater microbial communities from Netherlands to study Microbial Dark Matter (Phase II) - VDW unchlorinated drinking water (SPAdes)... ...
CGGGGAATTATCGGTACACCCCGTTAGCGAAGATCCGGTTTTGAGGGGCGACCCTCAGGGCTAAGTGGATCGAGAAAACTCTGTATCAAGGGAGGATCGCAAACCCACAGGCCGTACCACCAGGGAACCCATAGAGCCTCGTGAATACTAAGATAGAGAGTGCCGATCAGCCTCAGGCTGAGAAGGCTGGCGCCATCTGTAGAGATAACCGAAACAGGAGCAGATGGGCTCTCCGGGGTCGTCGGGGCGGCATGCGGGGGAAGCTGCATCGGGTAACGCGGGAGATCTCGTTCGTCGCGGGTGATGGCCGCGATGGCTCAGTATAAGGGTGACCGAAATCTGTGCTAGGCGGGCGAGAAGTCGGAGGGGCGCGTAGGTACTGAAGAAGCTGGGTAGCACCAGCGGAGGGAAGGCGCCCTGCTTTCATCAGGTTTCCTAAAGAGGAAAGGAGAGGGTGATTGCCGTGAGGCTTCAAACACCTGACCGGATCAGAGACCTCCAGCGGAAACTATATCTTAAGGCCAAGAGGGACACTCGCATGCCTTGAGGTGAAGATGATCGGAAAGCCGTATGCCTTAGTTGGGCACGTACGGTTTGATGAGGGGGGACAGGACTTTTATCAATGGACAATCCTAAACGGGCACGAAGCTGGAAACGGCGGATACAGCCAAGGGTTGACCTAAGGGCAGTTGAGCCTGTCCTCTACTCTACCCGAATTCCCGGAATTCCATCGTGTCCTTTCGGAAAAGCTCGGGCAAATCGTATTGCGCGTACTGTTCACTTCTGGCGTTGAGGGCTTGCGAAAAGATCTTTTATGGGATCTGGCTGAGGGGTTTGAACGTTATTTTGCACCCACAGATACATTGGTATCGGAAGAAACTTTCCGGCCGCTGAAGTAAATGCCTTGTCAGGTTCAACTCTCACTGTAACCTCATGGCCGGGTTGTATTGGCCCGCCGAGGTTACTTTGAAAAGATCCCTCTTCGACGGTATCTATAACCGGTTGAGGAACCGTTACAGATGAGAAGGACTGCTTCGCCTTAGACTTCCACAAGATATTGTCTGCCTTAAAAAATCCGCTTACTACCGTGCCAACTGGCGCCTCTTTGTAAGGAACTGGAATTTGAGTTGTTATGATGTACTTATAGTAGAGGCCCCCTATTAAAAGGTGTTTAAACCTAACGTCATTCGCGTCATACTCAAGGATGATTTTCAACATCGCGCCATTGAATCCGTAATCAGCCTCACGCCCCATATGCTGATTTGACGGAACAAGCGGAATAAATTCCTCACGAAGCAGTTTTTCATCGTCTGTAAATATATTGGCCGGTTTAAGGTTTGAACAGATTCTGCTTAACTTAGGAAGGTTCTGTGACTGCCCCAGTTCCGGGAGTATGATTTTATTTAGGTTCTCTTGAGTTCTAAATAGGTCCCTTAATTGTTCGATAATATCCAGCGTCACCTTTTTCTGCGTTTCAACCCTCGAAAATTTAAGAGAACCGATGAGCAAGTATTCCGACGCATTCAAGTAGTAAGGTCTTAAAAATTTCTTAAAATCATCGCCACAATATATGTATGTTTTAATATCCATGTTCTCTAGCGTGCCTTTACTGTTGTTGTGTAAAGTCAGTTTTGATTCCAGCTCGCCCGAAAGCGATTGTTTGACTTGCTTGAGACGAAAATATTTTTCGGGATAGTTGGATCTGTATTCGTATTGGATATGCGGCAATAATAAGACTTCCTCACGGCCTTCTTGGGCGAGAGCACTAGCTTCCTGGATGCGACCCCGTGCCCATTTGTAGATATCAGCATCCGTGCTGGCTGGCTTAACGATAGTGGCGTGATCCTCGTCCACAGGGAATGGGTTCAGATCGCAGATTGTGGCAGCGTATACGCGGGTCACGACCATGCCCCCGTAGGTGGGCTTCGTCTCGTACGCGCAGAAAGATTGAGGGAAGGGCTGAGCGCCACGTTCCCGGATTAGATCCTGCCACTGGTTTTCGAGCGACTGAAGAAAGCTGTTGAGGTCGGCTACCCGCATATCGCCGAGCTGTGGGTTGGCGCTCAACCATGACCCCAGTTCGGCTATGCTCGCGCCCTGGGCGGGAGTGAAAATATATAGGACAGCCTTCACTTGCCGGAGCTTCTCAACCTGCTTCGGACGGTTGAGATCTACTAGCATTCGCTTTACCACAAGCCCCCCCATGCTGTGCGCAACAAAGTAGATCTCGTTGTACTTTCGAAAAACGCCTTCATCTTCAAGCTGGCGCCGCAGGCGCGTCGCTATTTCTTCGATGCCCGAGGTCCGACCGAGAAACGGAGTGTCGTAACGGTATGCGGCCACCGCGAAGTCCCGAAAGGTTTCGTCGCCCTTAATCAGGTCTGGCCACGAGACGCCTGAACGGTTCGTCCATGTGAGGGATGGATCGCCAAAAACTCCGTGGACAAACACAATCAGCTTTTGCGACGATTCCGGTGTGAACGAGAAAGGCCGAGTCGAAAGCGATTCATCCGTCACCATCGAGCAGCCCGCCACGATCACGACGGCGGCGACACATGCTAAGATTTTTGCCATCGCGTATAAAATTCGGTTCAGGTGTAGAACAGTCACGACTTTGTGAGAATTTCCGGGGACAGTATACTTCATTTGTATTTGGGCATAATTTTACCGCGCCTTGCCGGTCGGCGCAACGGTGGAACTATTGAATCCCGGCAACCTTCAGGAAGCCAAGTAAAAAGGCTCCGCCACAAAGATTGGCGGATCAGCCTTAGGCAACAGGTGGGCGGGAACGATTAGAGGCCTTATTCAGTTCTAACTACATCCAGGGTATATTAGACATCGAGGAGGATCTATGAAGAGCGCAAATCTAATAAATTCATTGACTATCATCTTTCTCACCTTAGGAGGGATAGCCCATGCGGCTGATCGGGATAGCAAGGGAACAGAGGCTGCCAAGGCCACTTTTGCCGGCGGCTGTTTCTGGTCCGTGGAGTTGCTCTTCGACAAGGTGGATGGCGTTCTTTCGACCACCTCCGGCTACACCGGCGGCGCCAAAAAGAACCCCACCTACGAGGAAGTAAGCGCGGGCACCACCGGCCACGCCGAAGCGGTGCAGGTTACTTATGATCCGAAAAAAGTCAGCTACGAGAAACTTCTCGAAGTCTTCTGGCGCAATATCGATCCGCTCACGCCCAACGCGCAGTTCTGCGACGTAGGGAGCGAGTATCGGACGGCCCTCTTCTATCATGATGAAACGCAGAAGCGCCTCGCGGAAAAATCCAAGAAGGCTCTGCAAGGCCGTTTCAAACAGCCCATCGTGACCGAAATTGTCGCCGCCTCACAGTTCTATCCGGCTGAGGATTATCACCAGGACTTCCACCTGAAAAACCCGGTGCGCTACCAGCTCTACCGCGCCGGCTGCGGCCGTGATCGACGACTCGAAGAACTTTGGGGAGCGAAACGGAAGTAGGAAAAGCTGCGGCGCCTGACGGCTATTCGGACAAAAGACAGGATGAATTAGGAAAGATGAAAACGGAAAGCGTGTTCGTGCCCGTGTTTGGAGTAACGAGGCGAAAGGCGTGAAACGTGAACATTTCCGGGGACAGTATACTTCATTTTCGTTTTTTGCCCTTCGGCCAACCGGTGACTTTGTGGGGATGAAAAGGGGTCGCGCACCCAAGGATTTTGGGGTCGTGCATGAGTATTGACTTATCGAAGGACCTGACCAAATTTAGCTCGCCTTCTTCATCTCCTCCGCCAAGATCTCATTGACAAGCGACTGATAAGGTAATCCCTTCTTTTCGGCTGTCCTGCGCAACCAACCCAAGACCTTCGGATCCAATCGAATGGCGATTAGCTTTCTTGGTTCATCTCCCAAGGTCGGCCGCCCTACGCGGCGCATACGGGAGAGCTGCTTCTCGGAAAGCTCTGGGATGTCCGAGAAGTCAATCTTTTTTGACCTCGTATCTTTTCCTTTCTTCCCGGCTCGCCCGCCTTGCGCTGATAATCCGCGTGATCTCTTCATGACCTCGTCTCCGTCCAATCCATCTGGGTCAAGAAAGGCCGTGGCCGCTTCTTCGAATGGGACCGCGTGCTTGAGCCGATTGGATCGAGCTTTTTGCGGGTCCCAATCGAACATCTATTATGTATATACTAAATAGTGGGCAGTCGCAAGGACATTTTTTCCCTTCCCACGACTCCATGGAGAATAAAAGGGGCCGGGGTCTTTATCCCAACGAACTACGTCAGTACGCCTCCGCTCTCATTCGTGCTCGTTTACGAACACGAACCCCCCTTCGACTTTGCTCGGGGTGGTGAGCCCTCGGCCTGTCCTCGACCCTGAGTGCTCGGACCGAAGGGAGCTCGGGCCGAAGGGCTTGTCGAACCACGTCCACGAGTAACGATAACTGCGCCGATGGTACCGTGCGGTCGCAGTTCGGCTAAGCTCACGACAGGCCGTATGGGAGAGTAGGACACCGCCGCATTCAAAATTCCAAAGGTCCGGGTCGGAAGAGCCCGGGCCTTTTTGTTTTGTGAAAGGTTTGCTTGGTCCTATTAAACTCTATTATGCAGACAGCCTGACTTGAATCTTGGTTCCCAATGCCCGCGCAATCTTTTTTAGGGTTGGCAGGGATACCCTGTCGTAGTTACCGCCTTCCAGTCGGGCGATGTTTGGCTGCTGCATTCCTACACGTCGAGCCAGTTCGGCCTGGGTCCATCCTTTTTTGAGTCTGGCTGTAATCAAACTCTGGGCCAGTTGGAACTCAGGTTCCAGCTTGTCGTACTCCTTTCGGACTTTTGGGTTCTTTAGGAGTTTTTCTTTGTGTTGACGGAAATTCATAGTTTGCCTCCGTGCCTTTGCATGTAGTCTTTCATTCGCGCTTCGGCTGTTTGAAGCTCTCGCCTCGGGGTTTCTTGGGTCTTCTTTTTGAATCCGTGCAAAAGTATCAACTTCCTGCCGGCCACCGGAAAAAAGAAGAAGCGATAAATGTCACCGAAAGAGGTAAACCGCAGCTCCCTTAGTTTAGGGACATCCGGAATGCTTTTAACCCAAGGTTCTCGGAGGAGCAGGCCGTATTGCTCTAACAGTTCCAAAGAGCGAATGAATTTTGCTTTGGCCTGGGGTAAAAGACTATCGACGAATTCTGCAACGGGGACAGAACCCGCAGGGCTTTGATAGTACTCAATCTCCCACGTCCCCAAGCTTGCCACTCCATCTCTATATCATATATGGTATGTGCTGCCAAGAGGTAAAAACGGCGGGTGCCGGAGATCGGGTCAGTACGCCTCCGCTCTCATTCGTGCTCGTGCTCGGATTTCGTTACTCGTTACTGGTTAACTCGTTTACTCGATTAACTAAGAACGAATGTACGAGTAACGATAACTCGGCGCCTTGCGACTATCTTAACTTGGACCTTCGGCTGCCTTCGGCTCTGAGGCTTCGTCGTGAGCGCTCAGCCGGACAGCTCGACTCGACTGAGCTTGCCGAAGTCAGGCTCGAAGAGAGCTCAGGTCGAAGCCTTTTTGACCGGCCTGAAGAGAGGCTTTTTCAACAGCCTCAGAAAAATTTGTCACTAAATAAAATATAGTTTTGGAAAAACCGCTATTTTACGGTTGACTTCACGGATAAAAAAGGTTAAACGATAAAAAATTTGGTAATCTTATGTTGCTTGCAGACCCTATTGCCTCTCAAGGGGCTAGATCACTTGGGAGAAGTGCTGCCCCTTTACTGGGACTTTGCTGCCTTGCTTTAATCCTTTGGCTGGCGACCCCACTCCCGCTACTCCATGCCGCACCCCTGGAGCTTCCCGGTAGCGATAAGTCTGCTTTGGGGGAAGCGGTAAGACCAGGAAACAAGGTCGATATTCAGGATCTCGTTCCGTCTCGGCAAGAACTCCCCCCACTCGAAGGTCTCACCACGCTAAGGCATATGGCGCACCGGATACGTCCGGGGGAGACCCTAACAAAACTTTTTATCCAGTCTGGATTAACCCAACAGGAGAGGCAGTTGTGGCTTGGCTCCATCCAAAAATATCATCCCATGAATGGGCTCCGTCCAGGGCAAGAGATGCATTTTTATTTCACCAGGCCCAAAATCTCGCCGCGCGCACTGAAAAGCAGAGAATCTCTCAAGGCATTGGAGATTGAGCTTAGCGAAGACTGGATCCTGACCTGGGAAAAGGGCAGCAAAGGGATTGTCTTCAGCAAGCGGGAGAAGCCCTACGATGTCGAGCTTAAGACCGCAGGGGGGGTTGTGGAGAGCTCGCTCTCCGAAGACGGGAGCAGGGTTGGTCTGAATCAGACTCTACTCTCTCAGTTGGCCGATATCTTCTCGTGGGAGATCGATTTCCATAAGGATATCCAGAAAGGGGACAGCTTTAAGCTCCTCTACGAAGAGAAGTCCCGCAAGGGAAAAGAGAGTAAGGCCTCGTTTCGGATATTGGCTGCCGAGCTGATCAACGAGGGTCAGAGGTTCTTCGCCATCTATTTTGAAAAAGAAAGGGGCAAAGGCAGTTATTATGATCTGGATGGGAGATCGCTGGCGCGCGCCTTCCTTCGCTTCCCTCTGGAATTCAGCAGCATCAGCTCGCAATTTTCCCACTCCCGCTTCCACCCTATCCTCAAGGTGGACCGTCCCCACAACGGTGTGGACTTTACTGCCAAGCGGGGAACCCCGGTCCGGGCGGTCGGAGACGGCAAGGTCCTCCATGCGGGGTGGATCAAAGGCGGCTATGGCAGGATGATCGATATCCAGCATGACACCATCTATGCCTCACGTTACGCCCATTTACAGGGGCTTGCCCCAGGAATACGTAGGGGAGTGAACGTTCAAAAAGGGCAGATCATCGGCTACGTAGGATCGACGGGAAGGAGCACAGGGGCCCATCTCCACTTCGAGATTTACCGGGATCAGGAGTATGTGGATCCCCTAACGTTCGAGTTTCCTCCTGAAGATAGAATCGAGCCAGCCTTGCGGAGGGTTTTCGAAAACGCCAAGCAGCTTATCCTCACAAAGTTGGCCGCCACTCCCCACTCCTAGAGTCGTATACTCGCTATTCGTATATTCGTCATTCGAGTCAACGAATCAACGAGTAACGAGGCAGCAAGTGAGTCCTTTTCAAAGAACGGCTATCTTGTTCTTCGTTACCGGCGCGGGTACGGGCTATTTTCCCTGGTTCCCAGGGACGGCTGGGACTCTTCTCGCCATTCCTCTTTCCCTAGTATTAAACCGAATCGCCGCCGCCTCTCTTCCGCTCTCTCTGCTGACCCTTACTGCTTTTATCATGGGCGCTGGGTGGTTCTGCCAAAAAGGGGAAGAGATTTTTGCCGAGAAAGACCCTCCCAGAATAGTCATCGACGAGATCGCAGGTTTTTTATTGGCCAACTTTCTCTCCCCTCCGGAATTTTACCCGACGGCCGCGGCTTTTCTTCTGTTTCGTTTTTTCGATATCATAAAGATATTTCCCGCCGGGAGGGCGCAGCAGATCCGGGGGGGTGCCGGCGTGATCTTAGATGATTTGGTCGCCGGCCTTTATACCTTTCTAATACTTCGTCTGCTCATTTTTTGGGGTCTCCTATGATGGAAAAGGCAGTGCTCCTAAGCACCGGCGATGAGCTCATTACCGGCCGGGTGGTTGACACCAATTCTGCCTATATCGCCGACAAGCTCTATGGATTGGGACTGGAGGTGGTAGCTGTATTGAAGGTGGGGGACAGCAGAGAGAGGCTTCTATGGGCGCTTCGCCATGGGTTAGAGCTCGGAGAAGTCGTTATCGGTACAGGGGGGTTGGGCCCGACCACCGACGATCTCACTACGGAGGTAGTGGCAGAATTTTTTGGCCGCCGACTCAAAATAGATGAGGGCGTAGCCGAAGCCTTGAAACGGAGATTCGAATCCCGGGGAATGGCGATGACGCCTAACAACTTAAAGCAGGCGCTCTTTCCCGAGGGGGCCGATATCATTCCCAACCCTATGGGGACCGCACCGGGTTTTCGTGTCGTGACGGAGGAGCAAAAATATTTGATCTGGCTCTCGGGAGTGCCTCGGGAGATGGAGGTGATGCTCAGGGAGAGCGTCCTGCCGTGGGTTCAACAGGAGAGAAAAGGCGGCGGCGAGATATCAGCGTCTGCCTTCAAAATTTATGGCTTGACGGAATCCAAGCTGGGTGACATGTTGAAGCCGATTCCCATTTCCGATCAAGTCAGGCTTTCTTATCGCGCCCACTTTCCAGACCTTTCCCTGCGCTTGACTGTCAGGGGCGGCGCAGAGAGGGAAAAAAAATTCTCACAGCTAATGGCCCAGATCCGAGAGCTCGTCGGTTCCTACGTCTATACTGAAGGGGATGAGAGCTTAGAGGAAATCGTCGGCAAGCTGCTCCTGAAAAAGCGCTGGACTTTAGGTGTGGCGGAATCATGCACCGGAGGCTACATCGGCCATCGGATCACCTGCGTGCCGGGGAGCTCGGCCTACTTTAAAAGCTCGGCGGTTACTTACTCGAACGAGTCTAAGATCCGTCTCCTCGGGGTTCAGAGAGCTACGTTGGAGCGGTATGGGGCGGTGGGTCGGGAGACAGCTTTAGAAATGGCGCAGGGAATCAGGCGGCAGGCGGAAGCCGACATCGGACTTAGCGTTACGGGCATTGCCGGCCCCTCAGGGGGAAGTCCGGAAAAGCCCGTCGGGACAGTCTGGATCGGAATGGCCCATGAACGGGAGAGTGACGCCCGTCTTTTCCGTTTTCAAGGCGATCGGGAAAGGGTCATCCTCGGCGCCTCACAGGCCGCTCTCCACTGGTTAAGAACGGCCCTCCTTTCGAGTCAGAATAGCAGTGATGCGAGATAGTTACTCGTATACTCGTCCAATCCGACCTATAACCAATAACGAGTAACGAATAACGAAAATGATTCGTGCTTTTGTTGCAGTCCGGATCGACCCGAGTGTGGCCGAGAAAATCTTTGCGGTTCAGTCGCAGCTCAAGCGTCATCTGTCAGGCGTCCGCTGGGTCGGGGCTGGGAATCTCCATTTTACCCTAAAGTTTCTTGGGCCGGTCGAAGAAGAGAAGATCAAGGTAGTCGCAGACGCGCTGGAACGGGCCGTCCGGCTCTTCCCGCGCTTTCCGATTCTTGCTAGAGGTATAGGGGTCTTTCCTGATATAAGAAAGCCCAGGGTTCTTTGGGTTGGATTGGAGGGGAGCAGCCTTGCGTCCCTGGCGATGGGGGTGGAGGCGGCGCTGGAACCGATCGGCTTTGCGCGGGAAAAAAGAGGATTCAAGCCCCATCTGACCATTGGCCGCTGGCGCAATTTTAACGGTCAGCCGGAAATGCTCAGGGATGAGATGAAACGCTGGCAAAAGTACGATTTTGGACAGTCGTGGGTGGAGGAAGTCATTTTTTTCCAAAGTGTCCTCAAAGCAGAGGGTGCCATCTATAGTCCGTTGCGAGTTGTTCGTCTAAGTAACTAGGTAACGCCCAAATGAAACGATGAGGCGAGGAGGAATTCCATGGACGTGAATCGAGAGAAGGCGATTGAGCTCGCGGTGAGCCAGATCGAGAGGCAATTCGGCAAAGGCGCCATCATGAAGCTGGGAGAAGGGGGGCTGATCAAAGACATCCCCGTGATCTCCACCGGTTCCCTTGGCTTGGACATCGCGCTCGGTATAGGAGGCGTGCCACGCGGTCGGGTGATGGAGATCTACGGCCCTGAGGCGTCAGGAAAAACGACCCTGGCCCTGCACATCATCGCTGAGGCACAGAAGCAGGAAGGAATAGGCGCCTTCATCGATGCCGAGCATGCCTTGGACCTCGCTTACGCGAAGAAACTGGGAGTGAAGACGGATGACCTGCTGATCTCTCAACCCGATCATGGTGAGCAGGCTTTGGAGATCGCCGAGACCTTGGTCCGCAGCGGGGCGATTGATGTCCTGGTTATCGACTCGGTAGCCGCGCTGGTCCCCAAGGCCGAGATTGAGGGAGAGATGGGCGATGCCCATATGGGGCTTCAGGCCCGTCTCATGTCCCAGGCGCTGCGCAAACTCACGGCGACGATCGCGCGCTCTCAAACGGTGGTGATATTCATCAATCAGATCCGCATGAAGATCGGCGTGATGTTCGGCAACCCGGAGACCACGACCGGAGGCAATGCGCTGAAGTTTTACGCCTCGCTGCGGATGGACATACGGCGCATCGGTGCTTTAAAAGATGGGGATTCGATCATCGGCGGTCGGACCCGCGTGAAGGTAGTCAAGAACAAGCTGGCGCCCCCCTTCAAAGAGGCAGAATTCGATATTCTTTACGGAACGGGCATCTCGCGCGAGGGTGAGTTGGTCGACTTGGGAAGCGAGATCGGGATCTTGGAAAAAAGCGGCGCCTGGTATTCTTTCAACGGCGAGAGAATCGGCCAGGGGCGGGAGAGCGCCAAGGAGTTTCTCAAACAGCACCCCGAAACCGCTAAGGAGGTGGCGGGGAAGGTTTTGGAAAAGGTGGGACTTAAACGGATGGCGGCGGAGCCCTCGGCTCCTGAAAAGAAGGAAAAGAGTAAGGGAAGGTGAGAGGGGGGTCGCCAGAGGGGCCACTCCAGCGCGCCTACAAGTTTCTCAGCTATCGTCCCCGAAGCGAGGCAGAGGTTCGAGCCAAACTGAGCCAGTTGGGCTTTCCCCAGAAGAGCGTTGAAGCTACTCTGGAAAAACTCCGCACACTGAATTTGCTGGATGATGAGATCTTCGCCCGAGGTTGGGTGCGGGCGAGAGCGGAGGGCCGGGGATACGGTCCCTTGCGCATTGAGCGGGAGCTCAGGCAAAAAGGGATAGCAAAGTCACTGATCCGCCAGGTCGTTAAAGAGACCTTCGGCCAGGAAGAAGGGAAAGAGAGGGCAAGAGGGCTTGTGGCAAAAAGATTCCGTGGTAAGGATCTAGGCGATAGAAAAATCCTGCACCGGGCCATAGGTTTTCTACAGCGCCGCGGCTACCGCAGCTCCGTGATCGCGGAAGTTTTGGGAGAACCCTTAGACGATTAGACCCATTCGGTCATGGAATAATAGAAGCGTTATCATCCCCAATCAGGCGGCTTAGCATTGCAAGTCGCGTCTGAGACAAACTGCGGTGCGTAGAGGCCCGTTAGGAGGATTAGATGGATATAAAAGAAAGGCAAAATTATGAACCGACCCAAACGGAGCATGGAACTCAACCGCTGTAGTGCTGTTCTACTTATCCAGTGTGCTTGGGTCTTGTGGGAAGCTACTGGTACGGGCATAGTTGGTGGGGTGTTTGGCAGTGGAGCCCATGTAGGCGGATGGGGTGTTGCAAAGGCCTACTTATAATCAGTGTATTCAGGGCCGTAACAAAACCATAGAGGCACGAGTAAAAACTACGCCGGGACTCCAGAGGGAAGGTGAGGATGTGCTTTTATCTACGAACACTCGCGATAACGTAACGGCCACAACGATGTGGCAATATCTTTGTCTACCAGACACAATTGATCCGAGGACTCCGCGGGGAAGGTAACGGAAATGCCGTGAGTGACCGAAATACGCTCGTAAATAATTATGGCTTAGGTCAATACCGTGCCAAGCTTGTTATCCGACCAAAGCAATCCAACATTGGCCGTATTCAGCCGCGGTCTTCTGACTCTCAAATACTACCCGAAAGTACAGGGGCTGCTCCGTGAGAGTTGAGCCGGAGAACACGCATTTGATTAGGGTTAGCGACCACTTCCCATAATATTGACGGCCGAGAGGTTCAGCCTTGATCCTATAATAAACCCTGCTCATTAATGCATATGCTAGCGTCGCCTTATGTCTTCGTCAATAGAGTCTTTCTTTGGCTTTGGTGCTCTCGGTTGAAATGTTTAGCGAGGAAAGCGGGGGGTTGTATTTTGCAATGCAGCGTTTGGAAAGTGCAGTTCGATGTATAAACAACTGCCCTAGTCAGCTTTGTTAATGGGTAAGATCAATCCAATTTTTGTTGTCAGCTGACACCTTGAATGGTGTGAAAGGTTTGGTTGTTGGAGATCACAACCGTTATCTGGCTTCACGAGATAGTTGAGAAGATCTCCCGGAAGCACAAGGTTAAACCGAGCGAGGTCATAGAGGTCTTAAACAGCTCGACTCATTTTAGATTTGTTGAAAAAGGATATCGTTCAGGAGAAAATGTTTACTCAGCCATGGGGCAAGCTAGGGCGGGCCGTTATCTGATTGTGTTTTTTGTATATAAGAGAGGCAAACAAGCGCTCATTTTATCAGCGCGTGACATGACACGGAGCGAAAGGAAGCGATATGAGAAGAAATAGAAGCTCCATTTCAAAAGCTAGTTCCTATAAAGACATCGGTGACTTTTGGGACACGCATGATTTGTCCAGGGTCTGGAGTAGGACGAAAAAAGTGGAATTCGATGTTCGTATTGAGTCCGAAGTAACCTACTATCCAGTGGAGAAGAACCTGTCAGACAAAGTTCAGTCTCTGGCCAGAAAACGAGGCGTTTCTTCGGATACGCTTATTAACCTTTGGATACAGCAAAAACTGCAAGAACAGCTAGCTCGGCTTTAATCCTCGAAGAGCTTCTAGTTGAAATCACCGAGGAAAGCCTTCACTGCGAGGTCGATACGGGGCCTGCGCTTGGGGAAGAGGTGTGGTGAGGCCTGAGGCATAACCTTATGACAACGGGCAACGAAATCCGCAAATCCTTTTTGGACTATTTTACCAAGCAAGGGCATACCGTGGTGAAGAGCGCCTCGCTGGTGCCGGAAAAAGATCCGACGCTGCTTTTTACCAACGCGGGCATGGTGCAATTCAAAAATGTCTTTCTCGGCGTGGAGAAGCCCTCTTACACCCGCGCTGCCAGCTCGCAGAAGTGCCTGAGGATCAGCGGCAAACACAATGATCTGGAAGCGGTCGGGCGTGACACCTACCATCACACCTTCTTTGAGATGCTGGGAAACTGGTCTTTCGGCGATTACTACAAGGAGGAGGCGATTGCCTGGGCATGGGAGCTTCTCACGCGGGAGTGGAGCCTTTCCAGAGAGCGGCTTTGGGTCACTGTGTTCCATTCGGACGATGATGCCGAGCGGCTCTGGCGTAAAGTGAGCGGCCTGCCCGGGGATCGGATCCTACGATTCGGAGAGGAGGAAAATTTCTGGGAGATGGGAGAGGCTGGGCCCTGCGGTCCTTGCAGTGAAATCCACATCGACCGCGGCAGCGAAGCCTGCGACCGGAAAAAGGAGAAGGGACATCGTTGCCAGGTAAACGGCGATTGCGCCCGCTTCATCGAGCTGTGGAACCTGGTTTTTATCCAGTACAACCGCGGTGAGGACAAAAAGTTGGCGGAGTTGCCAGCTAAACATGTGGACACCGGTATGGGGCTCGAGCGGGTCGCCGCGGTCCTGCAGGGGGTGCTCTCCAACTACGATGTCGATTTCATGCGAGATCTCATCGCAACTACCGAAGAGCTTGCAGGCAAAAAATATGGCGCGAATCCCACCGCCGATATCTCTTTTCGCGTCATCGCCGACCATGCGCGGGCGGTAAGTTTCCTGATCGCTGATCGGGTGGCGCCGAGCAATGAGGGGCGCGGCTATGTGCTGCGGAGACTGCTGAGGCGCGCCGCCAGGCACGGGCGCATGATCGGATTGAACGAGCCTTTCCTCCACCGGGTGGCGGTCGCGGTGACAGAGATTATGGGCGGGGCCTATCCGGAACTCCGCAGCGAGGAGCAGCGGATCTCCGAGACGATTCGCGGTGAGGAAGAACGCTTCAGCGAAACTCTGGAGAAGGGGCTTTTGTTGCTGGAGGAGGCGATCGCCGGGCTTAAGCGGGAGAAGAAAAAAGTCCTTTCTGGAGAGATCGCCTTTCGCCTCTATGATACCTATGGTTTTCCTCTGGATCTGACTGAGGATATTCTCAGGGGAGAGGGAATCTCAACGGATCAACAGGGTTTTGAACGCCTCATGAAGGAGCAGCGAAGCCGGTCGCGAGAGATCAAGTTCATTGGCTCTGGAGGTCGAGAGATCAAGTTCATTGGCTCTGGAGGTCGGGAGATCCAATTCGTGGGTTATGACCGTCTCGATGCAGAATCAGAGATCCTTGCCATCTACGCCGACGGACAAGGAAAAGAAGAGGTCCTCGAAGAGGAAGAAGCGGATCTTATCGTTGCAGAAACCCCTTTCTACGGGGAATCTGGCGGGCAAGTGGGCGATCGGGGCACAATAGAAACGACGCGTGGCGATCGAATGGAGGTAGTCGATACACAGCATCCAACGTCGCAGATCACTGTTCATAGGGGACGAATCAAGAGAGGAAGGATACAGGTCGGCGACAAAGTGTATCTCAGGGTTGATCCCAAGTTCCGGCAAAGGACCAGGCTCAACCATTCGGCCACCCATATTCTCCATTCGGTCCTCCGCGAGGAGTTGGGCAGCCATGTGCGCCAGGCGGGATCACTCGTGGCACCGGACAGGTTGCGGTTCGACTTCAATCACACAGGAGCCATCCCCGAGGAACAGTTGGTGGAGATTGAGGAAAAGGTCAATGAGAAAATCCGTCTGGACGCCGAAGTGAGGATTGAAGAAGCGAGCTATGACGAGGCGATCCGCAAGGGCGCGCTCGCGTTCTTCGGTGACAAGTACGGGGACCATGTGCGCGTCGTCAAGATCGGCGATTTCTCGACGGAGCTCTGCGGCGGCACGCATGTTCATCGCTCCGGAGAGATCGGGATCTTTAAGCTCCAGACCGAAGGGGGAGTGGCTGCGGGAGTAAGGCGGATTGAGGCAGTGACTGGCGAGGGAGCCCTCGATTTGATCCGCAAGTATGAACAGAAGCTCAGAGAGATCGGCGAATTGGTGCGCGCGAGCGGGGACGAGACGGTCGAGAAGGTCAAGAAACTCTTGCAGCAGCAGAAAGAGTTCGAGCGAGAGATCGAACGGCTACGCGGTCAGATGGGCAAGAATCAGATTCCCGATCTGCTGGCGAAGAAACAAAATGTGAATGGGACCGATGTCCTCATCACGCAGGTGGACGGCGTGGATGCCAAGCAACTGAGGGAGCTCTCCGACCAGCTCAAGGAAAGGATGGGCAGCGGATTTATCTTCCTGGCGAGCGCTGGAGAGAACAGCGTGACGGTGGTTTCTAGCGTGAGCCCCGATTTAACAAGACGCTACCATGCGGGCAATATTGTAAAAGAGGTTGCGCCAATTGTTGGAGGGGGTGGTGGCGGTCGTCCGGATTTCGCCCAGGCCGGAGGCAAGGACCCGTCCAAGATCGGTGAGGTGCTTAGAAGGGTGTGGGAGATCGTCAACAAGCCGTGATGAAAGTCCAAACCAAGAAACTAGTCGAGAAGACTCAAGGATTTTGCGATATCATAGACATCACGGCCAAGGTCCAGGAGCAGATCCAAAAAGAGAAGGTCCGAAACGGGTTGGCTACGCTCTTCGTTTCAGGCTCTACGGCAGCCCTCACCACGATCGAGTACGAGCCAGGATTGGTCCAGGACCTCAAGGAGCTCTTGGATAAACTCATCCCATCCAATAGAAAATATCATCACGATGACCGCTGGGGGGACGACAACGGCTTCTCTCACCTGCGCGCCTCGCTCTTCGGCCCCTCGCTGCAAATACCCGTCGAGAGTGGCCGGCTGCTCCTCGGCACCTGGCAGCAGATCGTCCTGGTGGATTTCGACAATCGCCCCCGAACGCGCGAGATCGTGATCCAGATCATGGGAGAAATCGAGTGAAAGAGGAAAAAGGCAAAAAAGGCGAGATTGTGATTGCTACCGGGGGAAATCGCCTGGAGTTCAACGATCCCCATCTCTTCAGAGATCTGCTCGGGCAACACGACGAGTATATTAAGATTATTCAGCGGAGTCTTGGGGTAAAAATCCAAATTCGCGGCACAGCGATGGAGATCGAAGGTGACCCGGTGGAGGTCGAACTCTCCACCAGGATCATCAAGCAACTTTACGGTCTCTTGGAGAAGGGCTATCCAGTCTATGGCAGCGATGTCGATTATGCGATCCGCATTCTGAGCGGCGACGGCAGAGCCAACCTGCAGGACATATTCCTCGACACAATCTACATCTCCTCTCACAAGCGCGTCATCACGCCGAAGAGTGTTGCGCAGAAGGCCTACATCGACGCGATCCGGCACTACGATATTGTTTTCGGCATCGGCCCCGCCGGGACCGGCAAGACCTACCTGGCCATGGCGATGGCCGTGGCGGAATTAATGAAGAACAACTATGTCCGCATCATCCTCACCCGCCCCGCGGTAGAGGCCGGGGAGAAGCTGGGATTCCTGCCAGGCGATTTGGCCGAGAAGGTCAATCCGTATCTAAGGCCGCTTTACGATGCATTGCACGACATGGTGGACTTCGATAAGGCGCGAAAGCTTGTCGAGCGAGGGACCATCGAGGTGGCGCCGCTCGCCTTTATGCGTGGCCGGACTCTGAATGATTCCTTCGTCATCTTAGACGAGGCTCAAAACACGACTCCCGAGCAGATGAAGATGTTTCTCACGCGCTTGGGTTACGGCTCCAAAGCGGTCATCACCGGCGATGTCACCCAGATCGACCTGCCGGCGGGGAAACCTTCAGGCCTTAAAGAGGGTTGGCGTATCTTGAAAGGCATCGAAGGGATTCGGTTCATCACTTTTACCGAGAGAGATGTTGCCCGCCATCGCCTGGTCCAAGAGATCATCGCAGCCTACGAACGAGGCGAGACACAAACCGGCGTGAGCGACAGGAACAATTCCGACAAGCCCACAACCTAGCGGCTCGCTTCTCGCTTTCTTATACTGAGAGACGTTCTATCTATGCATGTTGGACGGCGTGGTGTCCCGCTAGTCTGGAGAAGACCACGTTTCGAGTTTGTCCCGTGCAAGATGGGTAATTGTGATAGAACAATCCGAGAATATCTCCCGAAGCGTAAAGTCCTCGAATCGGTTGTTTGCCGGTATTGATCACCTGAGCGCTTCCGTTGACCTCGAGACCACCGAAGGTAAAAGTAATCCCGCCCGTTACCGGAAACGCTCGAAAAGGGGGTTGCTCAATCGGGATCGCCCAATTCGATTTTCGCGGGACAATACCTTCAGTGCACTTGCCGTCAGCCTTGGTCGGGTCGAATGGGATATCCTTGCGCGCGGCCTTGTTGAATGCGTCGATGGTATGCGCCAGGACTACGGGCTCAATCCCTATCTTCGAGGCGAGTTCGGAAATGGTGGCCGCCTCAACGGGTTGGGCAAAGGTGTAGTAGCGCTGGTTTAGTAGAGCCGCACCTTTCTGGTCAAAGATCTGATAGGCCATGGCACCGGGTTGCCTTAATACGGCCCAACCTGTTTTGGCGTAGGTATAAGAGTGATGCGCTTCGCCCTCATCGAAGAAGCGCTGTCCCAGGGAATTCACAGTGATGCCATAGGGATAGCCGTATCGATTGGCCTTGTTGCTTAATTCAACGTCGGGGAAGTTAGCATCGATCGGCGTTGCGTGCGCCCCCTGCCAGTGGCCGGACGCCTTCGCACCTAAGGCCAAGGCCATCTGTAAGACCTCGCCGGTATCGTGTTTGCTTCCCCGCACTTTCATGAGGTCCGCGTTGGGTCCCAGGTAGCGAGCGCGCATCTCCGGATTGGCCTGAAATCCACCGCTGCAAAGAATAACGGTGCCTCCTTGCAGTTCGTATTCGCCCGAAGGAGCGGAGACTCTCACTCCTTCGACGCCGCGGTCGTTTCCGAGAATTCCGCACACTCGCGATTCATACCGGATTTCGATACCCATACGGGTCGCAATCTCGCGCCACTGCAAGAGCTGGCTCAGGCCGCCGCCGATGCCTCCGGTGGGGTGGACCACGATCCCGGGCTCGAAGTAGCAGCGACCGTCGATCACAACATAGCTCGCGGGTTCCCACTGGATTCCCAAATCGAGCATCCAGTGGATGGCCGCATTGGATTCGTTGACCATGACCTCGGCCAATTCTTTGTTGATTCTCCCCTGCGTAACGCGCTGAAGGTCTGCCATGAAATGGTCCGCCGTATAGGGGGGAATATGCAGCCGTTGGAATTCGGACTCGTCTAGATCCGGGAGGAACTCGCGAATCTCCGCTGCTCCGTCATAAACGAAGCGGAACCCGGTGTGGGAAAAGCGGGCGTTGCCGCCAAATTCCGCCTCAGGCGCCTTCTCGAGCATGATGACCTTATCGGCATCGCTTTGCTTAGCAGCTACTGCGGCCTCAAAGGCCGCGCTTCCTCCTCCGACCACGATGACTGCTGCCTTCTCGGTTTTCATGCTGACTCCTAGGGCTTTTTGTACAGGCTTTGAATAAACCCAGAGCTCTCCAGCTTGTTGATAAATCCACTATCCACGACCGTCTCGACTCGGACGGCTGCCAGCTTAGGATTGATCGAAAGGAGCACACTGTGAAGCCTTATCATGCCATCGAGACTGGGATAGGGAATGCGCTCGTAGGAGTTGACCACCGACTGATAGGCCTCTTCGGCGTCGGCCGCGTTATTCAAGCGCAGGTTAGAGGCGATGATCCGCGTCATGCTTTCCTTGTTGACGGGATCAAGCAGAAAAGCAATCGCTTCGATAATCGTCTTGAGGTAAGCCTCAACGACCTGTGGCTTATCGGCGGCGATCCGGCGCGTCGTGGCCATCATCGTCTGCGGCATGGTTAATCCTGATCGCTTAAAATTGAAGAGCACCGTAAAGCCCTTGCCCCCATAAAGGTCCCCGATGGAGCCCCTCAGCATCGTAGCGTCTACGCTTCCGGTCTCAAGGGCGATGCGTCGGTTTAGTTCAGTCCCAGGGATGGTTATGAAACTAATCTTTGCCTGATTTGGGTCGAGCCCAAGGCTCTGCAGTCCTAAAAGCGTCACAATATGTGAGGTGGAACCAGGCCCGCTGATCGCTATCCGTTTCCCTCTGAGATCGTCCGGCTTTTTGAGCTCCGGCCTGCCATTCAACGTGTAGTCTAACTTTTGGAAGAAGTGAGCGATCCCGATGAGATCCGCCCCTCCAATAGCCGCGTTCATGAGATGGCCGGGCCCGATCACGGCCATGTCGATCTCACCAGCAATCAGCGCGGCCACAGCCAGAGGAGATCTAGGCATCAGGATAAATTGCACATCCAGTCCGTTCTTGCGGAAGAGCCCTCTGTCCTTCGCTGCCCACACCGCCGCCATGCTCTCACTGGTAATGCTCGAGGCAAAGTTGCTGCGGGTTAAGCTTGCCCCATCAGCTCGGAATGGAAAGCTCCATAGAAAGCAAAAGGCCAGCAGAAATTCTCGGTATCGTTGAAGCGGTAATTTACTCATTTCCGCCCCTGGACCCCCTAGCTTCCCTTCTCTTCGCCCAAAGGTTTCACCTCTAAAAAGCCATGCTCCGATATATCGAAGAAATTCCCGTCAGGGTCTGAAGCGCGAGTCTCTGCGAATGGCCGTCCTTTCGGTCTCGGCTTGGGAAGTCGTGACATGTTTAGTTTTTTGATTTTTTCCACCACTGCATCCCCGCTATCCACATGAAAACCGAAATGGTAGAGGCCGTTAGGGGAGTTCTGGGCATCGTTGGGCAAGATGGCCAGATTAAAATAGCCGTTTGTCAGATAGACGGCGCCCCCTTCTCGCTTGTTCCTGTGGAGCTCCTTCAGCCCGAAAACCTCTTTGTAGAAGGTTGCCAGCCGCTCGGTGTCCTCTGTTTTAATTGCCAGATGGCGGATTTTGCCCATAATGCTCTCCTTTCCTAGACGTTCTCGTTTTTCTCTTGCTAGGCTTGAGTGGGATATAGGAAAGAGTTGTTTTTGTCAAGAAAAAGAGGTCTTGACCGAAAATTTTCTAAATGCTACGTGAGCGTATCCCTTGTGCAAGGAGGAAATGCCATGGCAAAGCTTCGTCACCTCGCTATCTTAACGCATCAGCCGGAGAGGCTAGCAGATTTTTATAAGAAGGTCTTTGAAATGAAGGAGCTCTACCGGACGAAGAACGGCTCCGTCCATCTGTCGGACGGAGAGGTCAACTTGGCGATATTGAATGCCAACGAGCCGAAAGAGCCGGGTCACCGTCCGGGCCTCTATCATTTCGGTTTTCACGTGGAGGACGCGGAGGTGGTTTCAAGGCGGATTCAAGAGATCTACCCTGAGGGAGCTCCTAAGGCCCGTCCTAAGGGAACGAGCTATGCTGAGACCCGCGGCATGGATCCCGACGGGAATCTTTTTGACATCTCGACCTGGGGATGGGGCGAAAAGCCGCTGCCGAAGGAGCGGGGAGGGCCGGCAGAGTAAAGAAAAAAGATGTCTTGAAGAAATCTATGAGAGGGCAAAAGAGTGTTTGCTTTTATGTGTTAGGCTTTGGCCTGCTTCTCCTCACCCTTCCCAAATCGGGTCGCCCTGCCACGATCGATGAGCTCCTGAAAAACGTCCAGAATCTAGCTCCTGCCCATAGAAAAGCCGTATTGGAAGAAGGGGCGCGCAAAGAGGGACAGGTGGTTTTTTATACCTCTATGAGCCTGTCTGATTACCCTAAGATCATGGCAGCTTTCGAGATGGACTATCCTTTCATTAAATCCAACAGCTACCGCTCAACACCTTCGGGCGTGTTTAGAAAAGTCGATACGGAGGCCAGGGCGGCCCGCTACGCTGTGGACGTGGTAGGGTCGGCTGCGGTGGAGATGTGGCAGTTGAAGCAAAGGCAGCTTTCCACGCCATATCTTTCTCCGGAACGGAAGGCGTTTTCACAAGGCTCCTATGATGCCGAGGGATATTGGGCTGCCTTTGAGGTCACTCCTATTGTGCTGGCTTTCAATACCAAAATGGTCCCGCTTCAGGAGGCCCCTCAAAATTATGAAGATCTCCTCAGTCCTAAATGGAGAGGCAAAATGAGTCTGGGGACCGAGGAATATGAATGGTTTGATGTCATGCTGGACTTCATGGGCAAGAAAAAAGGTCTGGAGTACATGAAGGCATTGGCCCGGCAAGAGCTCCATATGCCCGGCTCCAGCAGTGTTATGAGGGTGAATCTCATGCTGGCCGGAGAGTCCGCGATTGCCATCGCGGCCCAGGGGCGGAGGGTCACTGAGTATAAGGAAAAAGGAGCTCCCGTGGATTTCCGTATTCTTGATCCCTATTCTGCTGAGCCCAATTTGCTTGCCCTGGCGCGCCGTGCGCCCCACCCCCATGCCGCGATCCTCTTCTACGATTGGATCTTTTCAGAGGAGGGACAGAGCAAGCTTTCTCAACTGGTAGGAAGGATCAGTATCCGGAAGGGCATCAAGCATCAGCCCCGTGTCCAAGAGCTGTTTCAGAAAGATTTTGTCTTCGTCAGGCCTTCCTCCATTGGGCCCAATCTGCAGGAAATTATAGAGCTGTACAATCAGACGTTCGGCATTCACCGACCGAAGTAAAACTCCATCTGGTCGACTTCAAGCACAAGGGCCTATCGTGTCCACCCATGCTGAAACCTAGTTCCTCTATACCGCCATGAGCGTGGAAATTGTCTGTCGAATCAATAGGAGAAGAATTTCTGTTCGCAGGCTAAGGACAACTGCCCGGAAAATTCTCGACTTCTTGAGTCAAAAGGAGGCCGAGCTGAGCATTGCCCTGGTGGGAAACCGGGAGATCCAGGAGTTGAACGCCAGGTATCGAAACAAGAACGAGCCCACGGATGTTTTGTCCTTCCCTTTAGAGGAACTCCTACCCACGGGCACACAGATCCTTGGAGATGTGGTCATCTCGGTCGAACAGGCGGAAAAACAGGCTAGGAAAAGGAGAAAAACGCTCGAGCAAGAGATAGAGAGCTTACTGATCCACGGGATTCTGCATCTCTTGGGCTATGACCATGAACGTTCTGAAAAAGATGCCAAAATCATGCGCGGGATGGAAAAAAAAGTCTCCAGAGCGCTTTGTGAGAGCGGGGTCTTAAGGGTATAATGACGTGACTGTTTCCTGCGTTCTGAAGATAGAACAGCAGGAGCAGAATACAAGAGCATGAAAGAAGTAAATAGATGTTGGAAGAAACTAAAGAACAATTAACCCACTTGCAAGAGAGGCTTGAGCTTCTCCGGAGGCGTCTTTGACCTCGATGGGAAGCAGAAAAAGGTCGAAGAACTCAACCAGCTAACTTCTAAGCCAGATTTCTGGAACGACGGAGAGAAGGCGCAGGGCATTCTCAAAGAGCAGGCCGGCCTAAAAGAAATTCTGGAATCGTGGGAGAAGCACCGGACGGCTCTCGAAGAGGCTCGCTTCTTTCTCGATCTGGCGAAGGATGAGAAGAGCGAGGAGGCCTTGAGCGAGGCCGCGGCGAAAGTGGCGGAGGTGGCCGAGGGGGTGGACAGGATCGAGCTCAGCCAGATCCTGGGAGGGCCGGACGACCGCAGAAACGCCATCGTCAGTCTCCACCCCGGGGCCGGCGGGACTGAGGCTCAGGACTGGGCGGAGATGCTGCTGCGCATGTACCTCCGCTGGGCCGACCGCAAGGGCTATCGCAAAGAGATCCTGGAATACCAGCCCGGCGAGGAGGCCGGGTTAAAAAGTGTGACCTTCACCGTAGAAGGTGATTACGCGTACGGTTATCTCAAGGCCGAGGCCGGCATTCACCGCCTGGTGCGCATCTCGCCCTACGACGCCAACTCGCGCCGTCACACCTCGTTCGCCTCCATGTTCGTCTATCCCGAAATCGACGAGACCATCAAAGTAGAGATCAACGAGGCGGACCTCCGCATCGACACCTACCGCTCCAGCGGCGCCGGCGGCCAGCATGTCAACAAGACCGACTCGGCCGTGCGCATCACCCACCTCCCTACGAATATCGTGGTCGCCTGCCAGAACGAGCGCTCTCAGCACAAAAACAAGGCGATGGCCATGAAGATCCTCCGCTCCCGCCTCTACGAATTGGAAATCGAGAAGCAGAAGGAAAAGATGGAGGTTTATCACAAGACGAAAAAAGAGATCGCCTGGGGCAGCCAGATCCGCTCCTACGTTCTCCATCCCTACCGCATGGTCAAGGACCACCGCACCGGCATCGAAGCGGGCAACGCGGATGGCGTCTTGGACGGCGACATCGACCGCTTCATCCAGGCCTATCTGCTGCAGGTGAGCGAAAGCCAAACGGTTTCTTAGCGTTCTCCGCCACCGAAGGAAACTCCCCGTTATTGGAATCGAACCACTGCCAAATGAGCCTGAAAAGCCCAGCCTACAATCTCGTCGCTCTCTACGGCAGCGGCGCCCTCTGGAATATCTGCATGGGGATGTTACAGGTTTTGGTTCCTCTCTACGGTCTATCGTTGGGCTTTTCGATCATCAAAATAAGCAGTCTTGTCTCCCTGCCGGTCTTGGCGGAATTGGTAGTCCGGTTTGGCGGCAGCGCTATCTCAGACCGTTTCGGCGAGCGGCGCGTCCTTCAGACATGCTTTCTTCTAATGGCATTGTCAGGAGCAGTACTGCTGTTGGCGGATCATTACATTCACCTCTTGCTGGCACAGGCGCTCGCTTTTTGCTCTCGCAGCACCTTTTGGACCTCGATCCAGTCGTTGGGCAGCCAACTGCCTGGCGCCAACTTAGGAAAGAAGTTGGGCAAGCTCTATGCTTGGAACCATGGAGGAGGGCTTATCGGCCTGAGTCTCGGAGGAGTGATTTTAGCGCTCTTGGGTTTCCACAATGCCTTTATTTTACTGACCTCTGTTGCCATTTTGTGCGTGGTATTGAGTCTGGGCTTTCCGCATATCGAACCCAAGCCGAGCGGTCGGGCATTGTGGGAGATTACGCAGGGAATCGGGCGATTTCTCGGCTACCGGCATATTTGGCTCGCCATCTCCGTCTCCTTTGCGGCCGCCTTGCCTTCCACCCTTAGCCAATCCATCTATCCCGTCTACCTCGCATTTTTAGATTATCAGGAGCAGTGGATCGGACTACTGATTTCTTTGCGCGTCTTGGGCCCGCTCATGATCGGCCTGATGTTAGGCTCGTTCATCGCTATTTCCCGGCAGCGGGGAATTTTCGCCCTAGGAATGGCGGGTCTCGGCCTCTTCCTGGTGGCGACAGGGTTGGTGGCGGAGAAGCCTTTGACTCTGGGCTTCGTAATCGTAGCCCTAGGAGCAGCCGGAGGGATTATGGATCTCTTGTATCAAGTACAGGCAGCAGAGTTCAGCAGAGCGGGCGATCGCTCTGTGGCGATGGCCAGCACCGGGCTAGGTTGGATTCTTTGCCCGTTGATCATTCCCATGATCGTCGGTTGGCTGGCGCAGACGTACGGATTTAAGCTTGCTTTCCTGGCCGCCGGCTTGTTTTTCTTACTGATCGCCGCGGGAACTCGGCTGTGGCACCGTCTGCTGGCGCCAACAGAGGCGAGCCCTATTGGATTTGTGCCTACAGAGTTCAAGAGCGAAGTGGACGCTGGCCATCAGAGTTAGATCTTCCCAGCGTGTTGAAAAACCCTGATCTCTAGCCGGTCAAAAAGGTATCGGGCGCAAGGCGCGGGACTTTCTTCTCTACTCTTTGGTTACACCGCAGATTCCAGCAGCTTCTTTAGGTCATCTTGCCAGTCCCGATCCTTGTATTCTCCCTCGTCCAAGACTTGGAAACGGAATGTCTCGTCCTGGAAATCTTCCGCGAGTTTCTGCCAGGGGGCTTTCTGCCCGACTTTATCAAACCGTTTTTACTCAGTGGGCATTTGCTCGATTGGCGCAATAGGGGTCCCTAGAGTTAAAACCGTGTTGGTCGATATTTTCTTCTCCAATTCTGCAATTATCACTTCAATTTCGATCTTTGCCTCGGCCTGCAATCCAAGACACTTTGCGATACCTTCTGCGTCAGTACTGACTCGCAACTCGAGATCCAAGCGCCATGTACCGCCTGTCTCATTCAAGTTGTACGCGTGAAAGTGCATCGCGTCTCCTAGTCGGGCATTCGCCAGATGCGCGAAATTGAACTCGGACCGCATATAGTCCAGCAGGTGGTTCTGAACGACGAGCACGAGATGCTTATTAATATGCTCAAAGGTTTGAATCTTGTGATGAAGCTGAACGAGCGTGGTCTTGGCAGTCATCTTCCAATTCATGCCAAAACCCTTTTTTGATTTGATATCACTCGAGCGCACGCTCAGTCCGAGGGACTTCACCGCTCGTTGCCGTTCAGGCCACACTGTCCCGGTGGTATCGAGAGTCTGAAACTCGACAGCCACAAAGTCACGAACTTTGCCAGCTTTTGCTGAAACAAGGAAATAATCCACGCTCCCACCCGGGATTGAGACCTCCGGTACGACATGAAACTCATTGCCCGGCTCGTGAAGCGTTAGGAGATGGACGCAGTCAGTAAATACCTGCTTACGTTCCAACAGGCGGTTGGGACAGATGATAATGGCCTTTCCGTCTCTTCCATAACGAACCGTGCAGGTCCCGATTGAAATATTCGGCTGACTTTTGCGAACTTTGAAGCATCGTGTGTTGGCAAATGGGCACGACTGCTTCTGAATCGTCTTCGGCCAATTAACCCTTCTAGTCAGCTTGGTTGGGTTTCCGAAAAGTTCGAGTATCTTAGTATCAGGCATCGGCAAGTGCTCTGTTAAAGTAAGACGTGACATCTGCGTTCAGCTATATGCAGGTACTCTTTTGATAACTCAATACCGACAGACTTTCTGCCGAGCCTCAAAGCCGCGAGCATCGTTGTGCCGGTGCCACAGAATGGATCGAGCACTACCCCGCGCCGGGGACAGGTCGCTAAGATCGGAATCTTGCAAAGATCTTCAGGGTAGGGCGCGAAGTGCCCATCCCGCTTTTGAGTGTCTTCAGGCAAAATATCCCATACATCGCTTGGCTTGCTGCCGTCAGGATGATAACGCAAAAAATAATAGCCTTTTTCTGTTAGTTCTCTAGCTCGCCCTGACACATTCTCAGAATCCGAATGCGTAGCACGTTGCTGCCCTCTAATGATCATTCGGAAATCGGCGATCTTGCCTTCTCTGACCTTACTGAGTGTTCTTTCGAGTTCATCAAGCGCGCTTTTTTTATCGCCAGGGGTCAATGCAGTCGACAACTCGATCTGCCTTCGGTACCTCACGCCACTTACCCCCGTCGCAGAGACCACAGCTCCATTTACGATTCGCGCCTTCTTTGGATTAGAACGAATGGCGCTTACATCGTAGTAATAGGATTTGGGATTCTTAACGAAATGAAAAACATATTCATGAACATTACGCAATTTGTCGAGCGCATTGTCTGGCCCGCCTTTGACTTTGTTCCAGATCACATCATTTCGCAGAACCCAACCCTGTTTATCGGTGAGCTCAAATGCAACCCGCCAGGGAATCCCCATAAGTTGTTTGTTTTGATAGCTATCGCCGAGGTTAAGCCAGAAAGATCCTGTGCTTTTAAGCACCCGCCTTACTTCGTTAAACACAATAGTGAGGTTGCTAACGTACTCGCGGTAGTCGGTCTCTAACCCAATTCCGCTAACCGCGTACTGACGCTGCCCCCAATAAGGCGGACTAGTCATGCAACAGTCGATTGATTCACTGGGGAAAGTTCTCAGCGTTTCCAATACTTCACCGTGAATGAACAAAGGCCGGATCTCATCGCCTTCAAGGTAGCGACAGAGTTCAACCTCTTTTCTCTCCGGCCCTAGCGTCGGCTTTAGCTGCATCAACTACCTTTCATTGTGACGCGTGGGTTTTCTTCTTCCTTAACGGCCGTCTGACCAATCCACTCCTTGAACTGCGGCTGCGTCAGGTTGTCGTTATAAACCCACCCCTCATTACCGGTGTTGTACGGAGGATCAATATAGATGCACTTGATCCATCCCGCGTGGGTGAGAAGAATGGCCTTCAACGCGATGAGGTTGTCCCCTTCGACGATAAGGTTGCCGTCAAGCCGCGGCTTCTCGCCCTTCCCGAGTACCGACAGCTTGGCGTCGAACTCAAGGGTGTGGTGCGGGACCGTGTGGTGATAGCACTCAATCGCGGTCTTTCCTTTAAACTGCAAAACCGGCATCTGTCGTTACACTCCTATGAGTTTGGCGGTGAGAATGGATGTAGGCTAGACCACTGCTGACTATCCGTCAAGCCAAAACAAAAAGGTGCCTGACCTCATTCGAATCGGGCCTTTGAATTTTAAATCCGGCGGCGGCCTACTCTCCCAAATGGCAATATGGCGTGCCTGACCCCCAGCTTCATGATAGACCTAGATGTTAGAGAATTTTTTTGATCACCTCAGGCTGGTCAATGTGCGGCGCATTGACGGATGGAGTGACCTGAAACAAGTTTCTCTCTCAAAGGCAGCTTGAGGAGGAGTACTTAGACCTTCGCTGCTTTGAGATCGTTGGTTATAAGGCTATTGTGAAAGAAATTTCTCAGGCATGGATACCGAAGAATCGAATTTCAACACAAATCGGGCCACAACCTAGGCCAAACCCTGGCGAGACTTTCAACTGAGGCGCGAAGCTTATCTAACTGAGTCAACAAAAGCCTCAATGTCTTTCTCGTCCGACCGCAAGAAATCCAGAAAGTCCACGCCTTTGTATTTGCACGTCTGACTTATGCTAAGCAGAACCAGATATTCCTGAATGCCCTTTTCTGAAGTGACCCCCCCGATTGTCTGCCGAAGCATCGCAAACGCTTTGACGGCGTGTTCGGCATTGTTATTGTTCCAGGGCACACCGTCGTGCACTAGAAATGTGAACAGCTTGTCTCTATTTTTCTCGAAACGTTCCTTGAACGTTCCCGCCGATTCGCTTTGAAGGTCCGTGCCTGCGAGTCGCCTGTAGAAACGATCTACGGACGCGAGATGCTTCCTCAAGAAATGGCTCTTCAGACCATGGCGATCAACGGTTTCAACCATCGGTTTCACCAACACGGCAAAGCTCTTTACCAGCCTTTTCAATTCCTCGTCGTAAGGATGTTCCAAGACTGCATCGTTCAAATCCCGGATTAGGTGAATCAAGCACTTCTGTTGAGGGCATTGGATTCCGTCGTAGTGGACTGACCCCCTGCAGTTGGACAGTTTGAGGGAGCAAGTTAGAATGCCTGATGGGAAGGAGAAAGGATCTCATCATGGCAGAGAGAAGGAAGTTTTCAGCGACGTTCAAAAGACAGGTGATCGAG
>Ga0209824_10000395_pt1 | contig 27973 bp, 25 predicted proteins | sample VDWuncwatermetaG_FD_184124 | JGI IMG/M metagenome (GOLD analysis project Ga0209824, IMG submission 184124) | Wastewater microbial communities from Netherlands to study Microbial Dark Matter (Phase II) - VDW unchlorinated drinking water (SPAdes)... ...
TTCAATAATTGCGCTACTATTGTTCGCGTCTGCATGGCTTGGTCTCCTTGTCTGCTTGGTGGCTAACAAGGAAAAAGATCAGGTCATTGCAGACATTACTTTGGGGTTTTTGTGTGAAGAATACTCGGCAACTTTATGATTTGCAATTGTTATTCGTGGGGAAACCTCAGGGTCAGACTCGATTGATTCCTTGGTGGCGGGCTCAACCACGAACGATGCGCCTCCTACGTCGGCAGCATCCTACAACACCCTCAATAATTTTGTAGGATGCTGCCGACGTAGGAGGCGCATCGTTCGAGAAAAAAAAGACCGAGCAAGAAAATTAACCCTCAAAAAATTATCCCAATTATCCCCAAGCCCTCCTACTCAATCTTGCTACAATTCTTTCCTTCTTTTAACTCACGAAATTAATCATGTGTGGAATAGTCGGCGCAATCGCGCAACGTAATGTTATCCCCATGCTCTTGCAAGGGCTGGGAAGGCTTGAGTATCGCGGCTATGACTCGGCGGGACTTGTTGTTATTAACAACAATAGCCTAGAAAGACTGCGCAGTACCGGCCGGGTGGCTGAGCTCGCTAAAAAAAGCGCACACAGTACCGGTCATATCGGCATTGCTCACACACGCTGGGCAACACACGGCGTGCCAAGCGAACGCAATGCGCATCCGCACATTAGCCGCGACAGTATCGCGGTGGTGCATAACGGCATCATCGAAAATTACGAGGAGTTGCGCGCACAGCTTACTATTCGGGGCTATGTGTTTAGCTCGGATACCGACAGCGAGGTGATCGCGCATCTTATCCATCGCTATTATCTGCAAAACAACGATCTGCTGGCTGCCACGCGTGCGGCCATTGCTGAGTTAATCGGCGCGTATGCGATCTGCGTGCTGGCGGCCAATAATCCGCAACAATTAATTTGTGCGCGCCGAGGAAGCCCGTTATTACTGGGCTTGGGCGAAGGGGAAAACTTTGTCGCGTCGGATGTGTCGGCGGTATTGGCAGTGACAAAAAATATTGTTTACTTAGCCGAAGGGGATGTGGCGGAAATCACTTTGCACGGCTATCGCATATTCGATGCGAGCGGCAAGCCCGTGCAGCGCACCATGCACGTTAGCGAATTAACTAACGACAGCGTGGAGTTGGGCGAATACAGCCACTACATGCAAAAAGAAATTTTCGAGCAGCCGCAAGCGCTGGCAGATACCTTGGAGGCGGTGTGCAATAGCCAGACCTTAATCCCCGGCATTTTTGGGGCAGAGGCTACAGCAGATTTTAAGCACATCGAAAGCATACTGATACTGGCCTGTGGCACCAGCCACCACGCGGGCATGGTGGCGCGCTACTGGCTGGAAGATATTGCGGGCATCCCGTGCACGGTGGAAATCGCCAGCGAATATCGCTATCGCAAGAGCGTGGCGAATGCGAAAACGCTAGTCGTCACCATTTCGCAGTCCGGTGAAACGGCAGACACCATGGCGGCATTGAATCATGCCATGTTGCTGGGGCACATTTACACATTGGCTATTTGTAATGTGCCAGAAAGCGCGTTGGTTAGATTATCCCGCCTGCGATTTTTAACGCGTGCTGGGCCAGAAATCGGCGTGGCTTCGACCAAGGCATTCACCACGCAGCTGGCAGCATTGTTTCTGTTGACGCTGGTGTTGGCCAAGCAGCGTCATAGAATAAGTTTGGAAGAAGAAAAAGCCCATCTGCATGATCTGCGCCACCTACCCAGCGCGGTGCAATTGGTGCTCAACATGGCACCCGCTATCGCCAAGTTATCAGAGCAATTTGCTAGCAAGCATCACGCGTTGTTTTTGGGGCGTGGTCTGCATTACCCAATAGCGTTAGAGGGCGCGTTAAAGCTCAAAGAAATCTCCTACATTCATGCCGAAGCCTATCCGGCGGGTGAATTGAAGCATGGTCCATTAGCGCTGGTCGACAAAACTATGCCAGTGATTGCGGTCGCGCCCAACGACACGCTGCTGGAGAAATTAAAATCTAATCTGCAAGAAGTGCGCGCGCGCGGCGGTGAGCTTTTTGTGTTCGCCGATGCAAATACGCGCATCCATTCCAGCGAAGGCGTGACGCTCATCCAAATGCCTGAACACGCGGGCTATTTAAGCCCTATTTTGCATACCGTCGCGCTGCAACTGCTGGCATATTACGTGGCACTACAAAAAGGGACGGATGTGGATAAGCCGCGCAATCTCGCTAAATCTGTAACGGTGGAATAGCGACGCGTAACGATCACACCCGCTTGAGTAAAGGGAGGCGAGTGGGATGACGGTCGTTGCAATATTTAATCAAAAAGGCGGGGTGGGTAAAACGACCACCACCCTTAATTTAACCGCAGCACTTGCCCGTGCCAAGCGCGACCCCATCGCCCTAGACCTTGATCCTCAAGGCCACCTTACACTCGCCAGCGGGTTAAAAGAAACTGTCCCTGCAACAATGAGTATGTCCGCATTTTTCATGCAACAAACACCTTTGGCAAAGTTACTTAGAGATACACCTGCGGGCTGGCAAATAATTCCCTCTTCGTTAGAGTTAGCAAAAATTGATGCGCTGTTTGGCAGCGACCCCAAAGCAGCCAAGCTCTTAAAACAAGGGCTGCATGAAGAGTTGGCGCTCACAGGCGCACCTATTTTAATTGACTGTTGCCCGATGCTGGGGGTGCTCACTTTAAACGCGTTGTTGGCGGCAGATCGGGTGCTCATCCCCGTGTCGGCAGATTATTTATCCTTGCAAGGCGTGCTGAGGTTAGATGCCGCGCTTAATGTTTTGGAGACTAAGTTGCAGCGACGCTTTGAACGGCGCATTGTGGTCACGCGGTTTGATTCACGAAGAAAACTTGCCTACACCATTTTTGACAAACTGCGGGATCGTTACGGCGCATTAGTTTGCAATACCCGCATCGGTGAAAATGTCGCGCTAGCAAGTAGCCCGATGCACGGGTTGGATGTGTTCACCCATGCTCCACACAGCCCCGGCGCGGCAGATTATCGGGCATTAACGGGCGAGTTGGTAAACAGTGGATTTTTTGGGATGTAGGTAAAAATTGTTAGTGTGAAAAAATTGCAGGTTATCAACCAGCAATGTACATAGTTAATCCATCAGTCTTAAACCCCTCCCAGCCTCCCCTTGTCAGGGGAGGGGCGGTGCAGCTCTCCCCCTGACAAGGGGGAGTTAGAGGGGGTTTTGATCGCACATTATCCTGATAGACATCAGGAAAAAACTAAAACTCCCTGTTTGCAGCGAAGGCAGCCAGTTGTAGCAAAATGGATTTATGCTCGGTATCAGGCAGATCAACAATTGCCAGGCAAGCGGATTCTGCTTCTAGTTCGGCTTGTTGCCGGGTATAGGTCAGCGCGCCAGTCTGCTTTACAATTTCCAGCACGTCCGCAAACAAGCCTATGTTGCCCTGCTCAATCGCGTTTCTCACCACCGTTGCTTGCGCGTCCGTGCTATGTTGCATGGCATAAATCAGCGGCAAAGTGGGTTTGCCTTCGGCTAAATCATCCCCTAGATTTTTGCCCGTGGTCTGTTCGTCACCGGAATAATCTAGTACGTCATCTACTAACTGAAATGCTGTCCCTAAATGTCGGCCATATTCTGCCACCGCATGTTCTGTGGTTGTATCCGCGTGACATAAAATTGCGCCTAGGCGCATGGCGGCTTCAAATAATTTTGCGGTTTTGCAGTGGATCACGCGCAAATAATTCGCGACATCCACGCTGGCATCGTGGCGGTTAAGCAGTTGCAGCACCTCGCCTTCGGCAATAATATTGGTGGCATCGGCCAGCGTCTGCATGACGCGCATTTTGTCTACTTCAACCATCATTTGAAAAGCGCGCGAATATAAAAAATCCCCCACTAATACGCTGGTCGCATTGCCAAACAAATCATTTGCCGTGGCGCGCCCTCGCCGCAGTTCAGATTCATCTACCACGTCATCATGCAATAACGTTGCGGTGTGAATAAACTCGACCACGGCGGCTAGCGTGTGATGATGGCTGCCACGGTAGCCTAGCGCATTCGCAGAAAGCACCACCAGCGCGGGGCGCAGACGCTTACCGCCGCTGCTAATAATATATTCGCTGACTTGATTAACCAGCGCGACCTCAGAATGTAAGCGCGTGCGAATAACGTTATCCACCACGGCCATGTCTGCTGCGAGCGATTTTTGTATTGATTCAAAGGCCACGAAGTGATTCCCAATGCAGTGCTAAAAAAGGTTAATTTACGAAAGAGCGCGATGGTAGGGACTGTATAGACAGTGTGTCAAGCGCGGCGTGACAGATTATATGTGGTGGTCACCATTAGCTGTTCACGTCCTATATGTTATGAATGAGGGCTTGGTTAAGAAGGATGTATTTTTTAGAGAAGCTCTGAAATGCTCGGGTTTTGGTCGAGCGGGCTGAGAAGGGCTGGCTTGGGCGGGGTATTTTGGGGTAAATTAAGAGCGAATTTCCGGCTCAACCAGCATCGCCAGCAAGACGAGTGACTCCTGCCAACCGAGGTAACACATTTCGACGGGGATAATATCAGGGATACCTTCTTGTACCACATTCAACTCCGTGCCACAGGATACCGCCTTCAAAGATACGGTTACATGAATGATGCCAGGAAGGTTGGGGTCATCAAATTTGTCGGTGTAGCGGAGCAGCGCGTTGGGCACCAACTCAAGGTATTCTCCCCCAAAAGAATGGCTCTGCCCCGTGGTGAAATTGGTAAATGACATTTTGAATGTCCCACCCACTTGGGCCTCGAGGTGATGCACCGTGGCAGTAAAGCCATTCGGAGGTAGCCACTTCGCCAGCGCATCAGCGTTAAGGAAGGCACGATAAATTCGTTCAGGCGGCGCGCGTAAAACACGGTGCAGACGAACAGTATTGGTGGGCATAATTTTCCTCCTTGAGTGTGTTTTTAGAAACTAAATTATATTATTTTATTGTGATATTTGCTGCTATTGTCGCGTTTGCCTTGACCGTATTTTGCACGAACTTAATTGTAAATACATTGAACCCAGATAATCCATTTATTCAGCATGTTCTCGATATTATTATCTAAAACTGGACAATCATCCCCTATTTACGGCAAACTACGCGGGTGAAAAATATCTTAGTTATCCACGGCCCTAATTTAAATCTGCTCGGTAGCCGCGAGCCAGGTGTGTATGGGACCATCACTTTAAGCGAAATTAACCAAGGGTTGTTGCAATTAGCCAGTGAGAAGGGTGCGAGTTTGCATCATTTTCAAAGCAATGCAGAATCAGATTTGGTTAATCGCGTGCAATTGGCCGCGCAAGAAAAAATTGATTTTATTATTATTAATCCCGCCGCTTTTACTCACACCAGCGTGGCCTTGCGCGATGCATTAGCCGCTGTGGCCATTCCTTTTATTGAAGTACATATTTCTAACGTGTTTGCACGCGAGGCTTTTCGCAAAGAATCCTATTTTTCTGATCTCGCCGTTGGTGTTATCAGCGGGCTAGGCGCGGCGGGCTATAAATTGGCGGTGCAATACGTGTTGGAAACCTCTGTTAGGAGCTGAACATGGATTTACGCAAATTAAAAACATTAATTGAGTTGGTTGAAAGCTCGGGTATTGCCGAACTGGAAATCAGCGAAGGTGAAGAACGCGTGCGGATTAGCCGAACGGTTACGCATACTCAGCAAATGTATGCTCCCCCGCAGCAAATGGTTGCAAGTGCTGCGCCTCAGCCAGCCGCTGCACCCGCGACACCAGCGCAGCCGGCTGCACCAGAAGGACATGTTGTGAAGTCGCCCATGGTGGGCAGTTTTTATCGTTGCCCTTCGCCGGGCGCAAAGGCATTTGTTGAGATCGGACAAAGTGTGACTGAAGGTGACACGGTTTGCATTATTGAAGCGATGAAGCTGTTGAATGAAATTGAGGCAGATAAGAGCGGCACAATTAAGGCTATTTTGGTTGAGAACGGACAGGCAGTAGAGTACGGCCAACCATTATTTATCATCGGGTAACTCAAAAGTTCGTAAACCTTTAATGTTCGATCATGCCGCCAATGTTTGATAAGAAACCAGAGCAACCCAGCACCGCAGACAATTCTAAAACGGGCTTGTTTAAGCGCACCATCATGCGCGTAGCATCGCCAGCAGAAACCCCAAAAATGTTCGAAAAAATTCTAATCGCGAATCGGGGTGAAATCGCCTTGCGCATTCAGCGCACCTGCCGCGAGATGGGGATTAAAACCGTGGCTGTGCACTCTGAGGCCGATGCGGATGCTAAATACGTCAAGCTGGCGGACGAGTCGGTATGTATAGGCCCTGCGCCCTCATCGTTGAGCTATCTCAATATACCCGCCATTATCAGTGCGGCAGAAGTGACGGACGCGCAGGCCATTCATCCTGGCTATGGGTTTTTATCAGAGAACGCAGACTTTGCCGAACGGGTAGAAAAAAGCGGCTTTGTTTTCATCGGCCCGCGTCCTGACACCATACGGATGATGGGTGATAAAGTCTCTGCCAAAATCGCCATGATTAAAGCGGGCGTGCCGTGCGTACCTGGCGTAGAAGGCGCGCTGCCAGAAGATCCGGCAGCTATTTCCGCAATTGCGCGCAAAATTGGTTATCCAGTTATTATCAAAGCATCGGGCGGGGGCGGCGGGCGCGGGATGCGTGTGGTGCATACCGAGGCGGCCTTGCAAACAGCGGTATCAATGACGCGTAGTGAAGCACAGGCGGCATTTAATAACCCCACTGTGTACATGGAAAAATTTTTGGAGAATCCGCGCCATATTGAATTTCAAATCATGGCAGATTCACATGGCAATGCAGTATATCTAGGTGAGCGCGATTGCTCCATGCAGCGACGGCATCAAAAAGTATTAGAAGAAGCTCCCGCACCGCTGTTGAGTAGTAAGCTGCGCGATAAAATTGGCGAGCGTTGCGCCGAAGCTTGCCGCAAAATTGGCTATCGAGGGGTCGGCACATTTGAGTTTTTATTTGAGAATAACGAATTCTTTTTTATCGAAATGAACACGCGTCTGCAAGTAGAGCATCCGGTCACCGAGTTCATTACTGGCATTGATATTGTGCAGCAACAAATCCGCATCGCGGCGGGGGAAAAGCTCAGCATCAAACAAAAAGATATTGAGTTCAAAGGCCATGCCATCGAGTGCCGTATCAACGCCGAGCATCCGTATAAATTTACCCCTTCACCGGGGCGCATCACCACGTGGCATCCGCCTGGCGGCCCTGGCATACGGGTAGATTCGCACGTGTACACCAATTATTTTGTACCACCTAATTATGATTCTATGATCGGCAAAATCATTGCTTATGGCAGCACCCGTGAACAGGCGATTGCGCGGATGCGAACCGCGCTGTCCGAGATGGTGGTAGGCGGCATAGAGACCAATATTGCCCTGCATCAAGAGTTGATGCAGGATGCCGCGTTTATTCAAGGCGGCACCAGCATTCATTATTTGGAACACAAGCTGGCTAAACGCGCTAAAGGTACTTAAGTGGCCTGGCTTACGTTGGCTATTAGCGCATCTGCCGACCAAGCAGAAATCTTAAGTGAAAGTTTAATGGAGTTAGGGGCACTATCGGTAGACATCGCCGATGCGGATGCAGAAACGCCCGATGAACACGCCATCTTCGGCGAGCCGGGCGAGCCGGAGCCGACTTGGTGGACACAAAACTGTGTCACCGCCATGTTTCCCGCAGCCATGCTCCCGACCGATGCCTCCATCGCATTGCTCATTCGGGCGGTTGCAAGTTCGATAGGGTTAAAGCAACTCCCCGCTTATCGCATACAACATTTAGCCGATGATGATTGGGTGCGTTTAACGCAAGCGCAATTTAACCCGATACGCATTTCTGAACGGTTGTGGATTGTGCCAACCTGGCATACGCCGACTAACCCCCAAGCGATCAACATTACGCTCGACCCTGGGTTAGCATTTGGCACGGGCAGTCACCCCACGACCCGTTTGTGTTTGCGTTGGCTGGATAGCCATTTGCCTGTGGGTGCGACTGTGCTAGATTATGGTTGCGGCTCCGGCATTTTGGCGATTGCCGCGCTCAAGCTGGGTGCGACCCGCGCGCTGGGCATTGACATTGATCAACAAGCGATACAGGCCAGCCGCGATAATGCCGAGGTGAATCAAGTGACCGCGCAATTTTTTCAGCCAGAGTCCGCGCCCAAATTACAGGCCGATGTGGTGATTGCAAATATCTTAACCAACCCGCTTAAAGCACTCGCTCCGCTGTTGGCAGGGGCAACCCGTGAGGGTGGGCAGATTGTGTTGTCTGGCATATTGAGTGAGCAGGCTGCTGAGGTGGCGCATATTTACGCGGCATGGTTTAACATGCGGCCACCAGTTGAAGAAGAGGGTTGGGTATGTCTGTCAGGGATTAAGCAATGAGTACGATTACGCAATGTCCAAAATGCAAAACGCAATTTAAGGCTACCCAAGCGCAGCTTGAGGCGCACCAAGGAATGGTGCGTTGCGGGCATTGCCAGGCCGAGTTTAATGCGGTGCAACATGTTTATCTCAATGAGCCCAGCCCGCAACTTATGTTGCCTATTTTGCAAGATGTAGTGGAAGAACAAGCCGCAAATAAAAGTTTTGCCAGCCTCATAAAAGTAGATTTGACCCCCACTAACATCCCGCCACTAAAAATAGGTAGGCCGCATCCCTGGATGAACTCAGGAATAACTTCCAGCCTGCAACCCAAGCAAGGAAACGGTGCGCCATATTTATGGGCAAGCCTTTCGGTAATATTGTTTTTAACCCTAATTGCGCAAGCGGGATATTTTTTTCGGGTAGAAATCGCGGCGCGCCTGCCCGGGACAAAACCTGTGCTAGTGGCCTATTGCGAGTTGCTGCAATGTGAAATTACTTTGCCACGCGAAGCAGAAAAAATGAGCATTGAATCTTCCGATTTAGCGGCGCACCCCAAGCGTGCAAACATTGTTACGCTCGATGTTATTTTGCGTAACAGCGCGACTTATGCGCAAGCCTATCCCGATCTAGAGTTAACCCTAACCGACATACAAGAACAAGTTTTAGCGCGCCGCAGCTTTTCTCCTGTTGATTATTTAAAGTTGGATGGAGCGAGAGCACAAGGCTTGGCCGCTAATCGCGAGGCCAGCATTAAATTATTTTTGGATACCATGGATGTTGAGCCAACGGGATATAAATTACTTTTGTATTACCCAAGTTAATGGTTGCCTCGGCTAAGTTGCCGTCACCCCCCCTTTTCCGGTATAGTTTCAACTGCTGTTAAAACCAATGCGAGAGTGTGCTGTCTGTAAAAAACAGGCGCACCGCCGAAGGCGTAACACCCGTAATCGCTCAGGCATAATGAATCGTTGGTATAGGCAAATCTGGAGAGTGCTGTTAAGTCAGCCACCGAAGGGGCACACGGATTAGATGTTTTAATCTGCAATCTCTCAGGTAACAAGGACAGATGGGGCGTAGCAGGTTAATCCTGCTACGCCTTTTTTATTGAATTCCAGTTTGCAATAGAAACGATAACTGTGTTGGCTACGCTACAATCTGCTCGCTGTACGAGTTTGTACTATCTGCGCGATTGTAGCTTGCCGCCTTGTTCTCCATTCTATTGCTTGCTGGAATAAGTAACCCATTTTTCAATATCAATCAAAATTAATCCAGCAAAGGCAAACATGACACTCAAGCAAACGCCATTAAACGCAGCGCATCGCGCAATGGGCGCAAAAATGGTCGACTTCGGCGGTTGGGATATGCCGGTTAATTACGGCTCGCAAATGGATGAACACCATCTAGTGCGGCGCGATGCCGGCATGTTCGATGTGTCGCACATGCGCACGGTCGATATTAAAGGCGACGGTGTGCGCGCATTTCTGCGCTACCTGTTGGCGAATAATGTTGATAAATTACAAACCAGCGGCAAGGCTTTGTACTCGTGCATGTTGCGCCCGAACGCGGGAGTTATTGATGATTTGATCGTGTATTTCATGGATGAGCAGTGGTTTCGCATTGTGGTAAATGCGGGCACAGCAGAAAAAGATATTGCCTGGATGAAAGAGCAGGCCGCCAAGATTGCACCTGGTTTGGTCATCGCCTCGCGCAATGAGCTAGCGATGGTGGCGGTGCAAGGGCCGAATGCCCGCGCTAAGGTGTGGCAAGTGTTGCCGCAGACAGAGGCCGCAACTAAAGATTTACAAGCTTTTCAGGCAGCAAGCTGTGGTGAATATTTTATTGCGCGCACGGGTTACACGGGCGAAGATGGCTTTGAAATTATTTTGCCCGCAACTAAAGTGGTGGATTTTTGGCAAGCGTTGCACACAGTGGGTGTTGCACCCATTGGCCTGGGTGCGCGCGACACCTTGCGCTTAGAGGCGGGGATGAATTTGTACGGGCAAGATATGGACGAAACTGTCAGCCCACTCGAAGCGGGTTTGGCGTGGACGGTAGACCTAAAAAGCGAGCGTGATTTTATCGGTAAGGCCGCATTGCAGGCGAACCCCCCCACGCGCAAAATGGTCGGCTTGGTGTTGCAGGATCGCGGCGTGTTGCGCGGCCATCAAGTGGTCAAAACATCGGCGGGCGATGGCGAAATTACCAGCGGCAGCTTTTCGCCGACGCTGAATTTGTCGATTGCAATGGCGCGCGTGCCGCGCGATGTGCAGCTTGGTGATACGGTGCAAGTCGCTATACGCGATAAAATGCTGCCAGCCAAAGTGGTGAAATATCCGTTTGTGCGTAATGGCAAGGGTTTAATTTAAACATTTTTAATCGCCCCATTTAATTAATATTTTTTTAAGGAAATCATCATGAGCAATCCAAGCAATCTCAAATATACAACATCGCACGAATGGGTAAAAACGGAAGCAGACGGCACCATCACAGTGGGCATCACGCAGCATGCACAAGAGTTATTAGGCGACATGGTATTTGTTGAAAGCCCGGCTGTGGGACGCAATGTAACCGCCAAAGAAGAATGCGCGGTGGTGGAATCGGTCAAAGCCGCAGCAGATATTTACGCACCCGTCAGTGGCATTGTAACGGCCGGTAATTCCGCGTTGGACGGTACGCCGGAGTTAATTAACACGGAGCCTTATGCCGCTTGGATTTTCAAAATGAAGCCCAGTAATATGGACGATGTAAATAGTTTGATGGATGTGGCCGCGTATCAGGCACATGTAGATAGCGAAGCACATTAAAACTTGGGAAGGGATAAGGGTGAAGGGGGAAGAGTGTAAACCCCCTGCCAACAATTCGCCACTCTTCTCCCCTCCCCCTTCTCTCTTTTCCGAAAGCACTTTAGAAATGATCACCACTGACAAATTTGTAGACCGCCATAACGGCCCCAGCGAACAAGATGTTATCGCCATGCTGCAAAAAATTGGCGCGTCTTCGGTTGATGAACTTATCGACCAAACCATTCCCTCGGCGATACGGCTGAAGAAGCCGCTAAACCTGCCCGCAGGCCTGTCCGAATATCAATACCATAAGCATTTGCGCCGTTTGGCTGCAAAAAACAAAGTATTTAAATCGTATATCGGATTGGGCTATTACAACACCATCGTGCCGCCGGTTACGCAGCGCAACGTGTTGGAAAATCCTGGTTGGTACACCGCGTACACGCCCTATCAGGCCGAGATTGCGCAGGGTCGCTTGGAGGCCTTGCTGAATTTTCAAACCATGATTATGGACTTGACCGGGATGGAAATTGCCAATGCCTCCTTGCTGGATGAAGCCACGGCAGCGGCGGAAGCGATGGCCATGTTGTTTAGCACGCGCTCGTCAGAGGCCGCTAAAAATGGCGTGAATAAATTTTTCGTGTCACACGAATGTTACCCGCAAACGATAGATTTGCTGAAAACACGTTCTACGCCTATGGGCATCGAGCTGGTGATTGGCGATTTCAAAACGGCAAAATTGAGTGATGGATTTTATGGCGCATTGCTGCAATATCCGAGCGCGGATGGCACGGTGCACGACTACGCAGATTTTGTGCAAGCAGCTAAAGCGCAGGGCATGTCGATTGCGGTGGCGGCAGACATTTTAAGTCTGGTGTTACTCACGCCGCCGGGCGAGTGGGGCGCGGATGTGGTGGTCGGCAGCACGCAACGTTTCGGTGTGCCCATGGGCTATGGCGGGCCACATGCAGCCTATTTTGCCTGTCACGATAATTTCAAGCGTTCTATGCCGGGGCGCATTATTGGCGTGTCAGTGGATGCTGATGGCGGTGCGGCATTACGCATGGCCTTGCAAACCCGCGAGCAACATATTCGCCGCGATAAAGCCACCTCCAACATTTGTACCGCGCAAGCGCTGCTCGCCATTATGGCCAGCATGTATGCGGTTTACCACGGCCCCGCAGGGATGAAAGGCATCGCGCAGCAAGTGCATTTCACAGCGGTTACCTTGGCGGCTGAGTTGAAAAAATTGGGTTACAAAGTGGCGGAGGGAATATTTTTTGATACGATCAAAATTAATATTGCCGATCATGCCCAGATTGAAAAGTTGGCCGAGGCCGCGCAAATTAATTTTCGTTATACCGATCATGCGATCACCATCGCGCTGGATCAAACCACCGATGCAGAGGATTTAAACGCCATCCTCGCGGTGTTTGCACAAGCCGCAGGCAAGGCCGCCACACAGGTAACCGAGGCTAACATCAGCGCGCAAAAGTCGTTGATTAAAAATCGCGCTTCGGCAATTTTGCAGCATCCGGTTTTTAATACCCATCATTCCGAATCAGAAATGATGCGCTATATTAAAAAATTGGAGAACAAAGATTTATCGCTTGTGCACTCCATGATTTCTTTGGGATCCTGCACCATGAAGTTGAATGCGGCCTCCGAGCTCATGCCGATTACTTGGCCGGAATTTGCCAACATTCATCCTTTCGTGCCGGTGGATCAAGCGGCGGGCTACCAAGAAATTATTGCCGAGCTGGATAGTTTGTTGAGCGAAATTACGGGCTTCGCCAAAATGAGCTTTCAGCCTAACAGTGGCGCGCAGGGTGAATATGCGGGGCTATTAGTTATTCAGGCCTATCATCAAGCGCGTGGCGACGCGCATCGTAATATTGCACTGATCCCCACTTCCGCGCACGGCACCAACCCTGCTACAGCAGCAATGTGTGGGATGAAAATTGTGCTGGTTAAGTGCGATAAAAATGGCAACATTGATGTAGATGATTTGCGCGAAAAAGCGCAGCAACACAAAGATAATTTATCTTGCCTGATGGTTACCTACCCCAGCACGCACGGGGTTTACGAAGAAGGCATCATCGACATTACCGGCATCATTCATGCAAATGGCGGCCAGGTTTATATGGACGGCGCGAACATGAACGCGCAGGTGGGTCTTACCAGCCCTGGCAATATCGGTGCGGATGTGTGCCACTTAAATTTGCATAAAACCTTTGCTATTCCGCATGGCGGCGGCGGGCCGGGCATGGGGCCGATAGGCGTAGCCAAACATCTCGCGCCGTATTTGCCGTCACATCCGGTAATTAAAACGGGCGGTGAAAAAGGCATACATGCGGTGTCTGCCGCGCCTTACGGCAGCGCGTTAATTTTGCTGATCTCTTACGGCTATATCAAAATGCTGGGCGGCGAGGGCGTGACTGAAGCGACGCGTATGGCGATTTTGAATGCCAACTACATTAAGGAAATGCTGAAAGATCATTACCCCACGCTGTACAGCGGCAAAAATGGCCGCTGTGCGCACGAAATGATTTTGGCCTGCGCTTCGTTCAAGCGCGATGCGGGCGTAGAAGTCGGTGACATCGCCAAGCGTTTAATGGATTATGGCTATCACGCGCCGACGGTTTCATTTCCGGTGGCGGACACGTTAATGGTCGAGCCAACCGAGAGCGAATCCAAAGCTGAGCTGGATAAATTTTGTTCGGCCATGATTGCCATTCGCAAGGAAATCGACGAAATTATTTTGGGTGTGGCGGGCAAAGAAGATAACGTGTTGAAAAACGCGCCGCACACCGCCAAATCTTTAATCGTGGGCGAGTGGCGGCACACCTACTCGCGTGAAAAAGCGGCATTTCCCTTGCACTGGGTAAAAGAAAATAAATTTTGGCCGAGCGTGGCGCGCGTGGATAATGTGCGCGGCGACAAACATTTGGTGTGCTCGTGTCCGCCGATTGAGTCTTATGCAGAAAGCCCAGAAACAACCAGCTCCGAAGTAACCGAAGTGACCGCCGTTTAATTGATTAACCATTACATTAACCATTAAGGAAATCATCATGACTAAAGATACTGCAAACAAAACGGCCGTTAAATTGGGCGGCGCACCTATTACCCTGCTCGGCGACTTTCCGGCAGTGGGGCAGACGGCACCCGCGTTCTCGCTGGTGGACAAAGATTTAAAAGATGTTTCGCTAAAAGATTTTGCAGGTAAGCGCAAAGTGTTGAACATCGTGCCCAGCTTGGATACGGGTGTGTGCGCAACTTCTACGCGCAAATTTAATGAAGCCGCCAGCAAGCTGAACAATGCGGTGGTGCTGGTGATTTCTGCTGACCTGCCGTTTGCCATGGGACGTTTTTGTGCTACTGAAGGCCTAACCAATGTCACCACGCTGTCACTGATGCGCGGACGGGATTTTATGCGTAACTACGGTGTGAAAATTGCGGATTCAGTGTTGCAAGGTGTAACCGCACGCGCCGTGATCGTGTTGGACGAAAATGATCGCGTGATTCATGCTGAATTGGTGGACGACATTACGCATGAACCGAACTATGCAGCGGCATTAGCAGCACTGAAGTAAGCTAATTAGGGGCTATATCCCCCTTTTGGGTGATGGTTTTTCTGCCATCGTTCTGGTAGCGTTGCGGTTGTAACAGCCATTGCAATTAACTTGGAGAAAAGCCATGTCCCTTAATCCCCTAAAATTAGCCATCACTTCCGCATTGTTGGTCAGCAGCAGTGTGGCTCTCGCGCTGCCCTTCAATTCATTCGATCCGCGTTCCATGGCCATGGGCGGGGCGGGGGTTGCGGTCGGGGATGCCGCCATGGCTCCTTTTTTTAATCCCGCATTATTAGGCGTAACCAAAGACGAAGATGATTTTTCTTTGGTGCTGCCCATCATCGGCGTGCGCGTGTATGACCCAGCAAACTTCCGTGATTTTGAGAAGGGTAATTACACCGACAAGTTGCAAGCGTCGATCAATGCATTTAATGCTGCGCCGACTCCAACAGCCGCACAGGCAACAGCCATCGCCAATGATACGAATGTCTTAAATGCCGAGTTGGGTAAATTAAGCGGCAAGCCAATACAGGCAGAGTTTGGCGCGGCGATGGTGATCGGCATCCCCAGCAAAAAGTATGGCGGTGCGTTTTTTGCCAGCGGTTCGGGGGCATTGGGCGGAGTGGTGGATTATCGAGATGGCCAAACCTTGACCGATTTGGCAAATGTTGCAACCGATGCAGCGGCTTGTGATGGCGGAGATGCTGCAGCTTGTGGACGGGTCGCAGTTAGCTCATACGTTGATCCTGTAACAGGCGACTTCACATTCAACACCGCCAACCTGCAATCTCAAACGCATATTCGCGGCGTTGCCAAGGCTGAAACGGGCATTTCCTTGGCACGCGAATTTACTATTCGTGAGCACTCATTTGCAGTGGGTCTTTCACCCAAGGTGGTTAAGGTGCTGATGTTTGATGTGATCACAGACGTAAATACCGATGCGACGTTGACCGGCGATGACTACCGTGCCGAATATACCAACTTCAACTTTGATGTGGGCGTAGCCAAAGATTATAAAAACGGTTGGCGCAGTGGTTTTGTGGTCAAGAATGTGATTCCTTATTCGTATGATTTTAAGCGTGCACCGACTGCAGGCGCAACCCCCGTGCCGACAGGGGTCAAAATGGAATTAAAGCCGCAAGCGCGCGTGGGGGTGTCCCATGCCAACAAATGGTCTACGGTGGCACTGGATGTGGACATCACCCGTAATGACCCAGCAGGCTTGGAAGATAAAAGCCAATATATCGCGCTGGGTGGCGAATTAGATGCTTTTGGCTGGGCGCAGATTCGGGCGGGGTATCGCGCTGATATTGTAAACAGCAAGCGCAATGTGGCTTCGTTGGGATTAGGTTTAGCGTTATTCAAAGTGGTGCATGTTGATATTGCCGCTGCGGGCAACAAAGATGAAGTGGGCGCATCGTTTCAGTTTGGTGTGCACTTTTAATAAATAAGTTGTTGAAAAAATATCAGGGCATCAATCTTTGCTGGATGGATGCCCTTTTTTTATAACCCCAGCTCCGCCCACATCGCATCCACTCGCCGCTTAACCGCTTCATCCATTACGATCGGCGTACCCCATTCACGTTGCGTTTCGCCCGGCCATTTGTTGGTGGCATCTAATCCCATTTTGCTACCCAAGCCCGACACGGGGCTGGCAAAATCTAAATAATCAATCGGCGTATTTTCAACGAGCAAGGTGTCGCGCACCGGATCGACCCGCGTGGTAATCGCCCAGATCACTTCTTTCCAGTTACGCACATCAATATCGTCATCCACCACGATGATAAATTTGGTGTACATAAATTGCCGCAAATACGACCAAATGCCGAACATCACGCGCTTGGGATGCCCGGCGTATTGCTTTTTCATGGACACCACCGCCATGCGGTAAGAACAGCCTTCTGGCGGCAAATAAAAATCAATAATTTCTGGAAATTGTTTTTGTAACAACGGCACAAACACCTCGTTGAGCGCCACCCCTAGCATGGCTGGCTCATCCGGCGGTTTGCCCGTGTAAGTAGAGTGATAAATAGGATCGCGGCGCATGGTGATGCGCTCGATGGTAAAGACGGGAAATTTTTCTTGCTCGTTATAGTAGCCGGTGTGGTCGCCATACGGCCCCTCCAACGCAACTTCGTCCGGGTGTATCACGCCTTCCAACACAATTTCTGCACTGGCAGGCACCTGTAAATCGCTGCCCAAACATTTAATCAATTCTGTTTTTGCGCCGCGCAATAGTCCGGCAAATTGATATTCGGACAAGGAGTCCGGCACTGGCGTGACTGCGCCCAAGATGGTGGCGGGGTCTGCGCCAATTACCACCGCCAGCGGGAAAGGCTGACCAGGGTGGGTTTTGCGCCACTCTTGAAAATCCAGCGCGCCGCCGCGATGCGCCAACCAGCGCATGATGACTTTGTTCGGGGCAATCACTTGCTGACGATAAATGCCTAAATTCTGGCGTGGCTTATGCGGCCCACGCGTCACCACCAAGCCCCAGGTAATCAGCGGTGCTACATCGTCTGGCCAACAATGTTGGATAGGCAACTTACTTAAATCAACCTCTTTGCCCTGCCATACAATTTCTTGGCACGGCGCGCTAGAAACTATTTTGGGCGCCATGTTTAACACTTGCTTCAGCACGGGCCATTTGTCCCACGCATCTTTTAAGCCTTTTGGTGGCTCGGGTTCTTTGAGGTAAGCCAGTAATTTCCCTACTTCGCGTAACGCGGTGGTGCTCTCTTCGCCCATGCCCAGTGCCACTCGGCGCGGCGTGCCAAATAAATTTGCCAGAACGGGCATGGAGTGTCCTGCAGGATTTTCGAACAAAATGGCGGGCCCTTGTGCGCGTAATACGCGGTCGCAAATCTCGGTCATTTCCAAATGTGTGGAGACGGGCGTTTTAATGCGCTTGAGCTCGCCTAGTGTTTCCAGTTGTGCAATAAAGTCACGCAAGTCACGATATTTCATTTGTAAAAATTCTCCTCGCTACTTGTATTGTCTGGGTTTGGCGGCCGCGTTTTGAAACGTCTATGCAGCCAAAAATATTGCTCCGGCATTTCCAACACGCGCTGTTCAATAAATTCATTCATGCGCTGCGCATCCGCAGTTAAATTGCCGCTGGGATAATTTTCCCAGGCTGGATAAAAGCGCACCTCGTAGCCTTGATAATCCGGCAGCACGCGCGTGATGCATGGCACAACTTTCGCGCGCGCCATATCTACCAAGCGTGGCAAGGTGGCGAGCGTGGCCGTTTGGATGCCAAAAAATGGCACGAACAAACTGTCTTTGGTGGAAAAATCTTGATCGGTAAAGTAATAAAAAGGATAGCCCGCCCGCAGTGCTTTAACCACGGGACGCAAGCCTTCTTGTCGCGCATATAAAAGTTGTTCGCCAAAACGCCCACGTTTTTCTAAGATCACTTTTTCGAGAAACGGATTTTTTTGTCGCGCATAAACTGACACGCCATTTGCATTTTGAATAATCCACGAGCCGCCCACATCCAGCCCAACAAAATGTGCAGTGAGCAAAATGAGCGGCTGACCGAGGGCGCTATCAAAATGTTCACGACCTTCCACGCGGATTAATTTTTGCAACTGTGCGCGGCTGCCCCACCACAAAATGCTGCGCTCGATAACGCTGCGCGTAAAAAATTGAAAATTTTGCCGCACCATGCGGGCGCGCTCAGCTTCGGTCATTTGCGGAAAACATAAACGCAAATTAATGTCCGCGATGCGACGGCGACTGCGGGCAAATAAATACAGTAACGCGCCCAAACCATCCCCCAACAAGGCTTGAATTTTGAATGGCAAAAAATGAATGAGCCACAACAAAAATACACCTAAGCGCGCAATCATAGCGCAGCCTTACTGCCAGAATTTACAAGGGGTGGCATAGAAGTGTCGGTGGGCGGAGGGGGTGCACCTTGTGGTATTTTGTAGCGATTGTACGCCCACAAATATTGGGTCGGGCAGTGGCGTATGGTTTGCTCCAGCGCGGCGTTAATTTGTAAAGCTACGGGGGAGGCCGCGCTAAAGGTTAAGGGTGAAATATGAATAACGTACCCTCGGCCTTCGGGCAAACGTTCGCTGTAACACATCATGGCCACGGCGTTGCATGACTCAACCAAGCGGCCAACCAAAGTCATGGTGTAGGCGGGGCGGCCAAAAAAATTTGCCCACTCGCCCTCGCCACCAGTGGGCACTTGGTCAGGCAGCAGGCCGATCACCTCGCCGCGCTTTAAGGTTTTATACAAGGCGCGCACGCCACCAATATCGGTTCTGGCTAAACTCATTTGACCGCGCCCGCGACCCAGTCGAGTGATTTGATCCAGCCATGCCAACTTGGGCGGTCGGTACATGCTGGTCATGGGTGCTCGCTCGGCTAAATAGAGCGCGATCATTTCAAAGCAACCCAAGTGAGGCGTAAGTATGATCACACCTTGGCCGCGTGCGCGCGCGGCTTCAACATGCGCCAGGCCATGACAGGCTCGCACACTTTGCAGCACCTCGGTTAATGGTCGACACCACACCCACGGCAACTCGCTGATGCTTTTACCCATTTCGGCGATATTGGCGTGCAGCATGGCATTCGCTTCATGCGCGGAATAATTTTGCCAAGCCGATTGAGAGTTTTCGCGCAAACGTTGCGCATAGGTGGGAGATAAGTAAAAGGCTGCCCAGCCCAATATCGCACCGATATGATGCAGTACGGTCAAGGGTAGACGGGAGCTGAGCTTAAATAGCCAGATAACTAAAAGAGATCTCATGGTTGGGAACAACAAAAGTTTTGATACAATGCGTGCCTTCTTCAGCCCAACAATTTAAAGCGTTAAAGCCATGAGCGAATATTTTTTTACTTCAGAGTCGGTATCCGAAGGTCATCCGGATAAAGTTGCCGATCAAATTTCCGATGCAATTTTGGACGCTATTCTAGCGCAAGACCCCCATGCGCGGGTAGCTGCCGAAACGTTGGTGAATACCGGGCTGGTGGTTTTGGCCGGAGAAATTACCACGACTGCGAACGTGGATTATATTCACGTTGCGCGCGATACCATCAAACGCATCGGTTACGACAACACCGATTACGGTATCGACTATCGCGGCTGTGCGGTGTTGGTGGCGTATGACAAGCAAAGCCCGGACATTGCCCAGGGCGTGAACCGCAGCTCGCAAGAATATATGGATCAAGGCGCGGGCGACCAAGGACTCATGTTCGGTTATGCCTGCGATGAAACGCCGACGCTGATGCCGCTGCCGATTTATTTGGCGCATCGCGTGGTTGAGCGGCAAGCGCAACTGCGTCACGATGGGCGGCTGAGTTGGTTGCGCCCCGATGCTAAATCGCAAGTCACGATAAAATATGTTGATGGCAAACCGCATTCGATCGATACGGTTGTGTTGTCTACACAACACGCGCCGGAGATGTCGCTGGAGATGATCCGCGAGGCGGCGATTGAAGACATTATCAAGCCGGTGTTGCCGCCGGAATTAATTAAAGGCGATATTAAATATTTGGTTAACCCGACTGGACGTTTTGTTATTGGTGGTCCACAGGGCGACTGTGGGTTGACCGGACGCAAAATTATTGTCGACACTTACGGCGGTGCAGCACCACATGGCGGCGGCGCATTTTCTGGCAAAGACCCATCCAAGGTGGATCGCTCGGCAGCGTATGCCGGACGCTATGTGGCAAAAAATATTGTGGCGGCAGGTTTGGCGACCAAATGTTTGATTCAGATTTCGTATGCCATCGGTGTGGCGCGCCCAACCAGTGTGTGGGTAACGACCTATGGCACAGGCAAAATTTCGGATGAAAAAATTGCCGCGCTAGTCACCAAGCATTTTGATTTGCGCCCCAAAGGGATTGTGCAAATGCTCGATCTACTGCGCCCAATTTATCAAAACACTGCTGCATACGGCCACTTTGGCCGCGAAGAGCCGGGCTTTACGTGGGAGGCGACCGATAAGGCGTTAGCACTACGCGAGGACGCAGGCCTGTAAAATTGAAATATTTTTAAGTAAGCCTCGATTAAATATGATTTCGTCGTTCCCGCCCCCGAAAGATTAAGTCGGGGGCGGGAATGACAAGCAAATCAGCGTTTTTTAAGTAATTTTCACCCGTCTCCAAGGAGCGCTGCAGCAACTGAATGTGAGTTGTCAGGCTTGGGCAAGAAGGGAATTTAAGTAGCAACGGCGCTCATTCACTTGCAGGGTGTTGAAAAACGTAGCGAGCGACAGCAGGGCAAGGCGTGCGAGGATGAAACAGCGGAGTTTACTCATTGTAAATGAGCATGTTGAGCCCTCGCGCAACACAGCCATGCCGAGCACAGCAGTTTTTCAGCACCCTGCCAACCCTGAATGGAGTGCTGTATGAACGCAATAACTAGCTTTATAGATTACAAAATAGCCGATATTTCTTTGGCTGCATTTGGCCGCAAAGAAATCGCCATCGCTGAGACCGAGATGCCTGGTCTCATGTCCATCCGCGAAGAGTACGCCGTCGCGCAACCGCTGAAAGGCGCACGCATTGCGGGCTCTCTGCACATGACCATCCAAACGGCCGTGCTGATTGAAACGCTCAAAGCGTTGGGCGCGGAAGTGCGCTGGGCCTCGTGTAATATTTATTCCACCCAAGATCACGCCGCTGCCGCCATTGCTGCGGGCGGCACCCCAGTGTTTGCTTATAAGGGCGAAACGCTGGAAGAGTATTGGGATTACACGCATCGTATTTTTGAATGGGCGAACGATCAGCACGCCAATATGATTTTGGATGACGGTGGCGATGCCACGCTGTTGCTGCATTTGGGCGCGCGTGCAGAGAAAGATATTTCGCTGGTAGGCTCGCCAAGTTCGGAAGAAGAAACGTTTTTATTTGCTTCGATCAAGCAACGCATTAAATCGCACCCGGGCTGGTATTCCGCACGGCTTGCGGCCATCAAAGGCGTGACCGAAGAAACCACTACGGGCGTACATCGCTTGTATCAAATGCATCAGCGCGGAGAATTAAAATTTCCGGCGATCAATGTGAACGACTCGGTTACGAAGTCTAAGTTCGATAATTTATATGGTTGCCGCGAATCTCTGGTAGATGCGATTAAGCGTGCTACGGACGTAATGATCGCCGGCAAAGTGGCAATTATCGCGGGTTATGGCGATGTCGGCAAAGGCTCGGCGCAGGCGATGCGTGCTTTGTCGGCACAGGTTTGGGTGACTGAGATTGACCCGATTTGCGCATTGCAAGCCGCGATGGAAGGTTATCGTGTGGTGACCATGGATTACGCGGCCGAACATGGCGATATTTTTGTAACCTGCACCGGCAACTATCATGTCATTACGCATGAACACATGAAGAAGATGAAAAATCAAGCTATCGTGTGCAACATTGGGCACTTTGATAACGAGATTGATGTGGCCTCGCTGGAAAAAAATTATCAGTGGGAAGAAATCAAGCCGCAGGTCGATCACATTATTTTTCCAGCAGCGAACGGTCAACCAGAAAAACGAATTATTTTGTTGGCACGCGGGCGCTTGGTGAATTTGGGTTGTGGCACGGGGCATCCTTCGTACGTCATGAGCTCGTCATTTGCCAATCAAACCATCGCGCAAATTGAGCTGTGGGGCGAAGCAAAAAAGAATACGGGAAAATACCCAGTTGGTGTGTACACATTGCCGAAACATCTGGATGAAAAGGTTGCAATCCTGCAATTGAAAAAATTGAACGCACAGCTGAGTACGTTAACCGATCAGCAAGCGGCCTATATCGGCGTGCCCAAAGAGGGGCCGTATAAGCCAGAACATTATCGCTATTAAAATCATGGCAATAAAATATTTGTTAATGCGCATGCTTTTGCTGTGGCTATATAATGCTACGGCATTGCTCGCCCTCGCATATGTGGTACCGGGCGTGCGTGTAGATGGATTTTTTGCTGCGTTGGTAGCAGCTTTGCTGTTGAGCATAGTGAATAGCCTGTTGCGGCCATTACTGCTAATTTTGACGTTGCCTGCTACGCTACTGAGCTTTGGTCTATTTATATTTATTATAAATGGCCTGCTTTTTTGGTTGGTGGGCTCGGTGTTGGAGGGTTTTGAAGTGACAGGATTTTGGGCGGGGGTGTTGGGCGCGTTACTGTATAGCCTGTCATCGCTGGTGCCCATGTTGTTCATGCGCGGACGCAATAATCAGCAACACAATCAAAATACGTTGCATAAAAATAATAATGGTCAGCGCGAACATCAGCGCAACCCCGTAACAATAGATCATGACCCCAATTAAACCATTGAGCAGTAAGACTTTCAGCTTTGAATTTTTCCCCCCGCAAACAACCGAAGGGGTCAACAAGCTGGCTGATACACGCCGTCAATTAGCCACGCTTAAACCGGAATTTTTCTCGGTGACCTTTGGTGCAGGCGGCTCTACACGCGAGCGCACGTTAGAAGCGGTGCAGCACATTCAAGCCGATGGTTTGCCTGCTGCGCCGCATTTATCGTGTGTGGGATCGACGCGCGAAAATATTCGCGAGATCGTGCAAGCTTATAAAAAAATGGGCATCAAGCGCATGGTCGCGTTGCGTGGCGACTTGCCTTCCGGTATGGCAACGACGGGCGAGTTTCAACACGCGAACGAATTGGTCGCATTTATTCGCGCAGAGACGGGCGAGCATTTTCATTTGGAAGTGGCGGCTTATCCCGAGGTGCATCCACAGGCAAGAACGCCGCGCGAAGACTTGTTAAATTTCAAACGCAAGATGGATGCGGGCGCGAATTCAGCCATCACGCAATATTTTTACAACGCAGATGCATACTTTCGCTTTGTGGAAGACAGCCGTAAGCTGGGGATCACCGCGCCCATTGTGCCGGGCATTATGCCAATCGTTAAATTTTCGCAACTGGCGCGATTCTCTGATACCTGCGGTGCAGAAATTCCGCGTTGGATGCGTAAAACATTGGAGAGCTACGGCGATGATGGGACATCTATTCAGGCCTATGGTCTGGATGTGGTGACGCAACTATGCCAGCGTTTGTTGGCGGGCGGCGCGCCGGGACTACATTTCTATACGCTCAATCAAGCCGCGCCGACGATGGCTATTTGGCAACGGTTGGGGTTGTCATCTAACGACACGTAATTGCTCAGCGAGATTAAATCATGTCGCAAGATTCTGCACTGACATCTGAATCTACCTTTACCTCGGCCACATTCGTCGCTTGGTTTCGTTCTGTCGCGCCTTACATTCACGCCTTTCGTGGACGCACCTTTGTGGTTGCCTTTGGCGGTGAGGTTGTCGCGGACGGCAAATTTGTTGGGCTCACGCATGACCTAAATTTGTTGTCCAGCCTCGGTGTGCGGTTGGTGCTGGTGCATGGCGCGCGCCCGCAAATTGAGCAACATTTGTCACGCAATAATTTGCAAGATCATTATCACCAAGGCATACGTTTGACAGATGCAGAGACGATGCAATGCGTCAAAGAAGCGGTCGGGCGCGTGCGGGTGGAAATCGAAGCCTTGTTGTCGATGGGCTTGGTTAATTCACCGATGGCGAACGCGGACATTCGTGTGGCGGGCGGCAATTTTATTACCGCGCAACCCATCGGTATTATCAATGGCATTGATTTATTGCACACGGGGTGTGTACGCAAAATAGATGTTGGCGCGATCAATAATCGGCTCGCGCATAACGAGGTGGTACTGCTTTCGCCGCTGGGTTATTCGCCTACGGGCGAGGTGTTTAATCTGACCTTGGAGGATGTGGCGACGCAGACGGCCATTGCACTGGATGCGGATAAATTAATTTTTTTGATGGATGCCGATGGCGTGCATGATCAAGCGGGCAATTTGCTGCGTGATTTAACCGTGGCCGAGGCCAGTAATTTACTCAGCCCAAAAAATAAAACACAGCAAAAAAATAAGCTTGCCAAAAACAAACTGTCTGAAGATGCCAGCTTGTTTTTGCCCTGTGCCGTGCGCGCCTGTGAGGCCGGTGTGGCTCGCACACACTTGATTAGCCGCCATGTGGACGGGGCCATTTTGCAAGAGCTTTTCAGCGACACCGGCATCGGCAGCATGGTGGTGGAAAGCAGCTTAAATATTTTGCGCGATGCAACCATTGCGGACGTCGGTGGCATTTTACAATTGCTGCAACCGTTGGAGACCGAGGGCATTTTAGTGCGACGCGGACGGGAAAGATTAGAGCAAGAAATCGGGCGTTTTGTCGTGTTAGAGCACGACCATCGTATCATCGGCTGTGCCGCGTTATATCCGTTTGAAGATGAGTTGGCGGCAGAGCTGGCCTGCCTTGCGGTGCAACCGGGATACCGCAAACAAGGCTACGGCGAGGCATTGTTTAAGCACATGCTGGCATTGGCGCAGGCGCAAGGAATACGTAAATTATTTGTGCTCACCACGCGCACCGCGCATTGGTTTTTGGAGCGTGGATTTAAGGAGGCGGACGTTAGCCAGCTCCCCGCGCAAAAGAAAGCGTTGTACAACTATCAACGTCGCTCCAAGGTGTGTGTGCGGGATTTATAACCGAGCATCTCTAAAAATCCAGATTTCGTCGCCATACGTTGTTGCTCGCAAAAAATGCTTACTTACATATCAAACATATGCGGCGTAACCATTTTTTGTTCGCGCCTAGTCTGGCTTAGAGCTCTGAATTTTTAGAAATAGCCCAATTTTATAGTAGTTAAAAAGAAAGCTAAGAATGACAAGAATGGTGCAATGCGTAAAGTTGGGGCGCGCTGCTGAAGGGCTGGAGCGGCTGCCGTATCCGGGCGAGTTGGGTAAGCGTATTTTTGAGCAGGTGTCGAAAGAGGCGTGGGCTGCGTGGCTCAAACATCAAACCATGTTGGTTAACGAAAATCGCTTAAATTTGGCTGAAATTTCGGCACGGAAATATTTGGCACAACAAATGGAAGCTTACTTTTTTGGAGCGGGGGCGGATATGCCAGAAGGTTATGTGCCGCCTAAATAATCTACACTTTTCGTTTAAGTTTTAAGGGCATTTGTGGCCAAAAAATATCCTCCGCAATATTTTATCAACCGTGAATTAGGGCAACTAGAATTCAATCGGCGCGTGTTAGCGCAAGCGCAAAACAAGGATGTGCCCTTGCTTGAGCGGTTGCGATACCTGTGCATCGTCAGTAGCAATCTGGATGAATTTTTTGAGGTTCGCGTCGCGGGACTTAAAGAGCAAATCAGTCTAAACAATATCAATGCAGGGCCGGATGGCCTGTTGCCGCGTCAAGTAATGCAGCAAATACACGAGCAGGTGCACGTGCTCATCGAGCAACAATATCAAGTGCTCAATCGCGACATATTGCCTGCGCTGGATCAGGAAGGCATACGCTTTTTACGGCGCACGAGTTGGAACGATGCTCAGCGTGCTTGGGTGAGCGAATTCTTTTTTAACGAAGTGATGCCCGTGCTTACACCCATTGGCCTAGACCCCGCGCATCCCTTTCCGCGCGTACTGAATAAAAGTTTAAATTTTGCGGTGGAGTTGCGTGGAAAAGATGCTTTCGGGCGTAACGCCAACATGGCCATTGTGCAAGCACCGCGCCTGTTGCCACGCACCATTCCGTTGCCAGCAGAAATCAGCGGCTGCGCCCATGGCTTTGTGTTTCTATCATCTATTTTGCATGCGCACGTCGGTGAATTATTTGGTGGTATGGAGGTGTTGAGCTGTAGCCAATTTCGCGTTACCCGCAACAGTAATTTATTTGTGGATGAGGAAGAAATTAAAAATTTACACACCAGCTTGCAAGGGGAGTTGCCACACAGACATTTTGGTAACGCGGTAAGGCTGGAGGTAACCGAGGCGTGTCCAGCATCGACGGTGGAATATTTAATGCAGCAATTTTTGTTGGAGCCAGACGATTTATATCGCGTGAATGGGCCCGTTAATTTGGTGCGTTTAATGGGTATTCCCGAGCAGGTGGCGCGTGAGGATTTAAAGTTTTCTCCTTTTGTGGCTGGCGTCCCAGCGGTGTTGAAAAAAAAAGGGGCGGACATATTCAGCGTGCTTCGTAAAGGTGATGTGTTGCTGCATCATCCTTTTCAATCTTTCGCGCCGGTAATTAACTTTATCGAACAAGCGGCCACCGATCCCAACGTGGTGGCGATCAAGCAGACGGTTTATCGCACGGGAATGGATTCAGCGTTGATGGATGCCTTGGTTGTTGCGGCGCGGCAGGGCAAGGAAGTCACTGTGGTGTTGGAGCTATTGGCGCGATTTGATGAAGAGGCCAATATGAGTTGGGCGGGCCGGCTAGAAAACGTGGGCGCGCACGTGGTGTACGGTGTGGTGGGGCATAAGGCACATGCCAAAATGCTCATGGTTATTCGCCGCGAAGAAGGTAAGTTACGCCGCTATGTCCACTTGGGAACAGGCAATTATCATCCACGCACCGCACGTTTTTATACCGACTTTGGCTTGTTCACCAGCAACGAAGAAATCTGCCAAGACGTAAATAATGTATTTACCCAGCTGACCAGTTTGGGTCGGGCAGAAAAGCCGCATCATTTATGGGTTTCACCTTTTACGTTGCACAGCAAGGTGGTGCAGGCGATACACAATGAAAGTAAAAATGTGCTGGCGGGTAAGCGCGCCCATATCATCGGCAAAATGAATTCGTTGGTCGAGCCTGAAGTCATCATGGCGTTATATGAGGCATCACAGGCGGGCGTAAAAATTGATCTCATCGTGCGCGGCGTGTGTACCTTGCGTCCCGGTGTGAAAGGCTTGTCTGAAAATATACGCGTACGTTCGGTGATTGGCCGGTTTTTAGAACATGCGCGCATTTTTTATTTTTGCAACGATGGTGCGCAAGATGTGTATTTGGCCAGCGCGGACTGGATGGATCGTAATTTTTTAGGCGCATTGAAGTTTGTTTTCCGGTGCGCGATAAAAAATTAAAGAAAAGAGTGTTTGAAGAAGGGTTGCAAATGTATTTGCAGGATAATACTCAGGCATGGCAAATGCATGAAGATGGGCATTATCAAATTAAGCCCATGCGCCGCGCCGCTAAGAGATGCGCGCAAGAGACCTTGCTTAAAGATTTGGCAGATTGAGGCAAGAATCCGCATGATACGGGCCGCAAGAAATATAATATCGTGCCACCTTTGACAAGCGTCGAATTTATAAGGATAATGCCGGGTTCTGTTTGGAGGGATTCCCGAGTGGTTAAAGGGATCAGACTGTAAATCTGACGGCTCAGCCTTCGAAG
>Ga0209824_10000396_pt1 | contig 27957 bp, 29 predicted proteins | sample VDWuncwatermetaG_FD_184124 | JGI IMG/M metagenome (GOLD analysis project Ga0209824, IMG submission 184124) | Wastewater microbial communities from Netherlands to study Microbial Dark Matter (Phase II) - VDW unchlorinated drinking water (SPAdes)... ...
TGCTAACACCGAGCGTTTAATATGTTTGCGGGCGGGGTGGTTGACCGCCCGCAGCTATTTCACCCGCACATAGTAGCGTAACAAGACATTGGAAAATAATGGCAAAAACTGCCATGCTACCGCTCATATTCCTTGGGGAGAATGATTATGTCGATGAATGTATCTTTGCCGCCCGAACTCGAGGCGCGCGTCCGCCAGCGTAGGGGGATGAGCGTGATTGTGCCGTGTTCGATCCTGGGGCGGAACAGCCAGATGCGTAATTTTTGTTTGAGTGCGATGAGCACAAGATAAAACAGGTCGTGGCTATTTGCCGAACAGCCTGGTGATCAAGGCCTCTCGTGTCATACCATGGTGTGCTGCCACATCGGCAAGAATTGCCGCGAGTGTGCCTATTCTTAATGGGTCATGTAGCGGCACGGTGAGATGATGCTCTTTGAATAGCAGGCTGGTCAAACGTACATGGCTGCCAGTTTGGCGTGTTGCTTGATAGCCCAGTTGTTCAAGCACCTTGATAAGTTGTGCGCCTGACAAATTTCGCGGTAGCTTCATACTGCGAGAACTTCCTCTCGGGTGAAGTGGAGCCGGATGATCTGGGGGGCTTTACCCTCCGCAAAATGGCAATGCACCGCATCACGCACTTGCTGATGCAAACTTTCCACATCATCCGCTTCAGTAAAGATTGATTCACCCAATGCGCGAGCCGTCAGTCCGCCTTCTGGTGCCTCCTCAACTATAAATAGAATCTCGTTCATTTTCATCCTTTCAATGGAGAATTACGCGCATTCTAGCATTTCTCATTATCATGGAATGGCAATCGCTTCGTTGGAATTACATTACGCCTTACGCGAGTTGGTTCCATACTTCCTCTAAACGGGGGCTTTATTTGGGCGTAGGCTGCCGTTTGACGATACTAACGCAATCCGTTACCATGCGCCAGTGATCAAAACATTCAAATGCGCTGAGACGCAAGCCTTGTTCGACCGGCAACGGGTGAAGCGGTTCGTGAATATCGAAACCGTCGCGAGGCGTAAATTGCGCCAACTGTCTATTGCCGCAATACTCGATGATCTGCGCGTGCCGCCGGGCAATCGGCTGGAAAGCCTTAAAGGCAAACGTGCCGGACAACATAGCATCCGCATCAATGATCAGTTTCATGTCTGTTTTGTGTGGGCGGCGGGCGGGGCGGAGCAGGTCGAGATTGTGGATTATCACTAAAGGTGCCCTAAAGGAAATGACTATGAAAAAGAAACTTGCACCCCTGACACCCGGCGAATTACTGCTGGAGGAATTCTTGAAGCCGATGGGCATTACCCAATATCGGCTGGCAAAAGAAATCGGCGTATCACAACGCCGTATCGGCGAAATCGTGGCAGGCAAGCGCGCTGTTACGGCCGATACCGACCTGCGCCTTGCCCGCTTTTTTGGTTTGTTGGATGGCTACTGGCTGCGGGCGCAGACCGACTATGACATCGAGTGCGCGCAAGATGCCTTGCAACCCATGCTCCGCACCATCCGTCCGTGGGCAGCCGATCACGCGGCGGCGTAGTTTCCTTTACTATTCCTGGCAGCACTGTCGTTAGCGACTGTGATTATGGTGGCAATGTGGGAAAGGGTACAGGCAACTACGCCAGTGCTTACGAAACGTTCAAGTTTAATAACGGTAAGGTGTCGGGCATTGGGTCTTTGACGCGACAATAGAACGTCCGTAAGGTGTTGTTGCTAACACCGAGCGTTTAATATGTTTGCGGGCGGGGTGGTTGACCGCCCGCAGCTATTTCACCCGCACATAGTAGCGTAACAAGACCTTGGAAAATAATGGCAAAAACTGCCATGCTACCGCTCATATTCCTTGGGGAGAATGATTATGTCGATGAATGTATCTTTGCCGCCCGAACTCGAGGCGCGCGTCCGCCAGCGTGTTGAATCGGGCATGTACGGCTCCGCCAGTGAGGTTATTCGTGAGGCGTTACGGTTATTTGAAGTCTATGAGCAGGTTAAGACAGCAGCTTGCGCCGAGATATTAACCGAGGGTTGAATGACGCAAAAAATGGGCGTACAACGGCGATCAATTTGAAAAGCTTAAAGCAACAAGGCCGCAAGTTATTGCAAGCGCGCAAGGCCGCTGTTTGATGTCTCGTATTCGCTTTACCCACTCGGCAGAAGCCGGCCTGTTGGAGCTGTGGTTAAACATTGCCGGAAAATATTGTAGCCGCCGATAAGTTTCATGGGCTCGCCGCTTTGAGCTCCTTTTATCGGAAACCGGAATAACGCAGGATCAAAGTTTTTGCCCGCATGTTTTACCCCACCAATAAAAATCACACCTGCATATTCATGATCTCGTTGTACGCAGCGATCACTTTATTCCGTACCTGCACGGTGGTTTGAAATGCGATACTGGCCTTCTGCATGTCGATCATGACATTGCTCAAGCTGACTTTGTCGTCGCCCAGTACAAAAGATTTTTGCATGGCATCGGCGTGATTTTGCATTTTTGAGACGTTATCCAAAGATGATTTCAGCACGCTAGAAAAATCGGTGGCGGGGGTTAATTTTTGCGCTGCGCCACCCTGGTTAATCCCGCCGTCTTTGATCGCCACCCCACTTTGCGCCGCCGCCATGGCCGCACGCATTTCAGCCAGCAAATTATTTACTCTTGAAATTTCCATCGCTGTTCTCCTGTTGGAATAGCTCGCACCTTATCACTCGTTTTTTTTGTGCAGCATTAAATCCAAATAATCCACTAGGCGGCTGTTCCAGCCTACGCGAGTGCTAGCGGACGTTTTGCGGTCATTTTTTTCGCTTGCTCGTCGTCCATGGAACAACCATGAACTCCTACCAAGTAAAAAAACTGCCTCGCAAATCGGCACGCCATCATCTCGCGTCCTAATGGATTATCAGGATTAAAAAGCAACGGGAATTGCTCACTGTTTGCCACACCACACTTGACATATCTCACGATAATTCAAAGCGTGAAAGAGTGTGCTAACGGGCCGCCCTTTGAGATGAGATAGTAAAAATGGCAGATGGTAAGAATGGCACCATACGAATGACTTCAGACAAATGACCTCAGAAAACTTATCTCCAACAATGCCGCAACCCATGTTGAGTGGCAGCGGCAAACAAAACATCACCCTGATGGTGGCGGTGGCGGGCATTATCGCGCTGCTGTACGGGCTGTGGATGTGGGGGCAGACGCCTGATTATCGCGTGTTGTACGGTAATTTATCTGACCGCGATGGTGGTGCGATTATCGAATCGCTACAGCAAATGAATGTGCCGTATAAATTTGCCGAGGGCGGGGGCGCATTGCTCGTGCCTGCTAATCATGTGCACGAGGTGCGTTTGCGCCTTGCTTCGCAGGGCTTGCCTAAAAGCACACTGGCTGGATTTGAGGTGATGGAAAATCAAAAATTCGGCACCAGCCAATTTTTGGAGCAGGTTAATTATCAGCGTGCGTTGGAGGGCGAGTTGGCGCGCTCGGTGCAAACCTTGGCGGCGGTGCAAAGTGCGCGGGTGCATTTGGCTATTCCTAAACCCAGTGTTTTTGTGAAAGAACAAAAATTACCGAGTGCGTCTGTGGTGCTGGGCATCCATCCCGGACGCGCGCTGGATGCGGGGCAGGTGAGCGGCATTGTGCATCTCATCGCCAGCAGTGTTTCTAATATGCCGGCAGAAAATGTCACGGTGGTGGATCAAAGTGGAGCCTTGCTCAGTACCACAACTAAGGACAGCAAGCAGCCGTTGGATGCGACGCAACTGCAATATGTGCGGCAGATTGAGCAAGATTATATCCAGCGGGTCGAGGCGATTATTGCCCCCTTAATTGGCGCGCAAAATGTGCGTGCACAAGTGACAGCGGATATTGATTTTTCGCAGATTGAGCAAGCGGCGGAAATCTTCAAGCCCAACCAAAATAAAGAGGTATCTGCGGTACGCAGCCAGCAAATTTTAGAATCGAATAATAGCACCGGAAAAAATGCGGCAGGCGTGCCCGGAGCCTTGTCTAACCAGCCGCCCCAGCCCGCTACCGCGCCCATCGTTACGCCTCCCGATGCCATTGCTAATGCGAGCAATGGCGGCAGCGATGCTCAAATGCGAAAAGAATCCACGGTTAATTTTGAAGTGGATCGCACCATTAGCTATACCAAATTACCGGTCGGCAGTATCAAGCGGCTGTCGGTGGCGGTGGTGCTGAATAACCGTTCTATTGTTGGCAAAAATGGCAAGGTCACGTCTAAGCCGCTTAGCGAAATTGAAAAAACACAAATGACCGAGCTGGTGCGCGAGGCGGTAGGCTTTGATAGCAAGCGCGGCGATAGTCTGAGCGTGATGAACAGTGCTTTTAATGTAGAGAAAGAAATTCCCCTAGCTGACGTGCCGCTGTGGCAGCAGCCAGAGATGATTGATCTTGCGAAAAATATTCTGAAGTATCTGTTGATTGCAGGCATTGCGCTGTTCTTATTATTAGGCGTAATTCGTCCCGCGCTTAAAAATTATACCGCCGCCTCGGTTGCGGCAACGGCAGCACGGCAGCAGCATAATAATCCGCAGCTCGTTGGCCACGGCGATGCGACGGGACAGACGATACCGACTCAGGCCATTAGTGCTTATGAAAATAATTTGCAGGCAGCCAAGCAGCTCGCGCAAAAAGATCCAAAAATTGTCGCCTCGGTGGTGCAGGGCTGGGTGAGCAACAATGAGTGATATAGGCATTAACAAGAGCGCAATTTTGCTGCTGACTTTGGGCGAGGCCGAGGCAGCCTCGGTGCTGAAATACTTAGAGCCACGCGAGGTACAAAAAATCAGCTCGGCCATGGTCGCGCTTAAAAATTTAACCCGCGAACAAATTGTGAATGTGTTTGATGAATTTCATCAACTGGCATCTGAAAAAACCACCTTCGGCATGGATTCCGGTGGCTATATTCGCAACATGCTAAATAGTGCGTTAGGTGATGATAAAGCGGCGGGGTTGTTAGATCGCATCATGCATAACAGCGACACCAGCGGCATAGAGGGCCTGAAGTGGATGGATCCGGTGGCGGTGGCGGAGCTGATTTGCAACGAGCATCCGCAAATTATCGCGGCGATTTTGGTGCATCTAGAGGCCGACCAAGCCGCTACTATTTTAGGGCACTTAACCGAACGTACGCGCAATGATGTGCTGTTGCGAATTGCCACGCTAGATGGGGTACAGCCAACGGCATTGCGTGAATTAAATGACGTTTTGACCAAGCTGATGACGGGCAACGCCTTTACTAAAAAACGGATTAAAGGTGGTGTGCGTACCGCTGCGGGAATCTTGAATTTTATGGGTAGTGCGCTGGAAGGCACGATTATCGAGGCGATGCGAGATTACGATGCCGAGTTGGCGCAGAAAATTATCGACGAGATGTTCGTCTTTGAAAATCTTCTGGAAGTGGATGATCGAGGCATACAGCTTATTCTGCGTGAGGTGCAATCGGAATCGTTAATTGTGGCACTCAAGGGCGCGAGCGAAGAGTTGCGTGAGAAGATTTTAAAGAATATGTCCCAGCGTGCTGGGGAGATGTTGCGCGAAGATTTGGAAGCGAAAGGCCCCGTAAAAATTAGCGAAGTGGAGGCTGAACAAAAAGAAATTCTCAAGATTGTCCGCCGTATGTCCGATGAAGGATTAGTAGCGTTAGGTGGCAAAGGAGAAGAAGCGTATGTCTGAAGCGGTGATCCCTAAAGAGCGGCTGACGGCCTACCAACGCTGGGAGTTGCAAGAATTCAATCCGGAAAAATTTCATCCAGAGAAAGTTAATCCAGAGAAAGTTAATCCAGAGAAATTTAATCCGGGCGCGAATTTCGATCATGGCAGGTCGCAGCGGCCAGAAGAAAACAAATCTGCCGCATCCACCTCTGCACCACACGTCAAACCCATGACTGCCGCTGCGTTAGAGCAGATACAGCATTTAGCGCATGAAGAAGGCTATCAGGCAGGCATCAAACAAGCGCGGGATGAGGCGCGTCAAATATCGGCCATGCTGAGCGCGTTGCATCAAGCGTTGTCGCAGGTCGATCAAGATATAGCTCAAGATTTATTGAATGTCGCACTCGCTATCGCGCAACAAGTTATTCAGCAATCGTTGGCGGTGAAGCCAGAATTGTTGTTGCATGTGGTGCGCGAAGCGATTGGCGCGCTGCCCCATTTTAGTCATAACGCGCATTTGGTGTTGCATCCCGATGACGCTTTATTGCTGCGTGGACAGCTCGGTGAACACCATGCACACAATGGCTGGAAAATTTTTGAAGATCCACAAATTGAACGCGGCGGCTGCCGGGTAGAAACGGCGCACAGCCAAATAGACGCAACCCTTGCGACACGCTGGAAGCGCGTCGTGGCGACATTGGGGCAGGAGCAGACATGGCTGAATCCCTGACCTCAATTTCTACGCAGAGCCATATTCAGCGTTGGCAAAGCTGTTTGCGTAATTGCCAAGACGCGCTCGCAAATAGTAAATCGCTGCTGGTGAGCGGGCATCTCACGCGCGTCACGGGGTTAGTCATGGAAGCGGTCGGTTTAAAAATGCCAGTCGGCAGCACCTGTTTGGTTGAGCTGGAAAATAATCGCGTGGAAGTCGAGGTGGTTGGATTTTCGGGTGAAAAATTATTTCTCATGCCAGAAGGGGATGTGCAAGGGCTGACTCCGGGTGCGCGGGTCGTGCCATTGGAAACGCCGCACGCAACGCTATTTTCAACCTCGCCTCAGCCACTACGCAGACGCGCAGAAGATCAGACCCGGCATTTGCCCGTAGGCGAACAATTATTAGGGCGCGTGATTGATGCGGCGGGGCGACCCTTGGATAAAAAAGGCGCGCTGTCAGACAAAGAACGTGCGCCTTTGCACAGCCGTCCCGTTAATCCGCTTGATCGCGCCGCGATCAAAACGCCGTTGGATGTGGGCGTGCGGGCCATCAATAATTTACTCACGGTCGGGCGTGGGCAACGCATGGGTTTATTTGCAGGCAGCGGAGTAGGCAAAAGTGTATTGCTCGGCATGATGGCGCGTTACACCAGCGCGGACTTAATTGTAGTGGGGCTCATTGGCGAACGCGGTCGCGAAGTCAAAGAATTTATCGACAATATATTAGGCGCAGAAAGCATGGCGCGCTCGGTGGTGGTGGCCGCACCTGCCGACACCAGCCCGCTGATGCGCTTGCAGGGCGCGGCTTACGCCACCACTATCGCCGAACATTTTCGCAGCCAGGGCAAGCATGTGTTGCTGATTATGGATTCGCTCACCCGTTATGCCATGGCACAACGCGAAATTGCGCTAGCCATAGGCGAGCCGCCCGCCACCAAAGGTTACCCACCATCAGTATTTGCCAAGCTGCCACAGTTGGTCGAACGCACGGGTAATGGCGCAGAGGGCGGTGGCTCGATTACGGCTTTTTATACCGTGTTGACCGAAGGCGACGATCAACAAGACCCCATTGCCGACAGCGCGCGTGCGGTGTTGGATGGGCACATTGTGTTGTCGCGTCGTTTGGCCGATCAAGGCCATTATCCCGCCATCGACATCGAGGCATCCATCAGCCGCGCCATGAATAGTTTGGTCACCGATGAGCATTTAGTCATGGTGCATCGCTTCAAATATCTGTATTCACATTATCAGCGCAACCACGATTTAATCAGTGTGGGTGCGTATGTTAAAGGCACTGACCCCATGCTGGATGAGGCACTGGTTTTATATCCGCAGATGGAACGCTTTTTGAAACAAAGAATGCATGAGCGTGAAACATTTGAAAGTGGGCTGGGGTCGTTGACGCAGCTATTTAATTCAGTTTAAAGGGGCAATTTTACCGCTCGTTAAAACAGGGAGTGATTTTGTAGATGGAGTTAAATTCAGGTCATTCATCAGAACAATTTTAATTTATGAAGTCCTCAATTTAACGCCCTCACCCTCGCTACGCTTTCCCTCTGGTGGAACAACTAGCCATCTGACTAACCCAGCAAAAAACGCTGGGCAAGTCATTGGTTATCCCGGAGAGGGAGGGTTGGGATGAGGGAGCAATACGAAATAAATTTAACCCATTTTTGTTGCTAATCGGAGTAAATAATCATGACTAAAGAATATGCAATGCAGCCCTTGGTTAATTTGGCACATCAGCGCAATGACGCGTGTACGCGCCGTGTGGGGCAACTTAATCAGCAGCAACTGCTGGCGCAAAACAAGTTGAATGCATTGTTGGAGTACCGTAAAGATTATCAGATTCGTTTCCAACAGTTGGCGGCGAGCGGGGTGGATCAGGGCACGCTAAATAACTTTCAGGACTTTATTAAACGCTTGGATGACGCGATCGCACAGCAAAAAATAGCCACGAATTTGATCCGTGATGCGGCGCAAATTGAGCGCGTAAAAAGAGAAGCTTCACAACGTACCATGCAATCTTTTGACACGTTGGCGCAACGTCACTATGACGGTGAGAGAAGGGTGCAAGACAAAATTGAGCAGCGCTCGCAAGACGAATATGCCGGGCGAAGATTCGCGCTCAAGGTTATGGCAAGCAATGAAAAACAATAGGAGTGACTATGCAAACCAACGCTGTTTCTAACGCTGCGCCGACATCGTCGTCAACCAATATGACAGAAGCACACTCGGCTTTGCCCGTAGATTTTTTTAGCGATTTGTTGGGGCAGCAATTAAGTGGCGCGAATGCAAGCACCGGGGGCCGCCAAGATGGAGAGGCGACCCGAACCGAGGATGCATCGGAGGCAGCCGCCGCAGAAGAGGATATGCTTTTGTCTGGGGCAACGGATATGGCGATGTTGACCCAAGAAAACTTGCCCGCAGATATGCTGGCGGTGTTATCGCAAAAAAACGCGCTAAATAATCCCAAAAATTTAGCTGAAATTGTCGGCACGACACAAAAATTAGAGCGTGCAATAGATGCTAAAAATTTAGATATTTCAACGGCTTTGCAGGGGTTGATCGACAAAGAATCGCGGGCGAATTTATTTGGTCAACAGCAGCAATGGGCGCGGGAAGATGAGGTATCTCAAGGTGATGCGGCCGCTGAACAACTAATGTTAGACAGTCAAAATCAGTTAGAAAATTTTAGCATTGAAAAAAATAGTGCAAATAGTTTAGGTGACCAAGGTGCGCCGAGTCATCACATCTTGCATCAAAATTTTTCAGATATTGCGCAACCCATCTCTACCGCATTGCCGCACACGGTAAGCACATCGGCGACATTCAACACGCATTTGCCACCGCTGCCGCCGCCCGCACAAGTGACGCTTAACACGCCATTCGCGCACAGTGCGTGGGGCAATGAATTCAATCAAAAAATAACTTGGCTGGCAACGCAGCGCGAGCAAAGTGCGGAGCTGCATCTCAATCCGCCACAGCTTGGTGCGCTGGAGGTGGCGATCAAAATAAATGGCGATCAAGCCGCGGCGGCGTTCACTTCGCCCCATGCGGCCGTGCGTGAGGCAATCGAAAGTTCGCTGCCTAAGCTGCGCGAATTATTGGCCAATAACGGTATTACGTTGGGCAATGTCACAGTTGGAGATCAGTCTGCGCGCGAGCAATTTAATCGCGAAAACTCATCGTCGCCTGCACCTGCATCTGCAGCGCGGGGCTGGGAAAATAATATAAGCCCTGCTTTGCATGGGGTGAGCAGCCTTCGCCAGCGTGGCATGGTGGATGTGTTTGCTTGATTCCAATTCCCGATAAAAACGATCACTGTGTTGGCATCGTCTTCGGCTCCTAGCCGTACTCAACTGTACTGTCTTCGTCGCCTCATCCTCGCCGCCTTGTGCTCCTTTTTATCGGAAACTGGAATGAGGTATAGGCGAGATTGATCTTGTTTGTGGAAATTTGCTCACCGATTATTCATTCGCTCGGCCATTTTCGTACAAAGGTAGGGGTAATTATTAGGCTTAATCTCCACATCTGAATCATTTGCTTTCTCTGATAATTCATCATCACGCAAAGTAAGCATCAACCAAAAATACCGACCAAAATAATCGACCAAAAGAATCGACTAGGAACATCATGTCTAAAACTGCAAAACCCAATGCTGCCCCTGCCGATGCAAATGCTGAAACAGACCCGGCTGCTGCTAAACCTAAAAGCAAAAAAAAGATTTTTATCATTGCTGGGGTATTGTCGGTAATTATTTTAGGCGGTGTGGGTTGGTATTTCGCCAAGGGCAGCACGCACGCCGATGAAGCGAAGATTGTGCCGCCTCCCCCCGCGCCAAAATTTATTGCGCTGGAACCTTTTACGGTGAATTTGCAGCGCGAAACGACGGACCAGTTTTTGCAGATTGGCATCTCAATAAAAATATTGGAACCCGAATTGCACGAGAAGGGCAGCCCTACGCTGGAAGATAAAGTTAAATTAAATATGCCGGAAATACGCGGGCGTTTGCTGGTTTTGCTGTCTGGTAAATATGCTTCTGACATCACTTCAGTGCAGGGTAAAAAGGAGTTGGCGCAAGAAATTATTGCGGAAGCAGAGAAAGTGTTGGGGCTGCCGCCCAGTGCAGCGAACCATGCGAAATTGGCTGCAAATCATGTAATTGGCGAAACCAAGGCGCAATCAGGCGTGGATGCTAACACGGTTGCACGCGCCCAATCGGCTGTGGAATCCGCCTCGCCAGAAGATGCCGCTGCACCAGAAGCGGTGGCGAGCGAGGAAGAAGAGGTTGCGCCAGAAGAGGGCGATGGACAAGATTCGAGTGATACAGCAGATGCGAAGCCTGCCCATGCGGCTGTGAACACGCTTGTGGCGGAGCAAAAACGCGGCATTACCGATGTGCTGTTCACCTCGTTTATTGTTCAATAATGCCTTCCGTTATGCACACTCAATTCGGCGATAAAAAATAATCATGGGCAACGAATTTCTCTCGCAAGATGAAGTGGACTCGCTGCTTAAAGGGGTTACCGGCGAGGCGGATGCAGTCGACGCGCCCCCGCCCAGCAAGGAAGGGGTGAGGTCATACAATCTTGCCACGCAAGAGCGCATCGTGCGGGGCCGGATGCCGACGATGGAGATTTTGAACGAGCGTTTTGCGCGCTTGTTTCGCATCGCTTTATTTAATTTGATCAGGCGCACAGCGGAAATTTCGGTGGGGCCTATCCGCATTCATAAGTTTGGTGAGTTCATTCGCAACTTGCATATCCCGGCCAATATCAATCTGGTTCAGGCCAAGCCTTTGCGCGGTAACGCATTGTTTATTTTTGATCCAAACTTAGTTTTTTTGGTGGTCGACAACATGTTTGGTGGCGATGGCCGCTTTCATACGAGGGTTGAAGGGCGCGAGTTTACGCAGACCGAGCACCGTATTATTCAACAGTTGTTGGCGGCGGTATTCGAGGCGTACAACAAATCATGGCAAGCGATTTACCCGTTGACTTTTGAATTCATCCGCTCGGAAATGAACCCACAATTTGCCAACATTGCCACGCCGAATGAGGTGGTGGTGACGACTACGTTTGAAATTGAATTTGGCGGCGTGGGCGGCGCGTTTCATATTTTATTGCCCTACGCCATGATCGAGCCGATACGCGAGCTGTTGTACAGCACGATGCAGGGCGATCACATGGTGGCCGATAAACGCTGGCTACGCACACTTTCTCGGCAGGTGCAGTCGGCAGAAGTAGAGCTGATTGTCGCGCTGGGGCAGGCGCGGGTGACACTCGATCAAGTACTTAAAATGCGCAATGACGACATCATTCCGCTGGAAGTGGCAGACACCATTACGGCCACGGTCGACAACGTACCCGTGATGGAATGCCGGTATGGAATTTTTAATAACCAGTACGCCTTGCGCGTGGAAAAAATGCTGGGTAACGCGATAGGCGACTTAGCCAAAGGAGATGAACATGTCTGATCCCAATTTAGATCAAATCAGCGCGGACGATTGGGGCGCGGCCATGGCGGAGCAAACCCAGGTTGAACAAAAGGGTGCGCTCGGCACGCAAGCTGCAGGGATTAACAGTTTTGCTAGCCCTAATAATTTTTCAGGCAACAGCGACTTCCCCACACCCACGCCGCAACCACATTCGTTTGAACATTTTTCCGGCAAGACTGGGGCGGTCACGCATAACGATCTGGACATGATTATGGACATCCCCGTGCAGCTGACGGTGGAGTTGGGGCGTACCAAAATGCCGATTAAAAATTTGCTGCAACTGGCGCAAGGCTCGGTGGTGGAATTATCCGGGCAAGCGGGTGAGCCGCTGGATGTGCTGATTAACGGGTTTTTGATCGCACAGGGCGAAGTGGTGGTGGTCAACGAAAAGCTCGGTATACGCCTAACCGATGTCATTACGCCATCGGAGCGGCTACGGCGGTTTAGCCGTTGAGTGCCTCCCCAATATTTGATGAAGTTTGTCGTGCGGGGAGGGGTGAAAAGCGCTTCCCGTGCAAGGTCGCGCATCGCGCACCGCAAAAGTTGCAAGGGGTGGTATCTCGTTACGCAGTTGATTTAATCTCACACGATTAACGCAACTTTGTTGCCCCCCTTACTAATGCGCGGCATTGAGTTTTTAATCGGTCATGGAAATATTTATATGGGAATAATGATGCGGCGAGCCAATCTTATAGGGGTTAAACAATGGCTGCTTATCGCGATTTTATTTTTTCCACTGCGCGCAATAGCCGAGCAGGCTGTTCGCCCCAGTTATGTGCCGCCCCCGCCCGCGGGCATGACCTCCGCCGGCATTTCTACGGGCAGTGTGGTGCAAATGGTGTTGAGTTTGCTGCTGGTATTAGGCGCAGTCGTCTTGGTGGCTTGGCTGTTAAAGCGCGTCAATTTACCGCAACACGCGGCGGGCAATTTAATGCAGATCAAGGCATCTGTCGCAGTCGGGCAGCGTGAACGTATTGTGCTGATGGAGGTGAACGATACTTGGTTGGTGATCGGTGTAGCACCGGGGCAGGTGAGTGCCCTGCACACCATGCCTAAGGTAGAAATGGCGGCGATATCGCCAGCCGATATGCAACATTCATCAGACGTGCAAAATAAATTTCAAGGTTGGTTAAAAGAGATTTTGGAGAAACGTAATGCGCGTTAAAAATAATTTCTTGGCCAATTTATTGTTATTAGGATGGTTAATATTGGGGCTGTTGCCTGCTGCATTCGCCGCCGAGCCAGCATTGCCCGCCTTCACCAGCACCCCCACCGGGGGCGGAGGACAGAGCTATTCGCTCAGTTTGCAAACGCTGCTGTTGCTTACGTCACTCAGTTTTTTGCCCGCCATTTTATTGTTGATGACCAGCTTTACGCGCATCATTATCGTGCTGTCCTTGTTGCGCTCGGCACTGGGCACGCAATCTTCGCCACCCAATCAAGTGCTGGTCGGACTGGCTCTCTTTTTAACCTTCTTCGTCATGTCGCCCGTGCTGGATAAAATGTACATCGAGGCCTACAAGCCTTATAGCGAAAATAAAATGTCGTTAGAAAAAGCACTCGATGTTGGCAGCGCGCCCCTTAAAACATTTATGTTGCGTCAGACCCGCGAGGCTGATCTAGCATTGTTTATCCGCATTTCAAACAGCGAGCCGCCGCAAAGCGCGGAACACATTCCGCTGCGAATTTTAGTGCCGGCTTATGTCATTAGTGAGCTAAAAACAGCGTTCCAAATTGGCTTTGTGGTCTTCATTCCATTTTTAATTATCGACATGGTGGTCGCCAGCGTGCTGATGTCGATGGGGATGATGATGATGTCGCCGGTGATGATTTCGCTGCCGTTTAAAATTATGTTATTCGTGCTGGCAGACGGTTGGAATTTAATCGTAGGTTCGCTCGTGCAAAGTTTTTATACTTAGGAAAAAACATGACTCCCGAAAGCGTAATCACCCTAGGCCGCCAAGCATTAGAGCTCACCCTCATCGTCTCTGCACCGCTGCTGCTCACCGCGCTGGTGATCGGTTTAGTCGTCAGTATTTTTCAAGCGGCCACGCAGATTAACGAAATGACGCTGTCATTTATACCCAAATTAATTGGCATGTTTGGCGTAATGATCATTGCTGGACCGTGGATGGTGGGCATGTTGGTGGATTATATTCAGCGGCTATTTGGCAGCATTCCGTGGCTGGTCGGGTAGGCGGGTGTTGATTAAATTTTTTATTCCGACAAGGTTGTTTAATCTCGCTCCCTCATCCCAACCCTTCTCCCGGAGGGAGAAGGACTTTAACTCCCTCTCCTTCCGGGAGAGGGAAAGAGGGTGAGGGAGCAAACTAGCACTGTTAAAATAAATTGGAATTAAGAGACCCATGCTAACCGTCACCAGCGCGCAACTCACCACCTGGCTCGCGCTATTTTTCTTCCCTTTTGTGCGCATTCTAGCGATGGTTGCCAGCTCACCGATATTGGGCAACAAACAAGTTCCCGTGCGCGTGAAAATCGGCTTGTCCGCATTGCTGACCTTCATCATCGCGCCCACGCTAGAATCCAGCGTCAACCCTGCCTCCGCGCAAGGGCTATTTGTATTGCTGCAACAAATACTCATCGGCCTGTCGATGGGCTTCACTTTGCGGCTTATTTTTACTTCGATAGAGATGGCTGGCGATATTATCGGGATGCAAATGGGCTTGGGTTTCGCCATTTTTTATGATCCTCAAAATGCCGCTTACACCCCTATCATCGCGCAATTTTTAGGGCTACTGGCCGCGCTTATTTTTCTCAGCATGAACGGACATTTATATATGCTGGAAACGCTCGCCCAAAGTTTTCACGCGTTTCCGATAGGCGAGACTGTTCCGGCGGCCAGCGCGTTTCATACGTTGGTGTTGTGGGGCGGGAATATTTTTGCCACCGCCCTACAGCTGGCGCTGCCCGTTATCGGCGTGCTGCTCATCACCAATCTCGCGCTGGGTATTTTGACGCGCAGCGCGCCACAGCTTAATTTATTCGCGGTCGGTTTTCCCATCACCCTGGCCGTTGGATTTGTCGCGATTATATTGCTGCTGCCTTACCTCACCCCGCTGTTAGAAAGATCATCCACCGCTGGCTTGGACACCGTGCAGCGCGTGCTGCAACAGTTTGCCGGGCGCGCACCCTGACTTTGGGTGGCATCAACTGCCGAGTGAACTTAAATTGTCATTTCCACCCCCGACTACATCTTTCGAGGGCAGGCTGCGGCGAGAATGACGAATGATTAGTGGTGTTCACACAATCATTGAGTGAACTATCCCTCATTTGTAACGTCACTGCTTTGTCTGCTCTCCCACCTTAAGCATAAATTTCTTGCCTCATTTTAGAAGAGACAAGGTAGAATTTACGTCATCGCAATCCCACCAAGCATATGGGTGAATCAATGAATCCTATCAAAACACCGGCTACGCCAATTGCTATCGACACAGCGCAGGGCACGCCGCCCAATACTTTTCGCCCCGCCCATTCTGCCAACCTCGGCAAGAAAAAACGGCAGCTTGATTCAGACGAGCAGCTTGCGCACGACGCAGCAGAAAATAACGACGCTTTGCTGCTGGCGCAAACAGATGCTGATTTAATCAACCCCGATGCCACTCCCCCTGATGCCACGTCAGGAGCAGCAACCGACAGCGCGCTAGAAAGCGACCCTGTGGCGGGCGGCGGTAGTGCTGTTGATGATGCGGGCGCAGCCGTGTTGGATGCTGAGGGCAGTGCAGGTGCGGGATCAGGTTCTGGAATGGGCGGATTATTTGCGGGCGACAACACAGTGCTCACCAGCGCGCTGGCCGGCGTGGCGGTATTGGGCTTGGCCGCAGCGGGGGGCGGAGGCGGAGGTAGCACGCCTGCGGGGGGCACGCCGCCGCCTGCGGGGGATGCAGTACCTACATTACTTTCTAGTTCCCCAGTCAATGCGGCTTTAGGTGTGGAGACCACCAGCAATATTGTGCTGATCTTTAGTGAAAATGTGCAGGCGGGGACGGGCAATATTGTCATTACCAATCTGGCTGATTCAAGTACGCGTGAAATTCCAATTGACGATACAAAAATTACGATCAGTGGCAATACCGTCACGATTAACCCGCTGGTTAACTTAGCCTTAGGCCAAAATTACAGCGTAACTATGGGTTCCGGCGTTATTCAAGATGCGACAGGGAATGCTTATGCAGGCATAACAGGTAATAGCCTGAGTTTTACCGTAAGCGCAATTAATCTTGGTGCACTGAATGGCGGAGATGGTTTCAAAATTTCGGGTGTCGCAACGGGGGATTCCAGCGGACATGCAGTGAGCAATGCAGGCGATGTAAACGCTGATGGCTTTGATGATTTCATCATTGGTGCATACGCGGCGGCATCACAAGCGGGTGCATCCTATGTGGTTTTTGGCAAGGCTGATGGGCTGCCTACGAATTTCGATCTTTCGTCATTGACAGCCACGGGTGCGAATGGAAGTACTGGGTTCAAAATTTCGGGTGTCGCAGCCTTTGACTATAGCGGTCGCTCGGTGAGCAGCGCGGGCGATGTGAATGGTGATGGCTTTGCCGATTTAATTATTGGCGCAAATGAGGCCAGCCCAAATAATATTTCATATGCGGGCGCATCTTATGTGGTGTTTGGCAAGGCTGATGGGCTGCTTGCGAATTTTAACCTCTCCTCATTGACAGCCACGGGTGCAAATGGCAGCACCGGCTTTAGAATTTCTGGTGCCACAGCCAGTGACTCTAGTGGCTTTTCCGTCAGCAACGCAGGTGATATCAATGGTGATGGATTCGCAGATTTAGTTATTGGCGCGTACGGGGTGAATGTAGGCTCAAATGCTGACGCGGGCGCGGCTTATGTGGTGTTTGGCAAGGCTACGAGTTTTGGCACAAACCTTAACCTCCCCACACTCAATGGCACAAACGGCTTTAAGCTCGCTGGCGTAGCAGCGGCTGACCATGCCGGCATTTCAGTCAGCAGCGCAGGTGATGTCAATGGCGATGGTTTTGCCGATTTAATTGTCGGCGCGCATCAAGCCGATATAACAGGTGTTAATACTAATGATGGCGTGGCGTATGTGCTGCTCGGCAAGGCGGGTGGCTTTGCTGCAAGTATCCCGCTGGATAGCCTTGTTGGAGCAACGGGCTTTCAAATTCGCGGTGCAGCAGCGGGTGACAATGCGGGTATTTCGGTGAGCAGCGCGGGCGATGTGAACGGCGATGGCTTGGATGATTTAATCGTTGGGGCAACGGGTGCAAATGCCGCAGCGGGAGCAGCCTATGTGATATTCGGCAAAACAACTTTTACGGGCGCAATTAATCTTCAGATTCCTCTGGATGGCAGCAACGGTTTCAAACTTTCTGGCGCAACAGCGGGCGATACCAGTGGCGTTTCGGTCAGCAGCGCGGGCGATGTGAATGGCGATGGCTATGCGGATTTAATTGTCGGCGCGAATGCGGCGGATCCGAATGGCGCGGATTCCGGCGCGACCTATATCGTGTTGGGCGGTGCGGGCGGCTTTGGCATCAATGGAAACTTTAATCTGTCGACTATTAACGGCACCAATGGCTTTAGGCTCACGGGTGCGGCGGCGGGCGATCTCAGCGGGGTTGCGGTGAGTAGCGCGGGCGATATCAATGGCGATGGCTTCGATGATTTGATTGTGGGCGCAAGCAGTGCCGACCCAAATGGGGCAGATTCAGGCGCGTCCTACGTTATTTTTGGCAGCAATTTTGCGGGTGCAACGATACTGACTGGCTCAGCCACGGGCACGACTGCTGCGGATATTTTTGTCGGTGGCGCAGGCAACGATACGCTTACGGGCGGCGGCGGGGCCGATGCTTTTCAAGGCGGCGCGGGCAACGACACAATTATTGTAGGGGACAGCACGGTACGTAAAGTTGATGGCGGCAACGGCGTGGATACGGTGAATGTCAACGCGCTGGGCTTTGTCGATTTTCGCGCGCTCAACAGCAAATTTGCCTCGCTGGAAAAAATTGATTTGAGTGGCAATGCGTTACCGCAAAACAATATCGTGTTGGATGTGCAAATCGTGCTGAATTTGTCCGATACAAAACACACTCTACGCAATGGGGATGGGACGTTGCTATTTGACGATAGCAACACCGTGCTGGTTAAGGGCGATGCAGGGGATAGGCTGTCACTGGTGGGTGTGTGGACTAAGGGTGGTGGGTTGCCAACAACTCTGCAAGATGAAGTGGGTAGCTTCACTACTTACACCGCTGGAGCTGCAAGGGTGTTGGTGGATACAGAAGTGATTGTCACCTTTGCCCCCAGCCTTTTGGACAATCTGGATGGGGTTAACGGTTTTAAACTCACCGGCGCGGCAGCGGGCGATTTCACAGGCCGCTCAGTGAGTAATGCGGGCGATGTGAATGGTGACGGTTTTGCGGATGTGATCGTCGGTGCGCACGGGGCAAGTGCTGGCGCAGGGGCATCGTATGTGGTGTTTGGCGGTACAGCCGCAATCGCAGGAGGCAATCTCAATCTCTCCGCACTCACTGGCACAAACGGCTTCAAAATTTCTGGCGCAGCAGCGGGCGATTTCAGCGGCTTTGCAGTTAGCAACGCGGGTGATGTGAATGGGGATGGCATAGCCGATTTGATTATTGGTGCATATGCGGCAAACGTTTCTGCAGGTGTGTCGTATGTGGTGTTTGGGAAGACTGGGGGGTTTGCTGCCGATATTAATCTTGCCGACTTGGGTACGAACTTAGGCACGCCTGGCTTCAAAATCGCTGGCGACGTGGGCGGTGACTACAGCGGTCGCTCGGTCAGCAGCGCGGGCGATGTGAACGGTGATGGCTTGGATGATTTGATTATTGGTGCAGATGGCAATGGGGCGGCCTATATCGTTTTTGGCAAAGTGGGTATCACAGATATTGACCTCGCTACGCCTAATGCCGGATTCTTCCAAATTGCCAGCGGGGCATTGGATTACAGCGGCCGCTCGGTCAGCAGTGCGGGTGACATCAATGGCGATGGTTTTGCCGATTTAATTATCGGCGCGCCTAAGGCAGATATAAATGCGCCCCCCACTGTGCTGGTGGATGCGGGTGCGGCCTATGTGGTGTTTGGCAGTGACACGATTGGCGCGGCCAATATGAACTTAGCCACCAACCCGTTGAACGGTACGAATGGTTTCAAGATTTCTGGTGCGCCGAGTGGCGTGCCGGGGGCTGATGCAGGAGGATTGCCAGTACAAGTCGGCGGCGATTTCGCGGGCTTTTCGGTCAGCGGCGCGGGCGATGTGAATGGCGATGGTTACACCGATTTAATCATCGGCGCATATGCCGCAGACCGTGCCGAACCTAAAGCTTTCAGCATTGGCGCATCGTATGTGGTGTTTGGCAAGGCCACAGGCTTTGGCGATGGGCAGGGCAATTTGAATCTCGCCAATCCGCTCACCGATACAACGGGTTTCAAAATTTCAGGCGTTGTGCAGGATGATAAAAGTGGCTTTTCGGTCAGCAGTGCGGGCGATGTGAATGGCGATGGTTTGGATGATTTAATTGTCGGTGCGCCCAATGTGGGTGCGACGGGCACGCTTTCATCCGGCGCGACCTATATCGTTTTTGGCCGAGCAAATGCCGTCAATGGAGTGGGTGGGTTTGCCGGCAACCTCAATCTGGCTGACTTAGATGGCAGCAACGGTTTCAAACTGGCAGGCGTGGCGGCATATGACCAGAGCGGCATTTCGGTTAGCGGTGCGGGCGATGTGAATGGCGATGGCTTCGATGATTTAATGGTGGGTGCACATCAGGCTGATATCAATGCACTTACTGATCCAGCAACTAACGAGGGCGCGGCTTACGTTATTTTTGGCGGTAATTTTACGGGCGCAGTCACGCATGTCGGCACGGCTGGCGCGGATACACTCACTGGTACAAACGCGGCGGAAACTTTTTTTGCTGGGGTGGGTAACGACACCATTACCGCAGGTGGCGGCAACGATTTTATAAACGGCGGCCTGGGTGCAGACAGCATGACAGGTGGGCTGGGTGCAGATACTTTCGTGTTTGCTGCGGGGGATTCAACGCTCACCATTGGCGAAACAGGCAACGCTGGAACAATTGTGGGCTTTGATACGATTACTGATTTCGCGCTGGGCGGCGGGGACACCATTGATACTTTTGGTACGCCTGCGGTGGTTGCGAATGGCGTAACAAATGGCATAGACTCCACACTGACCATCGCTGCTGCTACCGTTAAAAGCCACAGCATTACAAACGGGATGGTGACCTTCGATGATGCGGATACATTTGTTGGCGCATTGGTACTCGGTAGCACCACAGATATAGCCGCCGTGGTGCAATATCTGCAAAACAATGACATCGGCGATGCCGGGTCAACCGTGGCGTTCACGGCCAGCATCGGCGGTACAGCGCACACTTATTTGTTCACCCAAGGCGATGCCGCAGGGACGAATAACTTGGATGTGTTGGTGGATATGGTGGGGATTACTGCTACGGGTGTGTCTTTAGCGGCGGCAGCGGGCAATATTCTTATTATTTAACCGAGATCATCCCAAGTCCCGTCATTCCCGCCCCCGACAGGGACATTCGAGGGCAGGCTGCGGCGGGAATCCAGCGAAAAAATACGCCGCGAAGCGGATAACGCCTTGATATTGACCCGCTGCGCGGGGCTATTTGCTTAACTAGATTCCGCCTGCGCGGGAATGACGAAGCCAAATAATTTTAGGGCGCGTTAAATTTCGGTTGTAGGTCGGGGGGGATTGTTGGTAGAATCGCGCCCCTGAATTTTGATTAAGGGTTGTACATGACGACTGTGCGTGTTAAAGAAAATGAGCCGTTTGAAGTTGCGATGCGTCGCTTCAAGCGTTCGGTAGAAAAAACAGGTTTATTGACGGAGCTGCGCGCCCGTGAATTTTACGAGAAGCCCACGGCAGAGCGTAAGCGCAAGCTGGCGGCGGCGGTAAAGCGGCACTATAAACGCCTGCGTAACCAAGTATTGCCACCCAAACTGTTTTAAAAAAAGCTGGGCTGCATTAAAAATACTGAGTCGCATCCTGCGGGTTCAATATATTAGCGTCCAATGTTTTTACGGACGCTTTTTTGATTTATGGATTAAGCCATGAGCCTGAAACACACCATCACAGAAGATATGAAAACCGCCATGCGCGCTAAAGATACAGCGCGCTTGGGGGCAATTCGTTTGTTGCTGGCGGCGATGAAGCAGCGCGAGGTGGATGAGCGCATTGAGTTGACCGATACCGATGTCATCACGATTATCGACAAGATGATTAAGCAACGTCGCGATTCTATCAGCCAGTTTGAAGCGGCAGCGCGGCAAGAGTTAGCAGATGCTGAGAAATTTGAGATCAGCGTGTTGCAAACGTATATGCCGCAAGCTCTGTCGGAAAGTGAAGTGGAGGCCGCCGTGAATGCCGCGATTGCCAGCAGCGGGGCAAAATCGCCGCAGGAAATGGGCAAGGTCATTGCTTTGCTCAAGCCTGTATTGGCGGGACGCGCTGACATGGGTAAGGTGTCGGCTTTGGTTAAGGCGCGGCTTGCAGTGCCAGCAAACCGCTAAAGGGCAGAGCGCGGTGTTAATTTTGGCAGCGTTAAATCTCGGCTCGGAATACTCATTGACACATGAGTCAACTCCGTTTCCTCGCCAAGAGCGGGAGGGTGGCGGGTGTCAACTCCACGTCCGGCTGCACCCGCGAGGGGTACGCCGTGGTTGCAAGGGGCTGAAGCCCCGGCAACACACGCAGGCCGGACAGTGGATTGCCTACTTTTAGTGCACTGCTGCCGGGTACCCTCCGGCCTCCCCTGACAATTCCGCATGGGCTCGCCGGATAGCGGATTGCGTACTTTTAGTGCTTTACGGGGGGCTTCGCCTTGCGCTGCATCTCTTGAGCGATTTCTGACACAGCAAGACTACAAGACTAAAAGAAACGCGTATTAAATAATTTTTAGTACCCTGTAATTGGAATTATTAAAAGAAAGACTCATTGATGTACGCCCTAATTCGTCCGCTGCTTTTTTCACTCCCCCCCGAAACTGCACACCACCTCACCTTAAACGGCCTGCAGGCTGCCTATCGCGCGGGCTTGTTGCCAAAATTTATCGCACATGCCAAGTCGGATCCATACCCTGCAATGGGGCTGATTTTTCCTAACCGCGTGGGGTTAGCCGCAGGGTTAGACAAAAATGGCGAGTATATCGACGCGCTGGCGGCGTTGGGGTTTGGCTTTATAGAAATCGGCACGGTCACCCCGCGCCCGCAGCCCGGCAACCCGCAGCCGCGCATGTTTCGCTTGGCCGCCGCACAGGCCATTATTAACCGCATGGGGTTTAATAATGGGGGATTGGACGCGCTCATTGCCAATGTGCAGCGTTCACGTTTCGCCAACACGCCGGGTGCTATTTTAGGCATCAACATTGGCAAAAACTTTGATACACCGATTGAACAGGCCGCCGATGATTACCTGCAATGTTTGCGCGGTGTGTATGCCTATGCCAGCTATGTCACGATCAACATCTCATCGCCCAACACCCGCGATTTACGCCAGCTACAGGGCGGCAACCAGTTAGATGATCTGCTGACACAGCTTAAAGCAGAGCAGCAAAAATTAGCCGATCAACACGAAAAATATGTACCGCTGGTGCTTAAAATTGCGCCGGATTTAGAAGGCGAGCAGATCGAGCATATCGCCAAGCTTTTGCTGCATCACCGTATTGATGGCGTGATTGCGACCAATACGACGGTCGCGCGCGACGGCGTTGAACATTTGCCGCACCACGCTGAAGTGGGGGGCTTAAGTGGCGCACCGTTGCGTGCAAAATCCACGATGGTAGTGCGACAACTCGCGGCTGCATTGCAAGGAGCCATTCCAATTATCGGCGTGGGGGGCATTTTGTATGGCGCAGATGCGGTCGAAAAAATAGACGCAGGCGCATCATTGGTGCAGTTATACAGCGGACTGGTTTATCGCGGTACAGGCTTAATCGCAGAGTGTGCGAACGTGATTGCGACGAGATAAATTTACAGGATGAAGATTTTCTTGTTGATGCAGCTACGAGCGCGTGTGCAAAAACCTGTAAAATGCCAAGTTGAGGAATTAATTTTGAACATCAATCGTAATTAATATTAATAGCAGAGGAAAAGTCATGAGCAAAAATTTAGTGCAGTTTCTGATCGAAGAGCAAAGACGTAATCCGACCGGAGACGACTTAACTGGGTTGCTAGACGACATTGTGATCGCTTGTAAAAAAATTTCTTATAACGTCAATAAGGGTGGTTTGATTGGCGTGTTGGGCAGCGCGGGCAGTGAAAACGTGCAGGGTGAGACGCAGAAAAAATTGGATGTCATCACCAATGATATTTTTATTGAGGCGACCGAGTGGAGCGGCCATTACGCGGCACTCGCATCGGAAGAAATGGATGATATTTATCCGATTCCCGCGCAATATCCTAAGGGTAAATACTTGGTGTCGTTTGATCCGCTGGATGGCTCATCCAACATTGATGTGAACATTTCTGTGGGGACTATTTTTTCAATTTTGCGCTGCCCGGACGGTGTGACCAATCCTACCGCTGACGACTTTCTGCAGCCTGGCACCCAGCAAATTTGCGCGGGCTATGCTTTGTATGGCCCGGCCACCATGATGGTGTTGACTACGGGCAATGGCGTGAACGGCTTTACGTTGGACAGCAGCGTGGGGGAATTTATGTTGACCCATCCGAACATGACCGTCCCCGCTGATACGCAAGAGTTTGCGATCAACGCTTCCAATCAACGTTTTTGGGAAGCCCCTGTGCAACGCTATATTGATGAGTGTGTGAAGGGTAAATCTTCCGGCGGGCGCGAGAAAAATTTCAACATGCGCTGGGTTGCGTCTATGGTGGCAGAAGTGCATCGCATTTTGGTGCGCGGTGGCATTTTTATGTACCCGTTTGATACTAAAGAAGTGGGCAAGGCGGGCAAGCTGCGGTTGTTGTACGAAGCCAACCCCATGTCGTTTATTATCGAACAGGCAGGCGGCCTGGCCTCTACTGGTCGCGGACGCATCATGGACTTAAAACCCACTGGTTTGCATCAGCGTGTGCCCGTTATTTTGGGCTCTAAAAATGAAGTTGAACGTGTTGTTAGTTACCACAAAGACGCGTAATGATTGTGCCGCTGCATGAATCCAATCTATCAATCTAACTTGGTCAGTCTGCCCTTGCTGCATCGCGGCAAGGTGCGCGATATTTACGCGGTCGACACACAACATTTGCTGATTGTGCAGACCGATCGGCTATCTGCCTTCGATGTCATTTTGCCTACCGCTGTGCCGGGCAAAGGGCGCGTGCTCACGGCCATGTCCAATTTTTGGTTTGCCAAGTTACAGCATATTATTCTGAATCATCTTTCGGGAATTTCGCCGGAATCGGTCGTGGGAACGAGGCAGATCGCGCGCAGGTAATAGGTCGAGCCTTTGTGGTGAAGCGTCTGCAACCTTTGCCGATAGAGGCCATCGTGCGCGGATATTTAGCCGGATCAGCGTGGAAGGATTATCAAAAAACGGGCGGCGTATGCGGTGTGGCATTGCCCGCAGGGATGCAGCAATCGCAAAAATTACCGCACGCACTGTTCACCCCATCGACCAAAGCAGCAGCGGGTGAGCACGATGAAAACATTTCTTTTGAGCAGGCCGCAAAATTATTGGGAGAGGCGCGAGCCAACGAGGTGCGCGATGCTTCGTTGGCGCTGTACACACAAGCGGCACAATATGCAGAAACAAAAGGGCTAATTATTGCTGACACCAAATTTGAATTTGGGTTGGATGCAGCCGGAAAATTATATTTAATCGACGAAGCACTCACGCCAGATTCGTCGCGTTTTTGGCCGGCAGATCAATATAAAATTGGCGGTAGCCCGCCCAGTTTTGATAAGCAAATTGTGCGCGATTGGTTAGAAAAAAGTGATTGGAATAAACAAGCACCCGCACCGGAATTGCCCAGTGGAGTGTTGCAAAAAACAGCGGAAAAATACCGCGAAGCGTTGAGTTTGTTGGTGGAATGATGCTCGGCCTCAAGACCAACGATGCCGAGCATATTCGTGCAAAAGCTTATTATTCTTTAGTGCCTTTTAACTCACGATAACGCTTTTTTTCCGCGTCGTAGTTGGCGTTGAGCAAGGCGGCCTTTTCTTCAGCAGCGGTTAAATCACGCGTAAGCTTTTCAAGTCGTTCTTTAGATTCGGTGAGATCGGCTTGCAAAGAGGCGTGTACGGGTTTGCCAGCCTTGACCTTGCTATCAGCCTCACTTTGGAACCTACTCAAGTTCGTTTCAGCTGTTTTTTTCATCATTTTAATACTGCTCACCCGTGTTTCAGCTTGTTGCAAATTGCGCGTACGAGCCAACTCTATTTCTTGCTCGCTGCTATAAGTATTAAGCAGCGACATGTCTTTGCGCCGCTGTTCTTGCAATTCAGTTTCTGCAATACGTTTCTTGGCGGCAGCCTCTTCTACGGCACGCTTCTGTTCTTCGGTGGCTTTCTCGTTACGTTTGGTGACTTGTCCTTTGTCATTCAACAGCACATTATTTTTATTGGCATATTCTGGCGGGATGGTTTCGCCATAATGGGTGATGCCGTTATCATCCACCCACTTGTAAAGCTTGGCTTGCACAGAGCCGCTTATCAACACAAGAAAAATTAAGCCTGCACCCAATAAGCTGGATTTAACGGGTTTCATGTTATTCATGCTTTACTCCATAACGGTTACGATAGTTTTCAACGGCAGATAAATTTTGCGCTAATTGGGCATCGTTTTTCAAATAGCCCAGCAGGTCATCCAGCGTGGCAATGGCAATCACTGGAATGTCGTAAGCGCGTTGGACTTCTTGCGTGGCAGAAAGTTTTTTTTCATGCGGGTCAATCTTCTGCCCTATTTCCATGCGATCCAGCGCGATTACCACACCACAAGGTGTAGCACCCGCCGCGCGAATCACCTCGATGGATTCGCGCACTGAGGTACCCGCTGAAATCACATCGTCAATAATTAAAACATTACCATGCAAATTAGCGCCTATGGTATTGCCGCCTTCGCCGTGATCTTTTGCTTCTTTGCGATTAAAGCAATACGGCACGTTGCGCCCCTGCTCCATGAGCGATATAGCCGTGCCCGCCGCCAGTGGAATGCCTTTGTAGGCCGGGCCGTACAGCATGTCAAAGTTGAGGCCGGAAGCCAGGATGGTCTGCGCGTAAAACTGCGTTAGATTTTTTAACGACGCGCCATCATTGAACAAGCCCGCATTAAAAAAATAGGGTGACAAGCGCCCTGCCTTGGTTTGAAATTCGCCAAAGCGCAAAACCTTTTGCTGGATGGTAAAGCGGATAAAATCTTGGCGCATTTGCGATAAGTTAATCGGGTGATTTTGCGTCATGTCAGATAGACCGGAAAGTTGAGTGTGCCGTCATTATAATAGCGCGCCCTGAAATTATATTAAACGATTAGGCAAAAGGAGAATTTTAGTGCGCGTAATCAGTATCAATTTAAATGGCATCCGTTCGGCTTTCAACAAAGATTTTTTGCCTTGGCTGCAACAGCAAAGTGCCGATGTTATTTGTCTGCAAGAACTCAAAGCGCAAGCTGCCGATATGACTGCTGAGATGCTCGCACCCGCAGGTTATTACGGCTATTTTCATTATGCAGAAAAAAAGGGCTATAGCGGGGTGGGTATTTATTGCAAAAAAAAGCCGCAGAAAATAATCGAAGGGTTGGGCATTCTTGAGTTTGATCGCGAAGGGCGTTATTTGGAAGCGCAGTTTGGCAACCTCAGCGTGATCTCTCTCTATTTGCCCTCAGGCTCTAGCGGCGAAGAACGGCAAGCGGTGAAATTCAAATTTATGGCCGCTTTTATGCCGCATCTGCGCGAACTGTTTGCCAGTGGACGAGAAATTTTATTATGCGGCGATTGGAATATTGCCCACACCGAAAAAGATTTAAAAAATTGGCGTGGTAATCGAAAAAACTCAGGCTTCTTGCCGGAAGAGCGCGCGTGGTTGACCGAGCTATTGAGCGAGGTTGGTTTCGTGGACGTGTTCCGGCAGTTGCACCCAGAGCTGGAGGCTTATACCTGGTGGTCCAATCGCGGGCAAGCTTGGGTAAAAGATGTGGGCTGGCGTATTGATTATCAAATCGCTACGCCCGCAATGGCGAGCACGGCGCGCAGCGCAGACATTTATAAGGCGCAGCGGTTCAGCGACCATGCCCCGCTGACGATTGATTATGAGCAATCACTTTCTTAAGTAGCGTGCAGACATACTAAGAAATAAAACCAGGTGTCCATGTTAAAATCAAAAATTACGGTTTAATTGGATGGCGGTGAATAATGGAACTAACGTTAGGCAAAGTTGCTCTATTGTTGCCCGTGTTGTGTTGCCCGTGTTGCCCGTTCATTCCCGCTCTACGAATGCGTGAGTGGAATAAATCAAGTACAGCTTAAGCAGTAAAATATAAAAGGACAGCAAACGATGAAGTGGATACAAATGCAAAAGAAAGTGGTTGAAAGCAATGTGCGGATGACCTGCTGTGCTGAAAGGGGTGTGGCATGATTCCTGAAATCGGTAGTTTTGCGCTTATTTTGGCAATGATACTGGCGCTGGTGTTGGGCACCTTGCCTATCATCGGTAGCTTGAATGGTAGCCATCGTTTAATGGCTGTCGCCAAGCCCGCCGTGTACGGGCAAATGATCTGTGTGGTGATTGCATTTGCGTGTTTGATTTATTCCTTTGTCACCTTCGATTTCTCGGTCAAATTCGTCGCTAACCACTCCAATCTTTTGCTGCCGCTGCAATATCGTATCGCCGCCTCTTGGGGGGGGCACGAAGGTTCGCTGCTATTGTGGATGACCATGCTGGCTGGCTGGACGGTGGCCGTGGCACTATTTAGCAAGCGCCTGCCGACTGAAATGGTGGCGCGCGTGTTGGGCGTGATGGGCTTGGTCAGCACCGGTTTTATCGCATTTACTTTGTTTACCTCGAACCCATTTGAGCGGCTGTTACCCGGCGCGCTAGATGGTCATGATCTCAATA
>Ga0209824_10000398_pt1 | contig 27837 bp, 30 predicted proteins | sample VDWuncwatermetaG_FD_184124 | JGI IMG/M metagenome (GOLD analysis project Ga0209824, IMG submission 184124) | Wastewater microbial communities from Netherlands to study Microbial Dark Matter (Phase II) - VDW unchlorinated drinking water (SPAdes)... ...
GAGCGCAGCCGTGTGAGTGGAGGAGCCGATCCGGGTGATGCCGATCTTTTTGCCCTTGAGATCGCTTACCTTCTTGATTTCGGGCCGCGCCATGAACGAAAAGACGAGGCGATTGCTAACGCCGGCAACCAGAACCACGCCGGCCCCTGTCAGGGCGGCCTGAAGAGTGTTGCGGCCGTCTCCGTAGGAAATAGCGAGCTCGCCTGCCAGCATGGTCTGAATGGCTCTGGAACTCGATGGGATGTGGAGGAGTTCGACATCCAGGCCATTTTTTTTGAATATCCCTTCCTCCTGGGCGATCCAAAAGCCGCTCTGTGTCCCAGCCGTGGCAGACCAGTTGAGCCTAACCTTCATCTGTGCCCAAGAGGGCGGGGAAAGAGCCGCAAGATTAAGGAGGATTAGCAAAAGGGAGGCGTAGACCTTGCGCCGCAGATGCGCAACCTGTTTCTGAAACCGAGCAATGCGCTCCAGAGTCACCTTGAGTTCCTTATCGTTTGCAATCATGTCTGCTCCTCCACGATTTCGATGACGCGCTGCTGCGGCGACTTCCGGACGCCACGTGACTGCTATCTCCGCGGAAAAGATTTTCGCGCGACCACAGGAGGTTGCGAAGCTTTAGCGGGGTTTTGATCATCGTAGTCCCTGCAGTCGACCTGTTCGGGACACCGGAACAGGGATTTCTATTTCGCGAAGGGGATCAGGCCGTCGCGGCTGCGCTGGTAGTTTCTCTGAACCTGTTCCGGGTTACGGTTGATGAACTGGCGATGGAACATCGGATGGCGCAGGCTACGGACTTCGTGCTCGATCTCGAACAACTTATCGCCGCTTTCAGGATCTACAATGTCTTTGAAACGGAACTGATGATTCCGGACATCTTCCATGATCAGATTGCGGCGCTTGAGGAAGCCGTAAGGTCCGGAGAAGTTCGCCAGGTAGACCGCGATGTGGTGGCCGTCGTACGGCGGAATCTTTTCCGTGGTCTCCCGGAAAAGGAGCCATTGGTTGCGCCCGCTCCCTACACGCGCCAGCGGTACGCCATCGTCTGAGTCCACAGCGGAAGGAGCCCGCATGACTTCTTGGTAAAAACGCGCAATCCCTCCGGCCGTACCCGGCCTCACCTGAAACTCAACGTACGGAATGCCGAGGAGCATGTCGCCAAACCTCGGGCCTGGATTGTAGCAGCGAAAATGATTACCCCAGGGACAGGTGACCGCGACATGGTCATGCTCCAAAGACCACGCGAATCGAGTGGCCTTCAGACGTTCTTCTACCGCTTTAAGGCGTCCTTGTAGCAGCTCCAGATTGAGCACCACCACTCCGATATGGCCCGGTATCACCTGCGCGTTGCGCGTAGGCAAGTGAAACTGCTGCTCTCCCACATTGATCCACATGTTTTCCAGACCGACGCTGAGGTACGGATCGCGGGTAAATCCGAGCCCAACTACATAAAAGAGGATGGCTGTCGGCTGATCGGGGATCTGCAGATTGACATGCTCCAGCAATACGATGTTGCCCACGTCCTCTTCGGTGTAGTTTCGTATGGGTTCCATCGTTGTCCTCCGCCCGATTCGAGGGGGCTACGTTTAATCCCCCCAGATCTTAGATTGCTCTCTTACGTTCGGGTCTGCAAGCAGCTCGGGGAATAGTGGCGCGAGTGTTTTCCAGCAGTTCCCAACGTTTTTTTCCTCGACGGCCTCCCATCAAAGGTTCTTGAACCCGCGAAACAGGCTATTATCATTCCGACCTCCGGGCCGCCGTCAAGGAGAGAGAAAGAGTGCTCCTCGGGGTCAACTCTTCCGGGACTTGCAGCTTACGAGCCCTCGGGGAACGCGCCTTCGGCCGCGGCCGATAGACCATCCTCGCTCTGCTCGGAATCTCAGATTGCAGATCTCACATCTCAGATTTGAGATTTGAAATTTGCCATTTGTAATCCCGAAGGGCATGTCCGCAGCCTCATTCGCGCTCCCCTCGGCCTCTTTCCTCCCAAGGGACCTCCCTGTCCTCGTAAGCGAACATCGGCTCGGAGGCGTCGGAACTCTCTGCGAGCCGAGGATAGCAGCATCGACTGTCTGAGCCCGTATTTGTTTCATGGGCGAGTTTCGGTGCTGCCCGAGGCGAGCAGCTAGAGTTCCAGCCGAGGAGACGGTGAGCCAAGAGGGCAGGGAGGTCCCTCTCTTCATTGCCTTCGGCGCGAGAGGCGGGCCCCCGAACGGAACTTCTCGACAAGGAGGCACTGAAGCGAAGGGATAGGAGGCTCCCCTCTTCCCTAATAGAGGAGTGTAGGGCTAGGTGCCGACCTGCCACGAAGAGAGATAGGTTTGTTGTTCTCTGGTGAGCTTGTCGATGTGGAGCCCCATGCTCGCGAGCTTTAGACGCGCCACCCAATCCTCGACCGCTTTGGGGACATCATAAACCTGAGGCGTGAGTTTCTTGCGGTTTTTTACCGCCCACTCCGAGGCGAGGGCCTGGGTGGCAAAGCTCATGTCCATGACGGAAGCCGGATGGCCTTCGGCGGCGGCGAGGTTGACGAGTCGCCCTTCGCCCAGGAGATAGATCCTCTTTCCTCCCGGCAAGGTGTACGCATCTACATAGTTGCGGACATTTTTTTGCTCTTTCACCGCCATCCGCTTCAGGGCCTTGATGTCGATCTCGATATCGAAATGGCCCGAGTTGCAGATCACCGCCCCATCCTTCAAGAGTCTCAGATGCTCCTTTCCGATCACATGCATGTCGCCGGTCAAAGTGATGAAGAGATCGCCGATCTTCGCCGCCTCTTTCATCGCCATCACTTCAAATCCGTCCATCGCCGCCTCGAGGGCGCGAATCGGATCCACTTCAGTCACGATCACTTTCGACCCCATGCCGCGGGCGCGAGAAGCGACTCCCTTGCCGCACCAGCCGTAGCCTGCCACCACGACCCGTTTGCCGGCTAAGAGCATATCCGTTGCGCGAATGACCCCGTCGATCGTCGACTGTCCGGTACCGTAGCGGTTGTCAAAGAGATGTTTGGTGCTGGCGTCGTTCACGGCGATGACCGGAATCTTGAGGGCGCCGTCCGCGGCGAGGGCGCGCAGGCGAATAACGCCGGTCGTGGTTTCCTCCATGCTGGCGATCATTTTGGAGGCGAGCCGGGAGTATTCTTTATGGAGCATGGAAACCAAATCCGCGCCGTCATCCATGGTGACGACCGGGGCATGATCGAGAGCGGCGCGCAGGTGGCGATAGTAGGTCTTGTGATCCTCCCTTTTGATAGCGTAAACCGGTATCCGTTCGTGCTTGACCAGGGAAGCGGCGACGTCATCTTGCGTGGAAAGCGGGTTGGAGGCGCAAAGGACAATCTGGCCACCTCCGGCCTTTAACGTCTTGACCAAATTCGCAGTCTCTGCCGTGACGTGGAGGCAGGCCGAGAAGCGCAGTCCTTGGAATGGTCTTTCTTTTTGAAAGCGCTCGCGCACCCTCCTTAGAACGGGCATGTCTTGATCCGCCCAGAGGATGCGTTTTTTCCCCTGCGGCGCTAGTCCAATGTCTCGGATATCATATTTTTTCACAGCCATGGTTACGGCCTCCTCCCCGCCAGGATCTGGTTTAGACCTTTGCTGCAGCTTTCTTTAGGTCCTCGACCCGGTCCGTTCTCTCCCAGGTAAAGTAACCGTTCTCGGCCGTGCGCCCGAAATGGCCGTAGGATGCCGTGGCGCGATAGATGGGACGCTTTAAATCCAAGATTTCAATGATGGCCTTGGGCCTCAAGTCGAAGCTTTCCTGCACGATACGGGCGAGTTCCGCCTCCGGGATCACGCCGGTATCGAAGGCATCGATCGCAACGGAAACGGGCTGGGCCACGCCGATAACGTAGGCCAATTGGACTTCACATCTGCGAGCCAGTTTTGCCGCGACGATATTCTTAGCGATGTAGCGTGCCATGTAAGCGGCGCTGCGATCGACCTTGGAAGGATCCTTGCCTGAGAAGGCGCCACCGCCGTGACGTCCCATTCCCCCGTAGGTGTCCACGATGATCTTCCGCCCGGTAAGGCCGCAGTCTCCCTGGGGGCCTCCCACCACGAAACGACCCGTGGGGTTGACATGAAAAACCGTGCTCTTGTCGAGATAATCTGCGGGGATGACAGCCCGGATAACGCCATCAATCACGGTTTCTCTAAGCTTGCTGTACTGCACGTCCGGGGCGTGCTGTGTCGAGACGACCACGCTTTGAACTCTCACGGGCCTTCCCTCGCGATACTGGACCGTCACCTGCGATTTGCTGTCGGGCCTGATAAAGGAGGCCTCTCCTCCTTTCCGGATCTTGGCCAAATACTTGACCAGACTGTGGGCCATTTGAATAGGGAAGGGCATCAATTCCGGCGTCTCATCACAGGCATAGCCGAACATCATTCCCTGGTCCCCCGCCCCCTGCTCTTTGTGGAGCCCTTCTCCCTCTGTCACCCCCTGAGAGATGTCCGGGGATTGCTGTTCTACCGCGGTGAGGATGGCGCAGGTGTTACCGTCGAAACCTATCGAGGAATCGGTGTAACCGATGTCGCGTACGACATCGCGGGCTATTTCGTTGTAGCTGACCTTGGTCTTGCTGGTAATCTCACCGGCGATGACGATCATCCCGGTCTTCGTGAGGGCTTCACAGGCTACCCGGCTGTCTGGATCGCCGCTTAAATGGGCGTCCAGGATGGCATCAGAAATCTGATCGCACATCTTGTCCGGATGTCCTTCGGAAACAGACTCTGAAGTAAAGAGAAAATCCTTTGCTGCCATTCAACAAACCTCCCTGGTTAACCAGCGTAAAGCGAATTTCTGTCCTATATCGAATAACAGAGGGGGAATCAAGTTCACTCGCTCTCGTAGAATTTTTTCCCCACGAGTTTTTCTAGGGCGCGCATCGCCTCCTCTGCATCTTCTCCATCCGCCTCCACGTGGATTTTGCTTCCCCGGGTGGCAGCCAAGGTAAGCACCCCCAAAATGCTCCTCCCGTCCACCACTTGACCATCTTTAGCGATTTTCACCTCAGCGGAAAAACGGTTCACCGTCTGGACTAGGAGGGCGGCGGCCCTGGCATGCAGGCCGAGTTTGTTCTTGATCTCAAGTTTTTTGACTAGCTTCGCCATCCATCTACCCCGTTCCCGTCCGACCCACTCTTGGGCATCCCCCAGAGACTCATCTGTTAGCAGCGTTCGCACAATGTCAGCATTTTTCAGACATATAGGGTCGGAACGGGGTCTACTTATCGATATCTCTATGTTTCACGTGAATGCGAAATCGTTCCTGGTCCAGCCTCTTCTTCAACTCCTCTACCAGGACAACGGAGCGGTGTTTTCCTCCGGTACAGCCGAGGGCCAGGGTCAGGCTGCTCTTTCCCTCGCGTTCGTATTGGGGAAGAACGAACTCTAGCAGAGAATAGAACCGATCCAAAAAGACATGGGTTTCCTCCCGTTTCAGGACAAACTCTTTGACATCGGGCTCTAATCCGTTTTTGGCCCTTAGCCCGTTGACAAAAAACGGGTTCGGGAGAAAGCGCACATCCACAATCATGTCGGTGTCGTGCGGAATGCCGTACTTATAGCCGAAGGAATTCATGAAAAGGCTCATCTTACGCGGGCTCTGGCTCTGGCTGTAATATTGCTCCACTTCCCTTTTGAGTTCATGAACGTTGAAATCGCTGGTATCGATAATCTTATCTGCCAGCGCCCGCATTCCCTCCAGCGCCTTGCGTTCTCGAACGATTCCTTCCTGGATCGAGCCTTCGCCAGCCAACGGATGGGGACGACGCGTTTCGCTGAATCGGCGCAGGAGCACTTCGTCGGCAGCGTCCAGAAAAAGGACCTCCACCCGGTGCCCGGCAACGCGCAGCTCGGTCAGGACCTCAGGCCAGGACTGAAGAAAAAGCCGTTCTCTAAGATCGATCCCGAGCGCGATCCGCTTGATCCCCTCCCTATATCCTTGACATAGGTCGATAAACTTGGGGATCAAAACCACCGGCAGATTGTCAATGCAATAAAATCCGTTGTCCTCCAGGGCCCTGATCACCACGCTCTTGCCCGAACCGGAAAGTCCGGTGACAACGATGATATCCAGACCGTCGGCCATAATAACCAAAGGTGCTATCAGCTGTCAGCCCTTTTTCTTGTTTTGCTGACGGCTAAGGGCTGATTGCTGAGCGCTTCTTCAAAACTTCTCGTCCTCTTCTTTGATCGCGTTAAAGATCTCTGCGCTGGTTTTTCCCTTCATGAGCCGGGCGCGAAACGCGGGGTCTTTCAGCAGCCGGGCGATCCGCGCCAGGGCCTTCAGATGATCTGCCGCCGAATCTTCCGGCGCCACCAAGGGAAAGAAAAGGTGGGTTAAACCTCCATCCAGCGAATCGAAATCCACGCCCTGAGGACTTCGGGCAAAGGCCCCGGATATCCGCTTGGCGTTGGGCATCTTTCCATGCGGTATCGCTACCCCTTCGCCGATTGCGGTCGTGCTGACCTTTTCTCTTTCGAGCAAGATTTCAAGCACCTTCTTGCCATCCAGAGAATGATCCCGAGATGCCATCCAGTCTGCTATCTCTTGTAGGACCCCCTTCTTGTCCCTGGCTTTTAGGTAAGGAATGACTCTGGAGTCATCCAAAAAATCGGTTATCTTCAACCCTTCACCCTTCTTCGCTGTAGCCTCGTCTTTGTCTTATACTTCCTCACCTGCTGCTCCACCTTGTCCATCACCAAATCGATGGCGGCGTAGAGGTCGCTCGTTTCCTCGCGTCCGTGGATAGTGAGCCTGCGCGTCTGCAAAGTAACCTCGGCGACCTGTCGTTCCTTGGAATCCACTGACAGGACCACATGCGCCTCCAGGGGACGGTCAAAGTACTTGCCGATCTTATGCGTCTTCTCCTCAGCATAGCTTTTCAGGGCGTCGGTGGGTTGTGTATGGCGGAAGGTCACGGTGACTTTGACGTCTGTCATATTTATCCTCCCGTTGCGTCACTTATCTTCGCAAGTAAGGCTGTCGCCGCTTGGAGGAGGGAAGGATCCCCATGGCCTCGCGGTATTTGGCCACGGTGCGTCGGGCGATGTCAATCGTCTCCTTACCAAGGAGCCCGGCGATGTACTGGTCACTATAGGGTTTTCGGGGATCCTCCAACGAGACGATGCTGCGGATTTTATCCTTGACGCTCTCGGAAGCCACGTCTTCCCCGTTGCCCGACTTCAGACCGCTCTGGAAGAAATATTTCAGCTCAAAGAGTCCCTGGGGCGTATGGACATACTTATTGGCCGTGGCCCGGCTCACCGTAGACTCATGCATACCGATATCCTCAGCCACATTCTTAAGCACCATGGGCTTCAGGTGCCGCACCCCCAGCTCCAGAAAATCTCTTTGAAACTTGAAGATGCTCTGGGTTACCCGGTAGAGGGTTTGCTGTCTCTGCTGAATGCTTTTGATTAGCCACGTGGCCGCCCGCACCTTTTCCTGCAGGTACTGCTTGGCATGCTCTTCCTCGACACCCTCTTGCCCGATCAGGCGACGGTAGAGAGGGCTCACGCGCAGACGGGGGATTCCATCGTCGTTAAGGAACACCACGTATTCATCGCCGATCTTCTCCACGGAGACGTCGGGGATGATCGTGCGCACCTCCTCTTCCTCAAAGCCGCGCGCCGGCCTGGGCTCCAGAGAGCCGATCACATAAGACGCCTCTACTACCTCTTCCACAGAGACGCCGAGCTCCCGGGCCAGCCTGTCATAGCGTTTGTTCTCCAAATAAGGGAGGTGATCCGAAACGATTCTTGCCGCCAGGCTGGTGTCGAGGCCGAGATTCTCCAGCTGGGTCAGAAGGCACTCTCTCAGATCGCGCGCGGCGACGCCGACCGGATCAAAAAACAGGATCTGTTTCAAGACGGCTTCGCATTCTTCGGGTGCGGTGCCGGTGGCTTGACAGACCTCTTCGACGGAGAGGGTGAGGTAGCCGTTCTCGTCCAGGTTGCCGATGATATAGAAACCGATCGTCTCCTGACGCTCGCTCAACCTCGAAAGGCGCAGTTGCCAGACCAGGTGATCTTCCAGAGAGGTCTTTCTCGTCAGAGTATTCTCCCACGACGGAGGACCGTTGTCCTCATCGTAGGAGGCCTCCGCCGTCAAAGAACCGTGAACGGAATTGGAGTGGCTATCGATATACTCTTGCCAGTCCAGCGTGCCGATTTTGTCAGCCGCTGATAGTTCTCTCTTTGCCTCCGGCAGGATCGGCTCCGATATTTCCGCTTCGCCTGCCACCAAGGTTTGCTGACCCTCCCCTTTCTCTTCCGCGAGCCCCTCTTCCAGCGCGGGATTTTCCTGGAGCTCTACCGAGATCAACTCCTCCAACTCCAACCGGGAGAGCTGAAGAAGCTTGATCGCCTGCTGCAGCTGGGGCGTCATGACCAACTGCTGGGCCAGCTTTTGAACCTGTCTGATTTCCAATGCCATCGTTACATTCGAAAGCCTTCGCCTAGATAGACCTTCCGCACCTTAGAACTGGAGGCGATTTTTTCCGGGGAGCCCTCCTCCAGGACCAACCCTTCGTTGAGGATATAGGCGCGATCGCATATTCCCAGGGTCTCGCGCACGTTATGATCCGTGATGAGAATCCCGATGCCGCTGGTAGTCAGCTTGTGGATGATTTTTTGAATCTCCGCCACCGCGATTGGGTCCACCCCCGTAAAGGGTTCATCCAAAAGGACGAAAAATGGCGAGAGCACCAAGGCGCGAGCGATTTCCACTCTGCGCCGCTCTCCCCCGGAGAGGGTGTAGGCCTTATGGTTGGCGAGGTGGGAGATCCCAAGCATACGCAACAGCCCTTTGCAGCGCTCCTTTTGTTCTTCTGCGCTGAGGTCGAGGGTCTCGAGGATCGCCAGCAGGTTTTTCTCCACCGTAAGGCGGCGGAAAACGGAGGACTCCTGGGGAAGATAGCTGATCCCCGCACGCGCTCGCTGATAGATCGGCGCCAGTGTCAGATCCTCGCTATTCAAAAAAACCTTTCCCTGATCCGGGCGCACTAGTCCTACCATCATGTGGAAGGTCGTGGTTTTTCCCGCGCCGTTAGGACCGAGGAGCCCGACCACCTCCCCTCCCTTGACATCCAGATGAACTCCATCGACCACGCGGCGACCATTGTAGGACTTCGTTACCCCTTCGGCCTTAAGAACGCTCATCGCTCTTTCACTGAACCCGCACTCCCTTTTTCTCGGCCTCCCATATCCTCAGGAAAGATAACCGCCTTGACTCTTTCACTTCCTCCCTCCACGACAGCCCGATCCTCTTCCATGAAAAAGGTGATGCGGCTTCCTGAGACCTCGCTGTTCCCTTGGCGCACCACGGGACTCCCGGTCAGCGTAACGGTCTGCACCTTGCCGTTGAATACTGCCTTGGACCCCCTCGCTACCTTGTCCCCCTGGACTACCTGGACCTTACCCTCTGCTATGGCTTCTTTGAGCTGCTTCATATCGGGGTCATAGTACGCGGTCAGCGTCTCGCTCCTCATTGTCATGTCCCCTTGCACAGCCACCACCTGGCCTTTGTAGGCGATCGTGTTTTTCTTGCGGTCCGCCTCCATCCAGTTCGAGGTGATAAAGATAGGATCTTTCCTGCTGCCCTGGAAGGCAGTTCCTTCAGTCTTCTTTTTCGTCTCTTTGCCGGCTCTCCCGGCGGCCTCTCCGGCCCAGGAAAAGGCTGGAACGGCAACGGCCAGGCACACTAAGAGCCACCACGCATTCCACCGGCCCCACGTCCTATAGTTTGTTTTTCTTCTGTCCATCGGTCCTGGCCCTCTTGCTTCCCATCCGCTCCAGCTCCAGCCTCGTTCTTACTTTGTTAAACATGCGCATTTTCTCATCGTCGAGATTGATCTCCATTCCTATTCCCTCTAACTCGAGGCTGTCTCCCTTAACGGTTACCTTCCCGGGAAGGAGCACCTGATTCTTACTCTTGAGGAAGAGAATCTCCTCGGTTTTTAAAACAAATCCCCGATAGTTGACCTGGACCCCGCCTTGGAATTGGGCTTTTTCCATCTCTCCTCCTTGTCCCGAGAGCCACAGGTGGCCATCGTTTCCAATAGCCTCTATCGTATTATTATCCTTTTGGTAAAAGGTCATGCGCGGCTTTTTGATCGTGATCTCTTTATCCGTCTTGAGATAACGGGCCTCCTCGCCGGACAGCTCCCAGACCTTTTGCCCTCCCTCAATCTTGGAGCGACGAAAATCCTTGATCTGCAGAGCAGCCTCGGGGACGTAGTCCAAAAGCTTGCTGGGGTTTTTCTTGATCTCTCTGGCCTTCATCAGCCAGAAGTGCTCGGCTACTTTGTAGGCTACTCCACCCAGAGAAGCAAAGATTACGATAAGGAGGATGATTCTTATACCTTTGTGCCGCATAACCATAAAGAAATCAGCGCAAAAATACCACCTTTCAAGAATGCTGTAAAGGAGATAGGCACGAATTTTGCTTTATCGCCTAGATGAAGGCTGGAAAGTGATCAAGTGGCGTAATACCTGCGGGTGAGATCTCTCCACTTGCCTTGAGCCTTAAGAAGGAGCTCTGCAATCTCCCGCACCGCCCCCCGCCCCCCCTCGTTTGAGGTGACGTAATCGACATCGCGCTTTAGGTCCGGCCAGCCATCTTTCACGGCCATCGCCAGCCCAACCCTTTTCAGAATGGGAAGATCCACAATATCATCCCCTACGTAGGCGATCTCCCGGTCCTTCAGGCGACTCCGGCGTTTGATCTTCTGATAGACCTCAAGTTTGTTGTAGACCTGTTGGTAGACAATGCTTATGCCCAGATCCTTGGCTCGATGATTTACGACCTTGGAGGAGCGCCCCGTGATCAGCCCGACCTGGATTCCGCCACGTAGCAGGAGCCTGATTCCATGTCCGTCACGGACATCAAAACGTTTAATCTCCTCTCCGCGATCGTTCATAATGATCCCGCCATCGGTCAACACCCCGTCCACGTCCAATAGCAGGAGTTTTATTTTTTTCGCCTTGGTGCGAATCTTGGTTGGAATGTGCTGCACAGCTTTACCCCCCTCGCCGCTTTCGGCTTCCGGCCCGGCCAAGAGCCTCGCCCCAGTGGGAAAGGAACGCCGTCACGAACGTATGTTCACCCTTGGGATCAGTTGCCAACGGGGCAAGCGACATTGCCACACTCAGTGCGAGATGATACCCTTCGGAGCGGGAGGCGACGGCACGCCTATAAGCTGGGTGCGCCGTATTGACCCACACTGTGGACTCCTCCAGCCGCCCCAATTCCGGGTCGTGGGGACGATCTTCGAACTGGATAGTGAGGCCGTATCGAGCCGGACGTCGCGTGTTCTTCGTGCCCGGCAATACCGGGCCGGGAGTAGAGGGCTGCGGCGAAATCGGAGGTTCAGCGTTGCCTGATTCTTCCTTCGTCTGAAGCCCTGCATCTGGCCCCTGAGCAGCAGAGTCAGTTGCCATTTCCGGAGGTTCCAGGATGGCAAAGGTCGGCGCCGTGGAGGGAGCATCTCCCTCTTCCCCTTTTTTCCCGATAGGTAACCGCTTCTGACCTCCCGCCCGTTGCTCGACCAGCGGGGTCAGTAAAGGAAATTCATGAGAAAGGTCCTCGATGACGCGCTCCAGGTCACGTTCCAGGGGGCGTGCCGCGCGTCGGCTGGCTTCTTCGGCGGGTGGGCGGGCATCACCCCACACCGTGAGTTGTCTCGAGACCGCTTCTTGAAGCGCCTTGCGGTAGGCAAGGTAGGCGGCCCCTCTCTGTCCCGCTCGGATGAAGTCGCCTTTGTTTAGCGTCAGGCAAGCCGCCAGTGTGGGAACTTCAATGAGGCCGCCGACCTGCTCAGGCGACTGGGGCGCCAGGCCGAGCCAGTCCCAGCCGCGCTTGATGATCTTGCCGAAGGTGCTGATTCCAATACCCCGCTGTTCCTCCGGCAACGGCAGGTTTTGCCGGATGAGATAACCCATGGCGGAGGGTTTGCGTTTGCGAACCAGGCGCACCTCGATGGGCGCCACCTCCTGCGCTTGCCAGGCACGCTTTCCGAGCATGCGACCGTTCACCGCGAAGCTGACACCGCGAGAATAGTGGGGCGCAAGAAAATGGTCGAATGCGGGATCCAGCAGCGGTTGATAGTGGCGACGCATCGCGCCTTCGAGAAAACCTGGGTCCAACAAAGGCGAAAGCGCATTTTGGAGCTTGAGGCGAACGGCGGTTCCACGCTCGTTAACCAGGCCTGAAGGCGAGACCCATTTCCACGGGGCACGGTGGCGTGAAGCCATATGCCAACTGGTGGCTACATGGCTCTTCCCGCGCCGGGTCTCGGTCAGCACTTCCTCGCTGACGAGCAGCCCGAGCTTGATCCCCACCCCGGCAAATCCGATGCCTTGTCCTCGGCTCTTCGTGCTGGCGGCGAGGTCGTGGTACCGGGCCAGCTCCCGCCTCTGCATGCCGGAGCCGTCGTCCGTCACCGAGAGCGTGGCCTGTCCGGCGTCCGCATCTATGAGAATTCGGCTTGCCCCGGAATCGAGCGAGTTGGCCACGATTTCGGTGAGGATCGTCTCCTCGATCGCGCCGGGATAAGCGTCGCGTAGGTCTTCGAGGAGGTGGAGTAGGTCAACGCGCGTTTCGCCCATTTCTTTTTACCATACACGAGGATTTTTCAATTCACTGCTGACAGCTTTTAGCGGAGAGTATCCGATAAGAACTTGTCGTGTCAATCTGGGGGTCGGCTTCCGGGCAGAGGTTGGCCGGTTGCATGTACTAGATTTTATCAAAATTAGGTGATAGCTTAAGGCTTCCCATAGGAGGTTCTATGCCCATTATTAAGTCTATTTCCAGCTTGCGTAATCGTACTCGAGAGATCGCTTCTATCTGTCACAAACAAGATGAACCGGTTTATCTGACAAGAAACGGCGAAGGGGATTTAGTTGTGATGAGCATAGAACACTATGAGCGATTGAAGGCTCAAGTCGATCTCTTTGAAAAACTCGCCATCGCTGAGAGCCAGGCTGCGACAGGAAAGAAAGGAATTACTCATGCCCAAATGATGAAAAAGTTACGACGGTTGTTCCGAGACATCCCCGGCTGAAAGAGTCCGGATACCGAGTCCTTATTATTAACAGTTATCTCGCTTTCTACAAAGTTAGCGGGAGAACCATTCAGATTCACCGAGTTGTCCACGGCTCCCGCCATCTGGACAGCATAATCTAACCTCCCAAGAGATGAGTGGCAGGCATGGACATTTCCTCGGCCTTGGGGCCTGTCTGCGTGTACGCACAGGCAGAGAGGAGAAGAAAAAAGAAGCCTAACAGACCGCTAGCCCAGACGTTCCTGGACCTCAAAATCATAGGCAAGCTCCAACAGTTGTTTGACAATCCGCGCCGTAGCCCCCCAAATATCCCAGCCCTCGTAATGAAAATGATATATCGGCTCTCTCCCGGATTGAGAAAAAGGGCGTGGCTCCATGCTGAAACAGCCGGGATCCAGCAGAGCCGATATGGGCACGGAAAATACGGCCGTGGTCTCCGCCGGGTTCAAACGAAAATCGTAGGGAAAAGGGATAACGCCAACAAACGGGGTCACCAGATAGCTTGCAGCGGCCGTGACCTGATCGAGCTGTCCCAGGACGCGCACATCGGGAGGCCTGATCCCGATCTCTTCCCGACTTTCACGCAGGGCCGCCGCCAAGAGACCGGAGTCCTCGTGGTCGACCCTCCCCCCCGGGAAAGCCACCTGGCCTCTGTGAGAGCTGAGCATCGCCGCCCTCTGCGTCAAAACGAGATAGTCTCCGTCCGCCCGTTCCTGGATCGGGACCAGGACCGCGGCCGGCCTCCACTGCCCCCCCTTGAGGATTTTTGGCGTGCGGGACTGAAGGATCGGAAAAATTTTATCGGCAATCATTTGCAAAGAAAAAGTTTCGCCTGTCGGAAATATGTGATAATAGAACCATTTAATTTACCTAATCCACAACCAAAAAGCCAGCAGGATGAAAGATAGAGAGATCCACCACGCGATTCGCATCTTGCGCCGGGAGACGCCGAAATGGCAAACGCCGATCGTGACCGTGGTGGCGGAGTCTTCGAAGAGCCCGTTCCATGTTCTCATCTCCTGTATTCTGAGCCTGCGCACCCAGGATGCCACGACGGCTCAGGCCTCCCGCCGTCTGTTCGCCCTCGCCGACACGCCGGCAAAGATGCTGACGCTCCCGACAAAAAAAATCGAAAAGGTGATCTATCCGGTAGGCTTCTACCGCACCAAGGCAAGAAATATCCACGGCATCTGCCGCACGCTCGTGGAAAAGTATTCCGGAAAAGTCCCGGATGAGATCGATGAACTCCTGGAGCTAAAGGGGGTCGGGCGCAAAACCGCCAACCTGGTGGTGACCCTGGGCTACCGCAAGCCCGGGATCTGCGTCGATACCCACGTGCATCGGATTTCCAACCGCTGGGGATACGTTCGGACCAAGACTCCCAAAGAGACCGAGTTCGCATTAAGAGAAAAATTGCCCAAGCAATACTGGATAGAATACAACGACCTGCTGGTCAGCTTCGGCCAGCAGCTCTGCCGGCCGATCTCGCCCATATGCAGCCGGTGTCCGGTGGAAAAGTATTGCGATAAAGTAAGCGTGACGGTGCACCGCTGACTTGACAACGACATCCGCAGGAGGAGATTTGACTATGACAATAAAACCGATCAAAACAGAGCGCGATTACCAGAATGCACTGAAGCAGATTGAAAAACTGTGGGATGCCAAACCAAACACCTCCAGGGGGGATAGGCTTGAAGTCCTTGGAACGTTGGTTGAGGACTACGAGCAGAAGCATTACAAGATTGAGCCTCCCGATGCAATTGAAGCGATTAAGTTTCGGATGGAGCAACTTGGATTAAAGCAATCGGATCTTGCGAAATATCTTGGCGGCAGGAGCCGTGCTTCAGAAGTCCTGAATAGAAAACGGAAACTAACAGTTGATATGATGCGCACACTGCGTAGGCACTTGCATATTCCCGCTGAATCGTTATTGGCATAGTGGGAGTAGGAATAAGCCGTTAAAAGATGGTGGAAATACCGGCGCCTTCCTTCGCTCATAACATTGAGGTCCTAGGCTATCACGACCTCGGCGGTAAACCAGCTTTCAAGCTCGCTATGGAGGAGGTCGCAGGCCGCTGGTACCTTTACATGGGCCATCTCTGGCATCGGGGCTGGACCATCCTCGATGTCACCGACCCACCTTGCTCTGAGCATGTCGCCTTTGTTCCCGCTCCGGAAAACAGCTGGACAATCCAGGTACAGGTGGCCGAAGGAAAAATGATTACTGCCCTTGAGCGGATCGCTCCGGACTGGGGCGGAGCGGAGGGAAAAGCATACGCCGAAGGGTTTTTGATCTGGGACGTATCAAATCCCAGGAAGCCCCGCCAACTTGGCCATTACCGGACCCATAGTAGCGGGACCCACCGGAATTTCTATGACGGCGGTTCTCTCGTCCATGTGGCCGGGGGAGCTCCGGGCTTTGACAAAAAAATCTATCAGATCGTTGATATCTCGGACCCAAGAAATCCCAAAGAGATTTCCCGCTTCTGGCTTCCCGAGCAAGAAGAGGGCGCGCCAAAGACCGGAGCCCGTCTGTCGTGCCATGGCCCGGCACATGTGGAGGGCGACCGAGCCTATCTTCCTTACGGCGATGGCGGAGCGATCACCGTTGACATTTCCGACATTTCCCATCCGAAGATGGTAAGCCAGCTTCTCTATCGCGGCCTCTGCAGCCGTCAAGGGATTCACACCTTCCTGCCTCTGCCGCGCCGCAAGCTGGCCCTGATTAACGACGAGGCCATCAGCGAAAACGGGGAAGAAAACTTAAATCTCGCGGGAATCGTCGACCTTAAAGACGAAAAAGAGCCTCGGCTCATATCGCTCTTCCCTCAACCACTCCCCCCTCCGGAAACCGGTCTGAAAAATTTCTTTGAAAAGGGCGGACGTTTTGGACCGCACAACCAGCACCATCCCAATCACCAACCCTGCCTGGAGGACAGAGACGATATCGCCTATCTCACTTACTTCAACGCCGGGCTGAGAGTATATGACATCAGGGATCCACGGACGCCCGAGGAGATCGCCTATTTCATCCCGCCCGATCCGAAAGAGAGAATTGGAACGAAACCAACCCGCTTGGTGGCGCAGGTCGAAGATGTCCTGGTGGACCGGCGGGGATGTATCTACATCAGCGAGAAGAACCAGGGGCTCTATATTTTACGTTTAAAGACGGTCTGGCCCTACGGCACTGCGTGAGCTAACTTGCCGACATCATCAACCGCCGCATCGCGGAGTTCCGCTCGATCTTTGGGACGCAGTAGCATTTATTTCCAAGGTTAAGTTGCAGGCTCTCTCAAAGTTTGAAATACTTATCTAGTGTCACCCGGACCAAACGATCAAGGCTGGAAATGCTTGAATGTCACTGTTAGTGACAAAGAATCCGGTACAATTACCGAGTATAAGATCCATTTTTACCGTAAGACGAATGGCTGGTATGACGAAGTTCGATATGATAGCCACGAAATCAAAAGGGGGAGGAAGATTTTTGCACCCCACCTGCACATGAAACTCGCCACTCCATTTAAAAACCCGAAGGAAGACGAAAAAGAGCTGAAACGAATAATTGACAGCATTTTACCGGGACTAAAGGAGATCACTCGATGAGCCGAATACTAGCTGTAAGGGGTCCTGAGGGAGACAGGGAGGTGGATTATTCCGCCCTCTCGCTTAAGGAACTTCGGAAAAGGATCAAGAGCTACGAAAAGAAATACGGCAGCTTTGCCAGGTTTTTCAAGAGCTATGATTGCGAGTCCGGCTCACCCGAGGAGTACGTTACTCTTGTTGATTGGGAATGTCTCCTGAACGAGATTAAAGGCAGAAAAGGCGCATCTCTTTCCCTCGTTAAGGGAGGCAAAAGAAGACCCCGGTGACCCTCGACGTTTTTCTGACTTAAATAGAAAAGCTGATACCCAAGCTTCGCTCACTTCTTTTCCGGCCTGAGCGATTCGGGGAAGTATTTCGACGGTGCCCAAACGTGCGCGGCAAAGTTGCGGCAGCCGAGGATGCGCAGCTCGCGCATGATGCGGATGTAGTCCTGGGACTCCATATAGTCGCGCCAGGCATCTAAAGAATCAAACTCGATGCTAATGGCTACTTGCGGGGTAACTTCCATGGGATTCCGGTAGTTACGTATCTCTTGGACGCCGGGATGCGCCAGCGTCGCCGGCAGCCAATCGTTTTTCGCCTTATTGGCGTAGATCGTCAGATTCGCCTTCTGGTCGGGAAGATCCCACTGGACGAAGTAGAGAACCATTATTGTATCCCCCTTACTAATCCGCCATCGATCTGAATGGTGGTTCCGGTGATGTAGCTCGCCCGCTCCGAAGCGAGAAAGACGATCAGGCCCGCCATCTCTTCGGCTGTTCCATAACGACCCAACGGGATCTCCGCGGCCATCTCTCTATTGATCTCTTCCACCGGCCGCTTCAAGCGCTCGGCGCGCGCCTGATTCAATTTGCGCGTACGCTCGGTGTCAATCCTCCCGGGGCAGATATTGTTAACGAGAATGTTGTCCTTAGCAAGTTCCCGCGAGAGGGTCTTAGCGAGCCCGATCACCGCGCTCCGGATGGCGTTGGAGAGGACAAGACCGGCAATAGGCTCTTTAACCGAGTAAGAGGTGATATTGACCACGCGCCCCCCCCCAACCTTGCGCATATGGGGAACCGCCTCGCGCGCAAGCCTGAGGGCGCTCATAAAGCTCAAGTGAAATGCCTTCTCCCAATCCTCATCGGTAAATTTCATAAACTCGCCCGGCGGCGGCCCACCGGCGTTGGTGACGACAACGTCGAGCCTGCCAAACTTTTCCACGGTCCTGGCGACGAACCTCTGGATATCCTCCGCTTTCGTCATATCGGCGACCGTGGCCAGCGCCTCGCTGCCGGTCTCACGCCGAATCATCTCCGCCGCCTCTTTGAGTTGCGCCTCCCCTCTGGCACAAATGCTCACTTTGGCCCCTTCACGGGCAAAGCCTAAAGCGACGGCCCTCCCCATCCCCTGACTGGCGCCCGCAACCAGTGCCACCTTTCCTTTCAGACCTAGATCCATCTCTGCCTAACCTCGCTTCCCTATCCCCATTTTCGATTTTCGATTTTAGATTCAATCCAAAATCGGCAATCCAAAATCCAAAATGAAATCACTTCTGGCTCCAATAAACGTTGGTGCGGAAATCAGGATGGAGCCGCATGATGTAGAGAGCGAGCATGCCGTGGGCGCCGAGCGGGCGCAGCTTCCTCGGATCTCCGGCAGCAAGCGCATCCTTCTCTTCAGGCGTGAGATCGTACTGGTTCATCGCCTCATTCACGTTGGCCAGGGCCTTGTTAAAGAGCTGCTCATGCATCTTGAGATCAAAGAGAAAGCGGTTGAGATGGTAGCTGCTCATCAGTCACTCCGTTCCAGTTTTTAATTTTGAGTTCTTAATTTTTAATTTTCGCTCGTTTAATTCAAAACTCAAAATTCACAATTAAAAATTATTAGAGTTTCCAGCTGGCAAATCCCCATCCGGTGGCCACATGGTCCGGCATATAAAAGGTGGACGCCGCCTTGGCGTCTCCGACCGTGCCTAATACCACCATCCAGTTAAGAAACTCCGAATCCCCCGCCTGAAGGATCTGTTCCAAAGAATAATCCGCCAGCGTCCGGCCTTTGCCCCCACGCATGATCTCCAGCAGCTTGTGATCGAATTGGGTGTCAATTTCGCCGATTCTCGGCGAACCGGGGAAATGGGAGAGGCCTCCGGTCGCCAGAATGGCGATCCGCTCTCTTTGCGCATTCGCGACCTCTCGAATCAATTCTCCTACCTGGTAGCAACGGCGCGGCGTAGGAATAGGGTCCACCCAGGTATTCACATAGATAGGCAGGATGGGGATCTTGGGCTCGGGCAAAAGAAAATAGAGCGGCACGACCTGTGTATGCTGTAGCTCCACATACTCGCCGTAAGAGAAATCGATGCCTTTTTCAAGACCGGCCTCTAAAATCGTCCGTCCGAGTTCTTTGTGGTTACGATAATGGAACTTGTGGCGGGTGAACTGCCCTTTCACCTCCTCGGCCAAGGTAACAAAGAAAGTGGGAATATTGTTAAAGAAAAAATTGACGAACTGGTCGTTGGCGACGACGATCAGTACGTCCGGCCTGGACGCCTCCAGGTCAGAGCGCAAAACCGCAAAGGCTTTTTCCGCGTCCGCTCTCAGTTTCTTTTGAGACTCCAGCGAAGGCCTGGATGAAGAGGCCTGCGGCGCCATGCTGTAATGGAGCTGCATGAACTCTTCCCACTCCGAACCGGGTTCCAGAAGAATGTTCGGAGCGTGACTGGCAGCCAGGCCGCGACTAAGAGCCATTTTTTTCCTCCCTTACAGCGGACGAATCCTATAACCCGTATTGGCAAAAATCAACCGTTGTTGGCTCTTTCGGTAGAACAAAACGATCCGAATGAAGGCGAAAAAGTTTGGGATGTGGCCAGGGACGGAATCGAACCGCAACACGAATGCAAGTTACGCAAGCCTGGCACAAAGGCTCTAGTGGCTCTGGCATAACCCAACCTGTTGCCTTGAATGACGAACCGGCGGGACCAAGTGACCTCATGCCCTAGTTTCGCGGGATCTTTTGCAGATCAAAGTATGGGGGGGTGTGACGTATAGTCAAAATGATCAAAAATCCCACCTGGCCAAGAAGCGCTGGAACCAACGGCGGTGTGCCAGTGTCAGGTTTTAGTTTTTTGCCCGGAGCACACCTCTGAACCAGATCAAGCTACGAAGCTGATCATCGGAAACTATAGAGCTACTTTGAGTCGCGGTTGCACTAAACGGGACTTTGGCGGAGGGGTCAATTTCTTGATCCGCACTTGGACCACCGCCTGATCCTTTTCCCGATGGCGGCGAGCTAAGGCAAGATTCTTGCGACATAAGGCTGGATCATCTTCCGGTAGAAGCACAATTAGGGCGTTATCTGGAATCTTGTCCGCCATCTGCGGATGTTCGGCAAGATACTTATTGAACTCCGTATTCAACACGATATTTTTATACAAGGAGCTTTTCGTGTTCATTTCTCTTCCTCTCTAAAGTAACTTCTCCGATAGTGTTCCCAGTTAACCTTGACGTCCTCATCCGCACAGGAGAATGCGTCATTGAAATTTGGAAAGTGCAATAATCTTTTTTCCTTGGTGCCGTCCGGCCTGATGACGTCAGTGTGCGGCTGGCTGTGTGAACTACCATAACATAAAAGCATTTTATTTGTGACACAGTAGTTTGAGCACTAGAACAACCAGCGCAAAGGATGTAACCACCCACGCAAACCAATCGCCGAAACGGACGTAGGGAGTAGCGCCCTCCATAGCCTCTACCCTGGCTATCAACACGCCTGAGGAAAATAGCGGCAGGGTCTCGAGCATCTCCCCCTTAGGGTTGATAACGGAGGTGAGCCCCGTGTTCGTGACGCGTAGCAGATATCTGCGCGTCTCTATCGCCCGCCACTGAGCCAGCCGGGCATGCTGCCAGGGAGCGACCGTATCGCCGAACCAGGCATCGTTGGTCAGGTTTACAAGCAGATTCGCCCCCTTCTCGGCGACAAATCTGCGCGCCAAGCCGGCCATCAGGTCTTCATAGCAAATAAGCGGTGCTACTCTAATCCCGTCAGGGAGGTCGAGTGTCCGCGGCCCATCTCCGGGGGTAAAGCCATCGCCCAAAGGAGGGACGCCCGGAAGCCTGGAGACAAGAGGCGCTAAGGGCAGGTACTCGCCAAAGGCAAGCAGGACCTGCTTGTGATAATAACCCGACACACGGCCCTGCGCATTCACCAGGAAGGCACTGTTGAAGGCCTTGAGGTCGGGGGTTGCGGGGTTGCCGCGAAAGCTCCGGGCCCCGAAGATAAGGGAGGCATCCTCCGGCAGCGAAGGAAGGATCTGTGAGGGAAGCTGGGCGAGATTTTCCGGCAACCATGCCTCCACAGCGGTTTCGGGCCAGATGACCAGCTTCACGTCGCGAGTTTTCTTCGTGAGCTCCTGGTAAGATTTGAGATTGCTTTCCACATAGGCCATGCTCCATTTGCGTCGGATATCGATATCCCCCTGAACCGCGGCCACTGTAAGACCAGGCGCCGCGCGCATATCGGCATCCACGCTCTTCAGACTCTGGTGGCCATAGAAAAAGAGCGCGATCAACACCAAGCCCGATAACGTCCCCTCTCGCAGAAGCGTCCCGGTTCGCCCGCTACGGCAGAAGATCGCAGCGTAGAGAATAGTATTCAGCCACACCAGGAGGAAGCTCGTGCCGTAAGGTCCCACGAGATCCGCCGACTGGATAAGTGAAAGTAACCATACCTGACTGTTGGCCAGATGCCAGGGAAAGAGAAGGGGAAACCAGAACTCGATCACAACCCAGAAAAGCGCGGGGAAAAGCCCGAGCACGCCACGCCCGCACAGACGCACGAGCAGGGCGAAGAGCGCCATGGGCAAGGCTGCATAGGCGACAAAACCTAAAAAGACAAACTCGCTCGCGCCGTAGGGAAAGCCGCCAAAAACCCTGATAGTGTAGTCGAGCCAATAGAAGCCCAAAAGGTTGGCAACCCCGCCCGCGAGCCAGCCTAAAAAAAAGACCCGCATCCATCCGCCACTCCGCTCCAAAACCCAGAAAAGAGGAACAAAGGCAACCCAAGAAAAGGGGAAAAGAATAGGAAATAGGAAGGGAAGGGCCAGAAAAATCCCGGTGGCGAAGCTAGCCATAAATTTACTTGACATATAAATAGTTAACGTATAAAGGATCTATAACTTGGCGCCTATATTCTAGGTTAAGAAACCTGTTTGCCAGTTGAATTATCACGAAAGCACTGAAGAAAAACAGAGATCGATAAGCTCAAGGAGGCAACCATGGAGCAAATGAGAAAAAAATATCTTTCCCTGCTCGGGCCCCTGCTGATCCTTTTGACGACATCCCACGTGCAAGCCTACTCCATATTCGGCGATGAGGTGGAAAATTTCCTCAAGGAGAAAGTCACGTTCGGGGGCTTTATTGAAAATACCACTGGGCTTGCCGTGGGTCCCGGAGATCGACGACACTTCAACACCGCCAACCACTTCGACATGAACCGCTTTACCATCCTACCTGAGCTTAATGTCAAATTCAGAGACGATGTTAAGCTCTTCATCTCGTGGAGATTCGTTAAGGAGCCCCGCTACAACATGGAGGCCAGGAGCCGGCGGAGAACTGTAGCCCCTGCGCCGGTGGAACCCCTCAATAACAGGTTTTACGATGAAGATAGCTTCAAGCCTTGGGAGTTGGTCTGGGACATTGTTCCCACCGACCGACTGAGTCTCAGGTTGGGGAGGCAATTCATCTCCTGGGGCGAGAGTGATGGAGTAAGACTCCTGGATGTAATCAATCCCCAAGACCTAACTTTTTCTCCGCCGGCGGCACCTAATCTTTTTTCTCTTGACGAGACGCGAATTCCTCTTTGGGGTCTTAAGGCCCTCTATACGGTTCCCCCCGGAAGCAACACCATACTTGAGTTTTTTGCCATGCCTGGATACGACGAGGCAAAGAAAAGGGTGGACGACATCGTCGGCAGTAATGATACTGCCGACGGGCTAGTCAAATATGGTAGATGGTCGTCCCATCCTGAAACCCGTATGCCCTTTGGCCGAATGTTTACGAATGGACTTCCTGGTCGTTCTACTATAATCCCTTCAACTTTCAGGGTCCTGCCTAATGCCGGGGACGACTGGCGCCTTGGGGGAAGGATTCTCCACACGATCGGTCAACTCAATTTCGGCTTGGCCTATATTTACACTTATAACCCTCAAGCCTCGGATATGGTATTTAAATTGATAGGGACTTCTCCGGGTCCCGGACCTACCACCATTGCTCGACTGATGCTGGTCAACGACCGCACTAGTATCTATGGCGCTCATTTCAATTATCCCGTTGAGGTATTGAAGGCTACCTTGCGTGGGGAAGTGGCCTTTTATCCTTCGAAACCCTACAACATCTCAAAATTTCCAGGAAACGCCTTTAGGGCAGGCCCTGATCCCAAGTATCCTAACGGCACAGTTGAAAAAGACACCCTAAGGTATGTGATTGGTGTGGATCGATCCTTTTTTATCCCTGCTCTCCATCCGGATGATCCCTTCCGAAGCTTCAACTTCTCCTTTCAGCTGTTTCAGAACATTATCCTCGATCACGAGGACGGCATCCATCCCTTCTCGACCGCAGAGAAAATCAAAAAAGTCTCCAGTATTCTTACCTTGAGGGTTGGTACTGGCTACCTTGGAGATACGGTCCTTCCCGACATTTTTCTGGGTTACGACCCTGACGGTTACTGGACGGCAAACCCGGCAGTTAGCTATGTCCCGCCTTGGAACGAGAAGATCAAATTGAGCCTGATCGGGGCGATATACGGGGGACATAACAAGTTCAAGTCCTTTGGGTTCTTTGACGAGAAGGACTCAATCTTCCTCAAAATGCGTTATCAATTTTGATCAATAGACTCTGGAGGTTGAAGATGAAGTTAATCCTTAAAGGTCACGGGTCGATTCATTCACGAGTCGCGATGTACACCCTATCCCTTTGTCTGCTCCTGCTTTTATCCTTTCCTTTAGGGACGGAGGCTGCTGAAGTTGACCTCAAACCTGGTGACACCATCGGCCCGCAAAACTGGGAGAAGGCCAAGGGCATGGTCGGGGAGAACTTCTTAAACCGGATCAAGGCCGGTCATACAATCCAGATCAAATCCTCCAAGATCTACAAGCCCCTGAAAGAATACGTAGACGCCACGGAAAAATATTCCGCCAAGGTCAGGCTGGGACCCGACGGGGAACTGCTGAACTATGTCGCCGGCCAACCCTTTCCAAATATCGATCTGAAGGGCCCCCAGGTGGGGCAAAAGCTGGCGTGGAACTTTTTTTGGCGCTGGCTGGGAGATGATTATAAAACGGGGGGCGCGGTCAAGGGAGGAAAGATTATCCGCTCCGCCATAGAGAAGGATGGATCGGAAAGGCGCGCCGATCTTGTATCCTATTATATTCTCCCGCGTACCCGCTACACGCTGGACCCCAAGCCTGCCATCCCTGGATACGAGCATATCGACTATATGCAACTTCGCATTGATAGCTATCCGCGGGATGCGGCAGGAACCACAACCCTTGAGATTCGCTATGATGATCCGAAAAAGGCGGATGACCTCTATATCTACATTCCGAGTATCCGCCGTATTCGCCGGGCCTCGACAACCCAGAGGTGCCAGACTCTAGCACCCAGCGAATTCGCCCTGGATGACATTAACAGCTTTAGCGGCAAAATTACTGACTTTAACTATAATTTTCTAGGCGAAAAAAAGGTCCTGGCGAATTTAAGCCAGGAACATCTGCCCTTCCACCGCAAGCAGGGGGACTATCTGCCGCTTGATGAAAAGTGGGAGGTCGTCGATACCTACGTTTTGGAGATCACTCCCAAAGATCCCAATTACTGCTATCCGAAAAAGGTGCTGCACCTCAACAAAATGACCTTCGATACCCATTGGACCCTCATCTGGGACAAGAAAGGAGATTACTGGAAGGAACAGTTCGGCATGTTTACGCCGGTAAAACTTACAGACGGCCGTGAAGCCTGGTCGGTAGGAGATGTAACGATCGTAAACGTCCAGAACGGCCGCTCGACCATTGTAACCTCCACCCGAGCATACAATCAGGGGTACCCGGTAAGCATGTTCAGCCTCGCCACGCTGCAGCGAATCATGCGGGGAGGAAGCGTGGAGTGAGGAATATCTCAGCCACACCATTGCGCCAATAAAACAGCATGCTTTTAGTCCGGAAGGCCCCTTTCTTGCCGGCTCTTTTTTTACCGGCGCTTCTCGGGATATTTCTCTCGGTTCCCGCAGCTACGGCTGCGTCCTTGGAGCGAGAACCCTCTTTCCGGGACAACTTTTATGATGTAGAGATCCGCGGTCCCCTCTGCTGGATCGTTGGCTATTACGGGACCATACTCCACTCGAGAGACCGGGGGCTCACCTGGGAGCTTCAAAGAAGTGGAACACAAGAAGCCCTTTTCCGCGTGATTTTCTTCGACGAGAAAAGAGGATGGGCTGCAGGCAGTTACGGGACAATACTTTACACCGCCGATGGCGGAAGAAATTGGCAAGTCCAACCCACGCCGACACAGGAGCATCTCTTCGGTCTTAACTTCCTAAGCGAGCGCCTCGGTTGGGCGGTCGGAAGCCGCGGCACAGTCCTTCACACAGAGGTTGGAGGGCGCACCTGGGTCAGTCGCTCTGTCGGCGACGACGTCATCTTTAATGACGTCTGGTTCCTCACTCCCAAGCAGGGGTGGGTGGTGGGAGAATTTGGGCGCATTTACCAAACCAGAGATGGAGGCCAGAGTTGGCTCAAACAGAAGAGCCCTATTGAGGTTTCCTTTTTGAGTGGAGAAAGCCGCAACCTCTTCCGTCTCCTCTTCCCAAGCTCCAGCAGCGGCTGGGCTTTCGGTCTGGATGGGGTAATCCTCAAGACCCAGAACGGCGCAAACTGGCAAGTCGTCCGTCACGATGGGGCATTGCCCGGGGATAGAAAACCCCACCACCTTCTCTCGGCTTCTTTTTACGGTGAAAGAAAATGGGCGGTAGGCGAACGCGGGACGGTCCTGGTTTCGTCCTTAGGAGATGACCATTGGAGGCCAGCTCCCTTCAAAATCTCCCCTGTGACCCTTAACGGGATCGTCTTCGGTCACGACGGCCTGGGATTCATCGTAGGGAACAGGGGAATGCTCTTGCGCACTGAAGATGGGGGCAAAACGTGGAAGCAAATGAGCATCGCCGCGACGGCTCCTGGGAGAGGAGTCAGTAGGCTTCCATGAAGTTTTTTGCCGGATGGATTGTTAAAAAACGCTTCCCGTTAGTCATCACGATCCTTCTTCTTACAATCTTTTTTGGCTATCACGCCCTCAGGATCGAGATGTATACAGCCTTCTCGGATCTTCTCCCGAGAGATCATCCCTTTATCAATGTCCATAATAAGTTCAGCAAGGTATTCGGAGGAGCCAACGTCGTCCTCCTCTCGGTGGAAGTCAAAGAGGGCGACATCTTTAACACCAGAACGCTAGAGAAAATCAAGAAACTTACCGAGTTGCTGGAGCTCACCCCAGGAGCGAGCAACTACCAGATCTTCTCCATTGCCCGGCAGAAAGTGAAGGATGTCCGGGCCACTTCTTGGGGGATCGAGGTCCAACCGGTCATGTGGCCTGACGTGCCGCGGACCCCTGAAGGGATCGAACAACTCCGCAATGCGGTCTATGCCAATCCTACCATCGCCGGACGCTTAGTCTCGATGGACGGCAAAGCGGCGCTGATCACTGCCGCTTTTCACGAGGAACGTCTGGACTATGCCGGCCTCTTCCAGCGCATTGAATCCGCCATCCGCGAGGTGGAAGATCAGAATACTACGGTCTACGCTGCGGGCGAGCCGATCCTCTACGGATGGATTTATTACCACCTAAGGGACATTACTCTCATTATCGCCCTCACCTCTCTTACCCTCTTGGGAATTCTCGTTCTCTACTATCGCAATCTCAATGGGGTCATCATTCCCGTCCTCTCCGCTCTCATCACCTTTATCTGGGGGACCGGCTTTACCGCGCTGATGGGCTTCAATTTTGATCCGTTGATTTTGGTGGTCCCCTTTTTGATCGCTGCGCGAACGATTAGCCACTCGATCCAGTTCCGTGAGAGATTCTTTGAGGAATTGGAACGCTGCGGAGGGAACAAGGAAAAGGCCGCCACCGAAAGCGCCGTCGGCCTTCTCATGCCGGGGAGCGTGTCCATTCTGACTGACGCGAGCGGGCTCATTGTGCTCCTGGTGGCGCCCATGCCCATTCTCACCAAGCTGGCCATCGCCGGAAGTTTCTGGGTGCTGAGCAATTTCGTCAGTGTGTTGATACTGGACCCGATTCTCTGCTGCTACTTTCCCACTCCACGCCACCTGCCAAAGGGAGGGGAGGGGCACTGGCTGGATGGTCCCTTGCGCCGCGTGGGAAGCTTCTGCACCGCTTCGCTGGGTCGCTGGATCTTCCTGGCGACCTTTGGCGTCATCCTTCTGTGGAGCCTGTACTGGAATCAGTTCTTGACTGTGGGCGACTCAAGACCCGGCTCGCCGCTTCTCTGGCCGAGCTCGAACTATAACGTGAGCGTGCGCCACATCAACAATAAATTCCAGGGAACCGACTATCTCTACGTCATTGTCGAAGGGAAGGAAGAGAGAGCAGCCAAATCACCTGTCGCCCTGCGCACGATGGAGGCGTTTCAACGCTACATGGAACGCTCCCCCAATGTGGGCGGGACCGACTCCCTGGCCGGCCTGACCCGACAGGTCAACGTGGTCCTCCACAACAATGACCCCCGATGGGGGATCCTCCCAAAATCTCAAGATGAAGTCGGCGGAATTCTCATGGTCGCCGAACACGGAAGTGAGCCGGGAGATTTCGACCGCTGGGTCAATTACAACTTTCAGAATGCCAATATCACGGTCTTTCTCTACGATCATAAAGCCGACACGATCCGAGAAGTCATCCAGCGCGCGGAGCAGTTCATATCCAGTCACCGGATAGAAGAGGCCGAGTTTAGACTGGCTGGCGGAATTGCCGGGGTGCTGGCGGCTGCCAATGAGGTCATGGAGAAGTCCAACTGGATCATCCTGGGACTCATGCTTCTTACCCAACTCTTTTTTTGCGCCCTGGGCTTCCGCTCTTTAGTAGCAGGTCTGTTGTTCGTAGGGGTCGTATTTCTCTCCAATATGTTCG
>Ga0209824_10000399_pt1 | contig 27831 bp, 27 predicted proteins | sample VDWuncwatermetaG_FD_184124 | JGI IMG/M metagenome (GOLD analysis project Ga0209824, IMG submission 184124) | Wastewater microbial communities from Netherlands to study Microbial Dark Matter (Phase II) - VDW unchlorinated drinking water (SPAdes)... ...
CTCTTCTTCGACGAGGTGCCTGGCCCAGGCAAGCCGCGACCAGTTCGGATCATCGTAGTAGTGGTTGCAAGCCTCCTTCGCTCTTTCGAAAGCTCGCATGACGCTCAACACCGCCCAGGCGTTTTTCTCCAGCACCTCGTTTTTGAAGGCCACGATATGCATGATTGGGTAGAAGCCGTTTTTGCGAAAATACTTGAGTTCCTCCGCTTTAGGATCGGCGAAGAGACGGCGGATCTTTTTCGAGCCTTGCAGGGCATGTCCCGGCTTTTGGCCATGAGATAGGAAGAAAGCGAGACCTCGCAAATATCAAACTCTCCTTTCTGCAGCATTCTCGCATGACGATCCGCGCCGTGCCTTAAAGGGATTGTTTCCCCAACCTCCAATACCGTGAGGTCGATGCCCTCAGGTGAGACCGTGCCGTCGTCAACTTGAGCTTAGCCATGCTTGCTCCTCGTTAATTTTCTTCGACACTCATCCGCCTTGAGGCAGGTGGTCATGTCGAGGACCTGCTGAATGTGTTCGTTGGTTAGAAAGATCATGTTGCTCTCCTGTTTATGCGGTATACTCTCGGAGCTTTTATCGAACAAAGCCGATTTGTTCTAATTTTTGCAAAATAGAAACATCGACTAGGTCTTCAGGTTTGAGTTGCGCGATCTTGGGATTCCTGAGTCCCATGACCTGGATGGTTGCTTTTACAGCATCCATGCTAGGATATGGTTTTCTCTCCACTTTAGGCAGTAAATCCTCGTAGGCCTTTTCAGCTTCTTTTGCCCCCAGCCGCAAATACTTTCCCAGAATCTCCGTGACCCTGGCCCGGTTGGCAGGATTGAGCATATAGGCATTGCCCTCAACGATGGATTTAACCACCGCTTCAGCGGTGCGCGGCTGCTCTCTCAGATAACGTCGGGTGCTTACCAGCGCGTTGTTCACAAAAGGGACGCCGAGTTGTTGAAGGTTGCCCAGGTAAGAGAAGCCCCGTTCTCTCAGCGGCGCAGAGACTGATGGATCGACGACTGTGGCGTCGATGCGCCCCCCGATCAGAGCCTGAGCCCGGGTCGGTTCGTCTCCAATCGCCAGGAAAGTGATCCGGTCTTTCTTCTCGTCGATATTGAAGTGCTGAAGCATGAGAAAAGAAGCAACGTGCGAGGAGCTGCCGAAGCTGCTGATCGCCAGCGTTTTTTCTTTAAGATCCTCAGGGCGCTTGATTTCGGGTTTGGCCCAGATGTCGTAGGTTAACCGGTTAGTGATTCCCAGCACCATGACCGAGTCACTGCCTCCGGCCACGGCCGAGGCCACAAGGGTGGCGCCGGTAAAACCCATCGGGGCGGATCCGGATAGAATGGCCTGAGTCATCCTTACCCCTCCTGTTATGAGGACGATGTTGGCGTCCAATCCATTTTTGCGAAAAATCCCCAGATCTTTGGGGACCCACAGTGCCGCGATGTCGTTGCGGATGTTGGAATGGCCGATCACGACCTTTTCCAATTCCTGAGCCCGCCCGATCGGACACGCCAAAACTAACGGGAGCGCCACAATCCAGCTAAGGATCCTCGGGTATCGCTTCATGATCCCCCCTCCGTGGGGTTTCAACATCCCTTAAGACGTGGAGATTAAATGTTGCGGTCGGATTCTATGCCCGTATCGCTTTAGCCGTCAAGCACCTCGGATTGGTTCCGAGGCGGGCCTGTCTGCCGGGCACAGGCAGGGGTGAGCATTTCTTCGGCGCTGAGGTAAGGGTGGGGGTATTGCATGGCCTAGGAAAATTGAGATAGAGGAAAGGGAGCAGTGTACGGAGTTCTCAAGGAGTTTCTCTATGATAGATCGACGTGCGTTTCAGAGGATTCTTACAGTTCTAGTCGCCTTATCCCTCGCGCTTCCTCTTCCCATAGCTCACGCCCAGCTCCGTCGTGTCTTGATTGGTTACTCTTCCTTCAGCTCGAATCAGACGCCGCTCTGGGTAGCTAAGGAAGAGGGAATCTATAAGCATTTTGGTCTAGATATTGATCTCATCCTCATTGAGGGCGGAACTCGAGGCGCGCAGGCTCTCATCTCCGGGGATCTGCCTATAATGGGGATGGCCGGGCAGCCAATCATCAGTGCCCGGGCGCGAGGATCCGACCTTGTCATCATTGGCGGAGTCGTTAACAAAATGAACTACATCCTGGCTAGCGCGCCTGGAATCAAGAAACCGGAAGAGCTGAGAGGAAAGCGTGTCGCTATAAGCCAGATCGGCACTGCGTCCTATCACGCGGTGATATTGGCTTTAAAGCACTGGGGAATGGATGCCAGGCGGGATCGGATCACAATACTCCAGACCGGGAACCAAGCGGCAAGGGTTGCATCCCTGCAATCCGGTGGCAGCGATGTGATTATTGTGAATCCGGGGCTGTCCTCAACCTTAAAGGAGCGTGGTTTTAATGTGATTGCAGACTTCAGCGAGCTACCCATTCCTTATCCTCAGCAGGTGATCGCGGCAAGGGAGCGCCTTCTCAAAACCGATTCCGACCTGGCAGAGAGATTTCTCAAGGCCGTCGCGGTGGGAACCGCGTTTACTTGGGATCCCAAGAATAAAGAGAGGGTAAAGGCAGTGCTCGCCCGGTACCTGAGGCTGGATGGCGTCGAGAAGGCAGAGGAGCACTATCAGTCTGCCCTCAAGGTGCTGCCGAAAAAGCCCTACGCGGATCCGGTAGGTATTTCCGCGATGGTGGAGTTTATGGCGGAGACAGACCCGATGGTTGCAAAGCTAAAGCCAGAAGAGGTCATCAACCACAGCCTGCTTAAAAAGCTCGATGAGTCTGGTTTTATGGACCAGCTTTATAAAAAACAGTAAGCGTTAGGTTCTGAATCTTGAGTTTTTAGTTTCAGACGACTCAGACCTCAACACTCAAAACTCGTATCTATTTTCAGTCCCAGGGTGTTTCTTTGGCGGCATTCCTACCCGCGATCCTTCCACCGACAAAGCATTCCGTGATGTTCCCTGCCTCCAGATAGAGGTGACCAAAGATGGAGCTGATCTCGCCCGCGACATAGAGCCGGGGAATCGGTTGTCCCATGGGGTCGAGAACTCTTTGATTTGGATCGTGTACCGGTCCGCCCTGAGTATTGGAGACAATCGGCCAGGCTTCCATCGCATAGAAGGGTGGAGTAAGAATGGGCATCATCGTTTTCGGCGGGCGGCTAAAGTCCTCATCTGTACCCCGGGCACAGTGGCTGTTCCAGCGCTCCACGGTGGAGTTTAAAATCTCAAGATTCACCTTAATTTTAACGGCAATCTCCTCAAGATTTTTCCCTCTTAGGATCCATCCTTTCTCCACCTCTGTAAGATTATCGTCACTCCACTGGTAATGGTATCTCTCATCGTTAACCATCACCATTGCCACAGGCCCAAGCTTGCGTCCTTCTTCGTCAAAGATGAGGTAGCAGGGTATGCGGGGATAGTCCTGGAGATCGGCGTCATAGTACTCCAGTGGCCGAGCGCCTGTGTCCTGAGGGGCTGGAGGATACTCATCCATGAATCTCTTTCCAAAGCGATCCACGGCAATCCAAATCATCTTCCGATTCTCGTTTCTTGGGCCGGCCCAAACGTGGCGAATGGCGAAGGGGAATTCAGGATACTTGAATCCGTATCCGCCATGAAAATGCCACATATGCCACAGGGCCGCACCAGCCTTCTGTGCCATAAGGATTCCGTCACCGGTATTTCCCAAGTAAACCGGATAGACAGGCTGGGCTTCGAAGTATTGGAGCTTCATCGTCTCGTTGTTTTCGAATCCGCCCGTAGTAACGATGACCGCCTTTCGCGCCCTGATTGTAAGGGGTCGCGAGCCACTCTCAGCCACCACTCCTAATACCTCTCCTTGCGAATTCGTAATGAGTCTCTTAGCCGGCGTCGAGAGCAACACTTCGATTTTTCTCAGGTTCACATTGTCATAAACCATCTTGAAAAGCCGTGCTCCTCCCCTTAGCCCCTTGGCCCAGGGGAAGGCCGAATAGGCTGGAAAGTCTTTGAGCTTGACCGAGTCTATGTCATCAGTGCCGGGAAAGGGATAAGTCCCATGGCCACGTATCTCGCTTTCGGTGGGCTCCGTCCCGCTTACCTTTGCAAGCTCCCTTACCCAGTCGATGATCTCCACCATCCCCTGGGCTACAGGCCAGAGAACCTCGTCGGGAGTTGTTCCGTTGCAGGTCCTCTTTAAGTACTGAAATGCAGACTCGGCATTGCGCGCAAAGGCGACTCCACCACCCGAGAGAATAGAAATGCCTCCCGGGTGAGGCATCTTCTCCAAAAGAAGAACCTGTGCTCCGGAGTTCTGGGCTGCGATGGCAGCAATGGCCCCGGCAAACCCGTAGCCCACCACAACTACGTCTGCTTGCTTATCCCAGTTGAACGAATGCTCCGCCATTTATTCAATCCTTTTATCTATTACGTCCCGTGACGGCATAGCGCCGCGCCAATCAGCGGCGGGCTTGCGCGCGCGATGTCCTTTGCCTCTTATCACTTCCCCCTTCTGCCTGTCCGGTAAAACCCGGCTCCGCTCATCCCACAGAGAGCATGAACTGTGCTCCTGCAAAATTCTGGACCGTCGTCGGCCTGAGGAGTCGCCGGTAAGGTCGGCCACTGAGAAGTTATCTTTGCTGGGCCCGTGCTAACCGCCAATCCGTGTACCACGAAATGAAGTCCGGGCGACCACGGTTCCGCATCATCTCGTTGCTGAAGCGTTCCACATAGAAAGAGAGCGGCTTGAGCATCTCCAGGTAATAGGGTTTAAAGTCAAACCAATTGCGAGCGTGCTCTTCCGACCGGAAGAGATTCATGCTCGCTCACCTGTAAGCGCGGCCTGGGCCCCCTACCCCAATGGGCACAGGAGAGTATCCCACAATGGTATCAGGCTCGACCGTGAGCACCTCCTCATCGCGCATCACGATGGTCATCGGTTCGCCGCAGTCCAGACACGGCGCATCCATCCTTACTGTTTTCCCTGGAAAGAGCCAGCGGACCGCCAGCGCTTCAAACCCTCACTGGGCGAACCACTTCTGCTCCCCGTCTACAGAAATGCGGTATTGGTTGGGCAGGTTGTTAAACGGAGCAACCGAGACGATCTGGTCGGTTTCGGGATGGAGAAAGAATGAATACCCCGTCGCCTCAAGGTCGCGAAAGAGCTGGCGCCCCTCTTCTACCGACACTCCGAGCGCAGCCGCTGTTTCCGTGTAATGCGGTGCTCGTCCCGTCTCAATGAAGCTTCGCATGATAGCGTGAAGGGCCTTGTCCAATATTGCTAGGTCGGCCATCGTCAGTTCCTCCTCCAAACTAAATACTATCCAACGCTTTCCAGAAAGTCTGCCGACGTGGCCACCGTAGCCAAATGATCCATGATATGTAGTGAAGCCCTATGGGCCTCGTCCGAAAAGGAGGCACAACAATCCTCCAGGACGATAACTCGATAATCAGCATCGGCCGCGTGTCTAGCCGCCGCCTCTACGACAAATTCAGTGGCGACGCCCATCAATACAACCGTGTCAATATCTCGGCTTCGCAACATGCTGTCAAGAGCTGTCCCAAAGAAAGGGCTCATGCGCGGCTTTCGGATCACGGGCTCGCCTTCCACCGGCTTAACCTCATCGACAATTTCTAAAAGCTCAGCCACATTTACGCCGGGGGCGGACAAGATAGGGATCCTTATCCTCTGCAAAAACGTGTTCCTTGGCGAATAAAAGGCTGGCTGATGATCAATAACGACGTGGATGACCAGGACTCCAGCCTTCCTGGCTCCATCCAGGACCCTTTTAGCCGCTTGCCCCACATTGCGCTCCTTGAACATGGCGCTTCTTCTCACGGGACCTCTTTGAACGTCCATGGAGAGTACCGCGGTCTTGGCACGGTCGAGACTCAGCTTTGCCATATTACCTCCTGCCTTTCCTATCTTGGTAGTCCGCCCTGTTGGCCACCGCAACGTTTGATTCGGTGGCTGCATTCTATGGCGATAATTTGTCTGCCGTCAACGGCTCTTTGCTTGCCACCTACTCTTGACACTGATTTTTTGAGGCTGATATAGGTTTCAGCAGCGGCTTAGTTGACGGTAGAGCCGATACCTGGATGACAGATATGATGAGGTGATTTGTGGCGCTTTTTTTTCATTCCGATGACGTTGACCATCTGATCTCCTTAAAAGAGGCGGTGGCGATTGCTGAGAGCGCGCTCAAGGATATTCCGCTCCGGGCCGGAGTGAACGCCCCTCGTAAGAGGCTGAACCTCCATCGCAACGGCGGCGAGTATCCCTACGACACCGTGCTCAACGTCTATGCAGGCGGGTCTGCGAGCTACGGCGCTATCGGTGCCCAGGTCGCGTTACATCGCAAGGCTATACAGGGAACAGTCCAGAAAAGACCGCCTTTTAATCCGGACCAGACTGAGCTGGCGCTGATTTACGATGTCGATAGCGGTTCGCTCTTGGGTGTCATGGCCCATCGCCCCAGGCATGTTCAAGGCGTGGCGGATCTCCGCACCCCTGCGACGAGTTTGGCTGGCCTTGATCTTTTTGCTCGGGCTGATGCGAAGAAGGTCGGGATATATGGCTCAGGCCACCAGGCTTACTCCACCTTTCTGGGACTGACCGAACTGAGAAAGATCGAAAGCGCAAAGGTCTATAGCCCCACGCGCTCCCATAGACAGGCCTGCGCGAAGAAGATGAGCGAGGTGACGGGCGTGGCGGTTGAACCCGTAGATACTCCCCGCTTGGCCGCCAAGGATGTCGATATTATCCTTTGCATGACCAATACCAATGTTCCCGTCATCGATGGATCCTGGCTTGAGGAGGGGCAGTACATCATTTCCGTGATCGGCAGCAATATCGAGTTGGTCAAGAGCGGCAATATCTCCGCCCCGCGGAGGGAGATCGATGACGAGACACTGAGACGGTGCAGCTTTATTGTGGCCCTCTCCAAAGACCAGGCGATCGATTCCCAGCAGGGAGATATCTATTGGCCGGTGCAGAATGGAGTCATCACGTGGGACAAGGTGGTAGATATCGCGGATATCCTTACTGGCAGAGCAAAAGGAAGAACCGATGACCGGCAGATCATTCTTTACAAGAACCAAGGGGGTCAGGGGATCATCGATATTGCCCTGGCGAAGAAGTGCTACGAGCTTGCCCGCCATCACGGCAAGGGGTATGAGTTGAACATCCGCGCGCGCGAGAACTGGTGGGTTCAGGGAGGGAGAGCGCCGATTTGGTAAAAGACTCCTCTTGTTTCGCTGCATTATCCTGGACGCGCCAAAGCTGAAAGCACAACCTGGGTCTCTGAGGGACGAAGCGATGCAGGCAAGAAAAATTCCAGAGTACGGCTCCGATCTGGTTGTGGATCTCATGCGGAATTACGGATTTAAGTACGCGGCGCTCAACCCGGGGTCGAGCTTTCGCGCATTGCATGACTCCATCGTTAACTATGGCGGAAACGAAAGGCCCAAAATCGTTTTGTGCTGCCACGAGGAGATCGCCGTGGCCGTCGCTCACGGCTATGCGCGGGCTTCGGGTGAAGTGGGACTCGCCATCTGCCATGATGTGGTCGGCCTGCAGCATGCCTCGATGGCGATCTACAATGCCTGGATCGACCGCGTGCCGGTAGTAGTCCTCGGCGCGACGGGCCCGTCGGATCCGACAGGCGATGAGCCCTTTCCCCGCCTCGCGCCAGTTCACACGGCCCATCTCCAGGGCCAATTGGTGCGCGACTACGTGAAGTGGGACTATCAACCCACCTCTTTACCTGGCGTGGTGGAGTCCTTCGCCCGTGCCTACAAGATCGCGCTCACGGAACCGATGGGACCAGTGTACCTTTGCTATGATGCGAAACTCCAAGAGGATCGGATAGAGGAGATTCCGGGTCTGGAGTTCTCGGAGAATCACCTTCTCTCGGCTTCTCCTTCTGGCGACCCACAGAGACTGGAAGCGGTTGTGCGGGACCTCCTCCAGGCGAAGAATCCCGTGATCATCGCCGGCATGGTAGGGAGAAAAGCCGGCGCCTGGAAGTCGTTAGTTTCATTTGCAGAGATGCTTGGCCTTTCCGTGATCGATCAGGGGCTGCGATTTAACATACCAACAACTCATCCGCTTACCGTGACCGGAGCTGAAAAAGAGGTCCTAGGGGAGGCGGACGTGGTGCTGGCGCTGGATGTCATCGACCTCTACTGGGCGGTCCATCGACTTTCAGAAAGGCATGAACGGCTGCTCAATCCCGCGGCGCGCCTCATCCAGATGGGGATGGAAGATTTCACTGTGAGGAGCTGGGGCGAAGCCCGCAGGCTGGTGGCGACCGATCTTTCCATCATCGCGGATACAGCGGTCGCCCTCCCGCAAATGACGATGATCGCCTCAGGGATTCTCGCCGGCAATGAATCGGCGCGCACGCGGATCGAAGAACGTGTAGAGCGAATCGCGCAGCGCCACGACGCTATTCGGGCTCGATGGCGAAAGGAGGCCGAGCGGCAGTGGCAGTTTAAGCCGGTCTCTTTGCCGCGACTTATTCTGGAGCTGCAGGAAATTCTAAAGCCCCATTCCTGGTCTTTGGTGAATACGGGAACAGGGAGTTCGCTCTGGGCAAAACGGCTGTTGGATCTACGGGAGCCTGAGCAATTCTGTGCGGGCAATCCCGGTGGCGGCCTCGGGCATGGGATTGGGGCCTCTATCGGCGCTGCGCTGGCGGAGCCGCTCTCGAACCGTATATGCGTGAATCTCCAATCCGACGGAGACCTTCTTTACACGCTGAGCGGGCTCTGGACTGCATCGCATCTAAAGCTCCCGCTCCTTATCGTGATGACGAATAACCGTTCCTACTATAATGACGAAGAGCATGCGGAGCACCTGGCGATCCGGCGCAAACGTCCCGTGAAAAACAAAACGATAGGGTTTAGAATCGAGCCCCCTACAGTTGACTTTGCCAAGATCGCCCAAGGATTTCAGATTCATGCCGAAGGCCCTATCGAAGATCCAAAAGAGCTTCGCGGAGCCCTTGAGCGAGCATTGAAGATAGTTCGAGATAAACGTGAACCAGCTCTCGTGGATGTTATAACTCAGCCTAGGTAAAGGGGGAAGGTCACCTTCTACACGACTACCAACGTTTCGGAGAGCAAACCTCTGCTCGATGGATTTCGCAGTCGGTTCCGTTCATTGAACCTGAACTCAATCGCGCCGGCGGCACCGCCCTGCTCAACAGAATCGTCAACGAGGCCAAAGGCGGGAAGCATTTCATGGACGTCATCGCAGCGCGTCCTGAATTCATTACACCGCTCAAGAAAGCCGGCCTCCTGGCCAAGTACGACTCCCCTGAAAGGCGCTACTATCCGGACAATCTGAAAGACAAAGAGGGCTACTGGACGGCATACTTCCTTAACCTCAATACGCCGGGGTATAACACGAGACTAGTTTCCCCCAATGAACTTCCGCGCACCTATGAGGAGATGCTCCATCCGCCCCGGCTCAAGAAGGGTTTGAAATGGTACGTGGCGGACCCGGAGGAAGGCGGCGATTACGCGGAAATAGTGTCTCTTTATCGCAAAACATTCGGGCTCAGATAAGCGAGGCTTATATCATGGTATTGCTGATCAATAACGAAGACGTAGGACGTTTACTGACGATCAAAGACGTAATGCGGGTGTTGGATGAGGCTTATCTCGATCTCGACAAGGGACTGACGGCCAATCGTCCGAGAACCTTTACGTTTTCACCCACCGACAATGGCCGCTTCGTCGCTAACACTCACGAGGGCCTGATTCGCAACAAGGGTGTCTACGACATCCGCATCGTTACCCATAGCCGTCCCGATCCAACCGTCGATCCCACGAAAGTGAATTACTTCCACGGGGCGCTCAACTGCTCGCTCGACCTTCTTTATGACATCAACAGCGGCGATTTGCTGGCGATCATTCACGACGGGTATCTTCAGAAGATGCGGGTTCAGGCCACCAATGCCATCGCCGCGCGCTTTATGGCGAGAAAAAATGCTAACAGCATGGCACTTATCGGGTCGGGCTGGCAGGCCACCGCCGCCATCGAATCTATGCGCTTCGTTCGTCCAATTCAAAAAGTGAATGTCTTCAGCCGTAACGTTGAGAAGCGAAAAAACTTCGTTCAAAAGATGCGGGTGGTCTATAAAGACATGGACATACAAGACTTCGACAGCGCCGAGCAGGCCGTGCGCGGCGCCGATATGGTGGTTGCCGCCACGAACTCAAAGGTTCCGGTCTGTAAAGGAGCATGGATCGAGAAGGGCATGCATCTTACCGGGGTGTTGCCTTACGAGTTTGATCTGGATTGCTACAAAAAGGCGGACTACATCGTTATCTTCAACCGGCTTCATGGACGGGACTACACGCTGAGGCGTGGTCCGGAGGAGGAGCCGCTGGATATACCGCCTCACGCTAGGTTGCTCGAAGGCGCGCCTGAAATTGCTGACCTGGTATCTGAAAAAGTGCCAGGTAGAAAGACCGAGGATCAGATCACAATTTTTGCCAACGGGGGCCACGGCTGGGGACATGATGGCGGTCCGGGCTACGGCATCCAGTTCACCGCGATGGCGAAACTGATTTATGACTTGGCGAAAGAGAGAGGGGTCGGCCGCCAGCTCCCGCTGGAGTGGTTTCAACAAGACGTGAATTCGTGAAATTGGGCAGGGTTTTGGTTTGGATCAGTCCGGATCTGAGGTGGAGACGGGCATGACGCTTTTGATAACCAGCGAGGATGCGGAACAAGTAATGTCGATGGAAGCTTGCCTCACCGCGCTGGAGCAGTCATTTCGTGAGTTGGCTGAGGGGCTTGCCGTGAACCGACCTCGCTCCGACACCTATACCCCGACGTCTGAGAAAGATGTCTACTACCGATACAAAACCATGGAAGGGGCGGTGCCTGGGCTCGGTGTCCTGGCGCAGAGAATTAACTCTGAGAAGATGCGCTGGCCAGTGGTGAAGGGCATCAGGCGCCAGGATAAATTCCAGAGGGTCTAGGGATAGCGTGTCAGGCTTTGATAATTTGATTATTGCCAGGCTATGTGATAGCGACAACCCATGGCACGAAAGCCCCGCGTCCACTTCTCTGGAGCTCTCTACCACGTCATCAGCAGAGGCAATCAACGGCAGAAGATCTTCAGGCAGCAACAGGACTTTGCTCACTTTCAGCATCTTCTGGAGAATTCGCAAAAGCAATTTGGCCTGAGGATCTATGCCTATGTTCTCATGCCGAACCATTTCCATCTGTTACTTCAGGTGGGCTCATTGCCCCTCTCCAGAGGGATGCAGAGCCTTCTTTACCGCTACAGCCGCTACTATAACAGACGTTACCACAAGGTGGGGCATCTGTTTCAGGGACGATATCGAGCCATTCTATGTGACAAGGATGAATACTTGCTGGAACTCGTCCGGTATCTGCATTTGAATCCAGTTCGAGCAAGGTTGGTGAAGGATCTCCGGGAATACCGTTGGAGTAGCCATGGAAACTACCTCCAAGGAAGCAATGCGGGGGGAGTTGCGGTCGAAGAGGTCCTGGCAGGTTTTTCCCGGCAGCGAGGAGCGGCTATAAGGGCCTATGAGAGGTTTATCCGTGACGGGCTTGGGCAGGGGCACCGGGAAGAGTACTACGAGGTAAAGGAGCAGCGGTATTTGGGTGAGGATGACTTCGTAGAGAGGATGGAAAGGGAGATCCAAGACAGCCAGCAAGTGCCGGTAAAGATAACCGTCAGAGAGATCATGGGTGAAGTCCTTCAGTGCTGGGGCGGGACGGTTTCTGAGGTCCTTAGCAAAAGAAGGGGGCGACAGGAGAGCCTGCTTCGGGCGATTGTTGCCTATGCTGGGTGTGAAGTAGGGGGGATCCAAGTCCCTTTTGAGATTCCCGGAGGTGAGATCTAAGACGCCGAGCGGTGGATATCGCTCAGCAAAATAATATCCCGATACGCGCTCGCATAGGTCTCGAAAACTTTCTAAGTCAGATAAACCCTGTCGTCAAGAAGAACTTTGCCGTCTTCCCTGTCCTGGATTGGATTTTAGCCATCACAGCCCATATCCCCAACAAAGGGGAGCAATTGGTGCGCTACTATGGCTACTATAGCAATGTATCACCTTTCTCCCCTCACCTGTCCCAAGTGTCAGGGAGAGATGTGGTTCGACGAGCTCACCACCCTGAGGGGACTCGAAGGGCGGATCATCAGCTTCATTGACCTGTCTGCGTGCCACGCACAGGCAGACCAGCCTGAGGTGATTAAAAAGATTCTTCAACACTTAGGTCTGTGAGAAGAATCTCACGCCTCGCCGGGGAGAGATCATGCGGTGGAAGAGATCACCTTAGATCGATCCTCAGCCAGATGACTTTAAAGCCTCCCTACTCAAATCGGGAGCCAGTGTCTATCCCTACGTGCGAAACAGGCCCAAGTTGACATTACTCGTCACCACCAGATAGTCTCCTGCCCAATAAGGAGGAGTTCTGGGTGTTCGGGCCGTCCGCTTCCTGATCGCCCCATCCTTTACTGCCTTTTTGTCAGGCTCTCTCCTCCACGACGATGATCCAGCCCAAGCCTAGAGAAGCATGATCCGCAGGTGCGAAAGGGGCGATTTCGAAGAGATCCTCGAGGTCATCAACGATGGCGCCACAGCCTACCGGGGCATCATCCCCGCGGATTGCTGGAAAGAACCCTACATGCCGAAGGAAGAGCTTGCCCGCGAAATGGTCGAAGGCGTGCTCTTCTGGGGATGGTACGAAAGGAAGAGACTCATTGGCGTCATGGGCATCCAACAGGTCCAGGAGGTAACCCTCATCCGACACGCTTATGTCCGGACGACCCAGCGCAATCGGGGCATTGGAGGGAAGCTGCTCACGCATCTTCGAGGCGTGACGAACCGGCCGATCCTGATCGGCACCTGGAAAAGCGCCGCCTGGGCCGTCCGCTTCTACGAGAAGCACGGTTTTCGTCGTCTCTCCGGAGTGGAAAAAGATCGGCTTCTCAAAAAATACTGGACGGTCCCTGAGCGGCAGATCCGGGCCTCAGTCGTTCTGGCCGATCAGAGGTGGTTTGAAGGGTCCAAGGGCTGATGCATGAACGTTCGCTTTCTTCGGCCTCAAAACTCTCCGGCAACCGGTTGGTGCGGAAAGAAGATGGAGTCCTCATCGCTTCAGGCTGGACCAGGCACGCATGTGTGGATGAGAAGGGAGAGATCGCTAGGATACCTCCTGATCTGGAGAACGTCCTAAAGGCAGCTCTTCCCCCTCCGGCTAAGCCAGGTGATGACAAACAAAGCCCTTAGGCTGACAATGCGAAAAGTTCCCGATCCCTACCTGCAAGCCAAGCTCAGGTTGACGTAACACATCATTATCGGATACTTTCCCGCTTACAAGGGAGGAGCCAGTTTGATTATTCGCCGCTAGCGGGCGTTCCGGTTGGACTGGGCGGGTGCGACGATACGACAAGGAGCAAGTGGCATGTCAGCCAAAGTTTACCGGCCGGAGAACTGGAGCGCCTCGCCGCTGGAGAGCGAGTCGGCCCAGCTCGTCGGCGGGCGCTGCTCGAGTTGCGGCAAGGTGTTCTTTCCACGGTTCAACGCCTGTCCAAGCTGCGCGTCGCGCGAGCCAATGGTGGAGGTTCGGCTCAGCCGCCGCGGAACGCTATACTCGTATTCGGTAATCCACGTCAATGCGCCCGGCTTTAAGGCCCCGTACGCCGTCGGCTATGTCGACCTGCCGGAAGGGCCGCGCGTCTTCGGCCATCTGGACGGCTGGCAGGATGGCCCGGTACCGCTGGACACTCCGGTGGAGATCTATGCCGGGCCGATCGGCAAGGACCGCGACGGCGAAGAGCTGATCAGCGTCCGCTTCCGCCCGCTGGCGGCTGACCGCAATTCAACAGGAGGAACGTGATGGCGAACCTGCGCGAAGTCAGCGTGATCGGCGTCGGCATGAGCCGATTCGCCAAGCAGCCGGAAATCAGTATCGTCGATCTGACCCAGGCGCCGATCCTGGATGCCCTCGAGGACGCCGGCGTCGCCTGCGGGCAGGTGCAGGCAGCCTACAGTGGTAGTGTTTTCGGCGGCTCCGGCATCGGCCAGAAAGTGCTCAAAGGCATCGGCATGTCCGGTATTCCCATCCTGAACGTTGAAAACGCCTGCTCCAGCGGCTCGTCGGCCTTCAGGGAGGCGTGGCTGGCCGTGGCCAGCGGCATGCATGATGTGACACTGGCCTTCGGCACGGAGAAGCTCACAGCACTGGGGGGCGGCGCCTATCCGTTAAGCGACGACATCGAAGCCGACCAGGGTGTCCTGATGCCGGCCGTCTATGCGATGCGGGCGCGCCGCCACATGGCGGAGTATGGGACGACCATCGAGCAGATCGCAAAGATCGCGGTGAAAAACCACCGCAACAGCGTTCACAACCCGCGCGCGCAGTACCAGCGCGAGTACACGCTGGAGGAGGTGCTTAACTCGCGCATGATCGCCGACCCGCTCACGATCTTGCACTGCTGCCCGACCGGCGATGGCGCAGCCGCTGTGGTACTGGCTGCAACGGAGATTGCGCATCGCTTGCGCGGCAAACCGGTCAAGGTGCGCGCGTCGGTGCTCCAATCCGGGCTATTCAAGAACGACTTTCGCGATATGACCAAGTCCGACCTGAGCTACCGCACGGCCGCCGCCGCGTATGAGATGGCTGGGCTGGGGCCTGACGACATCGACGTAGCCGAGGTGCACGACGCCTTCACTATTGGCGAACTCATGTACTACGAGGCGTTAGGCTTCTGCGCGCCGGGCGACGGCGGGCGGCTGATCGACGAAGGGGCGACCGAGATTGGGGGGCGCATTCCGGTGAATCCGAGTGGCGGCTTGCTCTCAAAGGGGCATCCGGTGGGCGCGACCGGGGTGGCTCAGATCGTGGAGATCGTCAGTCAGTTGCGCGGAAACTGCGGGCTGCGGCAGATCGCGGGGGCGCGCATTGGGTTAACTCACTGCACGGGGGGTGGCGTGGCGGGATTCGACCACATTGCCTGCACGATCCATGTCTTCGAGCAGTAACACCGATGAGCCTATGAACTCCGCCAAACCCCCACTCTGCGGGCTCCGTATCCTCGACCTTACCCAGTTCCTGGCCGGACCGTTCTGCACCCAGATCCTGGGCGATCTCGGAGCGGAGATCGTCAAGATCGAGCCGCAGGCCGGCGATCCCACGCGCGCGTTGCCGCCTTATTTCTACAAGGGCGAAAGCGCTTATTTCCTGGCCATCAATCGCACCAAGCGCAGCCTTGTGCTGGACCTTTCGACCGAAGCCGGCCGCAACGTATTCCACGACCTGGTGCGGCGGGCAGACGTGGTCATAGAAGCGTATCGCCCGGGCGTAGCTAAGAAACTGGGCGTGGACTACGACGCGATCAAGAAAATGAACCCGCGGATCGTCTACTGTTCCATCTCCGGCTTCGGCCAGGATGGACCCTACGCGACGCGACCTGCCTATGACATGATCGTGCAGGCGCTATCCGGCGCGATGAGTCTGACCGGCGAGATCGGTGGGCGGCCCGTCCGCTCCGGTACACCGATTGGCGATCTTAACGCGGGCCAGTCTGCGGCGACAGCAATTCTGGCCGCGCTCTGGGAACGGGAGCACTCGGGAGTGGGCCAGTCGATCGACATCTCTATGTTGGACGTCCAGGTCGCGATGCTTAGCTATCTGGGGCAGTACTACCTTATCTCCGGCGACGTCCCTGGTCTCCAGGGCAGGGGACACATGTCGATTCCAACCTACAACGCCTTTCGCGCGCGCGATGGCCGCGACGTTCTGATCTGCGCAAATACGGAGCGGATGTGGCAACAGCTTTGTGAGGCGCTAGAAATGCCGGAGCTGGCGAATGATCCTCGCTTTGAGACGAACGAGCGCCGCCACGCGAATCGCGCGCAGCTGGAGCCGATTCTAGGGCGGGCGTTCGCGAAATACGATTGCGCTAACCTCCTGGCACGCTTTCACGAGCGCGGCATCCCGAGCGCGCCGGTAAACTCGGTGGCCGAAGCGCTCGCCGATCCGCAAGTAGTCCACCGCCGGATGGTGCGCGCGGTGGCGCATACTCTGGGTGGAGAGATTCGCGTGCTAGGCAACCCGATCAAGTTTTCACGCAGCCACGAAGCTGACTTCATAAGCCCGCCGACGCTTGGTCAGCACACGGAGAGCGTCTTGCGGGAGGTGTTGGAATACACTCCCGAGCGGATTGAAACACTGCGGCAACAGGGCGCGTTCGGACCTGAATCCGCCGCGACGACCTCCGACTCGGCGAAAAAGCGGAGGCCCTGATCGAGATCTATGAAGCCGCCCCCATTTGAGTATCACGCTCCTACGACGGTTGCGGAGACTGTGAGCGTGCTCAGCCATTATGGAGAAGATGCCAAAGTGCTGGCTGGCGGGCAAAGCCTGATGCCGCTACTCAACTTTCGCCTGGCACGGCCCGCGGCCATAGTCGATATAAACGGCGTCGAGGAGTTGGACTATCTCCATCAGAGAGATGGCTGGCTTGCGGTCGGCGCGCTCGTGCGCCAGCGGGCTGCGGAGCTAAGCGCGCTGGTGACAGAAACCTGTCCCCTGCTGGCCGAGGCGCTTCCATTCATCGGCCACTTCCAGATTCGTAACCGTGGCACGGTCGTGGGGAGCCTTGCCCACGCCGACCCTGCAGCCGAGCTCGGCGCCGTTGCCTTGGCCCTGGGCGCGGAGCTGAGGATACAGAGCACGCGTGGTACTCGCACTGTCCCTGCGGAGCAGTTTTTCGTCTCGTATCTCACTACAGCGCTGGCGCCGGACGAGCTGCTTGTTGAGGCCCGCTTCCCGGCGGCGCGACCACGAACCGGTTACGCCTTTGCCGAGTTCGCCCGGCGCCACGGCGACTTCGCGCTCGTGGGTGTCGCCGCAGTCGTTGAGCAGGATCAGGCGCACCACTGCGCCGACGCGCGGCTGGCGTTCACCGGTGTCGGGCCGGTCCCGATCCTGTTCACGGACGAGCAGGGCGTATTGCGCGGTGAGCCGCTCACGCCGCAGGCGATGAACGCCTTTGCCGAGCGCGCTGCTGCGAGCTTCGAGGCAGAGCCGGATGTCCACGCCAGCGCCGAATACCGGCGCGAGTTGGCTGGTGTGCTCGCCGAGCAGGCGCTTAAGTCCGCGGCCGCACGTTCCAAGAAAGGTAATTGAGATGGCGGAAAAGCGAACCATTCAACTTACGATCAATGGCCGGCAGTACAGCGGTCAGGTTGAGCCGCGCCGCACGCTGGCCGATTTCCTGCGCCAGGACCTGGATCTGACAGGCACGCATCTGGGCTGCGAGCATGGAGTCTGCGGAGCCTGTACGATTCTGCTGGACGGGGCCGCCGTCCGCTCGTGTCTGGTACTGGCGGTTCAGGCAAATGGACGCCGGGTTGAGACCGTGGAAGGACTAGCTGATCCGAAGGGCAAGCTGCACCCGATCCAGACAGCGTTCCACAAGTATCACGCGCTCCAGTGTGGATTCTGTACTCCGGGCTTCCTGATGTCGATCGTCGACCTGCTCAACACTCGGCCCGATATTGAAGACGAGGACGAGATTCGAACGGCGCTCGCCGGCAATCTCTGCCGGTGTACCGGCTATAGCGGTATCGTGGCCGCAGTCCGAGAAGTTGCCGCCCAGCTTCGCCGGGAGCGGACGCCATGAGCCGGGCGCTCTTCGGCGTCAGGGTCGAGCGGCGCGAGGATCTGCCTCTCCTCACGGGCCAGGGAAGCTACACCGACGACCTGAAGCGGCCCGGCATGCTGCACGCGGCTGTGTTGCGCAGCCCGCATGCCCACGCCAAGATCCGCTCGATCGACGTCTCGGCCGCGCGGGCGCTGGCCGGCGTTGCTGCCGTATTTACGCACGCTGACCTCGGCGCTGCCGGTAAGGAGATCCCCCTCCTGCAGCCGAATCCCCTCCTCGTCGCACGAACCCAACTGCTGCTGGCGCATGACGAAGTGCGCTACGTTGGCGAGCCCGTGGCGTTTGTTGTGGGGGACGATCGCTACGTAACCGAGGATGCGCTGGAGCTGATCGAAGTTGCGTACGAGCCGCTGGCGGTTGCTGCGGACGCTGAGGGGGCGCTCGAAGATGGCGCGCCGCTCGTGTATCCGGAGATTGCTAACAATCTAGCATCTCGCTTTACGCTGGGTTTCGGCGATGCCACAGAGCTCTTTGCGCGAGCCGACCTCGTGCTGCGACAGCGCTTCAAGACGCATCGCGGCGCCGGCCAAGCTATGGAGTGCCGCGTGGTGCTGGCCGAGTACGATCGGCGCGCGAACCGGATCACGATGTGGTCCGCGACTCAGGCGCCTCATCTGATCGGGCGGCTCGCCAGCCAGATGCTGGGAATGGAGGAGTGGCAGGTCCGGGTGATTGCCCCGCACGACGTCGGCGGCGGTTTCGGACCGAAAGCAATCTTTTACCCCGAGGAAGGGCTGGTCCCGTTCGCGGCGCGGGCGCTCGGCCGCCCAGTCAAATGGACCGAGGATCGCCACGAGCACTTTCTTTCGACCAATCAAGAACGGGATCAGTACCACGACGCGGAAATGGCGCTGACTCGGGAGGGGAAGGTCCTGGGGTTTCGCGACACCGTTGTATTCGACACCGGCGCCTACGTGCCATGGGGGATCGTCGAGCCCTGGATCACCGCCACTACCATCCCCGGTCCGTACAAGCTTTCAGCATTCCAGGTCGACATGCAGGTGGTTTACACCCATAAGGTCCCAGTGACTCCGGTGCGCGGGGCGGGTCGTCCCCAGGCTGTCTTCGTAATGGAGCGAATGATGGACCTGGCCGCGCGTGAGCTTCAACTGGATCCCGCTGAAATCCGTCAGCGCAATTTTATCCAGCCGGAGGAGATGCCGTACCCGATGGGACTGGTTTATCGAGATGGGGCGCAGGTGACGTATGACTCCGGCGACTACCCCGCCTGCCTACGAAAGGCGCAGGATTTGATTGGTTACGATCAGTTCCGCCGGGAGCAGTCCAGGGCTCGCTTCGAGGGACGATACATTGGCGTGGGCATTGGCGCGTATGTAGAAGGAACCGGCCTGGGGCCGTATGAGGGGGCGATCGTCCAGATTGAATCGTCGGGGAAGGTCTTGGTCACTACAGGCGCAACACCCCAGGGCCAGGGACACGTCACCACCATGGCCCAGATTGCCGCCCACGAGCTGGGAATCGATGTGGATGACATTACTGTCATCACCGGCGACACTGGCGCGATACCGTTCGGCATTGGCACGTTCGCGAGCCGGATCGCAGTCAACGCCGGTAACTCCATCGCGCTGGCGGCGCGCGAGGTGCGCGAGAAGGCGCTCGCGATCGCGGCGAATCTGCTCGAGGCGAACAAGGACGATCTGGAGTTGGCGCAGGGGAGCGTGTTTGTGCGCGGCGCTCCGGCCAGGTCGATCAGTCTGGGGGCGCTCGCACTGACGGCTGCGGGTGCGCGGCCAGGCTACACTCTGCCGCCCGGCGTCCAGCCCGGTCTTCAGGCTACCCACTACTTTAGCCCGAGCCAGGCGGCCTACGCCAGCGGGGCGCACGTGATTACCGTGGAAGTCGATGTGCGGACGGGCGATGTGAAAATCCTGGATTATGCTGTCGCCCATGATTGCGGCCGGATGATCAATCCGATGATCGTAGAGGGCCAAGTCCAGGGCGGAGTGGCGCACGGTATCGGCAATTCCTTCTACGAGGAGCTGATCTACGATAATAATGGCCAACTCCTTACCGCCAGCTTTATGGACTATCTCCTGCCGACGGCAAAGGAGGTGCCCACGGCGAAGATCGCCCATATGGAAGTGGTCTGCCCGCTCAACCCACTCGGGGTGAAAGGTGTTGGCGAAGGTGGTACGATTCCGTCTGCTGCGGCGTTCGCGGGCGCGGTGGAGGATGCGCTTGCGCCTTTTAACGTCACTGTAAAGGAGGTGCCATTGAGCCCGGAGAAGGTGAGAAAGCTGCTGCGTGAGGCAGGGCGGTGAAGCGTGAGAATAGGTGAAGGGACGAGGAACGATGTACGTAACGGCGAATAGATTACGGCTGCACTATCAGATTGAGGGGCAAGGGCCGGTAGTGTTGTTCCTGCATCCAGTCGGGCTTGATCTGACGTGGTGGGAGTCTCAGGTCGAGGCGCTTCGCTCGCAGTTCCAGGTATTGCGACTGGACTTCCGCGGGCATGGCGAGTCGGCGATTGCCTCGCCTCCGTATACATTGGTTGACTTCGCGAACGATGCTCACGCGCTCCTCGAAGCTCTGAAGCTCGCACCGGCTCATGTCGTCGGTCTCTCGTTGGGCGGGATGGTGGCTCAGGTGCTGGCGCTCGAATATCCCGCAGACGTACGCTCGCTGGTGCTGGCCGATACGCTGTGCACGTTGCCGGCTGCGGCTCGGCAAGCCATGCGGGCGCGTGGCGAGGCGGCCGAGCATGGGGGAATGGCAGCAGTAGTACAACCAACGCTTGAGCGCTGGTTTACGGCCGGCTTTCTGGATTCCCCGCTGGTTGCGCATTGCCGCCAACGGTTGCTGGCGAATGATGTCGGTGCCTGGGCGGCTACCTGGCGCGCGATCGCCGAGCTCGACACGCTACCGCAGCTGACTGAAATTCGTGCGCCCACGCTCGTTACCACCGGTGATGCCGACGTCAGCACACCGGTCCCGGCAGCACAGGTAATTGCCGATCACATCCCGGGTGCGATTCTTAAGGTCATCCCGGGCGCGCCTCACATGGCGCCGTATGAACGGCCGGATCTCTTCAATCCTCTGGTTCTCGAATTCCTCCGTTCAGTGGCGTCTTAAACGAGAGAGAAAAAGACTGGAGCCCGTATGACAGTTATCGAGCACGCAGCAGGAGAGCTAAAATACCGCGACGTTCGCGAGTGGATCGATCGTGTCGAGAGCTTCGGAGAACTCAAGCGGATCTCCGGCGCCAACTGGCAGACCGAGATCGGCGCCATCTCTGAGATCAACGTTCACCGACTTCCCTCCTATGGGCTCCTTTTCGATAAGGTGCCCGGTTACCCGGAAGGGTTTCGCGTGTTGGTGTGCACCACTAACACGCCGCGACGGCTCGCGCTGACTCTTGGCCTGCCCGCCACCACTACCCACGAACTCGTGGCCAGCTTACGGCACGGCCGCCTCGCCCGATGGCAGGCGGAGAGCGAACAGTTCGCCCCGGAGTACGTGGCCGACGGACCCGTGTTTGAAGTGGTCCAGGAGGGAGCGCAGGTCGATCTGGAGTCCTTCCCCACACCGATCTGGCACGACAAGGATGGTGGCCGCTACATCGGGACGGGCGATGCTGTTATTACGATAGATCCCGACACCGGTTGGTCCAACGCCGGCGCTTACCGCTGCATGATGACCGGTAAGAATCAGTTAAGCCTCTGGATGGCGACACCCAATCGACACGGCCGGCTCCACATTAATAAGTACCACCAGCGCGGCCAACCGGCCCCCGTCGTGGTAACTTTCGGCCAGGACCCACTGCTGTCGCCGGTCCTCGCAGGTATGGCCATGCACGAGGGTGTCTCCGAGCTGAACGTGGCTGGCGCAATCAAGGGAGCGCCCCTGCGCGTCGTGCGCGGTCCAGTAACCGGCTTGCCGATCCCGGCCGACGCGGAGATCGCCGTGGAGGGCTGGATTCGCGAGGGAGTGATGTGCGAAGAGGGACCGCACGGTGAGGCGCCGGGCTACTATGCCGGCGGGCAGCAGATGGTGCCGGCTATTGAAGTGGCCGCTATCTACCATCGCCGCGACCCGATTCTGGTGGGGGCGCCGCCGGCCAAGCCGCCGCATGATTTCTCCTATTCGATGGCAGTGCTCTACTCGGCGCTGACGCACGACGCGATGGAGGGGGCCGGGCTGCCCGGGGTGAGCCAGGTCTGGTTCCCTGAAGAGGGCACGGGGCGACTCTTGCAGATCGTGGCGATCAAGCAGCGCTACTTTGGCCACGCCAAGCAGGCCGGTCTGCTGTGCTCGCAGGTGCAGCCGGCGGCGTACCTGGGACGTATGACCGTGGTCGTGGACGACGACATCGATCCGACTAACCTCAGCGAAGTGGTTTGGGCGGTCGTCACCCGAGCGGACCCGAAGCGCGGTTACACGATTCTCGACCAATGCTGGGGCAGCCCGATCGACCCGCTGAAGCAGCTTTATCCGCCGGGTACATTATACAGTGGCCGTGTGATCATCGACGCCTGTCGGCCATTCGAGCACCTGGAGACATTCCCGCCCGTGGCTGCCTCGAGCCCCGAGCTTCTGAGCGAAGTTTGGGCGAAGTGGCGTCACCTGTTCGAGAAGGACGGCGAATCGTGACGGCGAGCTTTTATGGTCTACTTCTTGCCGAAAAGCGAGGCAATAAATCCTGACGCCTCGAGTTCCTTGACAATGCCGTTGTCATAGAACTTCTCCGCATCCGCAATCCGGGCGTTTTCTCTTTTGGATAGCTTTAGCGCTGCCTCGATAATTTCTTTTTTCACATAGGGTTTTTCCGGGATATGAGGAATGCTAGTACGGTAGCTCTCGAGGAGAATTTCTCGGTCATCGATGCGGGAGAACTTGCCGACAACACGCATAGCATACTCCTGATCCCTCCGGCAGAGTGCCAACCCTTCAAGATAGCCTTTAAAGAAATTGCGCATTGCGTCACGATTCTGCCGCATCCAGGATTCGTTCACCCCGATGCCCATATAGCCAAAAGGAAGCTTCATCTGCATCAGGTTTAGGATCTCTTTAAAGCCGAGTTTCTGCGCGATCAGACCATTGGGAGGGGAGATAATCGAGGCGTCAACCAGCCCTTGTTGGAGGGCCTGGACCCGCGCATCCGTGCCGCCCACGTAGACCATTTTGTAGTCGCTTTCCTTAAGCCCGTAATGGGCCAGAGCGTCGCGAATGCCGTACTCCGAAGCCGCGCCGGCGCGGCTGGCGGCTATGATCTTTCCCTTAAGATCTTTCGGGCTCTGGATCGTAGGCTTGCCGAAGATCTGAAAATAGTAGACATCGTAAACCGAGCCGGTCATTAGGGTATTTCCCCCCGCGAGCCGCGCCTCCACAGCAGCGCCCGCGTTGAAAAGACCAACCTGAATGGAGTTGGCCTCCATCCCTAGCACCACTCTCGATCCTCCTGCCAGATAGATCAGTTCTGTGTCCAAGCCGTACTTTTTAAACAAACCCTTCTCTTGCGCTGCCCACAGGGGGACCGTAACAGCCGAAATCGCGCTGTAGCCCACGTGGACTTTTCCTGCGCCGATAGCCAAGCCGTGATATGCGAGAATCGTCAGCATTGTTATGGCACAAAGAAGAAAGGGAGATCGTGGCCTTTTCATTTCAAACCTCATGGTAGAGACTACGATGAATTTTAGTTGATGTCCAGCGCTACCCGAAAGCCGGCCTCAGGTTGACATAATGTCTCATTATCGGATACTTTCCCGCTGGTCTCTCTAACCATGATCACGAAGATGGGCAACGACCAAGGTTGAAACATGAGGACGAAGGACCAGCCACAGGAAGCAATTATAACTGAGGAGCGACCTATCGCGTGCCATAAAGCTCCTTGACGAACCCTGTACTCTCCAACTCCTTGAGAAAACGGTTGTCAAAGAAATTCTTGGGGTCGGCTGCAGCCGCCTTGGGATGGTTAGTGTCCGCAAGGACGGCGCGGACACCTTCCTCACTCACATAAGGAATCCTTAGGAATAAGGGAGCAAAAGTCCGGTAGGCCTCTTCGATTATCTCTGGATCTTTCGCGCCGAAATACCGTCCGAGTGCCCGCTTTGCCACGTCGGGCTTCTCCCGGACAACCTTCAGGGCCGCGACGTAGGCCTTCAGGAAAGCTTTGACAAGCTCCGGATTTTGCCGGATCAGAGACCACCGGACGGCTATGCCGGTAGACGTGTAAGGAAGTTTAAGGGAGCCGATGTTAACCAGCTCTTTGTATCCGAGGCGCCGCGCCATAAGAGTCGTGGGCGCGGAGAGAACTCCCGCGGCGACGATCCCCTTGTCCAGAGCGGCCAACACGTCTTGCTGGCGTGAGAAATAAAGAACCTTCAAATCCTTCTGGCTCATCTTGTACTGTCTGAGAAGCGCGATAGAGGCATGATCAGAGGAGGCGCCTTTGGTGACTACCCCAAGTATCTTGTCACGGAGGTCAGGGACCTGCTTGATGTCCGGTTTGGCATAGAGAGAAAAGGCGTAAGTGGGGACCGCCACGCCGACGTAGACAAGCTCGGCTCCGCTGAGGATGGCGTTGATGACGGCCCCGCCTGTCATGGCTATGTCAACGTCCCCGGAAACGATCGTCTGGGTGAGTCTGGCTCCACCCGGGATGTAGATAGTTTTGAGGTCAATCCCGTACTGGCGGTCGATGTTGGCCTCGGAAATTACCCAGAGCGGCGTCTGTCCGCCGTTCAGCTGAGGAAACCCTGTCCGAATCGTGATTGCAGTGACCTCAGGGGGGTTCCCCAGGCCCAAAAGTACCAGGGTGAGCATGGGAATGATCCAGCAACCTTTCGCTCCCACAAAATAAAGCCACGGAAGACCGCTCTTATTGCCAGTTAACATAGGTACCCCCATGTCGCGTTTCCAAAGTGAGTTGAGCCGTCAAAGTCAAAAGCCATACTAAGTAAACGAGCAGTGTTAAATTTTTATTGATCTTACGCGATTAGACGGCGGGACGACAAGGCTAATTTTTGTTACCTTTTGGGGGCAGATGTGTAGCCCTACCCGAAAGCGAGGCTCAGGTTGACATAACGCGTCATCATCGGATACTTTCCCGCTTACAAGGGAGGAGCAGGCCAGTCTGCAAAATCCTATCATTCAACAGTAAAGAGGCTAGAGTCATTGCGCCCGGGAGGCCTTGTCATGAGTAAACGAAAGCTTGCACTTTTGGGTCTGAGCATTGCCTTGTTTTTTGGCTTCGGTCAAACATCATTCGCTGCGGAAAAACTCGTCGGTCTCCAATCCGCGCCGACTATCGCCATGGCGTTGCCGTGGTTTGCCGAGGAGGCTCGGCTTTATTCGAAATACGATCTCGACTTTCAGCTTGTTTACATCGCCTCCTCGGGGATCGTGACCGCGGCGATGAGCAGCGGTAGCGGTTCGGTGGCCATCGTCGGCGGTGAGGGGCCGATCCGTGCATTCCTTGGCGGCAACACCGATTTTGTTTTTATCGGTTCGGTCAAAAACGTTCTCACCCACAGCATTATGAGCAAGCCGGATATTAAGCGGCCGGAAGATCTGCGCGGCAAGAAAATCGGCGTCGGCCGCATCGGCGGCAACTCGCATTACTTCACGGTTTACGGCATGCGGCAAAAAGGCTTGGACCCGACTCGCGATGCGAACTTTATTCAAACCGGCGACGGTCCGTCAACCTTCTTGGCATTAAGCTCAGGCGCCGTGGACGCCGCCTCCCTCACCACGCCGCTGGACACTCGCGCCGCCTTCGCGGGATACAACTATGTGATTGACGGGAGAGAGATCCGCCTGCCGTACATCGCGGTCGGCTTCGCGACGCTGCGCTCGATCATTGCCAAACGCCCCAAGGTGATCAGCCAATTCATGCATGTGATGGCGGAATCGTTTAAGCTCATGGTGACGGACCGGGAGTTGGCCTACAGAGTGATAGCGAAGAAAATGAAACTATCCGACCGCAAAGTCTTCGACGCGGCCTACAATGGTGAGTTAAAGGTGCTGGAGCCCAGGTTGGAGATTAAGGCCAACGCTATCCAGGCAACGCTCGATGAGATCGCCAGGACCGACCCGCGGGCCACGAAAGTTTCACCGCAACAACTCATCGACCGGCGTTTTCTCGAAGAAATGGAGAAAGACGGAACCTTCGACCGTCTCGGGCTGAAATAAGATTGCATCGAAAAATCACTTTCCATCGCCCAAAAGCTTCTTCATTCTTTCGACCACCTCCGGAGGCTGATCGATGACTTCTTTTGCAAGCTGCTCCAGCTCTTCTCCGTTGGCCGGGTCCATCTCCAACCTTCTCTTTTTCGCCTCTTCCAGAAACTGTGGATCCTGGACTGATTTGGTGAAGGCTTCACGGAGAATAGTTTGTTTTTCTGCCGGCAGACCCGGAGGCGCCACGATCGGTCTCCCAATATCTCCCCCGGCCAGCACAACGGTTGCCAAACGCCGACCCGCTTCGGGCGTCTTGTACTTGTCCATGAACTGGTAAATCGTGGGCACGTCAGGCAGTCGGTCGTCCCTTTTCTTCCCAGTTTGAAGCAGCACGCGGACAAAACCCTTTTTTCTCCAGGTGGTGAAGGGCTCGCGGGCGAAGAAAGCGGAGATTGTAAAGGCTCGGCACTGGACTTCACCCCTCTCAACCGCCAGGTCGATGTCCGCACCGGCTTGATACCCCAAAACAATGTTGAACTTTGTGCCGATGACCTCTTCCAGGAGCTTGAGCAGATAGTATGCGCTGACCCCCGTTCCTGTCGACCCGCACTTGGGGGGCTCCGAGGCGTTACGAATGTCCTCCATGGTTTTGTAGGGCGTATCCGCCCTCATGTAAAGCAAGGAATTCGAGGCCACGGTACTTCCGATCCAGGCGAATTTCTTCCAATCATACTTGACTTCGCTCCGACCGATGAGTTGATCGAAATAAAGCGCCGGGAAAATTGCGCCCAAGGTCATTCCGTCAGGCTTCGCCACGCCGTAGACAAAGTTGGCTGCGATCATCGAGCCCGCACCGGTCATATTCTGGACGATGATGTTGGGGTTGCCGGGAATATATTTCGGCATGTACTGAGCAAGAAGCCTCGCATAGAGATCGTAAGCGTCTCCTGCCTTTGTCCCCACGACGATGGTCACGGTCTTCCCCTGAAAGAATGACGTCTGAGCCTGAAGGCCTGAGCTCCAGGCCAGACAAAACACCGAACAAATAAAGGCAACTTTTTTCATAGACCACCTCTCGGCTGACTTCGGTCGTGAGCCTCAGACCCGAAGGGAGGAAGATCGAGGGACCGCCAGCTAATTTAAAAGCCTCCTTACATTATCATTTCAAGTTCTATCCCCTTAGCCCGAGGAGCTTTGCGGCGTTGCCACCCAGGATTTTCTCTTTGTCTTCTGATGAGATTGCGACCGCGCGGACGGTGTCAACGGACCTCTTCAATGGGATTGGGACCGGCGGAAAATCACTGCCAAAGAGGACATGATCGACGCCCACCGTTTGCACCGCGCAGAGAACCGCCGGTGGATGCAGGCAGACGGTGTCGAAATAGAGCTGTTGGATGTAACTTGCCGGGGGCCGGGTCAGGACGTCCGGCTCCCATGGTCCGAAACTCATGTCATGCCTCAGCTCGTAACCAAAGCCGAGTCTCCCCGGAAGCAGCGGCAAGGCGCCCCCGACGTGGGCGCAGACCATTCTCAGCTTGGGAAATTTTTCCAGTCCGCCCATCAGGATGAAGCGGGTAATAGAGAGGGTGGTGTCGAAAGGTCTTCCTACCATCTCAGGGAGGCGGAAGATCTCCATTTTTTCCGCCCCGATAGTGATGCGCGGCGGGTGGACAAAGAGGGGAACGTTTAAATCGGTAATCAACTCAAAGAAAGGCGCGGCGCGGGGAGAGTCGAGATACTCTCCATTCACGCTGGAGTTGACCATGATTCCTTTCAGGCCATATTCGCGAATCGCCCGCTCTGTCTCTTTAAGGATGCGATCATCCCCGAAGGGGATCGAGCAGGCAAGACCGAGAAAATTCTTGGGATATTTGGCGGTCACTTCCGCCGCAAACTCATTAAACTGTTTCACAACTTCGAATGGGTTGGCGCCTTCGGGCGTGCGGATCCAGTTGTTGCCGAAGACCG
>Ga0209824_10000401_pt1 | contig 27772 bp, 32 predicted proteins | sample VDWuncwatermetaG_FD_184124 | JGI IMG/M metagenome (GOLD analysis project Ga0209824, IMG submission 184124) | Wastewater microbial communities from Netherlands to study Microbial Dark Matter (Phase II) - VDW unchlorinated drinking water (SPAdes)... ...
AGTTCATGGCTGACCTCCTGTTATGTGTTTGCTTCTTTATGATGCATGCGGCTCTGGTCTCCAAGAGGCCAACCCGCGGTTTGACCGGGAGGTCAGCCTCACACAACGGAAGTCATAATGTCTAGGCAGCACGCTCAGCATAGAAGAGTGGCGACGATCGACACCGACTAGCGAAGGGTCGTTGCTAATCCTTGCGTCAAAAAGCCTGCCTAGCGGAACAACGCACTCGATTGGATCTCGATGAATAGAGCTAAGGAGCTTTTGTTCAGTGTACAGGGCCTCGCTTTCTTTGAGCAGGCAGATGTTAAGACCGTCGCAACGCTCAAGGAGGCCGCGGCCGTCTGGCGAGATCAAGGTCGTCTTCTGAATGCCGGTTTTGTAATGTCGCTCGCCAGTCGCGCTGCTTGGGGCGACGGAGATCAAGTGGAGTTATGTACACGCCAAGCGATCGACGACTATCAGAACTGCATAAACACGGAACCGGTCGACCCTCACGAAGCTCTAGTGGCGCTCACCAAGCTGGCTTCAGAAGTTCGGAGCTGGTTCATGGGCGAGGTGAGAATCACAGCGTTCATTAGGTCCGTCGAAGCGGAGCTCGCACAGCGGCTAGTGAGCCTCTCGAAGAACGATGAACATCGATGTTCTTACTTGGTGACCGGGCTGCAAATTGGTACCGACTTTGATAGTCCGTGGTCTCCGGTCCTGCCAGGTAAAGCCTTCGGCGGGCAGTCCGGTCCCGTGTCAGTTGGCTTTGCTTTCGGCTCCCACTCCGAAGGATCGATTGGCCAAGCAGCTTGGGTAGGAGTACCTAGCGCTTTCTCGCTACTGCTCCGAGCAGCTGATTACAAGAGCGCGTTTCAGATCTCACAGGAATGCCCCGACGAGTTTCGGTCCGTCAGTCTGGCAGGATGGGTGCCCGCGCTTCATGGCTTCCTAAGTGTACAAGACCCTGCAACAGCTTTCGACGAAGCGGCAACTCTCTTCGCTGCGGATACCGCGCCTCAAGACACGCAAGAGATATTGAGACGAGGTGGGTGGAGCGGCACAAACGTGCTGCTGTGGACGAAATACTTCAGGGCGCTATCACTGCTGGAGCGGGCGAAGTCCGAGATCAGTCGAGCACCCGAACTGGTGGCTGACGCCTCGCGCGCCCTCGAAGGCACGGAATCGGGGCTTGTGAACTCTCAGGTCTCCCGTTTGCGCGTGACCGTTCGTGCTCTGGCGGGAATTCTAGGGGTACGCCCCTCCATGAGTCCAAGAGAGGCCAGAAACGAACTCGCGCTTCAGGCTCGTATCTTCGGTCAGGAGGAGGGAGACGGCCTTGGAATGCAATTCTTTTCCGTCGCGGAAAAGACACTGGAAAGCTTTGAGCGCGACCCCGCTAGGGCTTTGGCCGACGGAGATCTTCAGGTAATGCTAACAGCACTCGAAAAACTACCTCTGGTTGGATCGGACTTGGCCCAAGCGGTTCGTCCAGCGGTCGGACAGGCGGCACTCCGGACGATATTAGGGCCGATGCGCACCTGGGTGCATCGAGCTCTAGAGGCAATACGTGACGAGGCTCCGCTGCGGCGAGTCGTCCTTAGGCTTGTACAGGCCTCCGTGCCACTGTATGCGCAAATTCGACATGGTCCGATAGAGTATGGAAAGGACATAGCCGTTCTTTTCGAAAAGGATTCGACGCGGACTCTCCGTATGTACCAGGCAAAGGTAGGAGATATTACGGTACCGGTCTGGAGGAACGCGACCTACGAATTGCAGGAAATGTTTTTGGTGCCGCTAGCAAGCATTCAGGTGCAAGAGCCCGTTGCAGAGCGCGAAGGGATCCTCGTGTGCAATGGTCATGCGAACACCTATGTCGAGCCCCTTATCGGGCCCTGGATTGAAGAGCAGGCCCGTGCATACGGCCGTCGCTTCAAGTTCGTGCATCTCGATGACTTAGTTAATTGGATCGTCAACGATCGCCTGGTAAACGAGTTCCAAACTATCGCGAAGGAGTTGGGTCTTCCGACTGGATGACCGGTACGCACAGCGCAACCTCCGCTTTCCGCGGCCGACGTAACTCTCTCGTGCCCTAAGCGGCGTGCTGCCTAACAAGCGCTTGAAGCTGACGAGCGCGGAGGATTAAGGAAGAATTGCGTTTGACCGCCCGCAATCATCTAGCAGCGGCGCAGCTCCTTCCGCCCTCACCCATTTCGCTCGCAGCCTAAGCGCAGGTCCGTTAGCACTACGGAAAAGGAATCCGTGAAACCGATGCAAGGACTGTTGGTTGGAATTACTACAGCCGCGTGCCTGTTGCTTTTAGGCTGCGAGTACTTTCCCGAATCCTCTTTCGAGCTCGCTCGCGAATCGAGATTGCCAAAATGGTTCACGCTTCCTCCGGGAACCAGTCGCGCCGAAGTTTCAGTGACGATGAATTATTACGTTAAGATGTCCGGGCGCACTGCAACGTTCATATTGACGGATGCAAAAAAGAACAAACTAAAAAAACTAAGTGGTACGCAGAAAGGCCTTGAGCCTCTTCAATTGAAGAAACCACCACCCGGTTTTCCTGCAGGCTATCCTTCTTACGAGATCATTACGGTAAATGGGATAACCGAAATAATTGAACACCGTTATATGGAGCCAATTTTCTACGTTACGGATGACCCAACCGTATGGGCGGAATTTGGAGTATCCCGTGCTAACTAGCGGCTCGAGGCGGACGCGGTGAAACAACGGCGGCCTTTGGCTTCTTTCGTGCCCCGCGCCGCTCAGCCTTCGCGTTGAGGCTGTAGGAAAAGGTAGATGGAAAAATTTACGAGAAAAACGACCTCCGTATTTGGCGTTTAAGCGACGATCTCGGATCGAGAGACCATTTAGGTACCCCCAATTTGTACAGTTTTTTAGTGGACGGGACTTTTTCTACAGCCTCGTTAGGCAGTCACTACTGCCAATGAACTTGCTTAATTGGTGGTATCGCATATAATACCACTGTGACCGTCCCTCTTGTTCTTCTTGATACCAACGTTCTTGTCGCTGGACTGCGGTCACGAAATGGGGCGGCCTTCAGGTTGCTTTCGCTGGTCGGCACGGGGCACTTTGAAATCTGCCTTTCCGTTCCCGTTGTCCTTGAGTACGAGGCGGTCTTGTTGGGACAACTGGAGCAGTTGCTTCTTGCGGCGTCGGATGTGTGCGACTTGCTGGATTACTTCTGCAGTGTAGGCAAGCAACATGAGGTCCATTATCTTTGGCGGCCTTATCTTAGAGACCCTAAGGATGATCTGATTTTGGAGGCGGCGGTCGCCGGGAACTGCGAGTCCATCATTACCTACAATCGTCGGGATTTTCGTGGGGCCGAAAAGTTTGGTGTCAAGATCCTTACCCCCGGAGAGTTTCTTAAACGGATAGGAGGATTGTAAATGAGCGCCCTAAGCTTGAGACTTCCAAATTCTCTTCATAAAAAGCTGGGTGATCTAGCTAAGCGTGAGGGTGTGTCCATCAACCAGCTTGTCAATTCAGCCGTTGCGGAGAAGATGGCGGCGCTGATGACGGCTGACTACCTTCAAGAACGAGCAGAGCGAGGGACTCGCAAAAAGTTTGACGCTCTTCTAGCCAAGGTTTCCGATAGAGAGCCTGAAGCCTTTGATCGACTGCCTAACAAGCAGCTAGAGCGGTCTGCGAGAAAGGCACGCCGCTCAGGCGCAAAGCATTAGGCGAGATCGGATCAACGACTGCGCCGTATTTCGTATGGAGAACGCGTAATAACGAAGGGAGCGATTTTGATGGCTATGATTTTCGCATCACGAACTCTAAGTCTCTCCATCGACTGTCATCCCAGTAAGGTGTATGGATTCGTCTCAAACCCTGAGAATCTCCCCAAATGGGCGACAGCGTTTTGTAAGTCGGTCAGAAAGTCGAATGCTGATTGGATCGTGGACACGCCGCAGGGGCCAATGAAAGTCAGGTTTGTCGAAAAGAATAGTCTTGGAGTATTGGATCATTATGTAAATCCAGCACCTGGGGTCGAGGTCTACGTTCCCATGCGCGTTCTATCAAACGGTTCTGGAAGTGAGGTAATCTTCACGCTGTTTCAGTTACCTGATATGTCAGACGAAAAGTATGCCGAGGATGCCGGATTGGTAGAGCAGGATCTAAGGACTTTGAAAAAGATGCTGGAGCGGTGATCTCTCGAGGAAAGTTGTCCCAGAGATGGAGTAGTGTTATAGGAGGAGAGACAATGATGAGGCTCCCGATCGTCACCCTGGCCGCTCTGTCGCTGGCCGTCACGGTTGCGGTGGCGCCGCCCCTCGGCGCGCAGCAGGTATGACACCTACATCGGACATCAAATGGCTCTATCTCGACGTCAACAGCTATTTTGCCAGCGTCGAGCAACAGATGGACCCGGCGTTGCGCGGCCGACCGGTGGCGGTAGTACCCGTGATGACCGACAGCACCTGCGCCATCGCCGCGAGCTACGAAGCCAAGGCCTTCGGCGTCAAAACCGGCATGCCGATTTGGGAGGTCAAAAAACTGTGCCTGGATATCCGACTGGTAGCGGCGCGGCACGATCTCTATGTGCGGTTTCACCACCGGATCGTCGAGGAGATCGAGAAGCATGTTCCTGTCACCAAGGTCTATTCTATAGACGAGGTGGCCTGCGCCTTGATCGGCTCAGAGCGCATCCGTGACAATGCCACCGAGCTGGGGAGAAAAATCAAGCGCGGACTCATCGAGAAGGTCGGCGAGTGCCTGTACTGCTCCGTGGGCGTGGCGCCGACCCGCTTACTGGCCAAGATCGCCTGCAATTTAAAAAAGCCGGATGGCTTGACGGCGATCGAGCTCCACGAGCTGCCCGACAAATTGCTGGCGTTGGATCTGCGCGATCTGCCAGGCATCGGGGCCAACATGGAGCGGCGGTTGCGCAGGGCCGGCATCAACAGCATCGCAGCGTTGTGGGCCATTTCCCCCAAACATGCCCGCAAGATCTGGGGCGGCGTCACAGGGGAGAGATTCTGGTATGACCTGCACGGAGTGGATCTGCCGGAGCGGGAAACGGTGCGCCGTTCGATTGGTCACGCCCGTGTGCTCGCCCCGGACTATCGACAGCCGGATCAGGCCCGGCTGGTGGCGCGCCGTTTGATCCTCAAGGCCTCCAGTCGGCTGCGCCGACTCGGACATCTGGCGGCCGCTCTCGGTTTACAGGTCAAGCTGGAAAACAACTCTCGGTGGGACGGCGAATTGCGCCTTTACCAGTGCCAGGATACTTTCACGCTTCTTGGCGGGTTGGAGCGTCTCTGGCAAGGCTTCGCAACTCAACATGGAATAGCCCGCATCAAAAGAGTAGCGGTCACGCTGCATCGTTTGACATCGATATCGGCCGCCGTCGCTGACCTATTCGGCGCCGACCCGAACGTCCCCGACGGTGACAACAACCGTCGAACGAAACTGTCCGCGGCGATGGATCGCATCAACCACCGTTACGGGCGCGATATGGTTAGCTTTGGGAAATTGCCGCGGACCGGCATGGACTTCATCGGCGCCAAAGTGGCTTTCACCCGCATCCCTGAACTTGCCGAATTCAGCGAGTGACCGGGGAAGACTCCTACCCCTCCTCAGCAATCACGGAGACCTTCACGGGCGCGGTAACATCGGCTGTCAGGCGGATAGGCACTTCATAGTCTCCTACGTTCTTGATGGGCTCATTGAGGTGAATCTTCCGGCGCTCGATGTCGAAACCTTTTGCCCTGAGGGCCTTCTCGATATCGATGTTGGTCACCGAGCCGAAAAGTTTTCCTTCCTCGCCAACCTTAACCGGGATCATCAAGGAGACCGCCGCCAACTTTTCGCTTAGACCCTGCGCCTGTTTCACGACCCGCTCTCTTTGAGCTGCGATGACTCGCTTTTGGTGCTCAAAGCCCTTCAGGTTTTTCTTATTGGCGACGAGGACCAAACCGCGTGGCAGGAGAAAGTTGCGCGCATAACCGTCTCGCACCCGCACTGTCTCTCCCATCTTGCCGAGATTAGCAATATCTTCCTTTAGAACTACCTCCATATCTTCCTCCTTCGATGAACTATCGGCTTAAACGACTTAAACTTCTTAAACGTTTTAAGCCGTTCCAATCGTCCAATCCGTTAAGAGACCTGGCTCGGATTTAAATCCTTTTTCTTCAAGCGGCGAAAATCGCCCCAAAGATCGAAGAGACCAAGCCCCACCACGAAAAGGGTGAAAAACTGCTCAAAGACAATAAGAGCGTAAGCCAGACTGCGCAAGAAATAGGGCACGTGCTTGTGATGAAAGTAATAAGCGACAATAGCCAGACCCTGCAAGAAGTAAAAAACCGCAATCATCAGGAAAAGGTTTAACGCCCAGGTCTTGATCCCCTCCCACTCGGGAAGAAAAAGAGAAAAACCCGAGAGGATAAAGCACCAGATGAGCGGCTCAGGGGACTGCCATTCCCTGACGTCCCCGGTGGAGGCAAACAAAGACTGGTGATGGGAAAAACGGCGGCAGAGAAAGAACAGGTTGATGAGTATCACTGCCACGAAACCCACGAAGGCGAGAGCCGGCATAATTCGGAGCATCAGCTCAATGATTTGGGGCGCACGCTCCCGCAAAACTTCCAGGCCCTCTCCGGAGAACCCGATCTTCTCGTAGACCTTGAGCGAGATTTCCAGATTTTCCCTAAGGGCCACTCTGACAACTTGCTGGAGCAGGGACAGAGAGCCAAAAAAATATGATAGCACCGCGAAGGCCGCAGCGAGCATCCCTGTAGCGGTCCCTATCACGACGGATTCTATCGACCAGCCGCGGCCAAAGGAGAGAAAGAGCAAAATCGCCATCAGCGCCAAAAAGGAGTATCCCAAGGCCAGTTCTTTGCCGCCGAGAAAGAAAAGCAGCAAGGCGGTCAAGCAAAGTAGCCCCACCCCGTTGCCCTTACCCCATTTTAGGCCGAATGCCAGGGCAGGTTGAGGAACCAGAGGAATCAATAAAACCCCTACGAGGGGGATGGCCACGCCCGATATAAAGAGCAATACCGTGGAGACCAAGACGAGAAAAAAACTCTTAATGACTTCCAGCTGACGCATAGAGACCTGTGCCGAGCAAGGCCAGTCTAGTTTCTGGCTGTTGAGAAGGGGAGGAGAGCAATACTACGTGCTCTCTTGATCGCAGCCGTGAGCAGTCGCTGGTGGTGCGCACAATTGCCCGTAATGCGACTTGGGGTAATCTTGCCTCTCTCGGTGATAAACGGGCCCAAGATCTTTGTGTCCTTGTAGTCGATCTTGAGCTCTTTATCCGCACAAAACCGACACACCTTTCGTCGAACCATAAACCGACGGCGGCCTGGAGCTTGCTCGTCGTCCATCCGTTCGCGGTTCATTCTCGGAGCCAGAGTCCTCTGTGCCATTTTCTAATTACACCTCACTCGTTTAAAGCGGGAGATCCTCTTCCTGCCCCGGAGTTGAAGCGCCTCCCAGATCGATAAATTGGACGGTGTTGGCAACCACTTCGTACTTGCTCCTTTTCCGTCCCTCGGGAGTCTCCCATCTCCTCTGTGTCAACCGTCCGTCTACTAAAACCCGAGATCCCCGATGGAGATGCTCTTTGCTACGCTCCCCCACCCGACCAAAAACCACAATGTCGATGTAACAGACATCCTCTTTCGTCTCGTCATGTATCTTGTATTTATGATGTACAGCGAGCGGGAATTCACAAACCGCCAGCCCCGCAGGGGTGTACCGGAGCTCAGGATCTCGTGTCAGGTTTCCCAGAAGGATAACCTTGTTGTACTCCCCCATCGGGCGCTCATTCTCCGGCGATTGAAAAATCAACGATTATAGCTCTGGTTTGGCTAATTCCTCCTCGGGATTTCCCTTGCCTTCTTCAGGGACTGCTCTTCGTCGCGGCGGCGGCGGTTCCTTCGCGGCCTCATCCACGCGCACGGTAAGGAAGCGTAACACGCCATCGCTGAGCTTCATATTTCGCTCCAGCTCCTCTACCGCCCGCGCGGAAGATTGATATTGAACAAGGACGTAATTCCCCTTGACCTGTTTCTGGATACGATAGGCGAGATCCCTCAACCCCCACTCATCCACCTGAGACACAGTCCCGTCCAACCCCTCGATAATCTTCTTAAACCTATCGATAAACTCCTTTACCTTTCCTCCCTGTTCGGGATGGACGATAAAGAGGGTCTCATAACGTGTCACGGCCGCTTTGATCTCCTTAATTTGATCTTTTTGATGCTTATCACAAGAGTCTTTGCTTTACAATTACACCCGGCTAAAAACCCAGTGCTTGCACCGGCTATTTTTCTCCTTCACTCTGCCCGATTAAAAGTCTCCATGGCGCGCTGAGGTCCTTCTTCCAGAAGGCATGCAACGGCAGCTGCGGCCCTGGAGACAACATGCTCTAGACGGGAGTTCTCCTCTGGGGCGAAAGGTTCCAACACGTAATCCGTGGGATCGATACCTGCCGGGGGCCGCCCAATCCCCGCACGGACTCGGAAGAAGCCCTCCTCTCCCAACGTTTCCAACACGGACAGCACCCCTCGATGGCCCCCTGCTCCTCCTCCAAGCCGGATACGGATCCGGCCAAAGGGCAGGTCAAGATCATCGTGGATGACTACGACATCCTTGATCGTGATAGGAAAGTAGCGGAAGAGCTGTCTTACCGCCTCGCCGCTACGGTTCATGAAAGTCTGGGGTTTGACCAGCAGGATCCTTTCCTCATCCGTCTGCCAGTCACCGATCAGAGAGTTATGTTTTTTCTTTTGAACCGCGATGCGATTTTCCGAGGCAATCCGATCCACAACCACAAAACCCAAGTTGTGCCTGGTCCGCGCGTACTTCCTGCCTGGGTTTCCCAGACCGAGAACCACCTTCACTTAAGAATTTCCGCAAGACGCCAGAGGAAAAACCAACTAGTCCTCTGCGCCCTCTTCCTTCTTCTGTTCCTCAGGGACAGCCGCAGGGGCTTCAACTCCTTCGGCAACAGCCGCAGGGGCCTCAACAACCGGCGCTTCTTCCACTGTCGGCGGCACGACCGTCACCAGGGTAAAATTAGACTCATAGATAGCGGTGATGTTCTCCGGCATCGGCAAATCCTTGATATGAAGGGAATGACCGATGTCCAAAGAGCTGACCTCCACATTGAAGTACTCCGGGATATCCATCGGCAAACATTCTACTTCGACCTCGCGCACCACCGGTTGTAGGATCCCTCCCCGAACCACACCCTCCGCCTTGCCAACGAAATGAAGCGGGATTTTGACGCGGATCTTCGCAGTGAGATCGACCTCGTAAAAATCCGCATGGAGAACTTCCCCGGTGACAGGGTGAAATTGCATCTCTTTGACCAAGGCGACTTTGTTTGCCAGCAGTGGGGATGCAGACTTGATGCGAATCAGGTGCGAGCCCTCGAGGTCGGCGACGCGGCTCAAGAACTCTTTTCTGTCGAGCTCTAAAGGAACTGGCTGGGCCTTCGGGCCATAAAAAACGCCCGGGAGCTTTCCCTGGCGGCGAAGCTCTTTTACCTTTCCTTTGTTGCCGGGCTCACGCGGCTCAATTTGAATTTCAACGGTTTCCAAAGAAATGCACCTCCTGCTTATTCAATGTCAAAACTCTCTTGCCTACACAAACAGGGAACTGATGGATTTTTCCTTATGGGTGCGCCGGATCGCCTCCCCTATGAGATGGGCCACCGAAAGAACTTTAATCTTTTTACATCTCTCCGCTTCGGGCCCGAGAGGAATAGAGTTGGTTACAATCAGCTCTTCTAAAGGAGAATCATCGATCTTTTGAATTGCCGGGCCCGAAAGCACCGGATGGGTGCAGCAACTGAAGATTCTTTTTGCCCCTTCCTTCTTTAAGGCCTCAGCGGCCATGGTCAATGTCCCCGCCGTGTCCACCATGTCATCCAACAGAACCGCCGTCTGCCCTTTGACCTCCCCGATGATATTCATCTCGGCGACTACGTTGGGCCCGCTCCTCCGTTTATCGATAATCGCCAGGGAGGCATCGAGGCGAGTAGCAAAATCCCTTGCCCGCTCCACCCCGCCAGCATCCGGAGAGACTATCGTGACCTCATTGCGATTCAACTGACGCCGTAGGTAATGGAGCAGCACCGGCGTCGCATAGAGGTTGTCTACAGGAATATTAAAAAAACCTTGAATCTGACCCGAGTGGAGGTCCATGGTAAGAATGCGGGACGCCCCGGCGGTGGTAATCAGGTCGGCCACCAATTTCGCGCTGATGGGGACCCGAGGTGCCACCTTCCGATCCTGTCGGGCATAACCGAAATAGGGGATGACCGCGGTAATTCTTTTTGCTGATGCCCTCTTAAAGGCATCCAACATCAGCAGCATCTCCATGAGATTGTCGTTCCCCGGGGCACAGGTCGACTGAACCACAAATACATCTCCCCCGCGGACATTCTCTCTGACCTCTACCTTACTCTCCCCGTCGCTGAATGTCTCCACGGTCGCTTTTCCCACAGGAACCTTGAGATACTGACAGATCTCCCGAGCCAACGGAAGATTCGAATTGCCGGCGAATATTTTCAGAGCATCCAGGGACTGACTCATAGTTTACGAAGGTCTCTCTAAAAAAGAATAGCCCTCTCGGGCTAAACCATCACATATCCAAAATCACCGGGAAAGTAAAATCTGGCTGGGCGGGAAGGATTCGAACCTTCGATACCGGATCCAAAGTCCGGGGCCTTACCGCTTGGCGACCGCCCAACCCCGAACTTCCTTCAAAGGAAGCTCATCCGACCCCTGAGGAAAAACTCTCATTCCCCCCCTAGCGCTCTCCGGCCGCCTCCTCCCGCAAGCACTTTTTCATATTCCGCGATGATCTTCTCCTCAATCATCCTGCGGGTCTCGTTATTGATAGGATGGGCTATGTCCTTATAAGTGCCGTCCTTACGCTTCTTGCTAGGCATGGAGACAAATAGTCCGGTCGTGCCGTGAATAATCTTTAGGTCTCTGATAACGAAACAATGGTCGAACGTAATCGTGACGTAAGCCCTGAGCTTCTCTTCATCTACAGGAAAGACCCTAACCTCGGTAACCTCCATAGGGACCTCCTTCGCGTCAACTCCAGCAAAACCTGACGGCTTGTGGAAGGGCTTTTATTTTAACTCAACGACCGTACCAGATACGCCTGGACTCCATCCTCCTTACGCAAGCGGTGAAAAGCTTCCTTGGCACTCTGCCCCGATGGAAAGATTCCAAAGACCGAAGAGCCACTCCCCGACATGAGAGCTCCCGCGGCACCCTCTTGAATCAACCTCTTTTTAAGGAAAGCGATTCGGGGATAACGGCGCATGGCCACTCTCTCCAGGTCATTCACTAGAAGGCGCTTAAGCTCCTCAGCACCCCCCAAGGAAAAATTAATCCTAGTATTTTCAATAGCTTTTGTCAACTTACTAAAATGGAGATGCTGATAAACCCAGCGGGTGGAGAGCGGAAACCCTGGGTAGAGGATAACCATCCAGAGTCGGAGAAAAAAAGGCAACGGACGAAGCTTTTCCCCTATCCCACGAGCCCTGGCCGGACGGGGATAGATAAAGAAAGGTACGTCTGCGCCCAACGAAACAGCCAGAGAAAGCATTTCCTTGCGCTTGCATCCCAGACGGAAAAGCCGGTCCAATCCTTGCAGCGTGGCCGCGGCGTCGCTACTGCCGCCGCCTAACCCTGCTCCTACAGGGATTCTTTTGCGGATATGGATGTGAACAGGATCCAGAACGCCCTTCTTTGTTAGGAGCAGGGAAGCTGCCTGGTAGGTAAGGTTTCCTTTGCCAGAAGGGACCATCGGATGATTGCATGTCACCTGCAAATTTCCCTTTCCTGCTCTTAACGATTTAGGCCTGGTAATCTTAATCTCGTCATAGAGGTCGACCGGGATCATTATCGTATCCAGGAGATGGTAGCCATCCTTCCTCTTGCCCACGACCCGAAGAGAGAGATTCACCTTTGCGGGCGCTCGAATCTTCATTCTTATTTAGGTAACATACTGTTTCGCGAGTTGCCAAGGATTTGCTTAAGCGCAAAGAAAAACTGGAAAAACTTCCGGGAAAAGAATTCTCTATATGGGGAGAGGAAACCCTGGCATTCGACGGGCTCATTCATGGGGAGATGCTTCGGGTCGCGCGGGAGATCTGGAACGTTGACTCGTCAACAGTCGGGTGATAGAAAAATTTCAGGCGCCCGTAGTGAAAAGGATATCACGAGGGTCTCCGGAACCCTAAGTCCGAGTTCGATTCTCGGCGGGCGCACCAGTCTAACAAGTTCAAACCTCGTGCGCCGGCAAGCTGGCGTGCAGGCAGAGGTCTACTGGCCACCAAAGGTTATTCAGTTCGGCAGTTCCTGACCCTTATTCCTTAACGCTTAACGCAATAAAACCGGCGATGAAAAGCGTCGCCGCCAGCACCATCAGGCCACTCGTAAAACTGCTGGTCGTCTCTTTCACGTACCCAATGATATAAGGCCCGACAAATCCTCCGACATTACCTATCGAATTGATGAGCGCAATCCCCCCAGCCGCGGCTGTTCCACTCAAAAAAGCTGTGGGCAGACTCCAAAAAGGGCCCAGCGTGCTCCATATCCCCAAAGCCGCCAGACATAAGGAACCAAAAGCTAGCACGGAATGATTGCTTTGGAGAAAGAAAGCAGCAAGCGCTAGTCCCAGTGAGCCGCCATAGGCCGGAAACGCCACATGCCAGTGCCTTTCGCCGGTTCTATCCGAGTGGTTGGCAATAATCACCATCCCGATGGATGCGATCAAATAAGGCAGAGCAGAAATCATGGCGACCACCGCATTGCTCAGCCCCGAGAAGCTTTTCACAATCTGAGGCAACCAGAAAGCCACGCCGTAGAAGCTGATAATGATGGAAAAATAAAGCAAGCAAAGCCGCCATACCCTGGCGTGAGTAAACGCCTGGAGTAAAGTAAGAGCATGGCTGCGTTCTTTCTCCTCCCGTTCTTTTTGCATTTTTTCGCTGAGCCAGTCCCGCTCCATGGACGAAAGCCACGCGGCCTGTTCTGGCTTATCGGTGAGGTAGATGAGAGTGATGATGCCGAGCAGCATGGCCGGAATACCTTCCACGAGAAAGAGCCATTGCCACCCTTTCAATCCGAGCAGGCCTCCCATTTTGAGCAGGGCACCGGAGATGGGCCCACCGATGACACCCGCGAGCGAGGTGGAGGTTAAAAAAAGGGCAAAGGCCTGGGCCCTTTCCTTAGCAGGGATCCAGTAGGTAAGGTAAACGATCATGCCCGGAAAAAATCCGGCCTCGGCAACTCCGAGTAAAAAACGGAGAAGGTAAAAGACAATCGCGGTTTTCGCAAACATCATGCAGGCAGAAACCACCCCCCAAGTGAACATGATTCGGGCGATCCATAACCTAGGTCCCACTTTTTCCATAATAAGGTTGCTGGGTATTTCAAAGAAGACATAACCGACAAAGAACATGCTAGCGCCCAGGCCATACACCGTATCGCTGAATCCTAGATCGCCCTTCATCTCAAGGGCGGCGAAACTCACGTTAAACCGATCCAAGTAATTCGCTATATAGCAGACAAAAATATAGGGGATAATCCTTCTGATTACCTTGGATACTACTGCATTTTCATCCATCGCTCTTTCGTTCATGGTTTTACCGGGCAAGAGATTAACTTTTAATGAGAAACTTGTAAATGATTCTTATTGACATACAAGCTTACTGAGGTTAGCTTCGTAGGCTAACTAAAACTTTTTGGTTTTCGCTCCTGTTTTTAGTCAAGCTCTCATAGTTGTTCAGATGCAAAGGAGAATGATTATGAAGCACATCCTTCAAAGCAGGCAACGAAAGCGGCATTACCATGTCGGTCCCTTGCTTGCTGTTTTTCTTGCCATTCTAGCAGCCTCTCCTCCTTTTGCTTCAGCCCTCGAACGGCTTAAGGTCGCGCACAGCGCGCTTAATCTTCTGACAACGCCCTTATGGTTAGCCAAAGAAAGAGGTTTTTATCTGAGACATGGCTTAGAAGTCGAGACCATCTACATCCCTAGCGGAACACTGGGTGTCCAATCACTTTTAAGCGGCGACATCAAAATCGCCGTGGCTGATGGGAGTTCCGTTGTCAATGCCCGGCTTAGGGGAGCCCGGTAACGATTATTCTAGGCGCGGTCAACTATTACCCAAACGCTTTTTTTACTACGCCTGATATAGAAGGTCCTAAGGATCTTAGGGGAAAGAAAATCGCGGGGTTACCCGCGTCGGCTCCTCTTCCTACACTGCAACAGTGATGTTGCTAAGGAAACTGGGTTTAGAAGAAGGGAGGGACTATACCATACTTCAACTAGGGAGCACTCAAAATCGCCTTGCCGCCTTAACCCAGGGAGCCATCCAGGGAACAACCCTTTCCGCACCTGAGAGCACCATGGCAAGGAACGCCGGGATGAAGATTCTCATCCCCGCCAGTGGAATGAAAAAGCTAGGGGTCACCATTCAGCGTCAGGCGGTAGATGTAACTGAAAGGGCCCTGCATGAATCTCGGCCTGCCCTAAAAGCCTTTTTGATGGGTTACCTCGAAGGAGTCAGAGAGGTGTATCGAAGTAAGGAGGCGGCAATGGATATACTGAGCAAATACGCGCGCATCACTGATCCCAAGGTTCTATCTGCTAGTTACGATAAGAACTATGAGGCGATTGATAAGGACGGGACTCTTGTTGAAGGCGGCATTCAAGTAATCTTGAACGAGGTAGGGAAGAGAGATCCCAAAGCGCTGAAGGCAAAGCCGAATCAGTTTTTTGATCCAAGCCTTCTCCAAGAGTTATCGAGAGAAGGTTTTTTCAAGGCCCTGTGGGTAGAAAGCAAGTGAGTGGCCGGGAACCTTTCCATTCCTGCTAAAGAGTTCTTTACGGCGTCAAGTATGGTGGTCGTAGCAGGACTCGAACCTGCGACCTCTTGCATGTGAGGGAGCAGGTCACCGATTCCGATGATGACTCCAAGTAGCAAAATTTTTACAATTCAAAGAAGTTGCCTTAACTTCCGCTGCTTAGATTTTCTCCACCTTCCTCCTATTCTCCCTTCCTTCCAGTCAAAAACCAGCACGGGTGCCGGATCAGGCTAGGCTAAATGATAAAGCCGTGCGGCACTTAAGACTCATTGCAAATCTTGGGAACACTTCACTATGTGACCTTAGATACTTAAAGCGATGGATTAATGTTACTTGAGAGCGAACATCTAGCGAAACCGCTAGACAGGAAAAGGCCTTTGACTTGAAAAGGTACGGGTTTTGGAATTGGAGAATTGGAAGGGAGATCAGGTGAGTTAGGAAGAGGGGGGTTAAGAGTAGAAGGGGGAGCTACCGCTCAGGAAGACAAAAGCGTGGGGTGTGAAATAATAAGGTGGGCGCGCGCTGTCCGTCCAGGCCAGCAATCACGAATCGCGAGAGTTCGGCGAAGAAAGATTCTTCGCATCCATCGAGTTTTTGCCTACTGATAAAATTGAATCAGAAGCCTTCCCTTGAAAGTTTCTCTTATCGAGGCCGTAGAGACGCATTTTACAGTAAAGGGTTTTTACATCCATTCCGCTGCTTTTCGCCGTCAAACCTATTTTCCCTCCAAAAGCTTCTAGCTGCTGGAGCAGGTATCGTTTTTCCTGCTCCTTCAACCATTTGCGAAGAGGTAGGGTCAGAGAGATACTATTATCTTCTGCGTCTGCTTGCTTGGGCGGTACTGCATCAGGTAGATCTACCTTTTCAATAATCCGCTCGGTCGTCAGCACGATGGCCCGCTCGAGCACGTTTTGTAACTCCCGAATGTTCCCTGGCCAGGGATACTGCTTGAGATGGCCCATAGCGTATTGGGAGGCGCCGGTGATCCCCTTGCTTTTGGCAACGGGGTGATGACTCAGAAAATCGTTAACTAAGAGAGGGATATCGTCGCGGCGTTGACGGAGTGGGATGAGATGAATAGGGATCACGTTGATCCGATAATAAAAATCACTTCGCATCTGTCCTCGAGTTACAAGGTCCTTAAGTGGAACATTGCTAGCGGCAATCACACGCATGTCGACCTGGAACCATTGGTTTCCGCCCAGCCGCTGAACCTTCTGGTCCTGAAGGGCCAGGAGGAGTTTCGCCTGCATGGCAAGGGACATACTCTCAATTTCGTCGAGGAAGAGGGTTCCCCCATGGGCGAGCTCAATTTTCCCTGCCCTTGCTTGCTCCGCGCCAGTGAAGGCACCCCGTTCGTAACCAAAAAGTTCGCTCTCAAGCAGGGTCTCGGGCACTCCCGCGCAATTAATGGTCACAAACGGCCCAACTCGCCGTTGGCTCTGGTAGTGGATAGCACTGGCCACGAGCTCCTTTCCTGTTCCCGTCTCTCCCTCTATTACCACCGTCATATCCGTGGCAGAGACCATCCGGATAATCTCAAAGACCCGGTGCATTTCGGGCGTCTTGCTCAGCATACCTCCGAACTCGCACCGCTCTTGGAGGGTACGCCTGAAGTGTCGGATTTCGGTAAAGACTTGTACCTTTTGCAATACAACCCTGGTGGATTCTTGAATCGCTGCCACACTGAAGGGCTTAACGATGTAATCGCTTGCGCCTACCTTAAGGACTTCAACAGCAGTCTCAATATCCGCATAGCCGGTGATCACGATCACTGGTACGTCCGGATAGATCTCCTGTATCCGCCTGGTCAATTCGACCCCGCTCATGCCACTGAGTCGGATATCGGTGACCACCAAATCGATGTCCCTTTCTCCCAGTCTCTCTAATGCCAGTTCGGCAGAAGAGGCGACTGCCACCTCGTAGCCGCCATGAGTATAGAGGCGTTCAAGCTGCTGACGGATTAGCGGCTCATCATCAACCACCAAGATATGTGGTATTGGTTGGACCCAGGGTCGTTTTTCTCCGTTGGATTCTTGAACCTTCAGCCTGACCATAGAAGACGACGACTTCCTGCCCGTAAGTTTCTGATATTTATTGCCTAATAAATCCATTAAACCTATAGCTGCCCAACTATCGGCAAAGCAGTTCCTCTTAACTTAGCGAGCTTCTAATAGAATGGTGAATCGCCCCCGCTTGGAGTTCTCCTTCTGGAAGAAGATCTCGCCGTTATGGCGGCGAAGAATCTGATGGGCCATCATGATGCTTAGGCCAACCTGATGGCCGTTGACCCTTAGGAAGGGTCGAAACACGTCTTTTTCCTTCACCTCCATTGGCGCAGGGGAAGAGCCGACTACCTCTAGCTTTACGTATTGCCTACCGTCGATTTCCTGTAGACGGTCTTCAATTTCCAACTCCCCTCCCTCAGGAAGCAGGGCACGAGAAAATTTCATAACCTGTTCGAGTGCCTTGCGGAATTGCCTTAAATCGGTCCGCACTAGGGGAAGAGAATCTTGATGATGCAGTTGAAGGTGAACCCCCTGACGGTGCAGTTCCCTCTCCATATCTTGGACCACCTCTTCTAGGATTACTCCCAGATCTAGCCTGGAAAATTGCAGCTTGGGTGGGAAAAAATATTCATACAGCTCTTGCACCGATTTGTCGGTCCTCTCGATCGCCTCAGCAATGGCTCGAAATTCCGAAGGGGCGCCTCGATGCTTGCGTGATAAATGGACTCCCGTACCAATGACTTGGAGGTTATTCTTAACCTCGTGGACTAGGCCAGAAATAACCTCTCTAATATTTACCTCCCACCCCTCTTGCCGACTTTTTGGCTGGCGGGCCTTAAGATCGGAAATCTCCACGTAAGCGCTGGTTATGCCTTCAACTTCGCCCCCCTCATTCTGGTGAGAAACCGAGATATCCCTGAGCCAGATATCTTTCTCACCCTTGTTTGGGGAAAAGCGATAATCACAGGAGACCATCTTCTCTCCTTCCAGGAGTTTTTTCCAGGCAGTAGAAAACAGGCCACGGTCACTAGGATGAATTCCGTTGATCCAAAGGGAAGCCTCTTCCCGAAAATCACGATCTGAGAAACCTGTCAACTGCATGGCGTGGTCATTGAGAGCATAGAGGAAACGGTCTGGGCTCCAAAGTGCGATCGCGCAAGGGATTAGGTCTAGAACAGTTTTTATCCCAATAGAACCGTTCTTTGAAAGTAGGAATAAGTTATTATCTTGCTTATCCACAGGTCCAAACAGCGATGGGTTGTAACAGGCTCGAGAAAGTCGAACTATATAAAATAAACCTAAATTATGTCAAGCCCCATCTGGATAGGTTAGACCCGTTTAGATCGTATACAGAAATTTATCCTTATTTTTCATGAAGTTATATGCAAAAATAAATTCTAACCTAAGGCGGAACGCCGTGGATGAAGTCCTGCTGGACTCTGTTTATATCCTGTTCATAGTTAGTTCCTATTCTGTTAATCTCTTCTAAGCGTTCTCTGAGGTCAATCCAGTTCCACGACAAAAATTCCGTAGACCTAGCTTAACAATGATAGCGGACACTGTAGCGGAAATCGGGTCGAGCTCCCGAGGAATCCTCAAGGCGGCCCCAACGACCATTACAACAATCTGCATGGTCGAACGGCTTACCGGTTCAGGCAGACGGAGGATATCCTCATTGCATAAGGCTTTTCGTAGATCCTCGTTGACTTCTGCAAAGAGGCGTATGCCATCCTGTTTGAGCTCTTCGTAGATAATCCCGAGCCCCCTCCCCCATTCCCCCGGAGCCGGCTCAGAGGGCAGGACCTGATAGAAAGTCTTTGCCTCAGAGATACTCCGAAGCGCTGATAGGTAGCTTACGATCCCAGCCACTCGGGTAGGAACATTTTGCGCTAGCAATTGCCCGCCTAGGGTGGCGTACAACTCACCAATCTCCATCCGCAGAAGCTTCATCGCCTCATCGGCTAATACGTCAATACTAAGTTTCTTCACGTTGACCTCGGAAGTATAGAACGTTGTCATCAGCCACCCTCCTTTCATCCTTTCCCTTTCCCACCAAAGACAGTATCATTCTGGCTTTGCCCCCCTATCTCTTGGTCAACCCTTTGACACTTTTGAGAACACCCCGGAGGAGACCTACGCTCCCACTCTTCCTCCCCCATAACAAACGAGAGGCCGAAGCAAATCGTCGCTGCATTCTCTGCTCTTAGATCCCTTGCGAGGGAGAACAGATGGTTCCCATGGCCGGTTCTTTCCCTTGCAGAGTTACCAGGGATATCACGCAACCCAGATAGCTCCTCGTTTTACCTGATCCGGCAGGAGATTAGAGGCAAATGACGTTGGATCCTGAAGAATCCTTCAGCACGTTTCGGGTGTCCACGATGAGAGAACTGTAGGCAGCGACCATCTCATAGTCGAAGGTCGAGTGGTCCGTCAGCACAACCACGCAGTCCATGGATTGGAGGATCTCAGGGATGAGATTAATAGATTTTATCACCCTACCGTTGAATTCAAGAAAAGGAACGTGAGGATCGGTGTAATGCACATGGGATCCCTTCTCGTAGAGTCCGCGCAGGACCTCAATGGCCGCTGATTCTCGGGTATCGCTGGTATCTCGCTTGTAGGCAACTCCAAGAGCGAGGATCTTTGAACCCTTTAGACTTTTCTGCTTTTCATTTAGGGCATCCGCAACCCGGCTGACCGTAAAGGCTGGCATCTGGCTGTTGATTTGTGCAGCCAATTCGACTAGCCGGGGTTCGAAGTCGTTCATCCTCGCCTTCCACGTAAGATAATACGGATCCACAGGAATGCAGTGACCACCAAGGCCCGGTCCCGGATAGAAGGCCATGAAGCCAAAGGGTTTAGTCTTGGCAGCTTCAATCACTTCCCAAACGTTGATGCCGAACTTGTGACACATCAGGGCCATCTCGTTGGCCAGGGCGATGTTAACGTTGCGAAAGGTGTTTTCGAGGAGCTTCACCATCTCTGCGGATTCAGGTGAGGAGACCAGGACAATCCTTTCGACGAATTGCTGGTAGAGCAGTGCCGCCAGCTCAGTGCAGCGGGGAGTCATACCTCCAATCACTTTAGGAATGTTTCGGGTGTTATAGCTTCGATTGCCGGGATCAACCCGCTCCGGGGAATAGACAAGGAAAAAATCTCTCCCTACTTTCAGACCTGATGCCTCCAGAATCGGCAATACCACCTCCCGGGTTGTACCCGGATAGGTGGTGCTTTCCAAGATGATGAGTTGTCCTCGCCGAAGGTGATTGTGCACAGCTTCGACAGCAGCGATTATGTAGGAAAGGTCCGGCTCTTTAGTTTTCCTCAACGGTGTCGGCACACATATGCTCACGGTATCAAGATTTTCCACAGCCGCTAAGGACTGGGTGGCCTTGATCCTTTCCTTAGCGACGAAGGAAAGAAGGGTCTCACTTGGCACGTCGAGGACATAAGAGATTCCGGCATTGACGGAGTCAACTCTTTGCCTATCGATGTCGATGCCTACGACTTGGAATCCCTCTTTCACCATTTCGAGGGCCAAGGGGAGCCCCACGTATCCCAAGCCAATGACACCGACTCTCGCCGAGCGATTGCGGATTTTTTTTGCCAACTCTTTGTCTGCCTGCCGTGGCTGCGCCACTAGCTGGCCTTCCTCGGTGTACTGCATGATAGAATCTCCTTTTTTCTTCTATTTTTCAGCCTTAGAAACCACTATGGAAGCTACGGCAAAGCCTCCACGCCATTTGCCTGCCAAAGTACTCCACAGTCCTAGCTAATCCCTCCTCAAAGGAGACTCGAGGTCGATAACCAAAGCGCCGTTGCGCTTTCGAGATATCCGCCAGAGTGTAGCGCACATCTCCTGGTCTCCCCATAGTGTGGAGCAACCGTAACTCCGTCGCGTAGAGCTCCTGAAGCAAATCGATGAGATCAAGAAGGGTATGGGCCTTGCCTTGCGCCACATTAAAGATCTCCCCGATACCGTCCCGACTGTGAGCTGCCTGTAAGTTAGCCGCCACCACGTCGTCAATGTAGGTGAAATCCCGAGACTGCAAGCCATCTCCGTGAACCTCCAGGGGCTCCTCTTTTAAGGCCCAACGGATGAAACGCGGTATAACCGCCGCATATTGCGAGTTTGGGTCCTGTCTCGGTCCATAAACATTGAAGTAGCGCAGGCTTATCGTCTCGAGCCCATACACTTCAGTAAAAACCTTGCAGTAGTACTCACCGGTGAGCTTGGAGACGGCATAGGGAGAGATGGGCATAGGCAGTTGTTCCTCGCTCTTTGGGAGCACCGTCGTATTCCCGTAAACCGAGGAAGAAGAGGCGTAGACTACTCGCCTTACGCCCGCATCCCGGGCCGCAATGAGGGTATTGAGCGTCCCTTCGACATTAACACGGTTCACCAGAGATGGACTTTTTACGGAGAAAGGGACTGAGCGAAGGGCGGCTTGGTGAAAGACTATCTCGACACCTTCCATCGCCTTTCGCACCACAGCGGTGTCGAGAAGATCCCCCCGGACAACTTCGACTTTATCCTCCAGGCCTTGGAGATTCTCCTCGCTTCCAAAGCTGAAATTGTCTAATACACGGACCTTCTCTCCCATAGCCAAGAGCCTCTCCGCTATGTGAGAACCAACAAATCCTGCACCACCTGTTACAAGATACATTCTGGCCTCCTTCTTGATTTTAAACTGGAATGATAGAGAGTGAGAAAAACTGTCAGGCAACCGTAACCGATTTGGCTAAAGAGCGTGGACGGTCAATGTGTTGTGGATGGGACGATGATGGTCTTTACGCTTCAGATCCAGTACTGGCCCTGGACTTTATAACCCCAATCTCGTCCGCAAACGCCAGGGCAAAAGAATGGTCCAGGGTACTAGCATGAGGTTTCGAAACGGTGGCCCCGAAAAAAGGAGAGTTTTCCAGAGGATATCAAGATTCCTTAAGCTTAATACCTGCCCAAAGCCCCTTCCGTCCACAAGATAATGATCGATCAAAACGTGCATGATTTTTAGGTTCATCTTTCCGAAGGATCGTTGGCTCAAAAACAATCTATGAAGGATCTCAGGAGCAATGGCGATCAGTTGATATTTAACCAGATAGGTAAGCATGAGATAAAGATATGTAGAAGCGACCGAGCTGTGCAACCAGTCCACAATTTGCTCCCAGTGAATCGTGTCTTTGGTATTCTTCAGAAGGTAGATCATATCCACCATGGCAACCATACCACCGATGACGCTGAAAGTGCAGGCCCAGTGGGAGGCAATGTAGACGATTTGCAGCTCATTGCTAAGACGGGTTACCTTTCTTCCTTGAAATTCTGAGGGCTGGAGCTGACCTTTGAGGTTTTCGAGGCTGAAGATCTTTTCGCTGCTGACTTTATTTCTGGGCGGAAACAGCCCCCGGTGAACCTCCACCCAAACGCCTCTTTGCGGATGAAAGAATGGCATGCTGTGGTGATGTTTATCGTAAGATTCAGGGGGACACTCAGACCGCTGACGGTATCCTATCTTTAAAAGGATAGATTCGACAGATGGTAGATGCGCAGCTTCAACCAAGAAATCTATGTCACGCATGGGTCTAAGATGGGGTTCAGGGTAGTACTGATCGCAGATGGAAATGCCCTTAAGGAGCGTCAAAGTAGGGACACGTCCTTCGCAAGCATCTATAATCTCATCCATAGCATCTAACTGCTCACTGGTCAGCATCCGGGCTGTTAGGTTCGCGCCCTGCAACAGGGGCCAGAGCGGCGAGGTCGATGCTTGGGGATGGGCTTTCGTGGTTCGAAAAAGGAGAGGGCCTAAGCCCGTCTCTATAGCCCAACGGATCTGTTCTTCATCAAACGTCGCTAACGGCAAGTCCTCCCGACACTGGGAAGCAGCCCGAAGAAGCGAGATCAGCCGTGGAACCAAAACCTCTTCTCCTAAATTCGGAAAAGCTCTTCCAAAGTGGCTTTTACAAGAGCACAGGTTGCAGGGAGATCGGCGGTGATAAGTTCGAAACAGGCACTCCTTGTGACGATCTCTATTGCTCCGTCGAGACCGTCTCCCGGATGCGCGAGGGGATTGAGAGCGCTAGCAAACAAGCGGGCACCCGCACCAGCTTTGCTTATAGGCACCATAGTAGGTGCAGAAGCCTTAGGGCTGTAGCGTAAAAACAAAACGGCCGCAAGGGGTGTCGGGCCTATGCCGATCCCGCTGGGAAGCTCCTCTGTCGGTACATGCAGGGTACGAGAAGTGCAAAGGATCTTCTCGGGCAGCGGGTATGCCCCTGGCGGTTGATCCTTCAGGCAGAGAGCGTGAGGGTAAGGGTAAACCTCCATGGTCTCCAGGTTTACCGGTGCCAGTTCGTCGCTTAAATAACGGAACCCATGATGCAATAGTGCCCAGGTAGTTATTGATTTGCCGCCTCCCGAGGCTGCCACCAACATGAAGGCTCTACCTGCAAACTCAAGTACTGCGGCATGGACAAAATAGAGATCGCGGCGGAGCTTTTGCAGCTCGACGGTCGTATCTTTCTCGAATAAGTAGAGAAATTCGCCATCATCCGACGCTATAATTGGTTCTTGTCCGTCTCTCATAATGATGAAAGCGGGGGATACCTTTTTCCTACCAACTATATAATGAAGATCGGCCGCAGCCAGGTCTCCTTGCATGCAACCATAATTCGCTGCTAACAGAGACAGGACCTCAGCGTCCTGGCACTCAGCTCTAACATTGCAGCCGAGCACTGATAGTGAGAGCGTGTCCAAGATGGTGTTTAAGCAGGGAGGGACGAATTGAAGCATTGAAGAGGTCGCCAGGGCCTCTCCGTTATTGCATTAACTCTCCCACACGCCACCTTTGTAACCGCATGGCGTGTGGCCAATAATTATGGATCTTTATCCGGCACAAAGCGCCTTGTCCTAACCCTGTGCCGCCAAAGCCACCACCCACGATGTCCCTTAAACGTCACGAATCTACCCCCACGTCCGGCCTCTGAACCTGATGAAGCAAAGGAAGGTAAGGCAGCCAGGGTTAAAATGATCGGGGTGATATAAACAGCCTTCTTGATTGCATCTCGTCTCGTTAATCGTTTTTCAGACATGGTCAACTCCTTTCTTTTCAAAAACAGTATTTACTTCTGCCGTGGCTCCAAGAGATTTAATTTCTGGGCCTGCTGAACTATTCTAGCAACATCTCTTGCAGCGGTTTCAGAATCGACGTCAAATGCCTCGGCAAGCCGATTTGCGATTTCCTCTAGCGTGGATTTGCCGTCACACTGGTCCCAGGCAAAGCTTGCCGTTTGGTTGAGTTGGTGAATCAGTCCGGCCTGACGATCTAACACCACCGTTTCACCATCCACAACACGAACGTTCACATCGCTCCGTCGTTTCGGGTAATAGTAATAATTTTCCCCCATCGGTGGATCGAGGCTATTCGGCGGACAAACTTCCGTCTCTTTTTGTCTAGTCTGCATAATTCACTCGTTTACAGGTCATGTTCCGGTTAGGGCGCTTCTCTTTTGCGATGGGAGGAGCTCACCCAATTCTTTACAATGGTCACATGTACCAGAGGGAAGTTTCCGTTTATCTCGCATCGCCAGATGAGACATCTCGACCCCTTCTCACCTACCCGAGGATAGTGAGCAAGGCGGATGCCAAGTTGGATAGAAATGAGATGGATCTGCTATCGCCTTGAAAATTCGCCGAATTCTTTCCTGTGCGTAGATATAGTTTCAAGGACGAAAAAGAGTTGGGCAGCAATATAGGGAATTTCGGCCCGATCGGGCAGAAATTCCCACCCTCCTGCCCCTTTATCCCTCCTCCACTAAAAGTTCTCAAAAACCCAAACCCTTTTACGACCTTTCTCACCCCGTCAAGAAACCGTCACCGATTTGGCCAAGGAGCGTGGACGGTCAACGTCTCTCCCCAGAGCCACTGCTGTCTCATATGCTAGAAGCTGTCCCGCCACGAGATGGAGAAGAGGGGCGATCCAAGGGGACGCCTTAGGCAGACGCACCTCTTCATCAAAGCTTCCTGCTGCCTCGTCGAAGCTGAAGGCAATCGTCATCCCCTTTCGGGCACGGACCTCCTCCAAGCTGCTCATGGTAAGGTCATAAAGCTCTTTGGTCTCCTTCAGTGGAATGAGAAAGACGCTGGGGACTTCGTTATCGATGAGTGAGAGGGTCCCGTGTTTCAGGAAGCCCGCCGACATCCCTTCCGCGTGAAGATAAGTCACCTCCTTCATTTTGAGAGCTGACTCGAAGGCGATGGGAGTGTATATGCCCCTGCCCAGGAAAAACCAGTTGCGCTTATCGTGGTACTTCAGTGCCAGCTTGCGGATATGTTCCCGTTGAGTTCGCAGCGTTATTTCGATGAGCTTAGGTAGATGGGCAAGCTCGTTTAAAATTTTTAGATTTTCTGTTTTTAAGCTGTGCTGCTTCAGATAGGCGATCTCGATAGCCAGTCGAATCAAAAGGACCACCTGTCCCATGGCCGCCTTCGTGCTAATGACGCAGATCTCAGGACCGGAGTTTTGCTGGATTACAAGCCCGGCCTCTCGAGTCATTGAGGACCCTGGAACGTTCACAATAGCCGCGGTGCGCGCTCCTGCTGTCTGTGCTTGCCGCAGCACTTGGAGGGTATCGAAGGTTTCACCGGACTGAGAGATCGCCAGGAGGAGTGTCTCTGGGTCAGCCAAGGCAAGGGTCCCAGCCTCATCGGAGCTTAAAGCCGGGGCAAACTCTCCAGCTAGGGAAGCGAAGAGATATTGGCCGAAAAGAGCGACGTAATAAGTAGTGCCGACACCCACTAGGACGATCCTTCGGGCCTCGTGCATGAGACGCGCTAGCGCGACGATCTCCTTTTGCGGCACCTCCATAGCTCTCCTTATCACCTCCGGCTGCTCCCATATTTCCTTTTCCATGTAGTGGTTATGTCCTGCCTTCTCGGCGCTCCCTATGTCCCAATCGATTTCCATGATTCTCTTACTACGCAGCTCTCCGTCTGTGATGCCGCGTACACAGTAGCCATCACGGGAAAGCACCGCGTACTCCCCGTCCTCCAGCGTGACTGCCTGTCGGGTATGCGGTAAGAACGCGTTCACATCGGAGCCGACGAAATAGGTCTCAGCAGCGATCCCGAGGATGAGTGGACTCTTCTCACGGGCGCAGAAAATCCTTTTCGGCTCACGGGTGGAGATCATACCAATAGCAAAGGTCCCCTCGAGACGACGCAGGGCCTGGACGAATGTCTCTTCCATAGAGACTGCGGAGCGATGGATTTCTTCCAACAGATGGGCAAAGACCTCGGTGTCGGTCTCGGAAAGAAAACGATGGCCCCGACTTCGAAGCTCGTTCCTGAGGGTCTGATGGTTTGAGATAATACCGTTGTGCACAACGGCGAAGTTTCTGTCACAGCTAAGGTGCGGGTGGGCATTCTCCTTTGAGACCCCCCCGTGGGTCGCCCAACGCGTGTGGGCAATACCTAACTCGCCATGCGCCAGGGCAAACCCCTGCCGAAGAGCTACATCTTCCACAGGTCCGACGTCTTTACGGACGTCGATACCGCCGGAATTGAGAACCGCTAAACCGCAAGAATCATAGCCGCGGTATTCCAACCGAGCGATGCTCTGAACCAGCAGAGATGCTACCTCATCTTTTCCTATGACGCCGACAATGCCGCACATAGATTTCTCCTTTTGAAATTTGGAGTGTCGTAGCGTCTACCTTTTTTGTTTTTGGAGGCTTTTTGTCTGCGTTGGTCAAGACCTTGGCGAGGGCCTCACGGCGACACCCATCTGTCAATGCGTGGCACCGTGGTTGAGCAGCTCAACCATGCGTTGCATGCATCTCTGCTGCTCTGGCCATTGCCAGCACTTGATCCGCAAGTCATGTCCTTCCACGGCAAGAGCAGCTACGTAGCTAGGCCCCGGGGCTAGACTCTGCAGCAACCAACGCGAGGCTTCTTGCCGATCACCGTTGATGCTCAAGAGCGCGGCCGGTTCTCCTGGCGCTAGCGACACGTCAAACTGGTCCAGGGGGAGCGTAAGGCCTTCTCCCCTAGCCTTTATGAAGGCCTCCTTGCGGGTCCAGCAGTTAAAAAATGCCTCTAGCCGCATATTTGGAGGCAGTGCACGAAGCGCAGCGATCTCTCGAGGCGAGAAGAATCTTTCAGCGATTTGCTCATCTTCCAGATGGGGGCGGAGGCGTTCAAGATCGACACCAACCTCCCGGCCGCGAGCTATGGCATAGAGGGCAAACCCGTGGGAGTGAGACAAGTTGAAGCGGAGCTCCCCCATACCAGACCCCTTGGCCGGGGTGGGTTTCCCATGGGGACGATAGCAAAATCGCAATTGACCTGGTTCCATGTCCAGGTAGCATCCGAGGATAACCCTGAGCAGCCCACGAGCAACAATGAAGCGCTCACGATCTTTACAGAAGTAAAACCGTTCAGCCCTTGCGCGTTCGTCTGCCGAGAGGATCTGCTGCAAGTTATGTACGCTTGAAGCCTCTAGGTCCAGAGCGGCACACCAGACATGGACCTCATCGCTCCCCAACCTGACGGTGTCTGGTGAAGGATCCCAGGAAGAAGTGGGAGCGAACTTGGGTGCCTCATGCATCTGGCTATTTGTGGGTATATTATCCACGATCTCGCTGAACGCTGAAATCTGGGATGTGAAAATCAGAAGAAGCAGAACAAGCACAGGTCTGTTCGCCTGACGCTGCCTGTACCTTTTCGAGACAAGCCCTCAATTGTTCGGCCCAGACCTGCACATAGGGTTCCTTTCTTATCTCTTCGTGATTACCAGGCACCTCATGGATCTCAAGCCCCCCCACAACCAGCCTGTCCCAGTCTAATCGATAGTCATTAGGACGTTCCTCAGCTTTGAAGATGATCACTCGGCCCTGGTAGATCTGCGG
>Ga0209824_10000402_pt1 | contig 27734 bp, 27 predicted proteins | sample VDWuncwatermetaG_FD_184124 | JGI IMG/M metagenome (GOLD analysis project Ga0209824, IMG submission 184124) | Wastewater microbial communities from Netherlands to study Microbial Dark Matter (Phase II) - VDW unchlorinated drinking water (SPAdes)... ...
TACGCCCTCTATCCCCATATGACGGTCTTCAAAAATATCGCCTTCCCCTTGAAAGCCCAGCGCGTGCGGAAAGCGGCCATCCCGCAAAAGGTGGAGTGGGCCGCTTCGCTTTTTGGCATCGGCCATCTGCTGCACCGCAAGCCACGCGAGCTTTCCGGCGGCGAGCGCCAGCGGGTGGCTCTGGCCCGCGCCCTGGTGCGTGAGCCGGCGGTCTTTCTACTGGACGAGCCGCTGTCAAATCTGGACGCGCAATTGCGCGCCTCGGCCCGGGATGAGTTGCAGCAATTCCAGCGGCGCATCGGCACGACCACCATCTATGTAACTCACGATCAGGTGGAGGCCATGGGCTTGGGCGACCGCATCGCCGTGATGAAAGCGGGCACCGTGCGCCAGATCGGGACGCCGCAGGAGATCTACAATGAGCCGGCCGATGCTTTCGTGGCCCGCTTTGTCGGATCGCCGCCCATGAATTTGGTGGAGTGCCGGGACCACATCCTGGGCTTCCGCCCCGAGCATTTTCTGCCCAAGGGAAGCCACGACGGCGAGGCCAGGGTGGCCACGTTTCGCTTCCGGGTCACTCGCGTGGAGTATCTCGGCGCCGACCGCCTGTTATATGGAACGCTGGGCGGCGCCTTCGCGGATCAGAAGGTCATCGCCCGCCTGCCTTCAACGGTCAGCGGCCGCATCGATCCGGGAACGATCTACGAATTCACCGTGGAGGAGCGACAGATGAAGTTTTTCGCGCCGTCCACGGAGCTCCGCATCCCGAGCCGCCCCTTGTAAGCACACTGCACATGGACTCCTCCGCACAGATTAAACCAGCAGCGGCCAACCCGGTCCGTGCCCGACGGCGCGCCGCGTCTATTTTAGATCGCGAGGGATGGCTGGGGCCGCTCTTGATCAGCCCGGCCATTCTGTACATCGTGCTGCTGGTGGGGATGCCGTTCTTCATGGCCCTCTATTACAGCGTCAGCAACACCACGGCGGGTAGCGAGACCATGGCATTCGTGGGACTGCGCAACTTCGCCAACGTGATCGGCACGCCCAACTTCCAAACCGCCCTGAAGAATACCTTCACATTCGCCCTGCTCTCCCAGGTGGTTATCCTGATATTCAGCAACGCCCTCGCGCTGGCGCTGCAGAACGACTTCCGCGGCAAACGGCTGATTCGCTTTCTCATCCTTCTGCCCTGGGTGGCGCCGATCTCCATCGGAACCATCGCCTGGCTGTGGATCTTCGACTCCACCTACAGCGTCTTGAACTGGACGCTTCGCATGGTAGGCGCAATCCAAGGTCAGGGTTTTATGTGGTTGGGGGTGCCGCACCTGGCCATGGGGTCCATCATCGCCGTCCACGTGTGGCGCCAGCTGCCGTTGGCCACGGTGATCCTTTTAGCAGGCCTCAGCTCGATCCCGAAAGATATCCACGATGCGGCTGCGGTGGATGGCGCCGGCTTCTGGCGCCATTTCTTTCAGGTGACCCTGCCGCTAATCCTCCCCATCAGCTTGGTAGTTCTGCTTTTCGGCTTGGTCTTCACCTTCACCGATATGATCATCATCTACAATCTCACTCGGGGCGGGCCCTACGACACCACCCAAGTGCTGGCGAGCCTCGCGTTCTATACCGGCATCGCCGGGGGCGATTTGGCTGAGGGCGCCGCCATCTCCCTGTTCCTCTTCCCGCTACTCTTGGCTGTGGCCTTGGGCTTCCTGCGCATTGCTCGTCGGACCGAGGTAACGTGAAATGAATGCCGAGCAATTTAGAATCTGGGGCGCGCGGGCGACGCGTTGGAGCGTCCTTGGCTGCATAACGTTCTTCCTTGCCTTCCCCTTTGGCTGGATGCTCATCACCGCCTTCAAGCGAACCGGCGACTTGTACGACCTCAAGCACAACCCTTTCGTTTTCTACGAAGCGCCGACTCTTGAGCATATCCATCGCCTGTTCGCGGAAACTCATTACAATCAGTGGCTTCTCAACACGGCCTTCGTGGGTGTCCTGGTGGTATTTATCACGGTGCTCCTCGCCGTTCCCGCGGGCTACGCCTTGGCGCGGCTCACAGGGAATTGGGGAGAAAAACTCGGCATCGGAATTTTCCTAACCTATCTGGTTCCCCCAACGCTTTTGTTCATCCCGCTCTCCCGGGTCGTGGTAAACCTTCACCTCGACGATTCCTTATGGTCGCTGGTGTTGGTCTACCCCTCTTTCACGGTTCCCTTCTCCGCCTGGCTGATGATGGGCTTCTTCAAAGCCATCCCAAAGGATGTAGAAGAGGCCGCCATGATCGATGGCTACAGCCGCCTCGGGGCCTTTATCCGTGTAGTCGTCCCCATCTCTCTCGCCGGGATACTCACTGTCGCGATCTTCAGTTTCACCCTCGCGATGCAGGAGTTCGTCTATGCTGTGACGTTCATTTCCTCCGTGCGAAACCTTACAGTGAGCGTGGGCGTGCCCACTTTCCTGGTCCACGGTGATGTATACTTTTGGGGATCCCTCATGGCTGGCTGCTTCATCGCCAGCGTTCCCGTCGCCATTCTCTATAACTTCTTCGTGGATCGCTTCATCGCCGGCTTCACCGCGGGCGCTATAAAGTAGGCCGGTGAATCATTCGTATCCTGCCCAGCGCATGCTCAGGGCGGCCTGCCCTTATGGAAAATCGCAGAGCCTTGAAAGCTTTGTCGAGTTGTTCGAGCAGCGCTACGACGCCATCCTGACGCCGGCCGCTCCCGGCACGGCGCCGAAAGGTCTTGCCTCGACGGGGGACCCCTCGTTTTGCACGCTGTGGACGCTGTGCGGCATGCCCGCGGTGAGCCTGCCACTCCTCAAGGGCGCGAACGGTCTGCCGCTCGGCGTTCAGCTCGTCGACCCGCGCGACAGCGATGCGCGTCTGCTGCGCACGGCCCGCTGGTTGGCCGCCCGGGTCGCGACCAGCTGAGTGCCGGGCCAATAACTTCGCCTAACTTCGTTTATCGCCCCTCGCTCTCCCTGCGGCGTAACATCTCAAGTACGCCTCAGTCGGCTCGGGGCTCGCGCCTCGTTATGCTCGTTCCTTGGCCCGGCACCCGTTGCCGGACAGCGCGCGCCCGGCTTCCACGCGGCGTCGGCGCTCATCTCGCTCCCGACCAGGCGCCAGCCCAGGGCCTTGGCCACACCCGTGCCCTGCCTCTTTCCCGAGCTGACGCTCTGGCTCCCGCGCTACCTCTACGGGGAATAAGCTGTTCCTTTTTTTCTGGCCTGCGGCAAGGAACAAAACCGGCCATATTGGACAATATTGGTTCTAATCGAAGCTCTTAGCACCAGAAATCTCCCTTCATAATCTAAAGTCGGGGACAAAAAGTTCCTGAAACAACAGATGATTTTGCCTCTCCGCAAAAATGCCCCCATTGGCATGTTTTGTGCGTTTCCCCCACTCTAAGGAATTTTCAGGTAATCCAGGTCCATAAAAGTTATGAAAAGGAGCGTATCAGTGGATGAGATCATAACTCCATCGCAGGTAGCGGAGCTGCTCAAAATCCACGTCAAGACCGTCTATAGGCTGGCGCGGGAAGGAGTCATTGCTGGAAACAGAATCGGGCGTAGCTGGCGCTTCAGTAAGAGCCATATCCTGGAGCTCTTGTTCAACCAGCAGGGAAAGCCGCCAGCGGGCCAAGACTCGAAAGGGATGAACCGCCAGCGCTCCCTCTAACAAGTTTAGCAAATTCTGCTTCTCGGGAAATGACGCATTCATGGTGAGCAGCGAAGCTATATCTTCTACCTTTTCCCCAGCAGCTTGGGGAATCTTTGATGTTCCGAGAAAAATAGCGATCATCAGGCTGAGATGGCCTGTGGTCATTGTCTGTTCCTACTTGCTTCTTTACTCCCGTGGAGGATGGTTTGATCCCATCATGATCCACGGCTTTCTCCTCCTCTATCTTTTATCTAATGCCGCCCTCTACCTGGTGGATGAAAAATTATTTGCCTCCTCCTATTTTCATACTCCGTTGGTTATTTTTGACACCCTTTTTCTCACTGTATCCCTGGCCGTAAGCGGTCAGACGAGCGCAGACTTCTATATCGCCTGCTTCCTTACCATCGCTCTCTCTTGCATCTGCCACGACTTCCGCGGGTTGATGGTGGTTACGGCATTAGCGCCTCTTCTTTACGGTTACTCCCTTTTTCAGACCACTGAAGTCTATGATCCGAGTATCTATCTGCGTCTTCCCTTCCTGTTTGTGAGCTCGCTCTTTTATGGTTACTTTGCCCAGCTTGAGCGCGTCAAGAAGACCTTGAGGAAGCAGGCAGAACAGGTAGTTCAAAACATGGCGATGATTCACAAGGCGAAGTCGGAATTTCTAAGCGTCATGTCGCACGAGCTTAGGACCCCGCTTAACGTGGTCATGGGCTATGCGGAGTTGATACAGGATAAATTGCTGGGGGAGATTAACCAGGAGCAGGAAGAGGCCCTGGGGATGGTCCTAAAACAGTCCAAGGATCTATCCAGCATGATCAACAGCATCATGGACGCAACCAGGATTGAGGCTGGGGCGGTCAAAGTACAAAGTCAGGTGGTTAGCCTGGGGGATTTCCTCGACGAGCTTAGGTCGCTCTACAGTCTCCCTTTGGACAAAGAACTGACCCTGATCTGGGACTATCCCGCTGACTTGCCGGTCATAAAGACTGATAGTGAGAAGCTTAAGCATATCCTACAGAATCTTATCAATAATGGGATCAAATATACCGACAAAGGTCACGTAACCATATCAGCCCGGCACTTTCCTGAAACAGCAACAGTGGAGTTCAAGGTAGCGGATACAGGGATGGGTATCCCAGAAGGGGCGCTACCTCTCATCTTTGAGATGTTTCGCCAATTAGATAGCTCTGACACCAGATCCTACGGCGGCGTGGGAATTGGACTTTATATTGTCAAGAAGTTTACCGAGCTGCTTGGGGGGAAGATCGAGGTAGAGAGCGAGGTGGGCAAAGGCTCCATCTTTACTCTGATACTCCCCTACTGATTTTAGATTCGTCAATCTTCGTAATCGGCATTCCAAAATCGTTTCCTGTCGCCTCTCGCCTCTTCGTCACTTGATCACCTTATCCGCTCGCGCCAGCACGTTGGGCGGAATCGTAAGACCGAGCGCCTTGGCTGTTTTCAAGTTGATGACCAGCTCAAACTTCATCGGCTGCTCCACGGGCAGGTCGGCGGGCTTTGCACTCTTCAAGATTTTGTTCACGTATGTGGCGGATCGCCGGTACATGTCTAGAAAGTTTGGCCCGTAGGACATAAGGCCACCGGCCTCCTCCACGGACTCTCTTGTGTCATAAATCACCGGCAACCTTTTTTTTCTCGCGAAGTCCACGATCTGCCTTCGGTAAGCCGCGACCATTGCGGCTGGCACCATCAGAGCAGCAGCGCGCTCCCGGGCTGCGGACTCAAATGCGCTCGCTAGTTCGTCGGCATCTCGCACCTCCAGCGCCTGAAGCTTCAACCCCGACGCCTGAGCCGCGGCCTGTATCGCTTTCAATCTTAGCATCTGGGCCCGATTGCCAGATAAGAGCCACTCGCGTGGCCTTGGGCAATGTTTCCTTCAGCAGTTCCAGCCGTTTCTGATCTAGGTCAGGCGCGAGGTTCGACAAGCCCGTGATATTCCCTCCTGGCCGTGCAAGGCTGGCAATAAGGCCGGTTGCAACAGGATCCGCAACGTTTGCCATTACAATGGGAATCGTCGTCGTCGCTCGCCTTGCAGCTCGGATCGCCGGCGTGTCGGTTGTAACGATCACGTCGACTTTTATACGAACCAGTTCCGCCGCCAGGTCGGGAAGCCGGTCGGATTTTCCCTCCGCATACCGGTACTCGATCAGGATATTCTTCCCCTCCAGGTACCCAAGCTCGCGCAGTCCCTGCCGGAATTGCTGGATGAGAGGATCAGGAGGCGACGGCGATCCGGGGCGCAAGACACCTATCGTAGGAATCTTCTTGGCCTGCTGCGCCTCGGCTAGATGGGCAGAAGCCAGAAGCAGGGTAGACACTACGGAGACAAGGATTTTTTTACTCATCGGTCCTCCTTTTTCCCTCACCTTAACCCTCTCCCACGGGGCGAGGGAAATGGGGGTCCTCAATCCAAAATCCAAAATCCAAAATGAGCAGCCTACACCTTGACCCGGCGTCCCTTCAGTTTGACTCCGTTGCGCAGATATTCTCCTTGAACGGCCAACCTGGCCTCTTCCTCAAGCTCGTCATCCCAATCCCCCAGAGAATAGCCGTACCACGGCGGCTTTGGAGAGAGCGGCGGAAGGCCCAACTCCTCCCAAATCTCTTTCGCCTTTTCCATGTATTCCTTCTTGGGAAGCGATACCGGCGGAAACGACTCGCGCAGAATGGCATTGATCAGCAGCGCCGATTCGTCGGCCGTGCGCGTCTCGACAGGCTGGTCGTCGCGGCCAAACGGGGGACCATGTCCCCGTTCCCGCCCTTTAAGGATCTGCACGTCCTTGTCCGGCATGGAGCGGTAGCTGATCGCCCACATGATCATGTCCATATCCCAGGGATCGATGTCTTCGTCGACCGCGACCAAAAATTTCCCCACTCCCGGGTGAAACGTCGCCACGCCCATCAGCGCGCGCCAGGTCTCGGCCTCGGTCGGCTTTTTCATCTGCACCACGATCACTTTGCGGAGATTCGTGAGCGGCTCGTGCATCGCCACGCGGAGAACGCTTTTGATTCCCAATTCGTTTTTGAGGAAACGAAGAAAAAGGGGTTCGTAGCCCACTCTCTTGATGATGCTCGATTCGCTGGGCGTCACCTGGCTCGTCCATGAGACCAGGATCGGATTCTTCTTGCGCGTGATGCAGGTAACCTCCATGAACGGGTTCATCATCCGGGGATGCATGTAGCCGTGCGATTCACCGAAAGGTCCTTCCGGCTCGACATATTCCGTGGAAAGGATCCCCTCGATTACGATCTCAGCGTCAGCCGGAACTTTAAGATCGACGGTCTGGCACTTGACTAAGCGGATCGGCTCGCCTGCCAGACCTCCGGCAACTGCCAGCTCATCCACTCCGTAGGGAACCTTCTGGACTGCTGCGTAAGAAACTACAGGCGGCGGGCCGACGATAATCGCCGCCTCGAGCGGAATCTTCCGCTCCCTGCATTTTTGCCAATGGGCGAGAACATGTTGCCCCGGGCCGGGAAAAATCCCGACCCGATCCATAGCCTTCACATGGCCCCGGTAATTGCCCACATTGCGAATGCCAGTCTCTGGATCTTTAGTCACCCAATGACCCGCGGTGATGAACGGCGCGCCGTCAAAACCCGGAGTCGAGATCGGGATCGGGAACTGAAGTAGGCCTCCAGCTCTCTTGAGATCTTCCCCTTTCTGGATAATCTCCTGAACCGGCCCGCTCTTGACCAAGACCGGATCTATAGGGTCGCGGAAGGCGCGGTCGTACTTTTCCCAGATCTCTTCCGGTCGGCAGTCGAGGCCCACAGCGCATATATACTTGGAACCTGCCATCACCCCGACGCCCACGGGAATATCGTAGCGCCGCCCCTTCGCGCCGGTAACGCGCTCGAAAAGAAAGCCGCGCCAATCTTTTTCCGGCAGTCCGCCGCGATACTGCCAGCGCACGAGCGGGTGCATCTCGGTGTCCTTGTTGATCTCCCGCTTGACGCGCACCAGCAATCCCGCACGCTCGAGCGCGCCTATATGATCGCGGAGATCGGCATATCCGCGCTCCGGCTTCTTCACTTTCTCCACACTCTTTGCCATCAATTTTGCCCTCCTGCCCCCTTCCCGCAGCCAATTTTAGATTTTGGATTTTAGATTTCCGATTCTAATTCAAAACTCATAACTCAAAATTCAAAATTTATTCCTATTTTATGCTGAGCTCGCGGTTGACCTCTCTTCGTAAGCTGAAGTCAAATACCATGGAAGCGGCCATCGGCTCTGGAAGCCTGAGAATCTGGGCATCGAGAGCCAAATATTCCCTGATCTCCTCATCCGAAGGGATACCGGTTCCCGTGAACGCGGGTTTGGACATACGATAGGATTCCACAGCGATCGGCACGTCAGTATTCCACATTTTGGCAAGCATTTGGCTCACCTCTCGTTCGTTTTGTTCAAAGTAGCGTCCCGCCCGCGCCTTTGCGCGCAGCATCTTTTTCACCAGATCGGGTTTTTCTTGGAGGGTTTTTACATTGACCGCCAAGCCGTTCTGGATGCTGGCGAACTTGTCGATCGCGCTGTCCAGGATGTTCATCTTGAATTTGTCGCGGCCGAGCAGGACCCACGGTGGGCTGATCGCCGAAACCTGGATCGCGTTGGTGGCCAGAGCTTGGAGCTGCCGGCTCTCCTCTCCCGCCTGGATCGCCGTGATATCTTTGTCCGGATCAAGGCCGCCCAAGGCGATCAATCTTCTCGCGGCCGTGTGCTGGCTCCCGCCGAAGGTTACTATGCCCAACACTTTTCCTTTGAGCTCCTTGACCGATTTGTATTCGGGCCGGGCGATAAGCCAAAAGAGCGGGCGCCGGAGGCTCACGGAAACCGCTTGCAAGGGAGCGCCCCGCTGGATCGCCCGTATGGCGCTCCCGATAGAGCTCAAGCCGACGAGGTCGCCCGTGATCCCCGCGACGATCGCCGTATTCGCGGACATTTGAACCAACTGCGGCTCCAATCCCTCGTCGCGAAAAAATCCTTTTTCTTTGGCAATGAAAAATTCAATGGAGGTAATACCGCTGCTGGAGTAGCTGATGGTCACTTTCTGGAGCGGCGTCTGCGCGAAGACTGCTCCCTGCAAGAACAAGGCGACAATGCAAAACAAACAAGCGAAGATTTTTCTTTTCATGACTTACCTCGTCGAGTTCTCTCTTCCAGAAGTCTATCCCATTTTTTTCTCACTTTTTCTTTGAGCTCCGGGCTGTGGCCGCTGACCGCGGGAAACTTGTCGCGCCATTCGTAGGGCCGGGTGGCGTCGATCAGCGCGCGCGAGCTGAAGCCTTTTTCCTCGCGCGGTATCGCCGGATCCAATGGGCCGCTCCAACAGCGGTCGATGATCTCTATCGACTTGGCCGGGTCGGAGCGGCTGCACATCGCCCAGATGACGTCGTCCGATTTGGTGATGTCGATGTCGTCGTCGACCACGATGACGTATCTGCCCAAATAGGCGCCCGTGCGGCACTGGCTCGCGATCACCGCGGCCTGCCGCGCGTGACCCGGATAGCGCTGCCGGATGGAAATGACTGTCAAGAATCTTCCCGCGGCCGGGTGGGCCCAGACGCCCTTGACGTCGGGGACGCCGGCGTCTTCCAGCGCGTTCCAGAGCAGCGCCGAACGGATCAAACAGGAGTGAAGGTTGTCGCCGCTCGACGGCCGGAGCAGGGGATAACCGCAGAGAATGGGATCCCGACGATAATAGACCGCCTTGACTCGTATGAAAGGTTCGTTTTGGCTGCTCGTGTAGTAGCCGGTCCATTCACCGAACGGCCCTTCGACCGTGGTCTCTCCCGGAATGACTTCCCCATCGATGGCGATCTCGGAATCGGCAGGAAGAGGAAGGCCGGTCAGGGGGCCTTCAATGAGCTTCAACGGTTGCCCGAGAATCCCGCTCGCATAGGCATATTCGCTGACGCCGTAAGGGACGTCCGCAGAGGCGACCAAGAAATAAATCGGGTGATGGCCGAACGAGATCGCCACAGGACAAGGCTTTCCGGCCTGGAAGTATTTGTCGCGATGGACGCGGCCATGTTTTCCCGGAGACATATGGAGGCCGATCCGGTCCTTGCCATAAAGCATGACCCGGTAGGTCCCGACGTTGATCCAGCCGTCGTCGGGGTCGCGCGTCACGACCAGATCGTCGGTCCCGATGTAGCGCCCGCCGTCCAATTCATGCCAGCGCGGCACCGGAAAGCTGAGAAGATCGATCTCGGATCCCCGCATGGCAGTTTCCAACAGAGGGCCGTCCGCGACCGTCTCCGGTTCTATGGGACGGATCTCTTTGACCTTCCGGCGCCACTGCTGAACGAAATCGAACTCGCTCAGCCGGGGGTCCATCCCCACGGTCAGGGAGAGGCGGCCCGCGGACGAGACGAGATTAGCCGCCACCCTACGGCCTTGGGGGTAGCCGATGATCCGGTCGAAGAGCAGGGCCGGCCGGGCTTTTCCATGGTCGCCGAATTTTTCGTTGACCAGCTCGGCAAGGGTCGAGAGCTCGAGGTCCCAGTGAACTCCGTCGATCTCTTCTAGTTGACCGATCCTTTTGACCTCATTTAGCCAACTGCGCAAGTCTGCCACGACGATCTCTCTAGTCCTTCGCCTGCAAAGGCGCCGGCACTTGAGGAGCTGCCACCGCATGCAGGGAGTTTTCAGGCTCCTCGCGGTAGAGTCCAAAGACATTCAGCACCGGGATATCGTTGACGGAAAACAGGATTGCCTCATCGCTGCGCGAGGGGTTGATGTGCTCGTGCCACGCCCAGTTGGGGACTACAAAAGAGTCGTGCTGCTTCCATTCCAGCGCCTTCTCCCCCACCATGGTCGTCCCTTCTCCCCGGACCACGAAGTACGTCGCGCTCGATGTGTGGCGGTGTCTCTGAGTGTGCTCACCGGGCCTGAGCATCTGCATCCAACACCCCAGTGTGGGAAGCGTCGAGCCTCCCCCAATCGGATTGACGTATTCGAGAGAGATGCCGTCGTAAGGGCTGCCTTCGGTTTTCACTAGAGCCTTGAGCTGCGCCTCGGTATCTTTCCAGCGGTAGCGCAGGGGAAAGTCCACTGTTTTAGTCTTCTCCCACGTGGGACGAATCGGCCCGGCCCTTCGTTGTAAGTACTCGCCTTCATCGCTCTTCAGCGGCTGAATCTGGTTTCCGGGATAGGGTTCATAGAAAGGGAGGTTGAGGGCCAGAATCAGCGGGACATCCAGCGCGTCAAGCCAGATCGTGTTTTTGCTCGTGGGGTTGCGGTGGTCGTGCCACGTCCATTTGGGGGTCAAGATCAGGTCGTAGTCCTCCATGGGACAGATCTCGCCGTCCACGGTGGTATAAACGTTTCCGTCTCCCTGAATGACGAACCGTATCGCGGCCATCGTATGGCGGTGCGCCCAGGCCTCCTCGCCCGGCTTGATCATCTGAATTCCCATGAGCAGGGTGTGCGTCGTGCCGTGCGTTTCTATTCCGGGATTATTGAATAGCAGGCTGCGGCGCGCGGTCTGGCTCTCCGGCAGCGCCTCGCACGCCTCCATTAACTTGGCATAGACCATCTCCCATTGCCAAATATAAGGCTCGCCTTTGGGGCGCGGGCCGCCGATCGCCTTGACCAATAGCTCATCGTATTGCCATTGGCCGGTCATATGGAGCTGACTCAGTTCTGCGTCAAAAAGCTTGAGGTCTTTTTTCCGTTCAGGTTGTGCCATGACTAGGCCCTCCTAGGTGAACTATTCTCTACACCGGCATCGTAAATTCCATCCAGATACACCCTCCAAGCCATCATGGACTCTTCAGCAGCCTGGATCGCGGCTTCTTTCTCGGCATCGCTCCGGAGATACTTCTCCAGGAGGCGGATGGAGCCGCCCCCATGAATCTGATCTACCTCGTCGTGAAGGAGCCAAAATTCAACATCCTCGCGTGATAATTGAAGCTGCCTCATCCACCTCTCTCCTTCAAGGGCAGAAAACCTGCCGCACGCGGGCTTGTTCGTCATTTCTAAAACTGCCTTTGCCGTTAACCCCTCATGCCAAGTCCGGTTCTTTGTCAACGCCTCCCAGGCGTGGAGCGCTACTACGGTGGTAGGCAGAGGCTTGGCGAACTCAATCTCCTCTCGCCTCAGACCCAACGCCTTCCCCATGCCAACCATTAGGTCAAAATGGGAATGACCCTCCAACGCCTCTTCCTCGTAGAGGTTCTCGGTCACAACAAATTTGCGGACCTCGATATGCGGGCAATTGCCCACGACGTACGCCCAGCAGCGACGGCTGTGGCGGGTGAAGATTCCCCACTGCTGCACTAAGACCCGCGCGCCTTCGACGGTAAGGCTATCTTTGGAATAGGCCACCCATTTCAGGTTGAGCTGACAGTTGGCGACGATTTCATCGAGGGACTCCGCAAAAGAGGATTTTTGCTGGCTCATAAGAAAGCTCCTTAAAATCTTCTTTATAGGCGAAGGAAACCCCTTTTGTCTAGATGCTCAGCGTGAGGCCCCGGTGACTTGTGACCCATGGTCTGCTCCAGGCGGTCGGGCCAGAGCCTGCTCGATGAAATTCTTCAAAACGGTGAAGTACGCTTCCCCGCCGACGATGTAGGTATCATTGTGGTGCGCGCCGCGAATTGTATAGAACTCCTTCGGCCGGGGCGCCGCCTCGTAGACGCTTTTCCCTTGCGCGAAGGGAACGACTTCGTCTTGATCCCCATGCAGGACAAGGAGCGGGGTTCGGACTCTCCTGATTTTCTCCAACACGTCGTAGCGGGTACGGAGCAGAGGTCCGATAGGGAGAAAAGGAAACGCCACTCTCGCCATCTCCCGGATGGAGGCGAAGGGAGTCTCGAGGATGAGCGCCGAACACTCTTCGCGTGTCGCCAGGTCGGCGGCGACCGCCGCTCCCAGGGAGCGGCCGAAGAAGACGATTTTTTTTGCGGCCCTATCTCCCCTGGCGCGCAGGTATCTTAGGGCCGCCTCCCCGTCCCGGTAAGTTCCCTCTTCCGAGACCTTTCCCTGACTCCGGCCATAGCCGCGATAGTCGAAAATAAAAACGTTGATCTCGACCTTATCGTGAAGGAGCTTGATGTTCTCTACACGGTGGCTGATATTGCCCGCATTGCCGTGGAACCAGAGAAGGGTCGTCTGAGCGCCTGGATAGGGAACGAACCAACCGTTGAGACGGACCTCATCGCCGGCAGCGAAATAGATATCATCGAATGCGAGGCCGAGATCGCGCGGGGTCTTATCTATTTTTTCGCTGGGATAAAAAATAAATTTTTCTTCCATCAGGCAGCCCCAGCACAAGAGGGACAGGAAGAACATCAAAGACAAAAAACCATTTCGCACTTCAATGCCTAGGAGCGTTGGGAGACGTTGGTGGAACCGAAGCTAGTGCTTACGCTCGCCTCTCAGCTTCCACTCCAGCCCGTCAATGATACACTCTACGCTCGCCTGCAAGATGTCCTCGGCTACGCCGACGGTGCCCCATCTTTCCTTGCCGTCGGAAAAGATGCCGAGGACTCGAACCGGTGCCCCCGCCCCTTTTTCCTCCTCGTCCTCGGAGATTTCCCCATGATGCAGCAGGCGGACGTCAAATTCCTCCAGGCGGACCTCGGAAAGCTGCGGGTAATGCTTTTCCAGGACCTTGCGCATGGCGTTGTCCACCGCGTGGACCGGGCCGCGGCCACTCGCAGCCACCAGTTCCTCATCGCCGAAGATCTCGATCAGCACGGAGGCCTCGGTTGCACTTCTTAGCCCTTCCGGGGCGTCAAAATCTACCTGATCGTCAATCTTACAACGCAGCACCCGAAAGGGCTTCAGGTAGTCTTCCCGCTTGCGGATCGACATCAGCTCGAACGAGGCCCAAGCGCCGTCCAAGCGAAAAAAAACCTCCTTGAGATCTCTCTCCATGAGCACCTCCTGTTGGGCTAAGGAGCCATTTTTTTGAAGAAAGCCGCTTCATTATAACTCCGCTTCATAAAATGGCCAGGGTAAAAAATGTTGCCAATTGGACGCCTTGTGCCATAATAAGAATAAAGGAGAGTTTGCCATGGCCCCTGAGACAGCGGAAAGACTGATCGGGCGGATCTCCCACTACTATTCCCATCTCAGTGTAGGCATCATTGAGCTCACCGAGGGAGAACTCAAGGTGGGGGACACCATCCGTATCAAGGGAAAGCACACCGACTTCACCCAAACGGTTGACTCTATGCAGGTAGAGCACCAAGGCGTCACCCAGGCACCGAAGGGAAAGGCGGTAGGGATCAAGGTCAAAGAGAAGGTAAGGGAACACGATATGGTCTACCGTGTCTGACAGCGGACATGAACATCCGGTCCTGAAAAAAATATTTAAAAATTTGCTTAACTTTGATATTATTCGGACTGCGCTATGGAAAAAAGGATATCCAGTGATCGGTTGCAGAATTTTTTTCTCAACCTGACTCGCCAAAGCTTCTGGCAATTGGGAATCAACGACGCTACGGTGGCAGGGTACGTAGCCGATGTGCTGACCGATTTCGCCAGCACCGACAGTCTCTACCGCGTGCGCACGCGGGCGGGAAGAAAGTTGGACGGCGTGGTGCAAATCCTGGCGCAGAAGAGACCGGAAACGCAGGAGAGCAGTATACTCAGGGAAAGGGCCCTGCGTAAATATCTGGGAGATTATACCCTCTTTATGAGCGGCATTTTTCGTTCCTACGTCGAAGGCAAGGGTTTTCTCGACTACTATCTGGAAGAGGGAAGACGCTCTTACTGGACGGTCTCGGAGCTGGACCTCTCGCTTTACCGCACCGGTTTCATTCTCTTTCAAGAGCTCTCCAAAAAGTTTGAATACTATTCCGGTGCCCTCGACTACATGCGCAAGACCTATTTCGCGCCGGAGCCGGGAGAGGATCCCTTCGCCGGATTCTTGAAGCGGATTGAGGGCTGGATGAAGGTCCATTTGACAGAAAATTAGCTCGCGCCAGCCCAATTGGACTACTACTCTCCCGCTATTGGTGTTAAGCCTTTGAGGTTGTGAAATATCTTCTCTTTACCCTCCTTTTTGCCGCTCTCTCCTGTTTTTTGTTCCTTTGGTTTTTGCTTGCTTTTCTTTTCCTTCCCCCTCTGCATGGGCGGGAAACGGTGGAGGTGAAGGTGGAGCGGGGGGAGCCCCTCGTCACTATCGTCCATAGGCTTAAGGAGCGCGGCGTGATTTCCAACGAGAGACTTTTCTCTCTTTGGGCTCGACTGTGGGGTTTGGACAAGAAGATTCATTGGGGTCTTTACCGCTTCGAGCTCCCCCTCCCGCCCAGGCAGGTTTTGGATCAGATGATGCTGGGCAAAGGCGTTTTTCAGCGGATAACCATTCCTGAGGGGCTGACGGTTAAAGAGATCGCGGAGCTCCTGGAAAAAGGAGCGATAACGCACAAGGATCGGTTCCTTACAGAGGCTGCAAGCCCGGAACTCTTTTCCCTGATCGGACTCGAGGGGAAAGGGGTTGAAGGCTATCTTTTTCCGAATACCTACTACTTTACCCCTTTCGTGACGGAGAGGGATGTTCTCGTTGCCATGGTGGAGCAGTTCCGGGAAACATTCAATGCGCGGATGAAGGAGCAAAGCAAAGAAATCGGGCTCAGCCTTCACGAGGTGGTGACGCTGGCGTCATTAATTGAGAAGGAGACCGGCATTGAAGCGGAACGACCTCTGATCTCTGCGGTGTTTCATAATCGGCTGAGGGGCAAGATCCCTCTGCAAAGCGATCCCACCGTGATTTACGGACTCAAGCGCTTCTCCGGAATCTTGACGCGCAGGGATCTTCAGAGCCACAGTCCTTACAACACCTATCGTATTTCAGGGCTCCCTCCTGGACCCATTTGTAATCCGGGACTCTCGTCACTGAGGGCCGCCCTTTACCCGGCCCGAGTCTCCTACCTCTACTTTGTCTCCAAAAATGACGGCTCCCACGTTTTCTCCGTAAGCCTCGACGAGCATAACCGGGCGGTAAAGAGCTATCAGAGTGGCCGGCAGAGTCGTGCCAGACCATGAGCTCTTCCGAACCATTTATAGCCGGGCGCCGGACATGTTATATATAAAAGTATGGAGAAATCCTCGGTGCAGACTGCGCCCGGCTCGCCCGAGAGGCTGGTGGGTCACCTCGTCAGCCACCTCGAGAGACATAGGCTGTGGGACTCTCTGCTGCTGTGCATCCCGCCCTTTCTGGTTTTTTCCTCGCTCATGATTTTTCTCTATCACTCCGCCTGGGTTGCGCGGGGATCTTTGATCTTTGTCAGCGCCGCTGTTCTTGGAATGGCCTTGCTGCTTGGCCTGTGGCGCTGCCGCGCCGCTGCCCCTTCGGTGCGCATCGCAGCCCGATTGATTGACGAAAGGGTAGAAGGCAAAGAGCGGTTTGTCACCTTGGCTACTGTGGACCCCTCGGTCTGCCCTTCTTCCCTGCTCGCCCGGTTGCGGCATGAGGCGGCCGGCCTGTTACACCGCTTGGATCCGGACAGGGATTTTCCTTACCTGGTAAAGCGTTCCTTTTTTCAGTCATTGATCGGCTCTCTCTCCGCTATTTTATTGTTTCTCCTCCTGCTTCAGATCCCATCTTTCTTTACGCCTTCAGCGCCGCGCGATAACGAGCTAGCACTCTTGGCGCAAAAGCTTTCGCAGGTACCACGCTTCTCGGAGCTGGCTCGAAGCCTTGAGACGTTGGCGCTTCGTCTTCGGGAGGGCGCTCGCACGAGCGTGGAGCAGCGCTCCTTGATCCAGGAGGTATTGAAACAATTGGCGAGCCAGCTCGCGGCTGAGCAACAGCTGGGGGGTACGGCGAGCGACCTATTGAATCAGGCGGCCAATGCCCTTCGAGAATTGGAGCAGGGACTGGAGGGGGACCAGCAGCGTGGTGCTGGCGGCCGTAAGGAGCAGTTGTCCGGAGAGAGAGAGGGTGACAGGAAAGAAACGGGGAAGGGAATGAGGGAGGAGAGGCAGGGCGAGCTGAGTGGCGTGGGCGGTAAGGAGCTAAAGGAAGGGCAGCCTGAGCGTGGAGAAAAACAAGAAGCAGGCAAGCAACAGGCTGAGAAAGATCAGAGCAAGGGCGAGAGTGATGGCAAAGGGAGAGAAAAGAGCGGCGAGGTGAAAGGAATGGGGAAGGAGGAAAAGGAGGGAAAAGGCAGCAAGAACGTGGGCGAAGAGATCCCCCGAGGAAAGGCCGCCGAGCGCTTCCTTAAGCCTGGCGAGGAGGGGGAGAAAGGGGTCAAAGGCGCACGGTTCGTTACTGTCCAGTTGCCCGAAGAAGAGTCCGGAGGCCAATCCGGTCAAAGCGGTCCGGGAAACAGGGGGAAGATGCGCCCCAAGGTCCCTGTCAGCAACGTCCCTTTACAGCGGCCCGATTCTCCGAACGCCTCCCCCGAAAAGCAGCCCTTGCCCTTAGAGTACCGCGGACTGATTAGATAGGAGGAAAAAAGTGGAACCGGAAAAATATCGCGAGCTTTTTTCCCTGCTAGAAACAGAGGTCAAAAAGGTCATTGTCGGCCATGCGGATGTCATCCGCAAGGTTCTCATCGTTTTTTTTGCCAGCGGCCACGTACTACTTGAAGGAGTCCCTGGTTTAGGCAAGACGCTGCTCGTCAAGTCTTTAAGCCGCGCCTTCGGTCTCTCTTTCAAGCGGGTCCAATTCACGCCCGATCTCATGCCCTCGGACATCACCGGCATCCAAGTGCTCACCGAGAGCGACGGGCGCAGGGAGTTCCAGTTCAAGCAGGGACCGATCTTTGCTCAGGTGGTCCTCGCGGATGAGATCAACCGCGCCACGCCCAAGACGCAATCGGCGGTTTTAGAGGCGATGGAAGAAAGACAGGTGACGGTCTTCGGCGAGACCTATCCGTTGGAGTCTCCTTTTATGGTGCTCGCCACCCAGAACCCGATCGAACTGGAAGGAACCTACCCTCTTCCCGAAGCCCAGCTCGACCGCTTCTTTTTTAAACTCCTGGTCTCCTCTCCCTCGCCTGAGGAATTAGCAGAAATTCTCCATCGCACCACAGGTGCGGGGTTTCAGGAGGCGGGTCAGGTTCTGGCAAACAATGGCGTGGAGGTGGTCGCCGAAATGAAGCATCTGCTGCGCCAGGTCATTATCGCCCCACCCCTCGAAGATTATGTGGTCCGTCTGGTCCATGCGACTCACCCAACGGCGAAGAAAGGCGACGGCGCCGTCCCTGAAGTCAGGGAGTACCTCCGCTTTGGCTCCAGTCCACGCGGGGCTCAGGCGATTATTCTGGGGGCTAAGGGAAATGCCCTGGCCGAAGGCAGGGTCCATGTGAGCTATGAAGACATCGAGGCGGTGATCTATCCGGCGCTGCGCCATCGCCTGATTCTCAATTTTCAAGCCGAGGCGGAAAATGTCAGCGCGGACCAGATCCTGGGAGCGTTGATCAAAAAGGTCCCGCGGGATTAGGCGGAGGGTGGCGCCGAACTGTCACGAGCGGGCTTGACTAATAACTTGACTTATACTTGACTAATCTTTAGGATGGGCTCATGCCTTATCAGCCCATATTCACTATTACTGCCTGTATAATAGCAGTCATTGAGGAAATCGCTGCCTTGCGGGAAAAAATCCTGGCGGCCACTGTTCAAGTGCCCTGGATCCCCGCCCTTCAGCGAGACACCCGCGTTCGTAACACACATAGTTCTACCGCTATTGAGGGCAATCCGCTTACTCTGGAACAGGTGCGAGCCCTAGAGGAAGGACGGCCACTGGTCGCTGTAACCGAGCGCTCTCAGCGAGAGGTGCTCAATTACTTTGCGGGTCTTCGGTTCATCGAGAAAAGCGTCTCCAAGAAACTGATCACGCACGAAGATGTGTTGAAGCTGCACGCAATCATTGCATCAGACGTGATGGACCAGGGAAAGGCCGGGCGCTATCGGGATATTTTAGTGAGGATAGGGCGATATCTCCCACCGGCTGCCGAGATGGTTTCCGGGCTTATGTCTGAATTGCTGGAGTGGTGGAATAAAGAGGCTCCGAAGTGGTCTCCAGTCGTCACATCGGCCATTATCCATTATCGGTTTGAAGGAATTCACCCATTTGCAGATGGTAATGGTCGCACAGGTCGGACATTGGCACTGTGGGAATTGTATCGCCGTGGCTTTGACACGCATCACATCTTCTCTGTCGATGAATATTATTGGGAGAATAGGCCTCGATACTATGAAGCCTTAGACGATGTGAGAAAACAGGGAGAAGAACTGACTGGCTGGCTAGAATATACGGCAGAGGGGCTTCGTGTAACCCTTGAAAGAGTATGGTCGCGAGTTCAGCGCTTCACGGCTGAAGCCGGAGCCAAGAAGATAGTGTTGCGACCGAAGCAAGAAAAACTCCTCAACATGCTCAGGGATCATGCCAGTTTGACTCCGCGCCAGATATGGGAGGGTCTGAAGGTATCAAGACAAGGGGCAATGGACCTTTTAAATCCGCTCATTGAAGCAGGTCTGGTCCAAAAAGTGGGTACGAAAAAATCGGGGCGGTACATTCTGGCGTGAGTGAACTGAAATGAGACATAACCCGTCTTAGTTTATAAATATGCTCCCTGCACCCTTCACCCCTGATTTTCTCAATCGTTTGGAGGCCTTGAGGCTGCGTACGCGCAAGGAATTTCTCGGCAGCCGCCCCGGCAGTTATTCCTCGCCGCGCCGGGGAACGAGTCTGGAATTCGCCGATTACCGGAGATATTCTCCAGGCGATGACATCCGCTACATCGACTGGGGGATCTTCGCCCGCAGCGACCGTCTCTATGTAAAGCTCTTCCGTGAAGAGGTGGATCTCTTTGTCTATCTATTTATCGACGCCAGTGGCTCGATGGCCTTCCCGTCGCTGAAAGAGAAGTTCTCTCCGGCCTGCCACGTCGCCCTCGCCCTTGCCTATGTGGTGTTGGCCAACCACGACCACGTCAAGCTCCATCTTTTGCAGGAAGCCTCCGCCCCTTCGGCCTCGCCTTTCTACCGCGGGCGCCACAGGATCATGGACTGCATCGATTTCGTCTCTTCTCTTTCGCCTCAAGGGCCGCTGGAGATGGCCCCGGCTTTGGGAGAGCACCTAAGGCGGCTCCGCCGCCCCGGAAAGGCGATCTTCCTCTCCGATTTTCTCATGCCCTCCTCTTCTTACCAGCAAGGGCTGAATCTGCTCCGCGCCTTTAATCTCGATATCTCGGTGATCCAGGTCCTGGGTCGGCAAGAAGTCAACCCGCCCTTTCCGCGCGGGGGTCTGGCATTGGTGGACAGCGAGAGCCAGGCAGAGGCCAGACTCGAGTGGAGCGGGGAACTCCTGAAAGAGTATCAGGAGAGACTCGAGCGCCATAACCTCCAGCTCAAGAGCTTCTGCCATCAGGCCGGAATCCATTATTCCCTATTCGTGACGGACAATGAGTTAAGCCCATTCGTGCTCGAGACGCTTCCCGCTATCGGTCTTTTTAAGTAGTCCGTATGGAGTTTTTAAATCCGGCAGCTCTCTACAGCTTTTTTCTTCTGCCTCTCCTGCTGATTCCTTACCTAATAAAGAGAAGGCCTCGCCGTCTCGTTTTTTCCAGCCTGCTGCTGCTGCGGGATTTTTCCTCCCGTTCTTTAGGACGTCCCTGGGGAAGGCTGCATCTCCCTCCCATTTTCTTTCTTCAGCTTCTCCTTCTTATACTTTTGACCTTGGCCCTGGCGGAGCCGGTCCTCTCTGTTCGCCCCTTAAAGGTTGCCGTCATCCTCGACAACTCGGCGAGCATGCAGGCACTCGAAGGACAAAAGAGTCGCTTTGAGCTGGCTCAAGAGCAAGCCCGCGCTCTGCTCCGTGATTTATCGGCCAGCGCCCAGGTCGATCTTTATCGTACCGTTCCCAGACTGGAACAGGTGCGAGGGGAGGCGCTGGCGCCAAGCGCAGCCTCCACTCTCATCGCCACGCTCAAACCTTATGATTTGGGAGAGCCGCCAGGCTCTTACGGGGAAGAGCTTTCCCGCTTGGCAAAGGAAAAAAGCTACGAGCGTATCTTTTTTCTTACCGATCATCCGGTCCGCGGCCAAGGCGGCGTCATCCGAGCCCTCTCTGTTGGACAACCCCAGGAAAACCTCGCCATTACCTCATTCGAGCTTGCCCGTTCCTCTTTTGTATCCGCTCAGTTGGAAGCCAGGGTCGAAGTTACCAGCTTCTCCTCGAAGGAGGAGAAGGTCAAAGTTGTGCTTAAGGGGGGCGGAAAGATCCTCTCGACGCAGACTCATACCGTAGCGGCGCGAAAGAGCGTGGTCGCCTCCTTTGAAGGTTTCTCCGCCTACCCGGCCTATGAGGCGGAGCTTGAGATAAGCGATGCCTTAGCGCTCGACAATCACCGCTATGCCGTCGCGCCCTTGTCCAAGGGCTTGGAGATCCTTGCAATTTCCCCTCGGCCGGGAGCGCTGGATAGCCTTCGTTCCATTCCGGGTTTGAGCTTGAAGGTGATCGCGCCTGAGGCCTATGAGAAAAACATGGATGGCGGCCACTCCGTGGAGATATTTCATTTTTCCGCGCTGGCCCTGCTACCCCGAAGACATGCCCTCTTTATCCTCCCGCCCAAGGAGAATCCTCTCGTCGCTGTCGGCGGCGCATTGTCTCGACCTGTCATATCAGGCTGGCGTGAGCCGCATCCTCTGACGCGCTACATCAACTTCGCTCTTTTTCGCCCGACTTATGCCCGCACCTTGAAACCGCTCTCCTTCGGGGATGCCGTTATCCAGAGTCCCGAGGGGGCCATAGCCATCGCAGTAGAGCATCAAGGCTCTCGCTACCTGGTTTTAGGTTTTGACCCTTTCCCGTATCTGGGGCAGGCGAATCTCCCGGTCTCGATCTTTACCTTGAACCTCCTCGAATGGTTTTACCAAGGGCTGAGTGGTTCGAGCATCGCTACAGGCGAGCCGCTCCGTCTGCCGGCCCGGCCGAAGGGCGCTATTTTGGTCAATCCCAAGGGGGAAAAGTTTCCACTCGATAGGGAGCAAGGCCTCTTTTCCCGCACCTTTTTCCAGGGATTCTATGAAGTCGATCGAGGCGAGGCCAAGGAGATCCTGGCGGTGAATCTCCAGGATGTGAGAGAATCCGATCTCAGCAGCCTTGCGCCCATCCAGCTCAGAGAGGAGCCGGCAGTCGCAGGCGGCCGCTCTTTTTTATTTTCTCTCTGGCCTTATTTTCTCTTGCTCGCCATTTTGCTTCTCCTGCTCGAGTGGTTTTTGAATCCGCCCGTCACGGAGCCATGAAGAATTTTCTCTATCACCTCCACTTTGGCCAACCGCTTTATCTCCTGCTTTCCTTGCTCCTGCCTTTGCTGTGGCTGCGGCTACGGGGACGCTCCTTCGCGGCGATTCTGTGGCGCACTGTGATCTTTTTGCTTTTGGTCCTGACTTTGGCAGATCTGCAGCAGGTCGGCGAGGCCGGGAGAAAGGCGGAGCGCGTCTTTGCCTTCGACCTTTCGCGCAGTATCCCTGAAGGGATGAGAAATTGGATGGTACAGCAAGGCCAAGCCCTTCAGCCCGGCGAGCGCGCCTTTGTTTTTGCAGGTGAGGCGAGGGAAGTGAAAGACTGGGACAGGTGGCTCCGCGGAGAGCTGTCCCCTGCCGTACTCAAGCCGGAGCAGACGAACCTCGAAGCGCTCTTTGCCGCTCTGCTGGGTTTGCCTCCGGCGCCGCGAACCCTCTTCCTCTTCAGCGATGGCTGGGAGAATCAAGGCGCGGTCGAGCGCCTGCTACCTGCTCTTGCCCTCTCCGGGGTGAAGGTGTTTCCTCTGTTGCCACCTGATCGCCCGGCAGTCGCCAATGTAGCGGTCCAGAAGCTCCTTGCGCCGCATCAGGGCACAAGCGGTGAAGGCATCAGCTTGAAGGTCGTGATGGAGAACCAAAACAGCAAGGCGGTCGACGGGAAGCTAATCTTAAAGCGGGACGGCCAGCCGTTTAAGAATGAAGTGGTAAGGATCCAGCCGGGGACTCAACTGTTCAGCTATCCGGCCGCTCTCCCGGAAGAGCCGATGGTCTCTTTTCAAGCGGAATTTGTCCCCAGTCAGCCCGAGTTGGACCGCTTTTCTCAAGATAACCACGCCACCGCCTGGGTAGCGGTGCGCACCAAAGCGAAAGTCCTTCTCCTCAACGGCCACAGCGGCGAAGGCAGATACCTCGAAGAGATCCTCAAGCGGCGCGGTTTCGAGGTTACGGCGCCATCCCCCGGCTCCACGCCCCCCGCTCCGGCCGGATACAGCATTGTGGTTTTTAACAACGTCGAGAGAGAAAAATTCTCCTCCGCCTATCTGGCGGAGATCGAACGGCATGTCGCCTCGGAGAACGCTTTTCTCATGTTAGGAGGCGAGGGGAGCTTCGCCTCCGGCGGCTATCGACAGACGCCGATTGAGACCATCCTGCCCGTCGAGCTTAAAGAGCCCAGGAAGGAGGAGAAAAACCGGGCCGTAGTTCTCGTGATCGACAAGTCCGGCAGCATGCGGGAGGAGAACCGGCTCCTCTATGCCAAAGAGGCGGCCAAGGCAGTGGCGGCACAACTCAAGGAAAATGATCTTCTCGGCGTGCTGGGCTTTGATATCGAACCCTTTGTCGTCGTTCCTTTGAGTCCGATGGAAAAGATTCGCGGAACTGTCGCGGCCCAAATCGATCGCTTAAAAGCTCAAGGCAAGACCTACCTCTATCCGGCTATCGTGGAGGCAAAACGCCAGCTCGAGAAACAAAGCGCGGGGCGGAAGCACGTGATTGTCCTGAGCGATGGTGAGACCGGCGGGAGCGGGAGCGATTACGTCGATCTGGTCACTGTCATGAAGGAACAGCTTAAGATTACCGTCTCTACAGTAGCCATAGGAGATGAGGCCAATATCCCTCTGATGAAGAGAATTGCCCAATACGGCGGAGGTTTTTTCCACCACACCTACGATCCCTCGACGCTGCCCCAGATCATCCTGCAGCAGATACAGGAAAAACCGGAAGAGGGACCTCTGGTGGAAAGGGATTTGACTCCTGTGCCGGTCAGGGGTTCGGAGCTTTTAGCCGGATTCGCCGCGAGGGCCTATCCGCCCTTGAAGGGCTACATAGAAACGGAGCTCAAGCGGGGGGCGCATGCGGATCTGGTTGTTCCGAGAGAGGAAAAGAGCTCCCCGCTTCTCGCATCTTGGAGCTACGGCAAGGGCAAGGTGGTTGCCTTTACCACGGATCTCAACGGACGCTGGAGCAGGGAATGGATTCAGTGGGAAGCGCTGGAGCGGTTTTGGGGTAGGGTATTTGAGTGGCTCAGTCCCTTCAAAGAATCCCTGCCGCCCCACGAGGTGCGTATCAATCTGATAAACGGCCAGGTGGCATTGGAACTCTACCTCTACGGGGAGGGGCACGACGGAAGCCTATTTCGCTACTCCTTCAGCGGTAAGGGAAGCAATGGGGAAGGCTTTTTGAACAGACTAGCCCCAGGCCATTACCAGGCTATGCTCTCTATTTCCGCTCCCGGAGACTATCGGATCGGACTTGTGGAAGAGATGCATGGACAGAGGCTCTCTTACCCGATGATGGGTTACACGCTTTCTTTCGACCCGAGGGCCGAGGTGATCCATAACGATTTCAATTTACCCCTGCTCGAAAAGCTCGCCCGCTCCACCGGTGGCGAGATCAATCCCCAAAAAAGGGCGGCGCTGAAGACTGAGGAGGAGACCATTCATACTTTCAAGCCGCTGCGCCCGCCCCTGCTGTTTCTGGCCCTTGCCCTTTTTCTGGCTGAGATTATTTTTCGCAGGTTCTTTCTTCCCACCGGCGGTTAACTTTCCGTGGTAGTTGCCTTTTTTGTCCCTAGCCGAAGTTCAAACTATCCTTGACGTAATTCTGTACGTTATTTATACTGCAATAAAAGGAGGCAATATGGCTATTTCGTCCAAGGACATCGTTCCTCTGACGCGGGCACGGGCAAAGCTTGCTGAGCTTTGCGAAGACATCCGGCGGGAGCACGGAGAGAAAATTCTTACGAAGAACGGGGAAAGTTGCGCGGCGCTGATCGACGCGGAGCGTCTCGATTACTACCACCGCCTGGAGCGGGAGCATGTTCATCTCACGCTCCTCGAAAAGGCGGTTCGCGATGTCGAGGAGGTCAATCGGGGTAAGCTTTTGACCGCAGCCAAACTCAAGGCCCGGTATGGCCGCCCTCATCCTTTCTCCGTTATCCTTTCTTCTTAAGTCACGCCTCACGATTCCCGCGCCGTCTTTTACTTTGTCCTTTGTCCTTTTGCCTTTTTACTTTTGACTTTTTACCTTTCCCCTTTGTCCCTTGCCTGTTTTGTAATTTTGCCCTATTTTACCAGAAACTAACTTCGGCTGGGTCTCCCGATCCGGTGACATCATTGGTTTAGACTTCATAGACTGGACTGGATCTCCCCAGCCGGGCTTTTTGTCTGGCAGCGAGTGAAATCAAAAATTAAAAGACCTGGCCCTTAAATTCACTGACTGTTGCAGTGCAAGACCTGATTCCCACCACGTTAGTCATCTCCCGTTTGACATCACGTCACGATTGCGAGTAGTTTTTCCCTCGAATCGGTAATTCACGGCACTTGTTACTTTCAAGAAGGAGAACAGCGATGAAGATTGTAGTGATCGACGACTATCAGGACGCGTTCCGCACCCTGAAGTGTTACGCCAAGCTGAAAGGCCACGACGTGATCGTCTACAACGACACCGAGAAAGATCCTGCTGGGCTCGCCGATCGGTTGAAAGACGCCGAAGCGGTGTTGCTGACCCAGCAGCGCTCCCGCTTTCCAAGCGCCGTGATCGAGCGCCTGCCCAAGCTCAAGGTCATAAGCCAGACCGGCCGCGCGACCGCGCATATCGACGTCGAGGCCTGCACTCAGCACGGGGTTGTGATCTCGGCCGGCGGGGCTGGCAGACCGCATACGACGGCGGAGCTTACCTGGGGACTGATATTGGCCGCGCTACGGCACATCCCCTACGAGGTAAAGCGATTGAGAGAGGGACACTGGCAATCGACGATCGGCACAGCCGTGCAAGGCAAGACACTCGGCATTTACGCCCTAGGCCGAATCGGCAGTATGGTTGCCGGCGTCGGACGCGCCTTCGGGGCACGCGTGATCTGCTGGGGCCGGGAAGGATCGACGACACGCGCGAGAGAGGCCGGATATGAGGTTGCGGCAAGCCGCGAATCCTTTTTCGGCGAATCGGACATCGTGAGCCTGCATCTCCCGCTGACCAAGGAGACGCGCGGTATCGTGGCCCGTAAGGACCTCGATCTGATGAAGCCCACGGCGCTGATCGTCAACACAAGCCGCGCCGGGCTCATCGCCGAGGGCGCGCTAGCGGACGCGCTCAAAGCCGGGCGTCCGGGCTTTGCGGCGGTGGATGTCTTTGAAGACGAGCCGGTCATCGGCGCGGCACACCCTCTGCTCAAAATGGACAACGCTATCTGCACGCCTCACCTGGGTTACGTCGAGCGCGATAGTTATGAATCTTACTACGACGACGCCGTCGAGCAGATCGTCGCTTACGCCGAGGGCAAGCCTATTAACGTGGTGAACCCGGAGGCGCTGGGAAAACAATAAGCTCGCGCCGCAGACGCGCAGGCGAAGAGACGCTGAAACGATCTCTCTGATTTCTACACATCTTTCCGCTTTCATCTTTCATAATTCAGCCTTTCGAGGCGGCGATTCTCAGATCGTTCTGGCCCCGTCTCCCGCCAACCAGTCTTGTTGTTAGGAGCTGGCAACTTATCGAGGTAGTGAAATTAAGAATCAACAGACCCCGTAACCTCCCTAACGCTTATTATGGTGAGGCGTTCCTTTCTTGCGAACAAGCGCGAAACCGTCAAACGTTTCTTGCGTGCCTACAGTGAAGGTATCTATGAGTTCAAGACCAACAAAGAAAAAGCGATAAAAGTTTACGCTAATCGCCTCAAGCAAAAAGATCTGAATATTCTCGAAGAAACACTTGCTTTTTACGGACCAAAATTTTCCTTCCCGCCGCGCGTCGACCGCGGCGGCATTAACAACGCCCTTGAACTTGTGCGACAAGGCGTCGAAGTAAAGGGAGAAATCAACCTCGGGCAGTTTGTCGATGAGAGCGTGATTGACGAACTGGAAAGGGAGGGATTTTTCAAGAAATTGTCCAACCCAAGAACAAGAAAATGAATCTCACGCAAAAGGCCGCGGTCTACATCGCCAGACTTTGAAAGTAAGAACGATCGATGAGAATTACGATGTGGATCAGCGCGTACAGTAGCGCCACATATCCGCAAACAAGCCCAGCAACGGTCACGGAGACAAACAGTTTGTGCGTCATAAATCCCCTCCATTTGTTTTGCTCAGCCCTCGTTAAATCTAAGGAGCAATGTCTATGCCAACCCCAATCGTTGGTTTGGACTTAGGGTAACGCACTGGATTGGAAGTAGAATTTTAGGAAGGTCGGTTTAGCGTGGCTTTGGAGGAAAGGGGGAAAGGTATACTTTATAATACGCCTTAGTATCCAAAAGGATTCAGTCGATCCGAAGGGTCTCCGTCAGCGTTTTCCCACCAACCAAAAATCCCGGCTGGGGAGACCCCGTCCGGGCGATGGTGTGGAGCAAAGATGTGACGGGATCGAACCAGCCTGGATTGGTTCCCGTATATAGGGCAAGTTGATGATGGCTGTCAAGCGCTAAAAAAGCCCGAGTCGGAAGCCCCGGGCTTTCTAAATTCTGCTTTGATTTTTCCGCCTCACGCCTCGCGCCTGTTGCCTTTTGCCTTCTTCGCTGTCGCCGCTTGCGGTTCAGGAAAGATCGTCAAGTTGCGGGGGCTAAGCCCGGGCCGAGCGCTCTCTTCTAATTACAAAGTCCAAGATCTGACCTCATTGGCCTGAGTGGAAGCTAGTCGATCTTCATTCTTTTAGTCAAGAGGAAATTAGTATTATGTCCGTATGCCGCGGAAGCGGTGCAACTTGCCGGTTAAAGTCCGGTTCGGGGAATTATCGGTACACCCCGTTAGCGAAGATCCGGTTTTGAGGGGCGACCCTCAGGGCTAAGTGGATCGAGAAAACTCTGTATCAAGGGAGGATCGCAAACCCACAGGCCGTACCACCAGGGAA
>Ga0209824_10000404_pt1 | contig 27616 bp, 21 predicted proteins | sample VDWuncwatermetaG_FD_184124 | JGI IMG/M metagenome (GOLD analysis project Ga0209824, IMG submission 184124) | Wastewater microbial communities from Netherlands to study Microbial Dark Matter (Phase II) - VDW unchlorinated drinking water (SPAdes)... ...
GAAAGCTGACGCCGATTTTTTTTCCTTTGAGCATGTTGAGATTTTCGATCTCCGGCCGGGCGACCAGCCAAAAGGGCGCCTTGTGGTCCAGGGCAAAGACCAGTTTTAAGGGAAAGCCCTGGGCAGCGGCACGAAGCGCCGCCCCTCCGTGGGCGATGTAGTCGAGATCGCCTGTTCCTAGAGCCGCGATGGCGAGATCCGTCCGCATGGATGACATTTCCAGCTCCATACCCTCGGCGGCAAAAATCCCCTGATGAATTCCAAGGTAGATGGGGGCGTACATGACCGCGACGGTGGGAACAGCCAGCCGGACTTTTTGCGCGGCCGAGGTTGGGAAAGGCTGGGCAAAAAGGAGAAAGACCGTAAGGCTCAAGCTCCATTTCCCTGGCATCCTATGGATCATTCGTGTTTCCCTGTTTCTTATGGACGACTCTGGAGTACGAAGCGGGGGCGCATCAAGCCGATGAGCGCCGGCAGGAGCAGGAGACCCCCCAACATGTTCATGGTCAGAATGATAAGCAGTTGATAGCCCATCTCCGCCTGAAAGCGAAGGGGAGAGAAGGACCAGAAAGCGATCCCGGCGGAGATGAGAAAGGCGGTGTAGAGGACCGCCTTGCCGGCTGTGGCCACCCCTTCGATGATCGCCTCGCCCAGGTCCCGCCGACCCTGTCGGATGTACTCCTCGATCACGCGCGAGACGATATAGATCCCGTAATCCTCGCCAAAGCCAATTCCCAGACTGATGACCGGCAGGGTATTTACGTTCAGACCGACATTCCAGTAGGCCATGAGCGCCATGCCAAAGGTGTTGGAGAGCAGAACGACCCCGACAAAAAGGAGAGCTGCGACCAGCGAGCGAAAACCGAGGGCGCAAAAAATCAGTTGGGCCAGGAGCATGAGCCCGAGGGTGAGTTTGTCCGAGCGGGCGATGGTTTCATTGGCTGCCGCCAGAACACCGATCGGCCCACTGGCCAGCCTGAACTCTGCTTCTGACAAGGGATTGGCGGCGATAAACTCCTTGGCCCTTTCGATGACCTCTCGGATCGTGTCCCCTTTATGATCGTAGAGAAAGACGGTTATTCTGCCGTTCTGAAAGTTGTAATTGACCCAGCGGTCGAAATCCCCCGGCTCGCTGCCATGTTCCGCGATCATGAGAACTCCCCCGACATCATCGGTGGTTTGAGGGAGGAGTCCCCAGCGCGGATCGTTGTTGTGCAGGACCATGTTGACCTGACGGGTGAGGTCAACGAGGGAGTCGGTCCCTCCCACGTGGGGAGAGCGCAGCATGTGGCGTTGAAAGGCCTCTATGGTATCCAGGACTTGTGGGGATTTCATGGCGTTCTCCGACTTGCCTTTGACAATCACGTTGAGATGATCGGTGCCATGGAACTTCTCATTGATGTGCTGCACGCTCACGTTGTAATTGGCATTGGGCCAGAGAAGAGGTGAGCCCGGCCTGGAATCACCCACTGTGAGAGACTGATACCAGGAAAGGCTCCAGAGGAGAGTTCCTCCGAAGGCAGCTAAGACGAGCCAACTGCCGACAGGACCCAGGCAGAATCGTCCCACGCTGCGTAGCGGCGAGTCGAGCCAGTGCCCCTCCCCGCCCTTAGGGATGTGGCGCGGGGTGGGAAAATAGCAGCAGAGGATGGGGTCCAGGATCATCACGCTCACAATGTTGCTCATGACCCAGAAGCTTCCCGCGATGGCAAGTTTGGTGAGGATCGGCATCGGCGCCACAAGCAGCACAGTGAGCCCGACGGCATCCGTGATGATGGAGACGCTCCCCGGCATGAGGAGACCCGAAACGCATTCCACCGCTGCCTTCTCTTTGTCCCCGTAGCGCTCGAGTTCCTCGAAGAAGCGCTCCCGGAACTGAATCGAGTGGCTGATGGTGCGAGCGGCGATGAGGAATGGCACGACCAGAACCAGAGGCTCGAAGTTATAACCCATGAGTGCCGTGAATCCTGTACCCCAGATGAATGTGACCAGGGCGGAAAGGAGCGGGATCATGACACCGTTGAGATTGCGGTAATACAGGACAAGAAGTCCGAAGATGCTCAGGCAGGTGAGGGCGATGATGAGGCCGATCTCGCGGAGGTGGTGATAGATCCAACCGTAGAGGATCGGCTCTCCTGCCGCGAAGACCGTTGTATTCTCGTCCTCCGCTTCACGGATGGCCTGACGGATCCGGAGGAAGAGGGCGCCGTAGTCCAACCGCTCTTCGTGGAAGGCGGCGGTGATGAGGGCGGCCTTGCCGTCTTCGGAAACCAGCCGGCCGACAATAGTCGGATTGGCATAGATGATGCGTCGCAGTTGCTCGATTTCCTCCGGGGTGGTTGGGACCTTCGGCCACATGACGGGCTGGACCTGGATGCCCCAGCCTGTGGCGCGGATATCCTTAACCTTCTGCCGGGCGATGGAGAAGATCTGATAATTATTGGCCCCCGGGGTGCGCTCCACCACCTCGGTAAGCCTTTTAATCTTGCCAAGTGTCTTGGGGGTGAAAATGTCTCCCTTCTTCACTTCCACGGAGAGGAGGACGATGTTGGCCCCGCCAAAGACGCGTTGGAACTCGTTGTGAACCTTGATGTAGGGATGCTCCCTTGGGAGGAGATCGGAAAAGGCGGTATACATTTCGATCCTAAGAGCGTAGATGCTAAAAAAGAGGGTGAGGAGGAGGGTCGCGAGGAGGATCGGAAAGCGCCTTCTGACGATGAATTCGGCTAGCCCTTTCATGGGATCCGGCCCATCTCTTTCCCAGCTCCCTGAGAGACTGTCCTTATCCGGCTCCAGCGCTTGCCGCCATCAAAGGTGCGAAGGACGAGACCGCGATTGCCCACGATGAGGCCGAAGCCATCTGGGCCAAAGGCGATGCTGTTTAAGCTCACAGCCGGGGCTGAGACCTCTGCCCTCTCCCAGTTGCCCTTTCCCGTTCGGGAGAGGATGACGGTGCCCCGCTCTCCCACGGCCCATATCCCCCCGTCAAAGTGAGCCGCCCCGAACAGGTGGTGGCTGGTCGTGGGCCCGCCCGAGGCCCCATTTTTGCGCGCGATCTCCCAACTCTCTCCGTTCTGGGTCTTGAGAATGACACCGTCGAGACCAAAGGCCCAACCCTCCTTGGAGTTGGGGAAGAGCAAGCTGAAGAGATTGCGGGTCTCTCCGCTGACGAAGGAGACTTCTATGGGGCTTCTCTGTTTGGTCCAGCTTTTGCCGCGGTCTTTGGTGTGATAGATGACGCCGAACTCGCCCACAGCCCAACCGCGATCGGGCGCGACGAAAGAGACGCTGTTGAGAATCACGTCCTCGCCGACGGAGTGGTTCAGCCAGGAGCGCCCGCCGTCGCTGGTGTGGAGGATGATCCCCCGGCTCCCCACGGCCCATCCTTCCCGCTCGTTGATAAAGTTTATTCCGAAAAGATGCTCTTCAGTACCGCTGGGTTGAGGGGTCCAGCTTTTGCCGCCGTCCTCGGTATGGAGGATGGTACCATAGCTGCCGGAGATCCAACCCTTCTCATCGGAGATAAAATCGGCGCGGAACAGGGCCCTTCGGGTTTTGCTCTGCTGGATTTTCCAGGCGGCTCCTTTGTCGCCGGAGTAGAGGATGGTTCCGTAGTAGCCGACGATCCAGGAGCGGTTGCCGCGGATCTCAACGCCGTAGAAGTTTTCCTGAAACGCGGTCTCCCGCGGCGGGTTTTCCGCCGAAAGGGCGAAAGAAGAAAACAGGGCCAATCCGAGGATTGGCCCCAGCATGTAGGATAACCACAATTGCATTTGGACTAGTTTTCGCCGTTTGGAAAGGGAGGAAGTCCTGCCAGGTGTTATCTCCAGCTCATTCCACGGATCCTCCCCGCATGATGCTCTGCAATGTTGCAAGGCTCCACATGCTGGCTGGATAACCCTGATTATAAGCCCGGGTAGCGGTCACGATGGTTGATCGACCATTTTGGACATTAACGATGACTACATCCCCCACCGACCAAACCTCACGGCCATCGTGAAGTTTTACCGGGGTGAAAAAGCCGAACTGTTCCTTCCAGTATTCCCCTCTCTTGTCCCAGATCAGAGTCCAATGAGTGTCATAGGTCACTTTGTTGAGGTGCAAAACCTTTCTCGGGTAGCAGTAGCTCGGATCTTTGGGAGTGATCTCCAGGACATAAGTATCTACGACCTCCCATTTCTCGTCCTGGGGCAGGTAGTCACCCTGTTTACGACCGAAGGGGAGATGCTCCTGGCTGATGTTTGCCAGAATCTTTTTGTCGCCAAGATACTTATAATTGAAGTCGGTAACCTTGCCGTTAAAGCTATTGATATCGTCGAGGTTGAATTCGCTTGGAGCGAGGGTCTGGCATCTCTGAGTTGTTGTCGCGCGGCGAATACGCCGGATGCTCGGAATATAGATGTAAAGATCATCTGGCCGCTTGGGATCGTCGTAGCGGATCTCAAGTGTGGTGGTTCCCGCCGCATCGCGCGGATAGCTATCGACTCGAAGCTGCATGTAGTCGATATGTTCGTATCCCGGAATGGCAGGCTTGGGGTCTGAAGTGTAGCGCGTTCTGGGAAAAATAAAATAAGAAACCAGGTCTGCTCGGCGCTCGGACCCGTCCCGCTCGATTACAGATCGGACGATCTTGCCGCCTTTGACTGCACCCCCGGTTTTATAGTCGTCCCCTAACCAACGCCAGAAAAAGTTCCAGGCAAGCTTCTGACCGATCTGAGGGTCGTTCAGATCGAACTTTGGAAAAGGTTGTCCGGCGACATAATTGAGCAACTCGCCATTGGGGCCAAGCCCGACCTTACCGGAATATTTCTCCGTCGCGTCGATGTACTCCTTTAGCGGTCTATAAGTCTTGGTCGGTTTAATCTGAATGGTATAACCGGCCTTAATTCGATTAAGGAGGTTTTCCCCGACCATGCCTTGGACTCGCTGCCAGTTGTTAGGGCCGATGGTGTCCCCGGGTTTCAAGTCCGCCTCAGCGGCTTGAGTCCCTGAGGGAAGGCATAAGAGCAAGGCCAAACAAAGGGTCAACCCGCAAATCGCAAATCGTGAATTGATAGCCAATTGACTTTTAACGCCTGACTTCATTTTCTAACCTCCTCTACTAAATCGTTAGAACTGATAACGCATCTTTAGAAAGACAGAGTCCTTCTCGCTGAATAAGCCAATGGAGCCGAACTTGTTACGGCCCCCGTATGTTGCCGCGGTGAGCGTGAGTTTGATCTTCTCGTTCCAGGGCGGAATGTAGCTCACTGCCGGGTTCACCGCCCAGTATCCGGTAGGGTCATAGGCAATAAAAACGTCCGGGAGGATTGTGTCTCCCAGGTATCCGGTTCCGACTCGAAACGTGAGGTTGGTTGAAACCTGCTTGATCTTTTCCGCCGTGGAAAAATTCCGGATCCCACCCTCGTGGTCCAATATGATCCGCTGGAAGATCTGGAAGGACATACTGAAGGCGCGCCATGGATCATCCTGAAGGAAGGGGATGAAAGTCGACCGGTCAAAGCCGAGCGCATAGCGCAGGGTATTCTTTTCCACTAGGCCATCGGAGTCTTCCACTCCGCGTTTGCAACGTGGCCCAGCCCGAAGACCTGTCAGTGCGCCAGTTGCACAATTTCTGCCGGGAAACTCTGAGATGTTATAAGGTTCATCAGGATAGAAGGCGACCTCTCCTCTGATGGCTGTTTTAAGGGGGATGCCAACGAGATCGCCGACGGTGTAGTTAAAGTGCCCTGCGAAGATGTTTGTGCGGTCATTGACGAGCCTGATTCGGGCGATCGTGGTCCCCCCTGGCCCCGGACCGGTCTGGATCAACTTAAACACCTGATCCGCCCCTTGCGGGTTGAACCCCCAAATGTAGCCCAAGCCGAAGTTGAGTTCACCGATGTTGTGGGTAATCCTCGTGCCGATTTTCCAGGCGTCGCCGGCGTTGGGGAGTTGTCTGGACACGCTCGGGATGACCACGGGCGCAGGCCCGATGGGGTTGGCAAAGAGGCGGCCGAAGGCGATGCGGGTTTCTGGATGGGCCGACCACCTTCCGTATCTGACTTTTAGATCGCCGGTATCATTGGCTCCGACAACCTCATCGACTCTTTGTTTTGCCTGATCCCAAAAGCCTGGCAGGGCGAAGAACTCGAAGATGGTGTTGCTTACCGGTCGCACGGTATAGAGGGTCCTCAGTCCCCACGAAGGAATTCGCGTCTCATCGAGATTGAAGAGGTTGGGCGCAGCTGGCGGGGAAAAAGTGAGATCCTGAGGATTGATTACATCGAGCAGTCTGATACCGTCCGTTTCGCCCCAGGAAATAAATTGTCTTCCCAATCTTATTTTCAGGAGATCCGTGGGAAACAGGTCCAAAACCGCCTCCCATGGCTTGAAACTGTCCTCGTCATAGAAGGTGTTATCAAGTGGGCCCGCGTTAGCGGCGGGGGAAACGGTTTTCCGCCTGCTTTTTGCCTCAGCGCTATAGCGGATTTCTTTGACAAACCGCCAGGAAATAAAAAACTTTGCCCAACCAGCCATGTCCATGTTGAATTCCGGTTGAATGGTGAACCGTTGCATGTCCAAACGATTGGAGGTGTTAAAGTGTCTGTCGCCGTGACTTATAGAAAGACCGGTCGTGTTTTCGATAAATCCACCGAACGTGACTTTCTCCTTGAGGAAATTTTCCACCTCATCGCCGAATATGGAGTAGGCTTGCACGTGGGATGTCGTCAAAAGGATCAGCAGGGGCCCGAGCAGAGAAAGAATTTTTTTTCTCATTTGCTCCATGGTGCCTCCATTAGCTTATCGATCTCTGTTTTTCTTCGGTGCTTTCGTGATAATTCAACTGACAAACAGGTTTCTTAACCTAGAATATAGACGCCAAGTTATAGATCCTTTATACGTTAACAATTTAAATGTCAAGTAAATTTGTGGCTAGCTTCGCCGCCGGGATTTTTCTGGCCCTTCCCTTCCTATTTCCTATTCTTTTTCCCTTTTCCTGGGTTGCCTTTGTTCCTCTTTTCTGGGTTTTGGAGCGGAGTGGCGGATGGGTGCGATCCTTTTTTCTAGGCTGGCTCGTTGGCGGAGTTGCCAACCTCTTGGGCTTTTATTGGCTCGACTACACTATCAGGGTCTTCGGAGGGTTCCCCTACGGAGTGAGCGAGTTCATCTTTTTGGTTTTTGCTGGCTACGCGGCCCTGCCCGTGGCGATTCTCGCGCTGCTCGTGCGTCTATGCGGATATGGTCCGCTCCAACTTTTCCCAGCGTTATTCTGGGTTGCTATCGAGTTTTGGTATCCCCTTCTCTTCCCCTGGCATTTGGCCAACAGTCAGTCAGAATTTCTCTCTTTCATCCAGACCGCTGATCTAGTAGGGCCCTATGGGACGAGCTTTCTCCTCGTTTGGCTCAACACCATTCTTTACGCTACGATTTTTCGCCGCGATGAGGGGAGCGCGTCTCTTCGCCGAGACGGGGCGTTCTTGAGCGTGCTGTTGATCGCTGTGCTCTTCTACGGCCATCTTAGGCTAAAGAGCGTGGATGCTGATATGAGCACAGCACGCACCCTCAAAGTGGCGGCGGTGCAAGGAGATATCGATATCCGTCATAAATGGAATGTGACTTATTTGGAGAGTAACCTCAAAACTTACCAGGAGCTCACGAGAGAGACTCGTGGAGTGAATCTGGTGATTTGGCCCGAGACCGCAGTGGAGGCATGGCTGCCGGAAAACATCCGTCGGCTTCCTCCAGAGATCCTTTCTACTCTGCCGCCGGATTCGGCTTTTATCTTCGGTGCCAGGAGCTTCCGCGGCAACCCCGCCAGCTCCAACGTCAAGGCCTTTAACAGCGCCTTTCTAGCGGATGCGCGGGGTCGCATGCTGGGCTATTACCACAAGCAGCTCCTTCTCGCCTTTGGCGAATATCTCCCCTTTTCAGCGCTTCTCTCCAAGCTCCCTGGCGTCCCTCCTTTGGGTGATGGATTTACCTCTGGCGACGGACCGAGAACGCTCGATCTTTCCGATGGGACTCAGGTTGCTCCGTTGATTTGTTATGAAGATTTGATGCCGAGCTTGGCGCGCAGGTTTGTGGCCGAGAAGGGAGCGAACCTCCTCGTGAACCTTACCAACGATGCCTGGTTCGGCGATACGGCCGCTCCCTGGCAGCATGCCCGACTCGCGCAGTGGCGTGCGATTGAGACGCGCAGATATCTTATCCGTGTCACCAACACCGGACTCACCTCCGTGATTGATCCTAAGGGAGAGGTGACGAAAACTCTGCCGTTGTTTTCCTCGGGTCTGCTGGCCGCAACGGTGGCGGTTATGAAAGGCGAGACCCTCTATGTCCGTTTCGGCGATTGGTTTGCGTGGCTGATGACTTTAATCTCGCTCGGAATCTTGTGTTGGCGTTGTCGCCCTCCCAGCACGCGCCAAGAAAGATAAAATTGCAATGGTCATTAGCTAAGGATATGTTGACCACAAGTCGCTAAGCTAGGGAGTTCGTATGGACTGGAAAGAGCCCGAGATGTTTGAGCCGGCGGAGCACGGCAATAAACCCTTCTCTATTCGTGTTCCTTCCCTTGTAGTCAGTCGCGGTGCAAGAGATCAGATTAACTTCCTCACCGCCATGTGGTTCACTCCTACGGGCTTTGAGCCGTCCCGTATGGTGGTGGCGATTCTTAAAAAGACCCTTACCTATAAGCTGATCCTCGAACGCGGGGAGTTTGTCATGAGCGCGCCGACGGACAAGATGATGGATACTGTGGTTTTTGCTGGCTACGTTTCGGGAAGAGATGTGGATAAATGGAAGGCCACGGGTCTTACCCCCGTTAAGGCCTCTAAGGTCTCTGTGCCGTTGATCGGTGAGGCGATCGGGAACGTGGAATACCGAGTGATCCGGCAGATACCCTTCGATGAAGAGATGGACCTTTTTGTCGGTGAAGTGTTGGCCACGCATGTGCGCAAGGGCGCCATGGAGGGCGAGCTCTATCGGGAGGACGCGAATCCGCTCCTCTACATGGGAACAAAATACGATCCTACCGGCAAGCGCTTAGGAAAGTTTTACGCCCACCTGGCAGGCATTGAGTGCGCCGACTACGAGTCGCCGCTGTTGAAAAAATATCTGCCGAGCAGGAAGTAGCGTCCCAGCGGGTCATGTTTGCTCAGCTCTTTAGAGCGCGGCAGCGCTCGGCGGGCAGTTCCAGCCGAACGGTCTCGCCGCGCGCCACCGGGGACGACGGGTGAAGCTTGATGCGCATCATTTTTGTCCCGACGGCCACCTGACATTCCAAGGTATCGCCCATAAAAATAACCGCATCTACTTTTCCCTCCAAGATGTTCTCGTCCTGGCGGGACGGCTCGGAAACAAGCTCTATGTCTTCGGGACGAATCACAATCACCACTGTCTCTCCCACGGCTGCGCCCTCAGGTAGGATGCACTTCAGAGCGCCGCTGGAGGTTTCCACTTCGCCAGGTTGGCCCGTTTTTTTTACCCGTCCTTCGAGAAAATTGGTAAGGCCGATGAAATTGGCGACAAAACGTTCGCGCGGGGATTGGTAGATCTCCATGGGCGGGGCCTCCTGCACGATCCGTCCTTGATCCATCACGGCGACGATGTCGGACATCGTAAGGGCCTCCAACTGGTCATGGGTCACGTAGAGGGTGGTGATGCCGAGGCGCTTGACCAGCTCGCGCAACTCGAAGCGGGTTTCTTCTCTAAGCTTTGCGTCTAAGTTGCTGAGCGGTTCATCGAGAAGCAGGACCCGGGGCTCTTTGACCAGGGCGCGCGCCAGGGCGAGCCGCTGCTGCTGGCCGCCGCTCAGAAAAGGCGCCGGGCGATCCTCCAGACCCCTCAGCTGGACCAAAGAGAGGGCCTGGTACACCTTTTCCCTGATCTCTTGCCGCGAAAATCTTCGCTTCATCTCCCTCAGGGGGAAGGCCACGTTATCAAACACGTGCATATGGGGCCAGATGGCGTAGGACTGGAAGACCATCCCGATATCTCTCTTGTAAGGCGGGATGGAGATCCCTCGATAAGAGGAGAAAACCAGATCATCGCCGATGGAGATCTCCCCCTCCTGAGGGGTCTCAAGGCCGGCTACCGAGCGCAGCGTCGTGGTCTTGCCGCAGCCGCTGGGGCCGAGCAGAGTGTAAAACTGTCCCTGCTTTATTTCCAGGCTGATCCCGCGCACGGCGCGGACCTCGCCACGATCCGTGCGATAGCGCATATGGAGGTTTTGAATGCGGATCACGACCCGACCAGCTGGACCGAGTGTCTGCGAAAGCCACCGTAGCGGACCGCAAGGGTGAGAAATAAAAGGGCGATCATCAATAGTGTCCCGATAGCAGCCACTCCCCCCACATATCCCTCATCCCACATGTTCCAGATAAGGATCGCCAGCACCTGATTTTGGGGGCCTTCATAGAGGATCAGGGGCATGCCGGCGATGCGCACCGCGTGGAGCACTACCCAGATCCAGATCCCGGAGAGGGTGGGGAGCATCAGGGGGAAAAAGATGCGCCACATCGTGCGCCATGGCGGGGCGCCGCTGACGTACGCAGCCTCTTCCAGCTCCTTGTGGATCTGCAGGAGCGAGGCGTTCATGGAACGGGTGCCGTAGGAGAGGAAGTTGACCGTAAAACCTATCGATATGGCCCAGATGGTCCCATAGATAGGAAGAAAATCCAGCTTTAGAAAAACCCAGAAGAAAGCGATGCCCATCACGATTCCCGGGATGGCATGAGGAACGAAGGCCAACTGATCGAGTAACTTCCTTCCCCAAAAATTGCTCCGGACCACCACCAAGGAGACGAGGAAAGATAGCAGCGTGGTCACACTCGCCGTCACCACCACCATGATCACGGTGTTGGTCAGCGCGCTTCCCACCTCCCCGTACTCGGCGAGCAGGCGGTAGTTTTTCAGCGTCATTCCCTGCAGGGCCTGCCAGGATGGGCTCTGGAGGTAGGGGAGGAACGAGGTATAGAGAAAAACCAGGAAGGGGAGCACGATCGAGAAAAAGAGAAAGAGGAAAACAATCCCCAGCGCGGGCAGCCGCCATTTCCTCAGCTCCATCTGCCGCGGCCGGTATCCTTTTCCCGTTATGATCGTATATCTTTCCACCCGGCTGATCATCCGGGTGTAAAGATAAGTGGTTACCACGGCGATGACCAGATAGACCATGGCCAAGGCATTGGCCTGACCATAGACCGGCATGAAAGTCGCAGAGCGAACGATGGCGTAGATCTTGGTGCTGAAGACGTAAATGCCCGCCGGAAGGCCGAGGACACCGGGGATCTCGAATACCTCAAGCGCGGTCATGGCCTGATAGATCATCACGGCCACCAAGCCAGGGGCCAAGAGGCGGAGTGTGATCTTGCGCATGCTGGAGCTCGGTTTGGCTCCGGAGACGGCGGCTGCCTCCTCCAGAGTTGGGTCCATGCTGCGCATGAGCGGAACCAGCATCAAGAAGGCTGTGGGTACGAGCCTCAAGCCTTCGAGAAAGATCATTCCGCCAAGAGAGTAGATGTCGATGATAGGAGCCTGCGGGCCGAAAAGATCCTTGAGCATCTTATTGATGAAGCCGATGCGCGGGCTCAGGAGCAAGACCCAAGCCATCGCCTGCAGCATCCCCGGCACAGCCAACGTCATGGGCACGCCGGCATATACCCAAATCTTCCCCGGCATGTTGGTGCGCTCCACCAGCCAAGCCAGAGAGACTGCTAGGCCGGTTCCCAGAGCTACGCTCCCTGCCACATAGACCACGGTGTTGGCGAAGAGTTCGTAGGTTCCAGGGTCACTATAGACTTTGAGGTAATTGGCCACCCCCATCGTGGAGAGAGAAAAATCCGCGGGAAGACGCGCGGTACTGAAGCTGCCGAGTATAAGGAAAAGTAGAGGGGCCAGCACGAGAAATAGGACAAGCAGGAATAGCCCATGCTGCCAGAGATGGAGCCGAGAGATAACGCCCATCCCTATCGCCGCCTGCCGCCCCCTCGAAGCCAGAGTGGGTCCCAGAACTCGAGCAGCTTCGGCTGGATCTCCAGTTCTGCAGCCGGATCTCTCAAGGAGCGCTCTTTGCCCACGATCTGGTCGGCAAAGGGCAGCAATTCCTTTCGCTGCAGATCCTTGTGGACCGGGGGCGCGAAGTCGGAGATGTACTGAGCGATCTGCCCTTCCTTGCTAAGGAACCAATTCACGAATAGGCGCGCGGCGTTGATGTTCGGCGCCCCTTTGAGAATCGCCATTTCCGAGACCGCGACCGGCACGGGCTCGGGGCAGGTGTAGCTGACCGGCGCGCCATCCAGAGTTTTCTGGTAGGTGCGGTACTCGGCGGACGGAATGGTCCCGTAGAACTCGCCCGCGGCCAGAAGCTCGATCAGCGCGTTCATGCCCTCTCTCCGAAGCTGCGGCCTGACCTCCGCGAACAGCTTGGTGAGGAAATCCTTGGTCCACTTCTCTCCCTTAGCCTGCCAGAGTTGCAGGGCCCAGAGTTGGGGGCGGTTTCCGAGCGCGAGGTTGCCGTTGCGCCATTTGGGGTTCGACAGGAAGTCCTCCCATCTTTTCGGCAGATCTTCTTTCCGGACCTGCTTGGTGTTGTAGGCCATGCACCAATAGCGCATGTGCATGCCGACCCAGAGCCCGTCGGGATCGAAAGTGCCGGTTGGAATGTTTTTCAAGTTGGGAATCTGTCTCAGGTCCTCGAGCGCGCCGGTCTCCCGGTACATGAAGAAGCTTCCGCCGATGCCTGTGAGAATATCCGTGACGAGCCTCTTGTTTTTATAGGCCACCAGCGTTCGGATCGCACGGTCCTCGTGACTTGCGCGGTTGTACTCGATAGCGAGGAAGGGATAGCGCTCTTTAAAGGGCCGGAAGAGGACATCAGCCTGGGGCGGATCGATGGTCGAGAAGACGCGCAGCTTGCCCTCTTTCTTGGCCCCGTCGACCCACTCCTTGGGAACCTGCAATTCTTTATCGATGTCGAAAAGAATCGTGGCATCTAACATAAGCTTTTTGAGCATCTCTTGGGTGGACTTGGGGAGAGGGGCGGAGAATGCCTTGGGGGAAAAGAGCGATAACAACCCCAGGAGCAGGGTACAGAACAGAAGGGAAATTCTCTCACGAGTCATCTTCTTCTTCCTGGTAGGATTCTGTGGGCCGAGCCTATTCGTTTTAGTTGTCCCATGTCAAGGATATCGGCGGGCAGCGGCCCATCTCTGGAGGAGACGGTAGTGGTACAGTTTCGTTAGGTTCTCTTCTGAATGAAACATCAAAAGACTGTCATTCCCTCTCCTTTTCTTTTCAAATTGAACCACTACCGAGGAGACGGATCACGAGGAGACAGATCGCTTGACACCCATCGCGCTTGCTTGCATCCTATTTACCCTGTTAAAGGTAGCTTCCATGGAACGGAGCGGACTGAAGCGGGAACTGAGACTTTTCGATGCGGTGATGCTGATCGTTGGAAATATCATCGGCATCGGAATTTTTGTTACTACCGGAGAAATTGCTCAGAGCCTACCATCCCCTGGAGGCATTCTGCTGATCTGGCTTCTGGGGGGCTTCCTAGCATTGGCTGGGGCTTTAAGCTGCGCCGAACTCGCTGCGAGCTTGCCCTATTCAGGTGGAGACTATGTCTATTTGAGAGAGGCCTACGGTTCCTTCGTAGGTTTTCTCTCGGGTTGGTCCTCATTCTTAGTCACATTTTCTGGATCCATTGCTCTGCTGGCAGTGGTCTTTACAGCATTTATGTCCTTTTTCCTTCCGGTCCTGTCGCAAGATCGCATCCTCTTTTCTGCAGAGATCTTGAGTTTTCCGCTGCAACTCTCGCTGGGTCATTTTTTTTCGATCTTCGTGGTCCTTATACTTTCCGCGATCCATTATGTAGGCGTTGGCATGGGGACGCTCGTACAAAATTTCTTGACCATTCTTAAGATCGGCGCTCTTTTCGGGATTATTGTGCTGGCTGTCCTCGTGGGCAAAGGGAACGTGGACCATTTTTCCCCTTTCTTTGACCTGGACAAGATTGGCAATCTCAGTGTTTTTGGTTTTGCTTTCATCCCTGTGATTTTCACCTACGCAGGGTGGAACGCCGTGATCTATGTGGCCGGAGAGGTCAAGCAACCGGAGAAGAACCTCCCGCGCGCTCTTCTCTGGGCCAACCTGCTCGTTATCTTTCTTTATCTCGCCATCAATGTCGTCTATTTTTATGCTGTGCCCGTTGAAAAGATGCAGGGCGCCATTCGTGTTTCCGAGCTGGCCACCACGGCTCTTTTCGGCTACCAAACCTCTGCCTGGATCACGGCTATGATCACCGTCTCGATCCTTGGGGCCTTGAATGTCACCATCATGATCGGACCCAGGATTTACTTCGCCATGGCGCAGGACGGTCTGTTTTTTAATAGCCTTACCCGGGTTCATCCGCGTTTTTACACCCCTTCGAACGCGATTATCGTCCAGGCCCTATGGTCTTCCGTGCTTATTTTAACGGGCTCATTCAATTTTCTCTTGAACTATGTGAGCGTCGTCATCGTAGTTTTTTCCGCATTCACAGTTGGGGCACTGCTGGTTCTGAGGATAAAGCAACCTGGGCTTAAACGACCTTATAAAATTTGGGGATATCCCTTAGTGCCACTTCTATTCGTCATCGCCAATCTCGGGATTGCCGCGGCGACTCTCCGGGAAAAACCCTTGGATGCCCTTCGAGGGCTGGGGATTGTTGCCCTCGGTATCCCTGCTTACTTCTTCTGGCAAAATCGGTTAAAAAGGAATCGCCATGGCGAACCGCGGCATTGAGGAAGCAAAGAGATATCACCAAACAACCAAACACTCATACCCGAGCGTCCGGACCAACAGCCACACCCTGGACTGGGATAACCGTCCGTCTATAAGGTTTATTCCGATCTCGCGCTGGCTCCTCTTCCGCGCGACTTCGCTTGGCCCGAAGCGGATACCCTGGAGGCCGTGAGCAGCCCGGAGTGCAACGAGGAAAAGGCGCTGGGTCTTAAAGGGCTGAGCCAGCTCCTTTTTTTCTCCGCACGCGGCGGGAAAGGATGCGATCTTCGTCGTCGCATTAGGAAAGGCGAGACAAAGGGTTAAAGGGATAAACGATTTTAGATTTTGGATTTTTGATTTTAGATTAAAAAGCCTCTAATCGAAAATCGGCAATCTAAAATCCAAAATGGGGTTGGGTTCGAAGGGATAAGGACTGATGGTCAGGATTACACGCGTCTATACCAGAACCGGAGATAAGGGAGAGACTGCGTTAGTTGGTGGGAGGCGGGTCCCTAAAGACTCGCCCCGCATCGAGGCCTACGGGACCATCGACGAACTTAACTCGATTGTGGGCCTGGCAAGGGTCTTCAACGAGGAGAGGTTAAAAGATGGAGAAGCGCACCGCTTCCTGGATGAGATCCTGCGCAAGATACAAGATGAGCTATTCGACCTGGGAAGCGAGCTCGCGGCCCCTCCAGATTTTAGCTATGAGGGGATGTATCATGTGGGAGAAAAGGAAGTGAAAAGGATAGAGGAACTCATCGATGAGTGCCAGAAAGATCTCGGTCCGCTCAAATCCTTTGTGCTCCCGGGCGGGGGAAGGATCGGGGGCTACCTGCACCAGTGCCGAACGGTTTGCCGCAGGGCAGAACGCGAGATCTTCCGCCTCTCGCGGCTAGAAGAGATCGGCGAATGGCCGCTCAAATACGTGAATCGCTTGAGCGATCTCTTTTTTGTCCTCTCCCGCTGGGTGGGAAAACGTACGGGAGAGAAGGAATACCTCTGGCAGAGAGGGCTTAAAGAGAAACCGAAAAAAAAATAATTTTGGATTTTCGATTGCCGATTTTCGGTTGAATCTAAAATCCAAAATCTAAAATCGAAAATGGAGGGGGAGGATAATGAAGTTGCTCGAAGGGAAGAGGGGAGTGATCTTTGGCGTCGCCAATGAAAGGAGCATCGCCTGGGCGATTTCCCAGGCTCTGCACGAGCAGGGCGCGGAACTTGCCTTCACCTATGCAGGCGAGATTCTGGAGAAGCGGGTGAGGCCCCTGGCGGAAGGGATCGGGGCGAAGATCATTCTTCCTTGCGACGTAACCAAAGATGAGGAGATCGATCGCGTCTTCAATACCCTTCGGAAGGAGTGGGGCGGGCTGGACATCCTGATCCATGCCATCGCCTTCGCCGCCAAAGAGGATCTCTCCAATCCCTATGTCCAGACCAGCCGTCAGGGATTTCACTTAACCCTGGACGTAAGCACTTATTCCCTGGTGGTCTTGTCGCGCCATGCGGCCGCGCTGATGGAGGGGCGCAAGGGCTCGATCCTTACCATGACCTATATGGGCTCGGAGAAGGTGATCCCGAACTACAATGTCATGGGTGTGGCCAAGGCGGCGCTGGAGGCGAGCGTGCGCTATCTGGCGCACGACCTAGGGCCTAAAGGGGTCAGGGTCAATGCGATCTCTGCCGGCCCGATCAAAACGCTGGCGGCCTCGGGGATTGCCGGTTTTAAGGAGATGTTGCATTACAGCAGCGAGCGGGCACCGCTGAAGAGAAACATTGACGCGGAGGAGGTCGCGCGCGCGGCGCTTTATCTGGTGAGCGATATGGCTAGTGCCGTGACCGGAGAGGTTGTGCACGTGGATGCAGGGTATAATATTATGGGCATGTAGATCATTTTGGATTTTGGATTGCCGATTTTCGATTGAATCGTTCGACTGCCTTCGACGGGCTCAGGCCCTGAGTTAATCGAAGGGAGCTCACGACGAAGTCTAAAATCTAAAATCGAAAATAGGGGGAAAGGAGCTTTCCATGGCAATTAAAGAGATTACTCCCCAGGAGGCGCATGACTTGCTCCAGAAGGAGCCCCACTGCGTGTACATTGACGTGCGCACGGTGCGTGAGTTTTCCGCGGGCCATCCGCAAGGCGCCGTGAATATTCCTGTTGCCTTCCCTGATCCGGCCCAGGGGATGGCGATGAATCAGGACTTTGTCAGGGTTGTAGAAGCGCATTTCCCAAAAGATAAGAAGATCATCGTCGGTTGTCAGGCTGGTCCCCGCTCGGACGCGGCTGCACGGTTCCTGCAGGAAGCAGGCTATCAGGATATCTCCAGTATGCAGGGAGGTTTTGGCGGGATGCGCGATCCCTTTGGAAGGGTCATCGCTCCCGGTTGGTCGAGCTTAGGTCTGCCGGTCGGCCAGGAGAATGGAGAAGGCGTGAGCTACGAATCGTTGGCAGCGAAGATCAAGTGAGCAATTCTTTATATTTTAAACAAGTTGAAATCGGCCCCATGGCTAACTTTGTCTATCTAGTGGGGTCCACTGAATCGCGCAAGGTTGCAGTCATCGATGCCGCTTGGGACATCGAAGAGATCCTTGGCCTGGCCGCTGCGGACGATATGGAAATCACTCATGCTTTGGTGACCCACACGCATCCGGACCATGTCGGTTCCTGGCTACGGGGCGCCCACATTGAGGGCGTGGAAGAGCTGCTCTCCAAGACCAAGGCGAAAGTGGTCGTTCACAAGGCGGAGGCGAAATTCCTTAAATCGCTTTCTCCTTCGGATATCATCAAGTCAGAGAGCGGAGACAAAATCGATATCGGAGGGATCGAGATCCAGTTGATCCATACCCCGGGTCATACGCCGGGCTCGCAGTGTTTTCTCCTCGAGGACATCCCTTCCGAGCAGCCGGGCCGCTTGATCGCTGGAGATACCCTGTTTATCGGTTCCTGCGGCCGGGTAGATTTTCCGGGCGGGAGCGCCGAAGAGATATACCTCAGTCTTACGCAAAAACTGATGAGACTCCCCGATGACACCATCCTGTTCCCCGGCCACAACTATGCGCCCGAGATGACCTCTACCATCGGGGAGCAAAAGAGGACCAACCCCTATCTGCAGTTCCATTCCCTGAGCGCCTTCCTGGCGGCCATGGGTTATGGGTAGGCAAAGGCCATGAGGCGCGAGGCAAAAGTACGTAAGCCCTATGCCTCCAGCCTGTTGTCTGTTGCCGCTGGAGCGACGCTTCTCTTTTCCCTTGTTCTCTTTCTTTCGTCTTGCGAGTCCGAACTCATCCGCCAGCAGGAGGAGCAGCTCCGCCGCCAGCAGGAAGAGATCGCACGTCAGAGGCAAGAGATTGAGGAGATCGTAGCAGCTCAGCAAAGGGAAGAGCGAAAAAGACGGGACTGCAACCGCGCCTTCCAGGATTTTGAGAAAGCCCAGTCGGCCAAGGAGCCTAGCGAAGCCGTCAGGCTCTACCGACAGGGTCTTCAGCGCTGTCCCGACGATGATGTGGCCCATTACGAGCTGGGAAAAATCCTCCAGAGTATGGGACAGGCTCAGGATGCCCAGATGGAGTTTGAAGCCGCTCTAAAGATCAATCCGAACTTCCATGATGCCAAACGGCAACTAGAAACAATACGATAAAGGGTTAAAGGGATAAAGGGTTAAAGGGTGCCAAGATGAAGAAGCTCATTTTTTTACTTTTGTCCTTATGGTTGCTTGAGTCGCTGGCTTATCCCATTGACGGGAAAAAGCTCATCGACATGACCTATCCGTTCGCGGAGGAGACCTTGCACTGGCCGACTGCCAAGCCCTTTCAGCTGGAGAAGGTCGACGAAGGGATGACGCCGCAGGGATACTGGTACTCCTCTTACAATTACAGCGCCTCGGAGCATGTCGGCACTCACCTGGATGCGCCCTTTCACTTTGCTCAAGGAAAGTGGACCACGGATCAGATACCTCTCGAAAGGACTATCGGACCGGGAGTGGTGATCGAGGTGAGACGCAAGGCGGAGGCGAATCGTGATTACCAATTGCAGGTGGTGGACATACGGACTTGGGAGAGGAGGTACGGCAAGATTCCGCGTGGGGCGATTGTGCTCATGTACAGCGGCTGGGGAAAGTTCTGGGGTGACCGCAAAAGATATTTCGGCACCGATCAAGAGGGGGATGTCACAAACCTTCGCTTCCCAGGCTTCTCTAAGGATGCGGTGGAGTTCCTTCTTAAAGAGCGTAAAATCAACGCCGTGGGAACCGATACCCCGAGTATCGATTATGGCCCCTCGCGCGACTTTATTGTTCACCAGATCTTGGGCGGTACCAATACCCCTATCTTCGAAAATGTCGCTAACCTCGATCGCTTACCCCCAAAAGGGGCAACCATCTTCGCTATCCCCATGAAGATCAAGGGAGGCAGCGGGGCCCCCTTAAGGATCTTTGCCCTCTTACCGTGAAAGAGACGTGAGCCGGCAGGCAAGGCGATAGGAGTCAGAAAGGAGATTCCAAGATGCCCATATAAGACCTTTTTCGTATTGCCTCTCGATCGCTTATCATGTATTAGGTTTTTGCTTTATGGACCAGAAGAAAATATAGTTTGGTACTGCTTCGCATCAAAGGGGGGCCTATGAGGCAAAGGAAAAAAAGTCTACAACCACAAGCAGTCTTCTGCGCGATGGCTGTCCTCTTTCTTTTGGTCCGGACGTCGAGTGATGCTGCCGAGGCGGTTCCTTCTCCTGGGAGGCCGACAAGCCAAGTACAAGTAAAAGTAAAAGAAGAGACTCAAAGTCAAGGTCTGAGACTTGAGGATGCTGTGCGGACTGCCTTGGAAAATCATCCTCGAATCAGGGCGGCACAGGAGAAGGTGGGAGCCCAACAGGCAGTTTTGGGTCAGCAATTCGCCGCCTACTATCCCACGGTCACTTTTAATAACCAATACCGCACGACGACCGCAAGCGGAACGACCGGCGTCAGTCCAGCGGCGTTCGATTTCTTCTCCAGTCAGGCGAGCTTTAATATGACCCTTTATAACTTCGGAAAACGGGAAGGGGCGGTCGAGTCAGCCCGGGAGACTTTACAGGCCTCTCAGTATGACTATCAGACAGCCGCCAACGATGTTGTCCTAGGGGTGAAGCAGGCTTACTATGCCTATCTTCAGGCTCGAGCGCTAGTCAAAGTCAGGGAAGAGGCCGTGAAAAGTCGAGAGCTTTTACTCCGTCAGGCTCAGGGCTTTTTTGAAGTGGGGACCAGAGCGAAAATTGATGTGACGCGCGCCGAGTCCAACCTTTACAATGCGCAGGCGGATCTTCTCGCTGCCCAAAACGCCGTTAGGATCGCCTGGGTCACGCTAAAAAATGCCATGGGGCTAAAAGATCTTCCTGAGCAACCTGTAGCCGAGGATCTCTCTATCGTAGCTCCCCCTCTCTCTCTCGAACAGGCCAAGGAAGCTGCCTTTAACGTCCGTCCAGAACTGAAGAGCTTTGAGGCCCAGAGGAAGGCTCAGGATCAGCAGATTGCGACTGCCCGACGGGGGCACCTGCCAGATATCATTTTCGATGCGTCCTATGGTCGGAGGCATGTCAGCAATGAGACGCAGAAAATCGACAGCATCACTCGGCATATCGACACCTTTCCTCTGCAGCCCGCTTGGCAGGTGCAGCTCAGCCTCAACGTCCCGATTTTTGATGGATTCAGGACCACCAACAAGGTTGAGGAGACGTTGCACAACTACTATTCGGTCAGGGCTCAAGAAGAGGATAGAAAACAACAGGTTGCGTTGGAGGTAGAGCAGAGTTACCTTAATATGATCAATACGCAAGAGCGGATCAAAGCCACAGAGGCGGCTGCCAGGGCAGCCAAAGAAAACCTTGACCTTGCCAACGGCAGATATCAAGTAGGGGTGGGTTCGATCATTGAGATCACGGATGCGCAGGCCCTCTACACAGATGCCGAGACAAGTTACATCCGCACCCTTTATGACTACAAAATTTCCGAGGCCCAGCTGCAAAGAGCGATGGGGAGCCCATAAATAATTTTGGATTTTGGATTGGGGATTTTGGATTGAATCTAAAATCGAAAATCTAAAATCCCAAATTGGAAAAAGGGATCTAAGGGATGAAGATCTCAATGGACCAACTAAAAACAGCCATGAAACGCTACCCTTGGATTGCCATTATCCTAGTGCTGGCAGGAGTCGTTGTGGGCTATCAACAAATATCCTCTGGGCTCGGGAAAAAGCCCGAGAGGAGATCCGAGAGAAGGCAGGCCGTGCCGGTCACCGTGGCCAGCGTGATTCAAAAAAACGTTCCTCACCAACTGGTGGCCGTTGGAACCGTAGAGCCGTACTCGACCGTGTCGGTGCGGGCCCAGGTCACTGGTACAATCGTGCGCGTCCATTTCAAAGAGGGACAAGATGTGAAGAAAGAGGATATGCTTTTTACGATTGATCCCCGTCCCTTTGAAGCTACGCTCAAGCAGGCCGAGGCCATTCTCGCGCGGGATGTGGCCCAGTTAGAAAATGCCCTCCAACAGCTCCGCCGCTATGGAGATCTGGTCAAGAAGCAGTATGTCTCGCAGGAACAGTACGACCAGATCCGCACCAATGCCGGCGCTCTCGAAGCGGTCGTACAGGCAGATAAAGCGGCTGTGGAGACGGCTAAAGTTCAGCTCAGCTACTGTCACATCTATTCCCCGATGGACGGACGAGCCGGCAGTCTTCTGGTCAATGAAGGCAACCTCGTTCGGGTCAATGATGCGACGCCCTTGGTCATCATCAACCAGATCAACCCGATCAATGTTGCCTTTTCCCTACCTGAGCAGAACTTGTCGGAGATCAAAAAGCGCATGGCTGGGGGAAAACTCAAGGTCGAAGCGATCAGCCCGGATAGCGAAGATCGTCTGGAAGAAGGCGCGCTGAGCTTCATCGATAATGCGGTAGACAGGACTACGGGGACGATCAAGCTCAAGGGCACCTTTACCAATACCAACAGGCGTCTCTGGCCGGGGGCGTTTGTGAAAGCTGCGCTCACCCTTTCCAACCAGCCCGACGCGATTGTGATTCCTTCCCAGGCGGTCCAGACGGGCCAAGACGGACAGCACGTTTTTGTCCTAAAGGGCGACTCGGCAGTCGAGCTGCGTTCGGTTGTGGTCAGTCGAACCCTCGACGGCGAGGCGGTTGTTGAGAAAGGACTCCAGCCCGGCGAGAAGGTAGTGACGGACGGTCAGTTTCTGCTCGGTCCCGGGACCAAGGTGGAACTGAAAAAAGAGGCGGGATCATGAATATCACAGGCCCGTTTATTCACCGGCCGGTCATGACAACCTTGGTCATGATGGGCATTCTGATCTTCGGCGTGATGGGGTATCGAGCGCTTCCCGTCAGCGATTTACCTACAGTCGATTTTCCGACGATCGTCGTGAGCGCCAACCTCCCTGGGGCGAGCGCGGAGACCATGGCTTCATCCGTCGCGACCCCGTTAGAAAAACAATTCTCGACCATCGCCGGCCTGGATTCCATGAACTCCGTGAATACCCTGGGCAGGACCCAGATTACGCTGCAGTTCAATTTGAGCCGGAACATCGACGCCGCCGCTCAAGATGTCCAGTCGATGATCGCCCGGGCCTCGAGAGACCTTCCTACGAATATGCCCAACCCTCCATCCTATCGGAAGGTCAACCCCGCTGACATCTCCATTCTTCAGCTCGCCTTAAGCTCGCAAACTCTACCTCTTTCCACTGTTGACGAGTACGCGGAGAATATCCTCGCCCAGCGCATTTCGATGGTCAGCGGCGTCGCCCAGGTGGATGTCTTCGGTTCTCAGAAGTACGCCGTGCGGATTCAGCTCGATCCGACCGCGCTTGCCTACCGGCAGATCGGGATTGACGAGGTTGTCAATGCCGTTCAACGAGGCAACGTCGATCTGCCCATGGGGACCCTGAACGGCCCTTACCGCGCCTTTACATTAAAATCCAACGGCCAGCTCATGAAGGCGGAAGATTTTCGCCCCCTGGTCGTTACTTATAGGAACGGCTCTCCCGTTCAACTGCGGGATGTCGGTAAGGTCATCGACAGCGTTGAGAATAAAAGGGTCGCGGCTTGGTACAACAATAAACCTTCTGTCGTCCTGGCTGTGCAACGCCAGCCGGGCGCCAACGTGGTCGAGGTCGTGGATGCGGTGAAAAAACTCTTGCCCACGTTGCGCGCGCAGATACCCCCTTCGGTGGAGCTGGAGGTTTCGTTTGACCGTACCCGATCCATTCGCGCGTCTGTTGAAGACGTTCAGTTCACCCTGGTTCTGACCGTCTGTCTCGTCGTGCTCGTGATCTTCCTTTTTCTGCGCAATCTCTCGGCCACGGTGATCCCCAGCCTGGCCTTGCCGATGTCGATCATCGGCACCTTCGCGGTGATGTATCTGCTGGGCTACAGCCTGGATAACCTATCCCTGATGGCCCTGACCCTTTCCGTCGGCTTCGTGGTCGACGACGCCATCGTCGTGCTGGAGAATATCGTTCGTCACATAGAAAAGGGCGAGGGGATCTTCGAGGCGGCGGTCAAGGGAGCCAAAGAGATCTCGTTCACCATCGTCTCCATGACGCTGTCACTCGTAGCCGCTTTTATTCCGGTGCTCTTCATGGCGGGGATGCTTGGCCGGCTGCTCAGGGAATTTGCCGTCACGATCTGCGTCGCCATATTGGTTTCCGGTTTCGTTTCGCTGAGCCTCACTCCGATGCTTTGCAGCCGCTTCCTGCGCCCTGCCGGCTCGGAACGTCATGGCCGGTTCTATGTGACTGTGGGACGCTTTTTCGACGCCATGCTGCACTTCTACGAATGGACGCTCCAATGGGTCATGAGACGCCGGCTGGCTACCCTGGTGACTTCGACTCTCTTACTTGTGGTGACGGTGCACCTCTTTATGGTGATCCCTAAAGGCTTCGTCCCGAGCGAAGATACCGGCCAGATTATCGTCTTCACCGAAGCCGCACAGGGAACTTCCTTTGATGACATGGTGCGCCACCAGCAAAAGCTTGCCGCCATTGTTGCCGAGGATCCTAACGTAGACGGTTTCAGGTCCAGCGTGGGAGTGGGTGGTGTCAGCGCGACGGGAAACTCGGGACAGCTTTTTATACGCCTCAAGCCCCGCTCGGAGCGTTCTTTGAGTGCGGACGAGGTGATTCAGGAGCTTAGGCCGAAGTTGGCTGTGGTTCCAGGCGTCCGCGCTTCCTTGCAGAATCCGCCGGTGATTCGGGTTGGCGGCCGGATTTCAAGAAGCCTCTATCAGTTCACGCTCCAGAGCCCGGACTCCCAGGAGCTCTTTCGTTACGCCCCCGCGCTCGAAGAGAAGATCCGAGCCCGCGCTGAATTTCAGGACGTCAATAGCGATCTGCAGCTCAAAAACCCCCAGTTGGAAATCGTCATCGATCGGGACAAGGCGGCAACCCTAGGGCTAACGGCACAAGGACTCTCTCCGCGACAGATTCAGGAGGCGTTCTACACCGCCTACGGATCCCGCCAGATCTCGACCATCAATACGCCCAATAACCAGTATCAAGTGATCATGGAACTGGATCCGAAATTCGAACAGGACCCCTCTGTGCTGTCTATGCTCTACATCCGGGCTAACACAGGCAACAATAGCTCCCAGGCCGCCGCGGCAGCGGGAAATTCATTGATTCCGCTAAATTCCGTGGCAAACCTGAAACAGGGCGTGGGTCCGATGTCCGTTAATCATTCCGGGCAGCTTCCTTCCGTCACCATCTCCTTCAATCTCCGGCCTGGGGTGGCGTTAGGAGATGCAGTGAATACAGTAAATGAACTGGCGCGCGAGACGCTGCCGGCGACCATCACCACAGCTTTTCAAGGCACCGCGCAAGAATTTCAGTCCTCACTGGAAAGTTTATGGCTCCTCCTGGCGATGGCCATATTGGTTGTCTACCTGGTTCTGGGGATACTCTATGAGAGTTTCGTTCATCCGTTGACTATCCTCTCGGGACTCCCCTCTGCGGGCCTCGGAGCTTTACTCGTGCTCATGCTCTTTGGCATGGATCTGAACATCTATGGCTTCGTGGGGATCATCATGCTGATCGGCATCGTAAAGAAGAATGCCATCATGATGATCGACTTCGCGATTGAGGGTCAGAGAAACGAGGGGAAAAGTCCTTTCCAGGCCATCTACGAGGGCTCTCTCGTGCGGTTTCGCCCCATTATGATGACCACGATGGCGGCCCTCATGGGCGCCCTGCCTATTGCCCTCGGCTTTGGCGCCGGGTCGGAGTCGCGCCGCCCATTGGGTCTTGCCGTGGTTGGTGGATTGATGGTCTCGCAGCTTTTGACGCTCTACATCACTCCCGTTATCTATCTATATCTGGAGTCCTTCGTAGAGAGGGCGCGCGGCTGGAGTCGCAGGAGTCGCCCCGTGCCCGATTTGGCGGGCTCAATTCCTGAGCCCGGAGAAGGATGGCCACCCGAAGCCGCCGGAGGGCCAATGCTGGGGGCATGGTTGTCGGCTTGGTTTAGAAAGTCGGGAAGTCCGCGCAAATAAAGGTTGAAGGGTTCTAAAAAAATTACCAGCCAAACGGGTTTAAGAGGTCACGCAGCCTGCCGACATCTTCTCTGAGCTGGTCCAGCGCGCCTTTGGGCTCGTCCTCTTCATCCGGCGCTTTCTTCTTCTCTGCGACCTTCGTCTCGGCGGGCTTTCCCGTCGGCGTCTGCGGGCCTTTCACAACAGCTTGAGGCAGTTCGCTGCGCGGCTCTGCGCTCCTGGGTGGCTGGGCAACAGCCTGATCGCTTGCTTGACCTTCTTTAGCTTTCTCTTGCGCCTGGTATTCGCCTTTATCGAGGAAGAGCGACCCCTTCTCCTGCGGCAGTTTGGGGGCGAGTTCAATCTTCTCCTGGCTACGAGCCGCCGAGGTCTGACGGTTCGAGGTTTGGCTATCGGTGTTGGCCTCTCCGCTCTTTGCCGTTGTCTCTATCTTGCTAGGTTCGATTCCTTTTCGCTTCAATGCCTCATCGATGTCGGCAATCAATCCCCTGGTGTTAGGAGCGGCGGCGCTCTCCGTTTTGGAGCGCACTGGCTTTTGCCCTTCGGTGTTGGCGGCTTTGAAGAAAGGAGCGGCTTCGGGAGACGTCGGCAATTGGCCTGCCTCTTTGCCTTCTTTGCCGAGTTTGGTGTCGATTTGACCTAGCAACTCTGCTGTATTCGTAGGCGGCGGAGCGGCTTCGACCTCCTTCGGAAGATCCGAAGCTGGGGCTTTGGAGACAAGGTTCTGAGCTCTGGTATCGATGCCCTGTTGGTTGAGGGACTCGTCTATCTTACCTATGAGTTGGGGATCCCCAGGCGCAGAAACTTTTGTTGTGTTCTCCTGCCTGGCAAATGGATTCAGCCCGCGCCAAAGAGAGCCAAAAAAGCTGTCTGATTTCTCTTTTTTGTTCGACTCCTCAGCGGTTGCTGTTTTCTGGCTGCCGTTTTCCTTCTTATCGGAAGAGGAGGCGAAGGGATTGAGGGTGTCCACGACACGGCGGAACACCCCCTTTTCTTCCCCAGGCTCTTCGTGGACCACCTCTTTTTTCGCTACCAGGTTGAGCTCTTTCTCATTTTGGATTTTCGATTTTGGATTTTGGATTTCTCCGGTTCCCGGGCTCTGGGCAATGGCTACGGATGGCCTCCCGTCTCGCTTGAGCAGCATCGCCAGTGGGTCTTGTTTCTCTTTGGCCAGCTCACTTAACTGGAGCTGGGCGTTTTTTGTCAGGGGATCATTCGGGTAGTGCTGCACCAGCGCTTCGTACGCCAGGGCTGCCTTGACGCTATTCTTCTCTATCCGATAGCTCTCTCCCAAATAGTAGAGGGCTTTTGCCGCCATAGGGGTGTCCCGGTAGCGCCGCACGATCCCTTCTAACCGGTCGATCGCCGCCGGATATTTCTTCTCATTGAAATAGAATGTAGCGATATTGAACTCGTACTCGGAAAGGTACCCCAGACATTTAGCCAGCTTCTCTCTGGCTGGTCCAGCATAGGGGGAATTAGGATAGTCTTTAACCACGGTCTCAAAATAACTTTTGGCGGTTTCGGTTGTCTTCTGGTAGCGGTCATTACTGGTGAATTGTTCAAAGTGCACCAGCCCCAGATGATAGAGAACAAATGGGATATTCTCGTTGGTTGGATGTAAGGTTTGGAATTCTTTAAAAGCTGCGGCGGCCTCCGGGTACTGTTTGTTAAAGTAGTAGGCCTCCGCCAGCTTCAACTCGGCTTCTGTGAGCTGCGGACTAAAAGGAAACTCGGCCCTGACCTTTTGGAAACGATCGATTGCGAGAGGATATTTCTTGTTGTTGAAAAAAGTCATCCCCTCCTCGAAGAGGGCCTCCGCTGTTGCGTTGGCCTGCGCAGCTGGTGTGGACCACGGCCATGAAGGCAGTGAGGGTAAGGAAACGGAAGAGCAACCGGCCGCGCCGAATAGAAGTCCAAGAAGAATAATCCCGAGCCTTGGTTTCACTAGGTATCCCTTCCTTACTGCTTCGATTTTTTTGGCCGATCTAACCAAAGAACCAAGGCGAGCCCCACGAGACCTATGATCGCGACTATAGCCATAACCATTGTGAATTGGTCCATGCTAGCGCTCCTTATCAAGGAATAAGCCGCAAAGCAAAAGCATTGCAGCACCTGTCAAGCCCAAAAGTATCGCCCAACCACTTATTTCTCCAGGTCTTGCCAGAGGTCCTATGACCAAAATAGCGACAACAATTTTGCTGATGTCGTAACAGTACTTTGTAAATTTTCCCTTTGCTGCGGATTCAATTGCCCCCATCTTATATGGGGCAGAGACACGGAGTCAAGCAGCAATAGCTATCAGCCATCAGCTTTCAGCTCTAACCCTTCAACTCTTGATCC
>Ga0209824_10000405_pt1 | contig 27599 bp, 24 predicted proteins | sample VDWuncwatermetaG_FD_184124 | JGI IMG/M metagenome (GOLD analysis project Ga0209824, IMG submission 184124) | Wastewater microbial communities from Netherlands to study Microbial Dark Matter (Phase II) - VDW unchlorinated drinking water (SPAdes)... ...
GGGGGACGTGGGGCTCTTGGAACGGGAGATGAGGGGCCTCAAGCGGCGCTGCCACAAGATCATCTGGCTCAATCCGTTGTTGGCAAGTGAGAATTACGAGCCGCTGTGCAAGGGGATGCAGGCAGCGCTTCCCTATCTCGATCTGTTTTTATCGGTGCACAATTTGAACAGCCTGATCACTTTGGGCAGGACGCTGCAAAAGCTCGTGGCGTGAATTCGTTACTGGTATACTCGTTACTCGTTGACTCGTTTTTAAACGAATAACGAATCAACGAATAACTGATAACGAAATTGAGAGGGGGCAAAAAACATGGCTGGTCCGGGAACGTGTCATGAGGATGTAGAGGGCGAACGCAAACAGGCCGATTCGATCTACCATCAGGTGAAAGAGTTTCTCGATAAGGGAGAGACGTTGGCGGTGGCCACGATCGTTTCCACGCGCGGTTCTACCCCTCGAGAGGTGGGCGCCAAGATGGTGGTGACCGCCTGGGGGGAGATTTTGGGGACCATCGGGGGAGGTTGCGGAGAAGCGGACGTCAAACGCGAGGCCATCGAGGTGATCCGGACGCGCAAGCCCAGGATGGTGCGCGTGGACCTTCTCGACGACATCTCATCAGACAGTCCGGCGGTCTGCGGCGGGATTATGAATGTCTTTATCGATCCCTGGTGGAAGGAGCGCGACGAAGAAGCAACGGACAAAAAATGAGCCCGTTAACTGAAGAGCTGATCCAAATCAAAGAGCGAGGCGCCGCCGCGGTGCTTGCAACCGTGATCGAGGCGGGGGAAAACGGTCGCGTGGGACCAGGCGATAAGTGCCTCATCCGCGATGGCAAAGTCAGGACAGGAACGATTCGGCATGAAGGGCTCCTCCACGCCATTCTCCAAGAGGCAGAGGTGCGCCTTAAGGAGGAGAAATCCAAACTAGTGCCTTTGGATCTTCCCGACGCAGGAACCAAAGTGGAGGTCTTCTTCGAGGTGATGCCCTCTCCGCCCAAACTCATTGTAGTGGGCGCGGGCCACATCGCCGTTCCTCTGGTCAAATTTGCCAAGATTTTGGATTTTTATGTGACCGTCATTGAGGATCGCATACTCTTTGCCAATCGAGAAAGGTTTCCTGACGCAGACGAGATCCTAGTAGGGGATATGGCGCCAACCTTGAAGGGATTGCCGATCACGCCGTCAACTTATATCGTCCTCATTACCCGAGGCCACAAGTACGATGAGCCCTGTCTGCGCGAGATCATTCATAGCCCGGCGAAGTACATCGGCATGATCGGCAGCAGGAGACGAACCAAGGCATGCTTTCAGAGGTTCAGAGAGGAAGAGAAGATCGCTGAAGAGATCATCGAGAAAGTCTACGCTCCTATCGGTCTAGATATCGCCACGGAGACCCCTGAGGAGATTGCCCTTTCCATTCTCGCCGAAATCATCAAGGTGCGCCGGGGAGGCAAGGCCCAGTCTCTATCGGGCCATTAGTGTTCGTATATTCGTTATTCGTGTATTCGTTAATCGAGTCAGCGAATAACGAGTAACGAGTCAACGGGTAACGAGGTAGAGGTGGGGGAGCGAAAGAAATTAACCGGGGTGGTCTTTACTGACTTGGGTCAGGCGGCGTCCTTTATGGCTTTAGAATGGGTGCAGCAATCGTTGCGCGAGGGGCTCGGTTTTTCCCCCTACCCGGCGACGCTGAATTTGCAGCTCGAGTCCGAGAACGAAATGGCTTTGTGGCAGGAAGTGAAGAGTCAGATGGCTGGCATCGAGATCGTTTCTCCGGATCCCTCGTTCTGTCAGGCCCGCTGTTTTTTGGTTGAAATCGAGGGCAGGGTTAAGGGCGCGGTGCTCCTTCCGGGAGTCGAGGGCTATCCGGTAGATAAAATCGAAGTGATCGCTCCGGTTCGGCTTAAGGATGCGCTGCGGCTCCGGGATGGAGAAAAGGTCACTTTGGAATTTAGGGATTGATTTCTATGCGTAAATTAATCGTCGGCATATCCGGCGCGACAGGCGCCATCTATGGAGTCCGGATCCTGGAGGTGCTCGCGGGAATGAAAGACGTGGAGACGCATCTGGTCCTCACCCGTGCGGGCAAGATGACGATCCAGGTCGAGACCACCCATTCAGTGAAGGAAGTGGAGGCGATGGCGGATGTCGTTCACGACATCAACAATGTCGGCGCCAGCATATCGAGCGGCTCTTTCCGCACGGAGGGTATGGTGATCGCCCCTTGTTCGATGAAATCGATGGGCGGGATCGCCCATTCGGTTGGAGGTGATCTCTTGGTCCGGGCCGCCGATGTCGTGCTCAAAGAGAGAAAGAAGCTGGTATTGCTCGCGCGCGAGACCCCGCTCCATTTGGGACATCTGGAAAGCATGGTTACGCTGACGCGGATGGGAGCGGTGATTTTTCCGCCGGTCCCGGCCTTCTATCACCGCCCCAAGACTCTCGATGATGTGATTAATCAGACCGTCACCCGGGTGCTCGACCAGTTTGACATCGATGTGAACCTTTTTGAACGGTGGAGCGACGAGCAGATGCGCCGCCATCCAGAGGCTAAACCGGTTTCCGGTGCTGCCGTTAGACAAGACAGGCAAGCCAAAAAAAAGCCCAGCTAGGGTTCCCTCTGCCAGACCATGCCACGCAGAAGGGGCAAAAAATTCCTCACAGCGACCCAGCAGAGAAAAAGGGATCACCTAGAGCTCTGTCTCGATACCCAAGCCGTCACGGACCCGCGTGGCACGGGTTGGGATCGCTACTCCTTTCTCCACAATGCTCTGCCCGAGGTCGATATCGCTGAGATCGACCTGAGCACATCCTTCCTGGATAAACCGCTTAAGGCGCCTCTGCTCATCTCTTCAATGACCGGTGGCTTTGAGCTCGCCCGCAAGGTCAATCGAAATTTAGCCGTCGCGGCTCAGAAGCTGGGCCTGGCTATGGGGGTAGGCTCGCAGCGGGTCGCGCTGGAGGAAAAGAGCGTGGCCGATTCCTTCAAGGTGAGAGATCTGGCACCGGACATCCTTCTGCTCGGCAATCTTGGGGCGGTTCAACTCAACTACGGTTACGGCATCGAGCAGTGTCGTCAAGCAGTGCGAATGATTCAGGCGGACGGTCTGATCCTCCATCTGAACGTTCTGCAAGAAGCGATTCAACCTGAAGGCAACCGGAATTTTAAGGGACTCACCGCCAAGATTGCAGCGGTCTGCCGTCAGTTGGAAGTGCCAGTGGTGGCCAAAGAAGTGGGCAGCGGGATCTCCGCAGATGTGGCCGTCCGGCTCAAGCGGGCTGGCGTAAAAGCGATCGATGTTGCCGGACGTGGAGGCACTTCGTGGTACGCGGTAGAGGCGAAGAGGGCGGCGCGAAGAGGACAGCCCATTGACCTTACCTTCGCGGATTGGGGCATCCCCACAGAAGAAGCCTTGATCCAGGTGCGGGAGGCGACACCTGATATCGAGATCGTTGCTTCGGGTGGCATTCGTAGCGGCCTGGACGTCGCTAAGGCTATTGCCTTAGGAGCGAATGTCGCTGCCATCGGCCAGCCTCTTCTGGCGCCGGCCTTGGAATCGGCTGAGGAGGTGATAAAATTCTTAACTGGGGTTATTTATGAGATCAAGGTGGCCATGCTCTGCGTTGGGGTAACTAACCTCGTGGCGCTCAGCAAGGTCCCGCTCATGAGGCGGCCCTAAATTTTGGATTTTGGATTGCCGATTTTCGATTGAAAAACAAGAATCAAATACAGATCAGGAACTAATCTAAAATCCAAAATCTAAAATCGAAAATTGGCTGGGGGAGGTAATTCAGGGGATGGAAGAGGAACTCAAGCGGCAGATCCTGAGTTATATGGAGAACCACAACACCATGACGTTGGGAACCTGTCACGGAGAGCTACCCTGGGCGGCGACTGTATTTTATGCGAGTGATGGATTCCGTCTCTATTTTTTTTCTGCCCCGGATTCCCGCCATTGCCAGAATTTGTCCGCTAACCCGCGCGTCGCGGTGACGATTCAGGAAGACTACAGGGATTGGCAGAAGATCAAAGGGATCCAGCTTGAAGGAAAAATTGTGGCCGTTGATTCCCTTTTAGAGAAGGGCAAGGCGATGATCGTTTATACAAACAAATATCCTGAGGTGATGAGGGTTTTTACCAACCCTTCAGGCGGGGTCCTCTACCAAGCTTTTTTAAAAGTTAGATTTTACTGTGTGGTTCCTGAACGGGTTTTCTACATCGATAACGAACAGGGTTTCGGTAAAAGGCAGGAACTCGTAATCAGTGAGTCAACGGGATAGTCGCTCGAACGTCTAAATCATTAGGGGGGGAGAGAAAGGTGTCTCAACTCCTGGGAAGGGATCTCCCGGAAGAGCTTTTTAACCGCCTCAAGGGTGAAAACGTCGCCTCAAAGATAGGCAAGGCTATTGTCATCGTTACCGTGGATGATCAGGGATGGGCCCATCCTGCTATGCTCTCCTATTATGAGGTCGTTGCCAAGAATCGCTCCAGAATCGATTTGGCTGTCGGCAAAACCAGCGCCACAGCCAAAAACCTTAAACGGACCGGAAAGATCACGCTTTTGGTTACGGACAGCGGCATGAACTATTACCTCAAAGGAAATGGCCGCGAGGTCAGGGAATCCATGGAAGAAGTTCCTTTCATGTCGCTCTTTCGTGTTGAGCTGGAGCAGCTCCTCGAGGATCAAGAGCCTGATGCTGTAATTACGAGCGGTGTCACTTTTACCCGCCCTCAGAAAAAGGAAGTCAGCGAGATAGTGGAGAAAATCTTTCAGGGTGTAAGGGCAGAGCCGTGAAACTGAAGCGCGTGCCTTTGATAGCTATCGTGCTTATTTTGGCGAGTCTGCTGGGTATAGGCTTTTGGCGTCTTGGGGATGGAGCCAAAGAATCACCGTACCTTACCGCGCCAGTCCAAAGAGGTGATATCACTCAGGTAGTGACAGCTACCGGGAGCCTTTCGGCTGTGATTACGGTTCAAGTGGGGAGCCAAGTCTCCGGAACCATTGACAAGCTCTCCGCTGATTTTAATAGCCAGGTTAAAGCAGGTCAGGTAATCGCCCAGCTCAATCAGGATAAATTTAAGGCAGCGGTAGATCAAGCAAAGGCCAACCTTCTCGCAGCCCAAGCCAGTGTGGCAAAGACCAAAGTCACCGTTGAGGACGCGCGACGGACGTTAGAGCGCAACAAGGAGCTTAAGAGACGTGAACTGATAGCACAAAGCGATCTGGACGCAGCTCAGACCGCCTACGATGCTGCAGCAACCCAGCTTGAGGTCAACAAGGCACAAGTGGCACAAGCCCAAGCAGCATTGAATCAGGCCTCGGTTGATCTTGCCAATACCATTATCCGTTCTCCCGTGGATGGGATTGTGGTCTCCCGCAACATCGATGTGGGACAGACGGTTGCCGCCTCGCTTCAGGCCCCCGTCCTATTCTTGATCGCTAACGACCTTTCCAAAATGCAGGTGGATACCAATGTCAGCGAGGCCGATGTTGGTAACGTCTGGGTTGATCAGGAGGTTACCTTCACCGTGGATGCTTATCCCGCTCGCCGGTTTATGGGCAGCGTGTTGCAGGTGCGCAACGCTCCCATCATGGTGCAAAACGTGGTGACCTACGACGCGGTGGTCGGGGTGGACAATCAGGAGTTGCTGCTCAAGCCTGGAATGACGGCTAACGTGGAGTTTTTGGTCAGCAAGAAAAGCGCTGTCGTTAAGATTCCTAATGCGGCACTTCGTTTCAAGCCGCCTTCGGAAAAACAGCAAACTCCAGTGGCGGCAGAGCAGCAGGTGGCTAGGGCGGGTGGAGGTGGTAGGGGAGGAGAGCGTAACGCGGGCCAGAGGGCGAGGAGCCAGGAGGGACGACTGAGCAAGGAGGGAACCGTTTATGTCCTTAGGGAGCAGAAGCCGGCACCAGTCAAGGTGCGCCTAGGAATAAGCGATGGCTCCTACACGGAGCTTCTTGGGGATAAGATCAAAGAAGGAGAGCAGGTTATCTTGGCCAGCTCTGGCTCAGGCGCTCAATCGCGCCCCTCTAGTCCATTGGGCGGGAGGCGTTTCTTTGGATTCTGAGGTCGCAGTTGTGCGGAGCTTTTCAGACCCTCGGGGTCGCGATCGGTCACTTTCCAACGAGGGAACCGAGCTTATAAAGATACGCGACCTGCACAAGGTCTATAAGATGGGAGACATAGAGGTCGCGGCGCTCTGCGGCATCAATCTGGATATCGAGCGGAGCGAGTTTGTCGCTGTTATGGGGGCGTCAGGGTCCGGCAAGTCCACTTTTATGAACATCTTGGGCTGCCTTGATCGACCGACGCGAGGGACTTACTTCCTAGAGGGTCAGGACATGGGATCACTGTCCCCCGATGCGTGGGCCTATATACGAAACCGTAAGATCGGGTTTGTCTTTCAAGGTTTCAATCTTCTCCCTCGGACATCAGCAGTGGAAAACGTGGAACTTCCCCTGATGTACAATGGACTTCACGGCAAGGGAAGGCGCGAGCGTGCTTTAGAGGTTCTCACCTTAGTTGGCTTGGAGGGAAGGCTGCACCATATGCCCAATCAGCTCTCCGGCGGCCAGCAGCAAAGGGTGGCTGTCGCTCGCGCCCTGGTGAACCGCCCCTCTTTGATCCTCGCGGACGAGCCAACGGGTAACCTCGATTCTAAAACCGGCGCTGAGATCATGGAGCTGTTTCAGAATCTGAATACAGGGGAAGGAATTACGATCGTATTGGTGACCCATGAAGCCGACATCGCCGCCTATGCCCAGAGGCAAATCCACTTTCGGGACGGCGTGATTATTTCGGACCAGAGAAGGGATTAAGGGTTGAAGGGATGAAAATAATTTCGGATTGCGGATTGTGCATTAAATCTAAAATCCAAAATCTAAAATCGAAAATCGGAATATGTGGCTGATGACCTTGAGGATTGCCTTACGGGCTTTAGGGAGAAATAAGCTCCGCTCCTTTCTCACCATGCTCGGAATCATTATCGGCGTGGGCGCAGTCATTGCCATGGTGGCTATCGGTGAAGGGGCAAAGGCGTTGGTGCGCGCACAGATTGCCAGTCTTGGGACCAATTTGCTTGTGATCCTGCCGGGTACGGTGACCCTTGGAGGAGCGAGAACGGGTGCAGGCGGCGTGCCAACGCTTGTGGACAGCGATGCCAAGGCCATTATGGAGGAAGTCCCTCTCATTTCGCGCGCCTCGCCGGTTGTCCGCCAGGTGCAGCAGGTGATTGCCAGCGATCAGAACTGGTCCACGGCTGTCCAAGGAGTGGCTCCGGAGTTTCAACAGATTCGAGATTGGCAGGTCGAGCGGGGACGTTTTATCAGCCAGGCCGACGTCGATAGTACCGCCAAGGTCGTTCTTCTCGGCCAGACCGTGGCGTATAACCTCTTTGGTGACGAGGATCCCGTTGATGCGATCGTCCGGATTAAAAAGATTCCTTTTCGGGTTATCGGTACTTTGAGGCCGAAGGGTCAAACCGGATACGGGACCGATCAAGACGACGTGGTGATGATCCCCTATACGACCATGCAGAAGCGGATCATGGGCGTAACCCATGTCCAACAAATCGTCGCGTCGGCGGTAAGTGCGGATGCGACTCAAGAGGCCAAGGAGCAGATCACTGACCTGCTGCGCCAGCGCCACAAGCTTCAGCCCGGGCGGGATGACGATTTCAATATCCGGAACCTCTCCGACATCGCTGAGGCCGCCTCCAACAGCGCCGCAGTCATGGCCATCCTGCTGGGCAGCATCGCCTCGGTCTCTCTCTTAGTCGGCGGCATCGGCATCATGAACATCATGCTGGTCTCCGTCACCGAGCGAACCCGTGAGATAGGGATTCGCATGGCGGTCGGTGCGCGCAGCCGAGATATCATGCTTCAATTCATCGTGGAAGCGGTCGTGATAGCGGCTATCGGCGGCGCGGTCGGGATTCTCCTGGGCATCGGCAGCTCCAGTATGATCAACCGGATGATGCAGTGGCCGGTTTTGATCCGCCCCGATATTGTCGCCGTCGCCCTGCTGGTGTCCGGAGGGGTGGGGATCTTCTTCGGTTTCTACCCCGCGCAAAAGGCCGCCCACCTAGACCCGATCGAAGCGCTAAGATACGAATAAGTTTAAAATCACTTGCTTTTTTCCGATTAGCCCGTCTTTCAACTGCGGTTTTTGGGATCAGCGGAGACGAGCCAGAAAGTAGGCCAGGTCGAGGATCTGCTCGTCGCTGATCAGGTAAAGAACATCCGCCATCGAGGCGTCGTAGCCGCGGCGCGTGTTGTTCTTGTATTCCCGCAGCGCCTTGACGAGGTAGTCTTCGCGCTGGCCGGCGAGGCGGGGAACATTCTGTTCACCGGAATAATCCCGGTTGTGGCAGAAGTTACACCGGTGCTGCTCGATGAGCGCCCGGGCCCGTTCCATGCGGGCGGGATCAGCGGGGTCGCCGGCAGGCTCGGGCGGCGGCAGCTTCGCAATGAAATCCGCCATGTTCCGCAAATCGTTGTCCCTGAGACCTTGCATCATCTGATTCATCGGTTCGACGAGGCGCAGTTTTTCCCGGAACATGAACAGCTGGATGGTGAGGTAGAAAGCCGGCTGGGCGCCGAGCGAGGGCACTTCGGGAATTGCCGATTGCCCTTTCTCGCCGTGGCAGGCGAGGCATGGGGCGAGCCGCGCTTCGAGCGTATCGGCGTTGGCGGGCAGCGCCGACAATAAGACGAGTGCGACGCCTACGATGCTACGCATCACGATACACCATTCGACGATACACTCTCTCACCACGAAGCGCACGAAGGCCACGAAGGTTCGGATACTTTTGATTATAAACTTCGTGCTCTTCGTGTCCTTCGTGGTGGATTAGCCCGGCTGGCTTGATCGCTTCGACTATTGTCAGGACAGAGGGTTTCGACGGTCAGTTAGGCGATCCGAACCGCCGGATTAAGATGAAGAGGCGGGGGCGGTGATCCGCCCTCCACCTGACGCTGCTCAACGCGCAGCGACCTTCCCGCTGCCGTAGGTCACGCGGTAGACCGCGCCGGCGTGGTCGTCCGAGACGAGCAGCGAGCCATCCTTCATGATCTGCACGTCGACCGGCCGGCCGCTGTATTCGTTGTTCTGAAGGAAGCCGGTGAGGAACGGCTCCCACGACTTCACACTGCCGTCCTTGTTCAGCTTCACGACGATGACGTCGCCGCCGATCTTCTTCGTCCGGTTCCAGGAGCCGTGGCGCGCGATGAAGATCGTATGCTTGTACTGGCTCGGGAACATGTTGCCCGTATAGAACCGCATGCCGAGCGCGGCCGAGTGCGGGCCGAGCAGGGCGACCGGCTTCTCGAACTCGTCGCACGAGCGTCCCCAGCCCAGCTCGCGATCCGTGAAGTTACCCTGGTGGCAGTACGGGAAGCCGAAATGCTGGCCGATCCTGGTGACGCGGTTGAGCTCGTCTTCGGGCAGGTCTTCCGACAGCCAGTCGCGCCCGTTGTCGGTGAAATAGAATTCCTTCGTCACCGGGTGCCAGTCAAAGCCGACCGAGTTGCGCACGCCGCGCGCGACCACCTCGGCGCCGCTGCCGTCGAGGCTGATGCGCCGGATCTGCCCGTTGGTCGCGGGCGGCTCGCAGATATTGCACGGCGAGCCGACGTTTACGTAGAGCTTGTTGTCCGGCCCCAAGGCCATGAATTTCCAGCCGTGCGACTGATGGTTGAGAAAGTCGCTGTAGATGACGACGGGCTTCGGCGGACTGTCGAGGTTGTCCTCGATCATTTCGAGCTTGGAAATCCTGGTGCCTTCGGCGATGTAGAGCGTGCCCTTGTGGAAGGCTAGACCGTTCGGCCGGTCCAGTCCCGAGGCGATGACTTTTGTCTCGCGTTTCCCGTTCTTGTCGACGATGGCATAGACCTTGTCGAGAATGCGGTTGCTGACGAACACGGTCCCCTTGTCGCCAAGCCTGAGCGAGCGCGCGTTCGGGATCCCGCTCGCATAGACCTCGATCTTGAAGCTCTTGGGCAGCTTGAGTTGCGGGATCGGCAACTTGTCTGCCGGCGCCCCGAACGGCAGGGGCGCGACGTTACGTAGCTGCTTAGCGACTTCGGCGTTGGGAATGTCGGGGCGTCCCGGCACAGTGGTCGGCTGCGGTTGCATGGGGGGGATCGGCTTTGACGCCTCAGGCGCCGCAGACGGTTGAGCCGCCGGTTTGTCACCTGCCTGCTGCGCGAAAGCGGGCGGCGCGACAAGAAGGGCGGTGAGGGTGCCGGCGAGCAAGAGACTATGCTGTTTTGATGAACGCGTGATCATAAGAAATCCTCCTGGTATAAACTGATACGAAATCGCTTTTTGAAGTCAGCCGAACTCAAATTTTCCCGTGGTTAGCCCCCGATGGCCAACGTTCCAGGGCCTGGACCGGCGACCAGCGGCAACAGAACGACGGCCAGATAATATCCGATATCTACCTGTTACGTCAACTTCAACTCGGTTTCGCGGTGGAGATGGGCAAGTAGTCTTTGCGGTCTTGGCGTCTTGGCGCGATCCAAACTTCGTGTGCTTCGTGCTCTTTGTGGTGAGAGGATTTTAACCACGAAGGTCTCGAAGGAAGACAACACGACTCGCGCAAAGGCGCAAAGGGCGCCAAGGTAGAAAACAAAGGCGGGCGATGGTCAACGGTGAGTAGTCCCGGGCTAGTCCGCAGCGAACTGGGCGAGGAGTTCAAAATCTATTTCGGAGCGGAAGGCGTTGACGCGGAGGACTTTGATGCGGACGGGATCGCCAAGATGAAAGGTTCGGCCGAGGCGGCGGCCTTTGATAATCTGCTCCTTTTCATAGTACTGGTAAGAATCGTCCTTGAGGGAAGAGAGACGGACTAGCCCTTCGATAAAATAACTCTCCAGTTCGACAAAGAAGCCGAAGCTCGCGAGACTGGTGATAAATCCGGAAAATTCCTGACCGATCTTGTCCATCATAAATTGGGCTTTCTTGAGATCGACCATCTCGCGCTCTGCATCCATGGCGGTTCGTTCGTGCTCGGAAGTATGCCTTCCCGCCTCTTCGAGGTAAGAGTTCAGATCCTCTTTTTCCTTTGGCTTGAGTTTTTTCTCCTGCAGCACGTTTTCCAATATCCGGTGGACGATGAGGTCCGGGTAACGGCGGATCGGCGAGGTAAAATGGGTGTAGCAGGTTGAGGCGAGGCCGAAGTGACCGATGTTTTCCGGCGCGTAATGCGCCTGCTTCATCGCGCGCAGGAGGACCCGGTTCAAGACCCTCTCCTCCGGTTTCCCCCTGCAGGCCTCGAGGAGCCGCTGGAGATCCTTCGGAGCGATTTTTTCTCTCTTGAGCGGCAGGCGGTATCCCAAACTTAGGAGGAAGGGGGAGAGGGCCTGTAAGGTCTCTTGCTCCGGCCCTTCGTGCACACGGTAGAGGAATGGAAAATCTTTTTCCTTGAGGTGGCGGGCGACTGCCTCGTTGGCCGCGATCATGAACTCCTCGATGATCCGGTGGGCGATGCTGCGCTCCGCGCGCACGATGTTTTCCGGCATCCCCTGGAGGTCGAGGATGATTTCCGCCTCGGGGAGGTCGAAGTCCAGGTTCCCCCTTGCCCTTCTCTGTTCCCAGAGAAGGAGCGCCAATTCTTCCATGAGTTTGAAGTGATCGACGAGGGAACGGTAGCGCTGCATGCACTCCTGATCCCTGTCCACTAGGACGCGGCGCACCTCGGTGTAGGTCATGCGTGCGTGGCTGCGGATGACCGAGTTGAAAAACTGACCGCGGAGGACTTCCCCTCTTGAGTTGATTTCGAGGAGGGCGGTTTTGGTTAGGCGCTCCTCGGCGGGGTTGAGACTGCAGATCCCGTTGGAGAGTTCCTCGGGAAGCATGGGCAAGGCCCGGTCGGGAAAGTAAACGCTGGTTCCTCGCTGATAAGCCTCCTGATCCAGAGCCGTTTCGGGTTTGACGTAGTGGGAGACATCGGCGATGGAGACATAAAGACGGTAGACGCCATTTTCTCTCTGGACGCTGACGGCATCGTCGAAATCCCGTGCCTGCTCGCCGTCTATCGTGACCGTCGCAAGCGGACGCAGGTCGGTGCGGGATGCTAACTCCCTGTTCTCGATCATCCGTGGGCATTGGGCCGCCTCGCGCCGCGCCTCCAGCGTGAAGGCAGTAGGCAAACCATAGCGGAAAATGACTGCTTGGGCCTGAACCTCGGGGTCCTCAGCGTCTCCTAAGGTCTGCAAAATTTTTGCCTGAGGGGAGGAAAGAGCGGTAGAGTAGCGCACGATCTCCGCGGCGATAACCTTCCCCTTCTCCAGTCTTGCGCAGCCCTCCGCCAGCGGGATGGCTGGTCCAATTCTCAAGTCCATGGGGACGAGAAAACTCTTCCCCTGAAACTCCTCATAGGTGCCGAGAAGGCGCTTCTGTCCGCGCTCCAAAATCCGCACGATATGGGCCTCGCTGGCCCCGCCTTTCCTTTGGTCGATCCGGATAATGACGCGGTCTCCGTGCATGACGCGGCGCATCTCGCGCCGGTTCAAGTAGAGATCCTCCCTTCCTCTCTCGTCTGGGATCAGGAAGCCATAGCCATCGGGATGGGCGTGAACTCTCCCGGTCACACAGTTTTGCGCGTCTGGAAGGGCGTAATGATTTTTTCTGAATCGAACCAGCTTCCCTTCCCGGCAAAGCTGCCTTAGGCTTTCAATGACGGCCTGCAGTTCTCCGCGAGGGGCAGCGATCCCCTTAAGGATCTCTGTTGGGGTGAAGCGGCGGTGCGGCTTCGAAAAGAAAAGAGACAGAATTTTCTCTCTAGTAGGTGGGGTTGGTGCCATCGTTCAAACGCTGAGGATCTGCAAACATGAAGTTGCAGGGTTCAAGGGTTAAAAGGTTTAAGGGTTTTTTCCTTCCTGCATTTATCCCTTTATCTCTTGATCCCTTTAACCCTTTAACCTTTATTTGTAACGGTCAGCTCTCTCAGGAGCCAGTCGTCGCCGATGTCGTGCGGTCTGGACACCTCAGCCAGGAAGACCTCGCTCTTGAGGGCAGCTAGGATCGCGCGCGCGACCTCTAGGAAGTCCTCCACCACCATAAGCACGATAACGGCTTTTTTGCGGTCCACGGTGCGGATGATCCCCACGCCTTCGTAGGATTCGAAGATGAACTTGACGTACGCGATATCTTCAGGCCGAATCTCTAGGTAGATCTCGTGCATCTCCACTTTCGTAAGTCGTTAGGGGTAAGGCGTGAGGGGGTCGCCTGACGCCTCACGCCTTACAATTTACGTCCAGGGGCTACTTTCCAAAGAGCTGTTCCAGTCCCTTCTGAATCCAATCCCGTTTCCCCTTTTTCTGTTCCTCTTTTTTTTCTCCGAATGCGCGATCTATCCCCCTTTGCAGCAGGCCTCTTTGGATTGTCTCTGCCATGCCTTGGAGGTCGGGCTTGGCTTGGACATAGGGCAAGGTCCCTTCGAGACGAAAGGGAACAGCCAGTCTTCCCTGCCGGTCCAGCATGTAGCGGGCATTTTTGTGCTCCTGCAAGAGATCCTGGGTAAACTGAGTGGACATCACCAATGTCGCGTTCCATCTCATCGTCTTGTCAAAACCGGTCCAACCCTCCCCGCTGATGCTGTAATCCGGAGTGGCCAGGCGCAGATCCTCGCTGTAGATCCGGCCCTGTTTTACAGTGAAAGTCGCGGCCAGAGTCTCAAAGGGGGTATCGCGTCTTTGGAACAGAGTGCTGTAGCGGGCAGGTGTGCGGGATGAAATAAGGTTGGGGACTCCGGGCAATCCCGTAACCTTGGAGAGGACTCGCTCTACTAGGTTAAAGTCTTTGAGCGAGCCGCCTCGAACCTGAGCGGCTCCTTCTCCTTGCAGGTTGTCCTGCAAGCTGGCGCCGTTTTTACTTTCCCCCCACAACTTGGCCTTGAAGTTCAACTGACCTTCTAGGTGATCCTTAAAGTTGGGAAACTCCTGAGCCAGCAACGCCTTCAGGTCCATAGCCTCGATGCTAGGGTCCAAAGTGAGACGCAGAGCGTTGTCTGGCCTACTTTCCCAGCTGCCGTTGGCTCGGAAAGTCCCGTCCAGGGCTTGAAACGACACGTTTTTAAAGCTGAAGCCGTTGGGAAGCCAAACGAGATCTCCTTTTAGGTTCGAAAGGGGGATACCATCCCAACTGCCCTCTCCCTTTTCGATGCGCGCCTCTTTTCCGCGAAAGGATACCCGCGCGCTCATCTTTTCGATGCCTCGACCGCTCTTTCTGTCTTTGGCCTGGAGTTGATCGAGGCTCAAGGTTCCGCGCATGTCGAGATTACCTTCCTGGAGGCCGAGATTTTTTTTGAGGGAGATCTCTGATCGAAGGACTCCACTGGTACTGTAAGAGGAGAGCGGCAGAATGAGTTTTTCCCAACCGGAAAGATCGACATCGTTGGAACTCAGTTGCAGCGTGAGACGCCGATCGGCCGTTTCTTCCAGCAGCCCGGAAAATCTGAGTTTGAGATTGTGAAGGGTGAGACTGGAATCCTCGAAGACCGTCCGATCCTTCTGCCGTCCTACGTGCACCTCTAGCTCGGCCGGTATGCCTTTGGCTTTTCTTAGCCAGTCTCCGTATCTGATTTCACTTTCCCCTGCTTTGATCAAGGCATGAATCTTCAAGTTTTCTAAACTGCCCTGCAGTTCGCTTGCCACGCCCCATGGACCCTCAAAAGCGAGCGAGGCTGGAAGGGTTTGCTTGAAAAAGGGAATCTTTTTCAGATAGTCCAGGCTCACTGGATCGACCGTGATTTTCCCTTTGATCTCGCCGTCCCTCCAAGAGCTGCTCTTGGAGAAATCCAGTTCTCCCTTCACGGTGGTGTTGTTTTCTGCCGAGCCGAAAGCCGCCCCAGTGATGGTCAGGTTGCTGATTCGAGGCCGTTCGACCGTGCCAAGGAGCCTTGCCTCAAGCGTGAGGGGGCCTGTCATGCCGATAAAAGGGGAAAATGTTTCTCTTAAAAAGGGCACAGTGCGGGACACTCGAGAGAGGAGAAGAGTGTCCAACCGCACTTGCAGGTCTAAGGGGTGCTGGATCCAATCGCCCCCGCCCTGCAGAGGTCGAATCGAACCCTCAACGCTCACGTTTTGTCCTTGACCTTCGAAGAGGTTGGCCGAAAGTTTCATCTTAACAGTTTCCGATAAGGCTAGACCCTTCAGGTCTAGTTTTACGTTCCGTATCCGGATCTCGACCGGCTCCTTGAAGGAACGGTCAATGTAATCGATCTTGCCGTTGGTCACGTAAATCGCTGATGGTAGGAGACTCACCGCGTGTGTCTTTTTTGTTTCTTTGGGTTCTCTGGCTTCCCTTCGGGCCTCTTGGGCCCTCCTCTCTGGCCTGGCCAGGGCTGACAAATTGAGAAGCCCCTCCTCGTTCTTGACGATCTGGATTTCGGGTTTGTCCAAGACGAATTTTTTAATTTCAATGTTTCCCAGAAGAAGCGGTAGCCACCGGAGCTGTATCCTCAATTCTTTAGTCTGGATAAAAGGAGTTGCGGCAAAGCGGGGATCTTCGGCGATACTCAAGCGTTTGGCCAATAGACCTATTCCACCCCAAAGGCTCAACCGGAGCTCATCAAACCTGAGAGACCTCCCTAGGCTCTTTTCGATCTCTTCTCGAATACGCTCGCGATTTTTGTCGATGAGGGTGTTGAGGAAGACTACGAGCAGGACCAGGAGGCAGGCTAATGTGGCCAGGAGAACGACGATAGCCTTGCGACGAATTCTCATGGGGTCGGCAAAAAGGTCAAACCATCTTGCGACTAATTCACCCGCTCCACGATCGTGGCGATACCTTGGCCTACGCCGATGCACATCGTGGCCAACCCATAGCGGCTGCCGCGCCTTTTCATTTCGTGGATCAGCGTGGTCATGATGCGCGCGCCGCTGCAACCGAGCGGGTGGCCCAAGGCGATGGCGCCGCCGTTGACGTTGACCCGCTTTATATCCAACCCGAGCTCTTTGATGCAGGCGAGCGACTGAGAGGCAAAGGCCTCGTTGAGCTCGACCAGATCGATCTGATCCATTCGGATACCCGCGCGATTGAGCGCCTTGAGGGTTGCCGGCACGGGTCCCATTCCCATGGTGGAGGGGTGAACACCCGCGACCGCGGAGCAGACAATCCGCGCCAGAGGCTTGAGGCCCAGGGCCGATGCCCTCTCGGGCGTGGCGAGGAGGAGAGCCGCCGCTCCGTCGGAAATCTGCGAAGAGTTGCCTGCCGTGACGGTACCGTTTTTCTTGAAGACGGGTTTCAGCGCCGCCAGTTTATCCAGAGAGCTGTCGGCGCGGATGCCTTCGTCCTGAGAAACCACGAGGGTTCCGCCTTTGCTTTGGGGTACCTCGACCGGCACCAGTTCGTTTTTAAAGAGCCCTTTTTCCGTCGCGCGGGCCGCATTACGATGGCTTTCCAACGCAAAGAGGTCTTGAGCTTCCCGGCTGATGTTGTATTGCTCGGCGACCTTTTCGGCTGTGTCGCCGAGCTCGGTGACCGGGTAAAGCTCTCCCAGACGCGGATTGGGGAAGCGCCAACCGATCGTGCTGTCGTAAACGGTTACAGCGCCGCGCTGGAAAGGCGTTTCACCTTTGCGCATGACCAACGGCGCGCGCGTCATGCTTTCGACGCCGCCAGCGATCATGAGGTCGCCATGATCGGTCTCGATGGCCCGGCCCGCCTCGTTGATCGCTTCCAGTCCGGAGCCGCACAAGCGGTTGATCGTAGCTCCCGGAACCGTGAAAGGCAGGCCCGCCAGAAGCGAGGAGTTGCGCGCCACGTTGCGCGAGTCTTCACCCGCCTGGTTGGTGCAGCCCAAGTATACATCCTCGATCTCTTTAACGTTAATACCGGTTCGCTGCACCAGCTTGGAGATCACGTACGCGGCGAGATCATCGGGCCGGATGGATTTGAGGACTCCCGCGTGCCGTCCGACCGGCGTGCGTACCGCGTCGACGATAACTGCCTGCTTCATGCGGCCACCTTACTTTCCGTAGTTATAAAAACCCTTGCTTGTGCTCTCACCCAGCCAGCCCGCCAGCACCATCTTTTTTAGCAGGGGAGCGGGCCGATAGCGATCGTCTCCCGTTTCCCTCTGCAATCCCTCCAGCACCGCAAGCACCTCGTCCAGTCCGATTTGGTCCGCCCAACGGAGCGGCCCCTGAGGATAATTGGTGCCAAGGCGCATCGCCACATCGATCTCTTCCGCCTGAGCCACCCCTTCGTCCAGGCTTCTTACCGCCTCGTTGATGATGAGGCTCAAGATGCGCGCGAAGATCAACCCGGGCCCGTCTTTTACTCGCACCGTCTCTTTTCCCAGCGCGCGGAAGAAGCTCTCGGCCTGTTGGAGAGATTCCTCTCGAGTCTTCAATCCTGCGCTCAATTCTATCACCTTTTTTTCCTTAAGGGGATAGAAGGTCGCGAAGCCAGCAACTCGCTCCGGCTTGTCGGTCCAAGAGGCGATGCGGGTGGTGGCAGAGCTCAGGCAGGAGGTCAATATGACGGAGGAACGCGGCAAGTCGGCATCGAGCCTTTTTAAGATCTCTTTTTTGTCCTCCGCAACTGTTGCGTGAGTCTCAATGACCAGGGAAGCCGCAGCGGCAATCCCGTCAGCTTCGGGGTGGAGCGTTGCTTCGAACCCTTTGGCTCGACTCAGCTCAAGCAGTTCCTCAGCCAGACGACTCCTGCCGATGATCGCTACGCTATTTTTCGCCATAGGTATAAAATCCCCGGCCCGTTTTTCTCCCTAGATTGCCGGCTAAGACCATGCGCTGTTGGATCGGGCTCGGACGAAATCTGGGATCGTGGAAGAACGACTGATAAAGCGACTCGGTGGCGGCGAAGTTGATGTCGATCCCGATCAGGTCCATCAGCTCGAAAGGACCCATCGGAAATCCTCCGGCTCCTTTCATGATCCGGTCGACAGTCTCAACCGTGACATGGCCGTCGCCCAGGATGCGCAGCGCTTCGTTGTAAAACGGGCGGGCGATGCGGTTGACGATGAAGCCCGGTGTGTCCTTGGCCGGAACCGGTGTCTTGCCGATCTGGCGCGCGAGCGTCATAGCCTTTTCCATGGTGGCGGCGCTTGTCCGTTCTCCCTGGATGACCTCCACCAGGGCCATCAGAGGCGGAGGATTGAAAAAGTGCATTCCCAGCACGCGTTCCGGATGTTGGGTCGCGCCGGCGATCGCAGTGACAGAAAAAGACGAGGTGTTCGTGGCGAGGAGGGTTTCCGGCCCACAGATGGCATCGAGTTTTTTAAAGGTCTCGCGCTTGAGAGCAAGTTGCTCCGGAACCGCTTCGATCACCAACGTGCATCCCTTGAAGTCCTCCAGCTTGAGCGAGCCGACGAGCCGGGCCAAGGTCTGCTGCTCCCCCTCGGCAGTGATCTTTCCCCTCTCTCTGCTCCTCTGGAGAAAAACCCGGATCCTCTCCAGCCCCTTGTCGACAAACTCCTGCGAGATGTCGTACAGGACGGTCTCGAAGCCTGCCTGAGCGGATATCTGAGCGATGCCGGCGCCCATGGTGCCGGCCCCCACGACGCCGATCCTGGTATGTTTGTTAGTCATTGCCTTCGTCAGTTTCGAGTTTCGGGTTTGAAGTTTCGGGTTCCAACTCGAAACGCGAGACTCGAAACCCGAAACTGATTTCTACTCGACTTACTTTCCTGTAAACACCGGCTGGCGTTTTTCTAAAAAGGCGCGCACCCCTTCGTCGTAATCGGCGCTCTTTCCTGCGATCTCCTGGAGATAGGCCTCGTATTCCAGCTGGCTCTCCAAATCGGATAACATCGCGCGGTTGACCGCTCGTTTAATGAGTCCGATGCTCCGCGGCCCCTGCGCCAGTCTCTCGGCCATCTCCTGCGCCGCGTTCGGAAGTTCATTGGCGGAAACGACTTTTGCGACGAGGCCGATCCTGAGCGCTTCGCTCGCCTCCACCGGCTCCCCCAGGAGTAAAAGCTCCATCGCCTTGCTGAGCCCGACCAGACGGGGGAGAATAAAACTGCCGCCGCTATCCGGGGCCAGCCCCACGCGGACAAAGGCCTGGATGAATTTGGCCTCTTCCGATGCGATGCGCAGATCGCAGGCCAGGGCCAGGTTGCATCCGGCGCCCGCCGCTACCCCGTTGACTGCGGCAAGAACGATCTTTTCCGTCCGGCGCAGGCGCGAAATGACCGGATTGTACCTTGCCCGGAGAGACTCCCCCAGAGAGCCTTTTTTCTCCGGGGTGCGGCCCTTCAGATCCTGTCCGGCACAAAAGGCGCGGCCAGAGCCGGTGATTAAAAAGCAGCGGATCTTTTTATCTTCGTCCGCGTCCTTGAGAGTTTCCTGCAGCTCGCTGTTCATCTTGGGGGTAAAGGCATTCAAGGCCTGGGGACGGTTCAGTGTGATCTTGGCCACGCCGTTCTGTTTTTCGTATAGGATGGTTTCGTAGCTCACGTTCTTCTTTCGTCTTCTTACTTTCCCTTAAACTCCGCTTTGCGTTTTTCGATGAAGGCCTTCATTCCCTCTCTTCTGTCTTCGGAGGCGAAGAGGAGATAGAAGGACTTCCTTTCGAATTCCAGCCCTTCGTCCAAAGTGGTGTTGCACGCCTTCAGAATGGCCTCTTTGGCATGCTTCACTGCAAGAGGGGACTTGGTCGCGATCTTCTCGGCCATGCCTTTGGCTTCCTCGATGAGAAGTTCCACGGGGACAACCTTGTTCACCAGACCTAAGCCCTGGGCCTCAGTCGCGTTGATGAAATCTCCCGTCAGCACCATTTCCATCGCGCGGTATTTTCCCACGGTCCGCGTGAGGCGCTGGGTCCCGCCGCTTCCGGGAATGGCGCCCAGATTCACTTCGGGCTGGCCGAAGCGCGCCGTCTCCGAGGCGATGATGATGTCACAGCTCATCGCCAACTCGCACCCTCCGCCCAGCGCGTATCCGCTGACGGCGGCGATGATGGGCTTGGAGGTCTTGTTGATCCGGTCCCTGAACGCAAGCCGTCCTTGCAACCGCTCATCGAAGGGGCCTGCGTCGGCCATCTCCTTGATGTCGGCGCCGGCGGCGAAGGCCTTTTCTCCTCCCGTGAGAACGATAGCGCGGATCTCGGCGTCCTGATCCAAAGATTCCAGCGCCAGGGCCAGCTCCTTTACCAAGCCGTAGGAAAGGGCATTGAGCTGCTGTGGCCGATTCAGAGTGACAATCCCTACGGGCCCTTCTCTCTCGACCAGGATGTATTCGTAGCTCACAATAGTCAGAGCTATACACTAAAAAAGAAAAGGGATAAAGGGTCACAGGGTTAAAGAGTTAGAGGGTTAGGATATCTTCGAGCCTGCCATCTCTTTGTCCCTTAATCCCTGTAACTCTTTAACTTTTTTGGTGGTGGGTATGCTTTGTTCTGTTAGCGGCTGTGTCCTTCCTCTTGACGCCTTCTGCCTGGTTTTTCCTGTTGCCTATTGCCTGATGCCTCTTGCCTGTTTTGCAATTTTGCCCTAATCTTACGCGAAACTGACTTCGGCTGGATCAATCGAGCCTGGCACATCTTTGATTCGTACACCTTCGCCCGGGCCGGCTCTCCCCAGCCGGGAATTCTCTTTGGAGTGTGATTCTAGACTGCAGAAGGGGTGTATGAAGAATAACGACAGGTTAAGTCCATAAGTCGGGAGCTAACCCTGGAACTCCTTGCTACAGCGGTTGGAGGAGAGAATATGGATGATGTAATTGTCAGACTAAACGAAAAACTAGAGTCTGCTGTTAAAAGGTTGCGTGATGGAAACCATGACGATCATGATATCTTGCCAGGTTTACTATGGGTTCTGCTCGAATATAACCGTTCTCACCGTGATAATCTAGAACAGCTGCGAGACAGAGCTGAAAGGACATCGGCGGAAATCAGCAGCTTAGCCAAAACCCTTCAAAGCGAATTCGAGAAGCTTCAGCACAACACATCGGAAGATTTAATAAAAACAGGGGACGATCTAAAGGCAAGAATCGGCAGTTTAACGCAAACCCTCCAGGAGGAGTGTGAGAAGTTCCGGTACCAACTGGGAAGCGTAGCCGACAGCACAGGAACACTCCTGAAATCATCGAATGAGGATCTAAAGCAAACGTTGCGGCAAAGCGCCATACAGCTTCAGAACCAGGTAGAGACAAAGGTACACAGACTGAGCGAGGCGCATCAATCCGGACTGCGTTGGACGGACAATAAACTGTGGTGGATTCTAATGGTTACTGTTTTCCAGATCATCTTTATTATAGTCATGTCCCTCGTTTTTAGTGAGTGAATCTATGGCTGATCCGCTGGATATTTTGAAAGATCAAAGACGGCATCTCATCCAGCGGCTAATTAGCCATAGCCCCATGCTTAGATTCTTACCCGGAGCATACAGGGAAGATGTGTGTGCATTGTTTAATGGTATAACACCAAACATACCGAGTTTGATTGATGCTCCGAGGCCAAACAACTCTAGTACTACGGCTGAGGGCAGGCTGGAATCTTTACTCGCCGCAGATCCAAGCCCTATGACAATTTTGAACGTTAGCCGCTCTGTAAGTGCCAAATGCCGAAAAATCTGGCAGCAAGCAGATGAGTATAGGCATGCTACAGGGCAACACAGCCTTTACATAGGTTACCCGCTTATCTTTACACCTACGGAGGCGGATAAGTTTCTCGTGGCGCCACTTTTTTTATGGTCGATCAATCTGTCTGTGTCTAGTAACCAGGTAACTTTTGATAGGTTGAAAGACGAAGAGCTCGAACCGGTGGATGCACGGTTTAACCGGATTTTCCAGGCCTGGATGTCCTATGAAAAGGGGATAAAACTAAGCTGGGATAACGGGGAAAAGGAAATTGATTTAGAGAATCTACAAATGGAGACCATGCAAGTACTTGAACCATGGCACGGTTGCACTAAGACTTTCACGACTAAGAAAATTGAGCCGTTGCCTGAAAGAAAGCTTTTTGAGTATTGGGTTAAGGAAAATAAGCAACCTGTGGTGCTTGGTAGCGCGGTCGTAGGGCACGGTTCCTTCAAGGGGCAAGCGCTTCTTGATGATTTGGATCGTCTCGAAAAGCTGTTAAAAAACGACCCTGAGAATTGTGGGTTGCTAAAATACTTCCTGTTCCCGCGTAGATCCGAAGGAGATAAGGAAGCGGCTGAGCCTGAAGACACGAACAAATGGCTAGTAACCCAAAGTGATAAAAGTCAGGAGTCGTTAATATGGCAATCCCGCGAGTCACGATTATTGATATTACAAGGGCCTCCTGGTACGGGCAAATCACAAACCATAGTCAATTTGATAGCAGACGCTCTCAAAGACAGAAAAAGGGTTTTGGTCGTTTGCCAGAAACGAGCAGCCTTGGATGTCGTCCAGAAACGGCTGAACGGGGTAGGCTTGGGAGAGTTAGTCGAATTGATAGATGATCCGATCAAGGACCGAGCCCGTATTATTAAGGCTATTAAAAATATTGACGAAGATATTTACCCTGGATCGGCAGGCATGTACCGTCAGTACATCAGTCACGGGCTGATGTTTGTTGAAAAACAAATTGATAACTACACAACTGCCCTTAATGACACTTATGAGGGTTCAAGACCCCGCTATGGGGACTTGCTTGCTAAGCTGAACCGATTGAAAAACCAGGGGTACGACCTTCATCGAAACCTGCGCGCTTTCTACGATAAGTCTAAAGACATCCTTGAGATCGACAATACCGAGGAACTGCAAGACAGAAATAATGCTGTTAGAGAATTTTCCAGCGTCTACAACCGGTGCAACTATGGAAGCAATCCCTGGCGGAACCTTAGGAAAGAGAACGTTCAGGCATCCGATATTTTGGAACTTAATAGCTGGCTATCCGAGATCGTAGAAGTTGGAAATGAAATAAATTTGGAAAATCCGCGACTGGTCCATAAAGAAGAGTCAGCCTGGCTTGCTGAGCATGCCTGGTCATCGGAGGCCTATCTTTCCTTTTTGCCGAGTGATTTGCGGGAGGAACAGGAGAGATTCTGTAAGATTGCACGTACCGCTCGGCGTTTGCAGAAATATTTACCGTCAGAGGATATTGTTGCTCTGGTCGGTATTGCTCGACAATCCGATCAAGTAGTTCCGCATTTTAAGAACTATCTTGATAATACTGGTTGGCTTACTGATATTGCCCACATCAATAAGAAGCTTGAAGAAGATAGCGTATTGTATTTCCTCCACGCATTGCACAAAAATCTTGAACAGTGGCCTTATATCATTGAGGCGTCGGTTGCCCAATACTGGTTGAACGAGATTGAAAAGAAGCACGAGACTGCTTTTGCGGTAGCCCTTCAAATTGAGAACTTGAGAAAGTTTCTCGGAGAGTTGTTGGATAAGAAACGGCGGGGCGATCAATCAGGTCTTCTGTCTCAATTCGCTTCACGCGTTGCCCCTCGTAATCAACTCGAAAGCCGAGGCCTCCTGATGTTAAGACGGGCTGGAGGCCGGCACCGCACTCCTCTACGCAGGCTCTACCAAAGCGGGTTTGTTGAGCTGCATAACCTTCGTCCCGTGCTCCTTACGAACCCAGAGGCTGCAAGTTCTATCCTTGAATTGAAGCCTGGTCTATACGATTTGGTAATCGTTGATGAAGCTTCACAAATGTTCATGGCCGATGCTATTCCGATTCTCTATCGCGCTAAGGCAGCGGTTATATCTGGGGATGGGATGCAAATGCCGCCAAGCGATTTTTTTGTCTCTGGCGCAGTTGATTGGGATTTATATGAAGGAGCCTACGATGAAGATGACGAATTATATATCGCCGATAAAAACCGGTTGATTGCTGCTGAGGGGGAATATTGCCTTCTGGATGCAGCGGAGTATTCAGTGCAGGCCGGTAGCCCTAATAAGAAACGCTTATTAGTCCACTATCGCTCGGAGCGCAAGGAGCTAATCGATTTTTCGAACGCTGCCTTTTATGACGGAGAACTTCTTATACCGACTGGGAATACGAAGCTCCCTTCTTTTCTTCATTCACCTATTGTTCTAAAGGAATTGCAGGGGAAATTCGAAGATGGCGTTAACAAAATTGAAGCCATTGAAGTGATTAAACAACTCAAGGAAATTTGGCGATCGAGCAATCCGCCTACTGTTGGAGTGATTGCTTTCAACATCAGACAAAGAGACGCAATAGAAGATTTACTAATTGAAGAAGCGCAACAAAATGATGATTTCATGAAACACTTGGAAAGGGAGCGTAATCGGTTATCGAGCGAAGGTGAGGACGTCGGATTTTTTGTACGAAGCGTTGAGCACGTACAGGGTGACGAGAGGGATATAATTATTTTTTCGGCCACTTATGACGGGCTCCGTCATCGCAATTTCGGTCCGATCTCCAAAAGGGAAAAAGGCAGAAGGAGACTCAATGTTGCTATCACTCGTGCCAAACGGGGCATAATCATTATGTCGTCATTGAACATTGACCGAATATCCAATGAGGAAGAGCGCGGCACTAGCGAGAATTACTATTTCTGGAAATACATGTGTTATGCACGAGCAATTGACAGGGAGGATCGTGAACAGGCTGATCAAATTTTGAATAACTTGCGGGATAACACACGGACTACTATTACTCATGTGGGCGCGACGCCAGAATCAGCCTTCGAGGCGGAGGTGGGCGAATTTTTGGAAAGCAAAGGGTTCCATGTAGATTATCAGGTGGGGGAAAGTGGTTTTAGAATTGATATCGGTCTTAAACACAAGAAGGATGATAGACAATATACTTGTGGTCTCGAATGTGACGGAAGGCGTTATCATAGTGGATGGCGGGCGCGGCTGAATGACATCTGGCGGCAGGAAATTCTCGTGAAGAAGGGTTGGAGAATTCATCGCATTTGGAGCAACGAATGGTTTGGGAATCCAAAATACGTACAGGCCGAGCTTCTCAAAAAACTGCCTCCACCGGCTTGATATTTGGAAGACGGGCCATAGGGGTCTGATATTCGCCATGCAGGCACAATATCATTTGTCACGCCTCCCCCTGTTGCCTCTCGCCTCTTGCCTGTTGCCTTCTTAATCAATTTGCCCTATTTTACGCGCAACTAACTTCGGCTAGGTCTCCCGATCCGGTCACATATCTGAATCCACGTCATGCCCGGATCGTCTAGCGGTGTCGAGGTTTTGTGCGACGGATAAGATCCAAGTTGGAAAGCCAACAAACAAGAGCAGAAAAATGAGTGACCTTCTTGGCATTGCAAAAGAGGTTTTTAGCCAGGTTATCGCTATAAGGCGAACTGAAGCTCAGAGCGCAAAAGAATACCTGCGAGAAATCATTGATGCATGCGAATCACTCGTCAAGATTGCGGATATTTCGGGTGATGAGGCAAAGCTCCTGCATGAAAAGATAAAGGTTTTTTACGACTCGGCTTCGCAACGGCTGAAAAAGCACTTAGACGGTGGTGATGAAACAATTTTGTTTCAAGGCCTATCGAGCGCGCGCATTTACTACTGGGCAAGAGTGCTTGGTGGTCTATCACAGAAAAATAAAGATTTGGGAAAGTTGCTGGAAGACCGTGATGCTTTGCCACCCTCGCTTAATACTTTATACAGTTTGAAGCGGGGGAACCCTGATAAGATCGGTATCGAAGATATTCGTACACGATGCCTTCATGATATCGCGAGACTTAAGACACTACATTTTTAGGATTTATTTTATTTTTGCGCCAACATCCAAAAGCTAGCTTCCAATAACCAAAACAAAATGTCACAAGAATGTTGAGCTTCTGTTTAGGGCCAGTCAGATGACGGGAGATGAGATGGCTACATCCGGGAATCCCAAAAAAGGAGAGGACGGTGGAGGATCTGCGGACGCTCTTCCTCAGGCAAGCTGGAAATTCGACGACTATCTCAAGGAGGAATACCGGCAAATTACCGAAGCGCATTTTAAAACTATTGAGGCCATTTCATCATTCTTTCGATATTATCTGCTGTTGATGTCCTTTCCAGTGACACTAATCGGTCTCTTCACAGTTCTATCGCTGAGAGCCGAGAAAAGTGAAGAACTCGGCAATCTTCTCTCCCGCGCACGGCCATTTCTAGTTGGTATTCTGCTCGTTGTGTCACTTACAGGCATTGGGATGATGGTTTACATCATCAATCTAAGAATGGATGCCATCCTTTACGCGAGAACGATAAATGCGATTCGGAAGCGATTCTACGACAATTCGGGTGAAGACTTTGTTTCTAACCTACGCACGCGCGTCTTGCCTCAAAGTCCTTTTCAGCCCGCATATCGAGAAGGACCTTATTTTGTTCCTGTAGTTTTGACCTTCGCTCTGTTCAACACCTTCTACTTCTCGACGGGACTCTTTCTGCCAAACCTCCCAGCCTATAGCACATTACTAAATATGTCCCCGGAATTTATCGGTCTATTAGAATGGTGTCTAATAGTAGTCTATTTTTTTTCACATATCGCAATATACCATCGTTACGCGTATTACCGTGAGCACGGCTACCTTCGTTCGCATGTTCTAGGTGTCGATATTGACGGAGTGCTAAACAAGCACAGAGAGCATTTTTGTAAGTTACTTGAGAGAAATACAGGCAAAATATTGAATCCAGATTCTATTAAAGGCATTCCGCTGCACGAATATCCCCAATTGGGAATCTCGCGACAAGAAGAGCGCCAGGTGTTTCACGATCCGTTATACTGGATACAAATGCCGTGCATCGACGGAGCAGAAGAAAACCTCCGTAAACTACGTAACGCATTTAAGCTCAAGGTGCGCATCTTCAGCTACCGACCGTGGCCAGATGTGCCTGGGAGCGAACCAGAGGAATATGAGCGAATCAGGCAAGCTTGGTGTCATGAAACATCGAAGTTCATCGGAGAAACTTACGGCAAATGGTCACCGATAACTCTAGGCAAGAGACTGTTCCTATGGTCTGGACTGACTTCGAACATTATTAAGCAGATGACCCTCTCCTGGCTGCGGGCAAACAAATTGAAATACAATAGCTTACTGATTGAAAGAGGTAACGAAAATACCTCGGATCCTCAAATCCATTTTCGTAACCGCTTCTATATTGCCCGTAAGAAAAAAATCAGATTTTTTGTCGAAGATGACTGGGAGAAGGCGAGAAAGTTCGCGTATATCTGTGATGTTGTTTTTCTACTTGACCAACCTTACAACCGAATAAACCCGGAATACCAGCGGCAAGCCCAGGACCTCCCGGGAAATATAATTCGAGTCCAGTCCTGGGATGAAATCTACCGACATGTCAGAAAACTCTCCTAGGAGCAGCGGACATTCTTAAATAGAGAGAACACGAGCACATAAAATGGCACGGGCATCACAAGAAAGATTCGCTTACGGCTCCGTTCTAGAGGCGTTGAGTAAAGGCCTTTACCCAGACAAGCGTCTTATCATCAGAGAGTTCATCCAAAACTCTTACGACGGCTTGTCTGACCTAAGAAAGGCTCATCCAAAAGAGCCGCTGCGCCCCATAGAGGTAAAGGCCGAACCACCATCCATTTTCATCGGTGACTTTGGAAGTGGAATGCCAGAAAAAAAGATGCGTGAATACCGTTATCTTGGCTATTCCGAAAAGGATCCCACTGAACATGCGGGTTTTAGAGGTATTGGAAAATATTCAGGTCTAGCG